>Ga0307512_10001384_pt1 | contig 34448 bp, 35 predicted proteins | sample 14_EM_MG_FD_200267 | JGI IMG/M metagenome (GOLD analysis project Ga0307512, IMG submission 200267) | Populus trichocarpa ectomycorrhiza microbial communities from riparian zone in the Pacific Northwest, United States - 14_EM | ecosystem: Host-associated > Plants > Roots > Unclassified | place... | reverse complement strand
TGATAACCCGCCCAATTCGGACGGGTTGAGAGTTTGCCATCGAACCGTACCCGAATTGACGGTTCGGGTTTATTGACGACCCGGACCGCCAATTTGGCAACGGTTCGGGTTGGACCCGGACCCGGACCCGAACTGACGGTCCGGAACCGTTGCTAACACTAGATGTGGCGGTTATTGTCTATATATATTGTTTTGACTGTTATTATTCTCTAAAAGGCTCAAGAATACATGGTGGTAGCTCTGTAAATGAAATAAGTTGTTACTGTCCTGGAGGATGTGGCTAGAATATCCCATACATATCTGCCTATAAAGGCTGTCATATCCTTCTTGATGGATGTTTGTGATCACGCACCACTCGTATTACCAAAGATGCAAGACCAAATATCGTTGACAATCTTTTGATGCCCATTTCCAGGATGTGGTTGCGCGCGTGAGAATTCTTCTTTTACACATCAAGGCGGCTAATACCTCGAAAATCAACCGTGACGTACAAAGGTCAATATTCTACGATTAACAGTAGCATATCTGAATGCGACCATAAATGTGAAACCTAAAACGTATTGGGGGTGTGGTACAATCGCGGGCCGCATCTCGCTCACTCTCGACCAGTTCAAAGAAACTATACAGTTAGCATTTGATATTCTGGTATACTTCAATATGGTAGCATGGGAATCACCCTTCATAAATAGTTCATCACTTTTTATCTAGCACTAGAGTTAGTTCAACTCTAGGCAGACCCTACATATATCGCTCGGCGACCGCAGCCGGATGTTTAGTCTGTCAGCCGGCTGACAGACTATCGGAAGTTGTCATCAACTTCTGAAAGGAGACCTCTTTACCAATTCACCGGAAACAGATGAGCATGCGGACAAAAACTAGGATTTGCATGAATAAGACGGGGCTGGCTATCTTTGGATGATACTAGAGACATATATTAAACTTATTGACACATCGAATCCAGCCGCAGACTGAATTTCCTGGCTGTGACTGATCCTTTTGGCGATCAAGTACTCTACTACCACGCCTCGAAGCCAACAGTTGCATTCGCAAGTTATTCCAAGCCTTCAAATGTGCAGCACAAAAGGCATCTAGTACTAGGAGGAACTCATAGGCCATCTATTAGGGACTAAAAGAAAGGAACGGCAACAAGCCACTACTACTAAGTGGTATAATGACGGCAAATATCTTGATGTCCTCGACAGTCAGATGCAGCCAAGAGATAACAGGAGCAATAATTCAGAATTGCTGTTCAAGGGTCAGGTGCACAACGGATTTCTGCTATCAATTTCAGATTTCCGCTTGCAAATCAGGGATGACTGGGGGGAGGCATTCGAAATCTTTGGTACTAACTTTAGGATTACCGCGCAAATCTCGGGGCTTTTTGCAAGCTCGTCCTCACTAATCGCGCTTGAAGGGATGCTATCAAGTTTGCGCTCTAATGCTGCCCCGTTTGTTATTGATAGACACACAAGAGTATCGTATTCTGACTCAACGCTCGAACTTTTATGCATGAGCAATTGCTGTGTGCACTGTGCATTCCGGAGCGGTACGCCAGCAGGTACCCAAATCTGGGATGGAAACAGTCCCGCCCGTCATTCGTGGCGCGACCCCTCTCTAAGGGAGTCGGAAATGTGCTTTTCGTGCCTTTTCCCCATTCAAATGAAAAATGAAAAGGCATCGGCTGTATGGGAAGAAATGCACCAGGAGGTACTGAAACACGTCTTCGTGCCATTTTGAAGACCTAATGCCTTTTATTGCGTCGCCTTTTGGCTTGTAATATTTTGAAAATACTGGATTCTCACCAAAGGTGCCTTAAATCCATGACTTTCTACGCCGTGCTTTGAAATGGTGCATTTTCAAGACCCAGAACCCCGCCAGGATTGCCTTTATTTGTGTCTCTTGATGTGTGTACCATATTTCCACTAAAGGTTAACTACAAATAATAGATTTTGGTTCTCGATCAGCTGCTCACCTTCCTTTCATTTACAACACCCATCGCCACCTCCTCTGCACGCACTATCTGTATGTCAAATCACTGTGTACCGCTACCACCGCTCCACTACCATCCCCACGCCATCCTAGACAGCACCAACACTGGAGACATCAACGACAGTTGTTGTTGTTTAATCATACTGGATTGACTCTAATTAGAGTATGACAGGACCCTGATATCCCCTCCACCTCTGGGCGAGCCGGCTAGATGGCGGAGCTCCCACCCCGCTACCCTTCGTCCCCTCTGACAAATCAAAGATAAAGGAAAGAAAGAAAGCAAGACGGAAAGAAAGAAAGAAAGAAAGAAGGAATGGTATAACCCCGCTGCCTCCAATGCCGCTCCTGAGCCCCAAGCCCTAAGCCCGCTCCATCCTGCTACCTCAATTGGGCGGAAACTTCCCAACCTCAGTGGCCGCCAGGATGTCTATCAGCGCTTGGTCGCACTCTTCTAAGGAAAAGAGCTCAGGGATCTTCACGTGCCGGCATCTGCCCCCTCTCCAGCCCGTCACCTTTCTCACCGCCTTCCATAGCTCTCTCTGGTGGACTCTCCACCGGCTGCAGTGGTGGACGAGGTGCTCCCGCGTCTGGGACACTATCCCTCCTCACCACCAGCATTTGTCGTCATCTTGGTGGCCGAACCGTTTCAGGTAGACCCACGTGGGCGCCTACCCGGACTCTAGTCGGTAGAACCTGGCGGCCTGCAGTTTTACGCTTGTCATCGGAATAGGTCTCTTGGCCCCCGTCATGGTCTTGAGTCTGTAGCTGAAGTGATTGCTGCACATGTCGGCATCCCACTCCGCCTTAGCTGGTGATCTCCCCTCGGAGATTCGTCTAGCCCTATTTGAGGCCGAGGTGTATGGCCGCTCAATTACTGTGCTTCCGCAATCGTCTCGGGACAAGTTCCCCTGACGGTCTCTATCTTTGTTTCCTGGGATGTCGGAGTGCCCCGTGACCAAGTGGATCTCGGTCGCGATGCCATGGGCGAGGAGACATTGCTCTCTTCTGTGGATCCGCCTCGCCAGTCGCTGCCCTGGGCCCAGCTCCAGCTGTGCCTCTCATCGGATTGTTGCCTGCGAGTCGCCGAAGAGTCCCACTGTCTTCATTCCATGCTTCTACAATGTTTCTCGTTTCCCAATCGCCACGTCAAGCGTCAGTCCGATCGCCCACAGTTCGGGATCGGAGACCTCCATGTGTCCGGTGCCCAGTACGCTGCGGCGAGACCTCGATTCATTCCCGTGTTTACACACTGCAGCGGCTCCCACTAGGCCATTGTCTGAGCGCGATCCATCTGTCCACCACATCCAGACCCCTGCTCCAATTTTGGCTTCTTTCTCTCTTGCCCAGCACTGCGCAGCGCTTTTGGCTGCAGTGGTGTCGTCCAGTGTGGTGGTCCTGACCACTGGCTTTTCTCCCGGGGCCGGCCAGTTCATGCCTTCGGTTGTCCGGCCATGCTCATGCTCTGTTCTGACTGCTCTGCATATTGGTCCTCCGGAAGAGGGGTTTCTGTGTAGCTCCTTTAGTTTGCTACTGCATGCGTTTTCTATTCTCGCTGAGAATCGCTGTTGTCTGGAGTCCATGATTTCTGGCGCCGGTGTAAGCCCTGACTCTCTCATTAGTGCACCCCGCGGGCATCAACGACAGTCGGGCGCAGCGGGAAAATCTACAAGGCCAGAACTGGCAATGGCGAGAGTGTGAAGATGCTAGGAGCGTTGAGGAGGCAGAGGAGTTAGTGCTCCCACTAATGGTTTGTGTCTTTAGTCATCGTCTGTAGAGTAGCGACGGTCTTTACTAATTTAGTCCTTGAAGGTAAAACGCACGAAAAGGCACAAGACAGGCACGGAGAATGGCCCAGAGAAGAAATCGCATAGAAAAGAAAACGCACGGAAGAGAAATCGCATGGAGGAGAGAAAGCACGAGGAGAAAAGACACGGGAGAAATGGCACGGGAGACAAGGCGCAGAGAAAAGGCTCGGGAGATATGGCATAGTTGAAAAGGGATCTTAGAAAGAAATGCATAGTTCCACTTCAGTTCTATTGCCACAGTGCTTTCACTGACATACAAAAGAACCCGTAACGCAATTCTTGCACTTAAATGCCTTTTACTTTTGGTATTGAAAAAGGCACTGTTCGGTGCCTTTTCTAGTACATTTAAAGAAGCACATTTCCGACTCCCTTTGAGCCCGGTGACTGAAAATACCTACCAGGTTTAAGTTTCTGATTAAGCACTCTTTTTGTATTAATTTGGTCTAGTATTCCATTAGGTATACGCGTCCTCCATTATATCATCATGTGGGTAAGTTATAATACTGTGGATGTGAGGTTTGTGGGTATGTCGAAGGTCATCACTCGGTCCAAACATCATCACCCGCATCATGGGTGCATCACTCGGAAGATCCCAGACGCTTGAGCTTCTTGGTTGTGTTTTGTTTGATATGCTGTGTCGCTTCTTGTAGCTCAAAAGTATAACAGTTCGGAATGATAACCGCTGATTAGCTCCGTCTTTAATAAAATACAAATCTAATCTAAATAATAGATAAAAATAAACATTTTTCAGAATTGAAACTAACATTTCGTGAAGTTATACATTCGTCGTTATCATGCAATCTGGATACTATTAACTCCAAGGGAGTCAGAAATGTGCTTCCTAAAAGGCACCGAAATGGCACTGAACAGTGCCTTTTCGTACATCAAAACTAAAAGGCATTTGCATGCAAGAATTGGGGAAGGGGTTCTTTTCATGGCGGTAAAAGGCACTATTCAAATGGAATTGGACATGTAACTACGCAGTACCTTTCTATGGGTGCCTTATCTGCAGTTCCATTTCTCTCTATGCCTTTCTCACCTGTGCCTTATTCACTCATGTCTTTTCACCCTGCGCCGTTTCTCTTCATGCTTTTCCTCCATGTGTCATTAAGGTGTTTTAAAAATTAGTAAAGTCCCTTGTCACTCTATAACGCAGGGACAAAAACTAGCCGCTCAACGTACCTGTAGTGTTACCACCCCCTGCTACTGCTTGTCCCTTTCGTTTTGTTCTACCTGCTGTGCCTACTGTCTCCTTGGGACCGCCGCAGTGTTCACGTGATCTAGGACCAGGTAGTATGGGAGCAGCAGCTGTAGTTCGTCATTGGTGGTGGTGGCGGTAGTGGTGATTTGACATGGTGATTCAAATCAGGAAAAACAAGTTCGCTCTCAAGCGAGGATTTTCCGCTTAGCCTGCGCTCGGACGTGTTTACTTCGCTCACGCTTTTCTTGCTCAGACTTATTATACTACTCAGCCTAATTCGTCCCCACTATACTTGTAATACTTGCACTCGTTTTTGTAGTTCCAGTTCCACGATCATGAAGCATTTGTTAAATGATAATTTGGCATGTATTCTCTAACTATCTATGTCTATCATCTATGTACATACGGTCGATCAGCGCTGGCTCATGTGCACTCAAACACAGTACTCAAGCAAACCTGGAGGTGAACTTGGAGGGGGCTGATCGAGCGCACTCGTAGCGGGCTAATCGAGCGGCAATGGAAGGGAGTGATCGAGCACACTCGGGGAGGACTGATCGAACGAGCATGCAGGGGGGTGATCGAGCGGGCTTAGAGGGGGTGATCGAGTACACTTGGAAAAGGCACATCTAGCGGGCTTGGAGGGAGGTGATTGAACATACTTTGAGAGGGTGATCTAGTGCACTTTCAGATGGTGATCATGCCCACTCAGAGGTGACGATGATGATTAAACCCATTTGAAGGTGTACTTGGAAGCGGTCGATCAGGGCTGGCTGCAGGCAGTAGATCTGGTCTGGCTGCAGACGGTGCTCGGGAGCTGGCTGGAGACGGTCGATCTGGACTGAGACTGCAGTCAGGGGTTAACTCGGAACCGTAGGGAGGCAATGTGAGGAGACCTAACTTGCGCTCTGCGAGAGCTGGCTAGAGATGGTCAATCGAGGCTGGCTGGAGATGGCTCGGGAGCTGGCTAAAGACACTGCTCAGGGGCCGGCTGGAGACTGCAATCGGTGTTAACTCACGATCCTGCTATGCACAGGTAAAGCGGGATGACTTAACTTCGAGTTCTCAGGTGCTGGTAGAGAAGTGGACGAGATAGAGACAGCTGGGGGATGACGATGAGAGGAGATGGAGGAGATAGGGGAATTCATCTAGCGAAAGTTGAACTTAGCTATTTCGTGTGCGAAAGTCAACTTTCCTAACCCGATCCGGCAGGTCGTACCACTTATTTCCCATATCCTCCCAATTCCCCGCATCTTCTCTCATCGTCGTCCCCAACTCTCTCTATCTCATTCACAACTCTACAAGCACCTGAGAACTTGAAGTTAAGTCATCCCTCTTTACCTGTGCATAGCAGGATAATGAGGTAACACCGAATTCAGTCTCTAGCCGGCCTCAATCGACCATCAGCCAGCCAGCCTCGATTGACCATCCAGCACTTGGAGATTGCGAGGTAAGTCTTCTTACATTAGCTCCCTACGATTCATAGTTAACCACTGAGTCCAGTCTCAGCCCAGATCGACCGTCCCCAGCCAGCTCCCGAGCACCGTCTACAGCCAACCCAGATCTACCGCCTCTAGCCAGCTCCCGATCGCCATCTCCAGCCAGCTCCCGAGCACCACCTGCAGCCAGCTCCAAGTGTATCTCCAAGCCTGCTCGATCACCCCTCTCGATCAGCCCTCTGGGATTGCGCTCGATCAGACCCTCCAAATGCACTTCCAAGTTTGCTGGAGCACTGTGTTTGAGTGCACCTGAGCCAGCGCAGATCGACCGTATACACATATACATAGATAGATAGATACAAATACAAGATTTCATGACATTTACAATTATTCAAGAATGGAAAGTGAAATCTTGCTCAAGCTTGGTGAAGCTCACTCAGAGAATGAGTGGCTCGCTCATACTACGGTCGTGCGCTCACAGAGCTGAGCGGAAAGCCCTTCGTCGGACGGAGACGACCAAAATATTTATATCACACGCGCTCGTGCGTCCAGCGCGTCGGAGGCTCAGCGGAGATACCCATTTTTCCCGATAAGCTGTGTGGGTGGAGGTTGTGGCGATGGGTGTTGTAATAAGAAGGAAAGTGAGTAGCCGATGGAAGTACTCTAATCTCTAGCAACTGAGATATCAAGGTACCATTTGTGGCTCTCCCCATATGGTTAAAGAAAACATACATATAATATACCGTAGGTTAAGATAGGTAAAAAGAGATATAAATAAAGGAACATTTTGTATGGTTCTACGTCTTGAAAGGGCACCATTTTAAAGCATGGCAGTAGATTAAGGCACCTTTGGGGCGACGAGAACTTTCAAAACCTCACTAGCCGAAAGTGCATGCAGTAAAGGCACCAAAAAGTGTTTTTGCACCGTTTTAGCGCCGTTATAACCATACAGCTAGTGCCTTTCCATTTTTTCATTTGTATGGGGAAAAAGCACGAAAAGCACATTTCTGAATCCCTTAGAGTAAATCTCTCAAGCTCAGCGCGAGGGTCCACAAGGTTGGAAAGAATCCCGACTACACCACCACAAAGTCCCATCAGATTATCTGCACCTTACAACAGAATGCACATGACATGGTAGGCATCTGATAGAAGTTTAGCTATTCTGTCCAAATGTTTACTAGCGTGTTGGAAACCCTTTTCCCGACATACATACGTAGACCAGGCGCGAATAAACTAGAACATTCCGGGCTTAGAGTCGCCACGAGACGCGATAAATTTAACGAAAGCCAGCTGAACAATACGACGTAAACTTACATTACACTGATGAACATTGAACACAGTAAATTTTTTCATTTTAGAAGCCAAAATCCCGAATTTTCAATTATCGGGCGGTGATCCCTGACCGCTGAACAGCGAAATTTTACAGGTTGTGCCGTCTGTTGCACCACATGTACTGCATGTACTCTGTGCACTGCATTCAGTACCAACCAAAAGACCAATCAATCGCAGCAACGAAGTGCTTGGCACAAGAGCCCTGCCAATTGGTTGTGCATGTTCTATTAACAGAATAGCGCCACAATGCCTACCCCTCTTTTGTCGTGGATACCCCGCTATTTTCCGAACCACATCACGATTAACATTACCACTACGACACATAACCACTCACCTTCCAAATACCCCAGGAATCATCGCTGAATTCATACGCTTCATGGCAGACCCGCTTTCTATCGCCGCCAGCATCGCCGGGTTGATTAGCCTCGCCCAGTCGATCGTCAAAGAAGGCTATAGCTACATCAGGACAGCACAGGGTTATCCAGACGAGCTTTCCGAACTCGTTACAGAAGTTACGACTCTTACTGGGCTTCTTTCGGTCATAGACAATGATTACTTCCGTTCAGTTACATAAACTCCAATTTTGACCCCACTAACATGGAAGTGATTAAGACACCTTCGGATTGAGCAACATTCGAAAGACTCTTGATGATATCATCGAGTTATTGAGTATATTCCGCACACGGGAAGGGAAGTCGGTAAAAAATATCGGCAAGAAAATTCTGTGGCCGCTCAAAGCCGAGGAATTGAGAGACCTGTTGTCTAGGATAAATAGACATAAAGGAACTCTTCAGTTAGCACTATCGACAGATACACGGTATGTGCCTCTTTCTTTTCTCTCTTTCGGGCGATAAAGGCTGATACCTAAACATAGTTCGCAGCTCAAGGAAGTGAGAGCCGACCAGAGTAAAGCGGAGAGGGAACGAAAGAACGAGCAGACTAGTGAGTTCCAAAGTTGATCCAGTACAGTGTTCCTAAGCGGCCCGACTTGGGTTGCGCTAAGGGCAGCCGGTGAGATCGTAGCCGGGCCTGGCCGGTCTGCAAATGTTTAATTAGCCCGTCGGTCGGCCGGGCTACTTAGGAACACTGATCCAGTCCATCGGCTAAATCAAACGCACCTTTATAACACAATGCATACAGCTACCCACCGAACAGAGGTGCTCGGATTGCTTTCATCGGCTGTTGATCATGAAGCGAGACATGAGGATATTCGTGACAAAAGGGAGGACAACACTGGATGCTGGATCTTCGAAAACGAGCAGTTCAAACGGTGGCTACAAGGGCCGGACTCAGTTCTGTGGTGTTATGGCATCCGTATGTCCTACACACTACCGTTCGAGCTTTAATAAGAGTGGCCGTGACTGACTATTTGGAAATTATAAAGCTGGCGCCGGTAAAACTTTTCTCACGTATGTCTTACATTTGCCCAACTTGTATCCCGCTTGCGTCATCCCGTAGCTAAGCATCCACCTCCAGGTCCATCATTATTGATCATCTCAAGCTCCGATTCTCGAACAATAACGTTGCTGTCGCGGTCCTTTATTGCAATTACAAGGATAACGAGACCCAAACGCCAAAAGATATGCTGGCCAGTCTGTTAAAGCAGCTGTTAGTTAATCGGAAACAAGCTGTATCTGCTGTTGAGAGTTTGCATAGAGACTTTGTCACGCAGCATAAACAACCGACGATATCTGATTTGGAAAAGACAATTATTTCTGTCGCCAATGAATTTGACGACATCTATCTCATCTTCGATGCCCTCGACGAATGTGACGAGAATACACAAAGGCCCAAAATTCTCTCTTTCATTGGGCAGACATCGCGACGGCCCTTTAAGCTATTGGTTACCAGCCGGCCGCACCCGGTGGATATTCAAAACTCATTTAGAATGGCTCTGAAAGTGGAGATTTCTGCACATAGGAGTGATATGGAGGTAGTAATTCGGAATAAAATCGATGCAAAGAGAGCTCAGGGAATTACACTCAGTCCGGAACTTGCAAATGACATCGTCAGAGTACTGCTCCAACCGGGAGAGGGAATGTAAGACTTACCGAGAGCCTACCGAGAGTGTGGTTTTTTTGGCGATCGAAGCTTACATTCTCAACTTCAATTCAGGTTTCTGTTAGTCAATTTTCAAATCGATTATATCCTCCGACAGCCCACGCCAAAGAAGAAAAGACAGGCAATGCACGTGGCTCCAAAAGATCTGAATGCAACCTATGAGTTGGCGATGGAAAGAATCCATCGCTTGGAGGATGCACAACGGCAACTGGCTCTGGATACTTTGACATGGATTGTCTTCGCCACCAGGCCCCTTAAATTTCATGAGCTCCAGCTCACAGTCGCAATCGAAGATGGCGATACAAAAGTGGATCTGGAAGCTCTCGCCGAATCTGCAACCATCGTCGATCTATGTGCGAGCCTGGTTATTCTTGAAGAGGAAACGCAAGAAATTCGTCTTGTACACTATACTGTCCAAACATATCTTGAATCATTATCTATTATGGTCAACGCTCATCGTAAACTGGCATGGACGTGTCTCAATTACCTGTCATTCCAGAAATTTCATAGGGCTTGGGGCCGCAGATCTTTCGACACCGAAGCCGCCGCCAATTCCCTATTTGGGTATGCGGTCCTGAACTGGGGCCATCATATGAGATTGTCTAGCGAACACGATCAGCCCCTTCTCGAGAGGTCGTTGCAATATCTCCGTTCCTTCAATAGCGCACTTTTCATTCCAGCGTCTGCATGGTATAAGAAGGAGAACGCTGCGCCTTTACATTTTGCTTGTTATTATGGATTGTACACAGTGATTCAGAGGTTGTTGCAACAAGGTAACCTAAAGACTGACTCAAAGGGTGTCGATGGTCGAACACCGTTGTATATCGCCTCCGAGAATGGTCAGGAAAGGGTGGTGAAGATGCTACTAGAACGAGACGATGTAATGCCTGACTCATGGGATCTGTCTTTCCGATCGCCCCTTTTCATCGCCGCTTGCAATGGACACAAATTTGTGGTGAAGATGCTACTAGAGAGAGCTGATGTCAAGGCTAACAGAAGGGATAATAACGGTACAACGCCACTGTTGATCGCTGCCGGGAATGGACACGATGCTGTGGTGAAGATGCTACTGGACCAAGACGATGTAACGCCAAACACCAGGAATAATGGGGACAAAACACCACTGTCAATCGCGGCTGTCAATGGACATGGGGCGGTGGTTAAGTTGCTGGTGGAGCGAGACGATGTAGATGTGAATTCGGTGAACTACGAGAGACACACGCCGCTTTTTAGTGCAGCCGAGAACGGACATGAAGCGGTGACTAAGATTCTGGTAGAGCGAGACGACGTGGATGTGAACTTGGCGGACAAAGGAGGCCAAACACCACTGCATGCCGTCGCCAGGACAGGATACGAAACTGTGGCTCAGATACTGTTGAAGCGAGATGACCTGGATGTGAACTCGAAGGATCGACAGGGTCAGACGCCACTGCATACCGCCGCCAGAACAGGACACGAAACGGTGGTTAAGATGTTGCTGGAGCGAAACGACGTGGATGTCAACTCGAAGAATCCAGAAGGCCAAACGCCGCTGCATGTCGCCGCTAGGAGTATGCACGGAGCGGTAGTAGAGCTGCTAGTGGAGCAAGATGATGTGGATGCCAACTCAACGGATGACCTTGAGCGTACGCCACTTTTCGTCGCGGCAGCGAATGGAAGCGAAGCGGTAGTAGAGTTACTGATAGAGCGAAATAACGTGGATGCTAACTCGAGGGATAAATGGGGACGAACACCACTATTTGTGGCAGCTAGTCGAGGACAGGAGGCAGTGATACGGCTGCTACTCGCCCGGGGGGATGTCGAAGCGGAGTGTTCCGACACATACGGAAGGACGCCACTGTCAATCGCGATAGAGAAAGGATACCCTGCTATAGAACAGTTGTTACGAGATTTCAGCCAGCATGTGAGCTGTCGTGATGGTACCTGCGGCTAGCGTTGGATTTCGTTCTCCGTGTTGCTATTCGTTTTAGGATGAAGTTTTTTTGTCCTGTTCATTTTGAGTGTCGGTATAAAGAGTCGATTGGCAGGCAATTGCGCCGGGTTGAAAGATGGTGGAATTTGTGGGTGTAAAATCTGAGTCTTTTTGATATTTCCAACAGTATGCATATTGCATTTAGACACTTGGGGATATGGTACAATTTCACTTTCTGCTTCTCCGCTGACCCGTGGAAGCATGCTTATACCCTGGTGCCTAAACATACGGGCTTAATGCAGTTGCACGTTTCCTTTTGCACTCGATTGAAGAGAAATGACCACAATACCATCTCAGCTTTATATTCATTGACGATTAGAAGCCCTCCTCGACGGATGTAACCTGTAATTTTTCTATCGCTTTAAACTTTTCCCCCTACTAGACTCTTATCCTTTTTAAAGATGTGAAGACATATTGCCTTCCCATTGTTGATAGTCTATGCAGCGGGTGGCCACACACTTTGTACATATGATATTTGGAATATGATACGCGATGGTTTGAGAACAGTAGTCGCCCTCCCAGCGGACAAACAATATCTCGAGCTCTCTAAACCTCTCCTTACTGCACTTCTCCAACCTTCGGGATGCCGCTCAATCAAACTGATATCCAACATTCATCCGTCAGTGATCGATTGTAACCGACTGCGTCTTGAATGAAAACCCAGTTGGACGCGTAGACACGGCTGAATCTATTGCATATACGAGTCTCAGCCGGAGACGGAGATGTCTTGTACAGCCGGAGGCGAAGATGTCTTGTACAGTCGGAGACGGAGATGTCTTGTACAGTCGGAGACGGAGATGTCCTGTATGGCCGGAGACAGAGATGTCTTGTATGGCTGGACACGGTGATGTCTCTGATGGCCGGAGACGACTGTTGACTCTGGTATGAGCTGATGGTATTCAGCCGTACCGGTACGTTCATATATATACTGGCCCTGTGGCCCTCTTAGATAGAATACAATTTAGCTTCTCTTGCATCACTATTTCAACAGGTTATGAGCCCAGCGCCCGCTACAATCTTTGCTCCAAAAATGCTCTATTTATATCTTACAATTAAGAGCCTCAAACACCCAGACCCACTCACAACCATCCCAGCTCATCAGCCGCAACACCATCACAATCCATCACTCTACATCGTCACTTTCCTGATCTCGTCCACTCTAGAAATGTTTTAAACACAACATTCAAGACCGATCATGACAATGTGTCCAAGCTGAACGAGGGCAAGTACCCTGTCTGGAAGAAAAAGATTCACCGAGTCCACATTGCCCAGAAAGCCTACAATATTGTCACCGGTGTGGAACTCCTTCCTGTCGGCATCGGTGTCGCCCTACACCCTCTACATGAAAGCTGGCGTGACCGAGCCAATAAAGCACTAGCACGAATACACCTCGAATGCTGTGACAAACTCCTTACACTCATCCATGATCTCGACAACCGCATGCAAATGAGGGAACCACTTAAGGACCTACTTGACAATGCCTTAACGAAACTTGGCCACACCCAGGTCCTGGGGAAGTTGACCACCTCTCAACCATAGCCAGACGAAATGGTCACCAAGTACTTTACCAAACATAGCCCCTTGCGCAGGAAGCTAATCGGCTCCACCGCAAACATCACCCATGACACCACGAAAACACATATCTTCACTACCCTATCTAAATTATAAGAAACAACTATCCAGATCCTTGAACAGCGAATCCCAGCTCTCATGGCCCAGCAGTGTATTGAAGTGAGCTGCGAATATGCCAAGCGAACGACCCTCACGAAGGAAGTCGGAGATGTATCCACCCGAGCGGCCCAATACTTCTCTGGCGGAAATCATGGCCGTGGCCGTGTTGTAATACGTGGCGGACTCAGAGGTGGACAAGGAAACAGACGCCAGAAGCGCAAATGCACACACAGCAAAATGGACGATCATACCACCAAAGCATGCGGAAAGAGACAGCACGCTGAAAGCGTCACCAACACTGGCAATACAAACACCTTGACGAATGATGAATGAACTTGCTACCACTGCTGTGTCTCCGGACAGTTCCAATCTGACTGCATCCACTTCAAACGTATTCGGGATCAACTCAACATAGTCAACAGGGGCACTGCATCGCTAGCCACAGCCGGAGATTGCACCGTGATCTGACTGGCTGACAACACGACCGCTCTCACCGCAGCCTCTGCTCCAGCTGAATGGGTCATTGATTCCGGAGCATCTCACCATATGTGCAATGACCGCCCCAGATTGAACTCAGTAAAGAAACATTGTCAGCCAATAGTCATTCAGCTGGGAGATGATAACAAAGTAAAAGTAAGTCAGCATGGACTCGTTAACGTCTCACCGGAGTACGAAGTCCATGCTCTCAACACGCATACTCTAATGGCAGTCATGATTAGGTACTCAGCAATGGACGAGACGTGTCCAGGGCCGGGTAACCGCAACCTTATATGGACAACGCACGATCTCTCTGAGATCGTCAGAGATAATCTGACCTATAAACTACTCTTGCATATTACGACATCCACATGTGCAACCGTATCTTCTTATATACTCGCATACGCGGCCATATATGGATATACGGCCTTACATGATTATCGCTCATGAGCAATTTGATACCTTTCACTCGCGGGATCTCGCGATTTACCCCTTTCGACGCGTCCCCACAAAATACAGCATTTTATCTACAACATACCTCCAAACAATTTTACCAGATCTCAATTGCGCGTCACTGACACCCATGACAGTGATGACACTCTCCAGACAGGGGCATTGATAGACGATTGCGCTACTCCCCCAGTTTTACCTGAGGCCGAGATTGACAATGACGATGAAGATGACCTCTACGAGCACCTCTGAGGTCAAAGAGACCAAGATAACCAGATCCACAACCATGTTGGTGATGTCCGTTCCCAAATTGCTCACAAGGATTGTCAAGATGTGGCGACGCAAAACCGGTTGATGCTGCAAATGTTCCTCGAAAACCAAGCCCAGTCGAAAACCGAACCTTGACTTGAAAAGGAAAGGATGGTGGCCGAATAGAAACAAATAATGGCTGAAATGGATGAACGGGCTGCCGAATGTGCTGAAAGCGCCGAGCGACAGATCATAGGACCAAGACCGATTTTCTACAAGATGGTGGACCCCGGATAGTACTGCAGCGGGACAAACGGGTAGGACCAATTTCTGGACATGTTACGATCGAATTGCAACGGCCACGGCCACCTTGCCCCACGTGGTGTACCAGATCTCGTCAAATACACGATCTGTCTTCTGGACGCTTGGAGCAATCACCAAAGCCCAGCGCTCGGGTGGACAGCGAAGCCAGACCCTTCGGAATGGCCAGGCGACTTATCTGCGGTATCCGGCCCATGCCTACCGGGCTTCGACCTCCTTTCACAGGAGATGGCCAAGGTTTACGGGGATAAGGTTCAACGTCGCGTGGTGGTCATTACGCTTATGCAGGAATACATACAACTTCCAGAAGAATCAGTCAGAGCCTATGTGAATCGTGTGAATGTTATTTGGAGACAGGCTGAGTGGAATCTAGGGAAGCATGAAGAAGTCCTCTACGATATTGCCTGGGCAGGCCTCCACAAATCTCTCAAGAATATAGTTAGACCAATGATGCCCGCCTGCGGCAGATCTGACTCCTTGGACAAATTCTTCGATAAGGCTGTGGCTTCGGAAGTTACACGTGTCGAAAACAAGCAGCCTGTAATGGCAGTCATGATTAGGTTCTCGCCAATGGCACGAGACGTGTCCAGGGCCGGTTAACCTCAACCTTATATAGACGACTCGCGATCACTCTGAGATCGCTAGCGATAGTCCTACCTATCAACTACTCTATTATATTACCACATCCACGTGTGCAACCGTATCTTCTCATATACTCTCATACGCGGCCATACACGGATATACGGCCTTACACTATTATCGCTCTTGATCAATTCGATACGTTTCGTTCACGGGATCTCGCGATGTACCCTTTTCGACGCGTCGCCACAAAATACCGCGTTTTATCACAAAACATGCCTCCGAACAAGTTTACCAGAACTCAATTGCGCGTCACTGACATCCATGAGAGTGATGACACTCTGCAGGCAGCGGCATCGACAGCCGTACGCACTACTCCAACGGTCTTACCAGAGGCCGAGATTGACCAATGACCTTGGAGGTCAAAGAAGTGAAGATAGCCCATTCGACAACGATAGTGGCGATCTCCGTTCCCAAATTACTGACGAGGATCGTCTAGACGTGGCGACTCAAAACCGGTTGATGCTGGAAATGCTGCTTGAAAACCAAGCCCAGTGGAAAGCCGAACAGAGACTCGAACGGGAGAGGATGGCGGCCGAACGGGAACGAATGGCTGCAGAACGGGATCACTGGGCCGCCTAACGCGCCGAACGCACCGAACGAAGTACCGTAGGCCCAAGACCGAATACCTACACGATGGTTGACGGTGTAAGGTTCTGCGGCGGTGGACAAGAGCTGGACCGATTTCTGGACACGTTACGCTCGAATTTCAACTCCCACGGCCACCTATTCCCACCCGGTGCAACCGATCATGTCACATACGCGATCTCTCTTCTGGACGCCTGGAGTAATCATCAACACCCGACACTTAGACCACCGGCGATGACAGACCCTTCGGAATGGGCGGGCGACTTATTCGCGGAATCCGACCCATGCCTACAGGACTTCGACCGCTATTCACAAGAGATGGCTAAGGTTTATGGAGATACTAACCGACGACGCGTGGCGGTGATGACGCTGATACAGGGATACATACAACTTTCACAAGAATCGGTCAAAGCCTATGCGAATCGTTTGAAAGCTGATTGGAGACAGGCCGGGTGGAATCCACAGAAGCACGAAGAAGTCCTCTACAATATTGCCTGGGCAGGCCTCCACAACTCTCTCAAGAACAAAGTTGGACAGATGACGCTCGGCTGCGGCAGATTTGACACCTTGGACGAATTCTTCGACAAGGCCACGGCCTCGGAAGTTACACATGTCAAAAACAAGATGCCACAGCAGCAGCAACAACAGCAGCAGCAACAACAGCAGCAGAACAGCCTACGGACTGGTCTTCCAAAGGCGGCAAACGAGGCTACCGGCCATCCATCTCCGAGCCAGCCGACACCACCGGCGGCGGCAAATCCGGCCAATCGGGATCAAACTGACACGGCAAATAAGGCGGCGGAGGACAATCGTCAGGCCTACCACCAGCACCATGGGTCTCAACGGAAATCTTCGAAAGCCGACTTACTAACAGCAAATGCCTACGATGCGGATCTCCGAACCACAAGGCGAGCTTCTGCCCTAAATACTCACAAGGAGGTAACCCACCGCAGCAGGACCAGACATTAGCTCCAAACAGGGACGGAGGACACCAAATCAAACGACAGAAGTCCTTCGACAATCAGCAACAAAAAAACTCATAGGCCTCTCTCGGCATTTGGCCCGACGGGAGACGGTCAATCAGGCGGAATTGGGGTTGGAGAGGTTGGCAATGCAGACTTTGATGGCGACGATGGACAGCATACAACCGCATCGGATCGCGTTGAAGTCAAGGGTGTTGTTGGAGAGCCCAAAAGCTCTCATGTCAAGTCAGTACTTATGTGGCACATCCAGACCGGACACGTCCCATATCATTCACGATGTTTTTATAAGAAATGGAAATAAGGAAATGCAACTCGTGCGAGCTCTCATCGATTGCGGCGTAATGAGCATCTTTATGTCACCGAGACTGCGAACACGGCCTGGTCTAGCGGACGAACCAGCATACGTCACAACTCTAGGCCTCAATGCCCAAGTAATGGCCCATGCGAGCGACAGTCGAAAAACCGCGTTCACGGTTCAGTATATGGAGCACTTATCACCGGTTCAAGAAGCGGAGGTGCTAGTTGTGCCTATGCGGGCTTACGACTTGGTTTTGGGATTGCCTTGGTTCCAGTCCAGGAACCCTGACGTCGATTGGCAAAGTGGTCGACTTTTGGCTCTGCGAACCCCAGGGGGAGCGGAAGTCGTGGCAGTGGACCGGGTAGACCATCAGAAATGCCCCGGGAATGTACCAGGATCTACGGCAAGGGAGGAGGCGTGTTCCGAAGGAGGCGGCGGTATCCCAGATATTCAAATACTCGGAGCAACTGCCTTTGACAATCTACTGGCCAGTGAGCAGGTCGTCGGGATATTCTTCCTAAGAGTGGGAGATTGTACAGGGCTGCTGAGAGCGACCGTGGAAAGCATCACTGATGGTGAGTGAGATTGGCCCCAGGCGCTGGACCGGCGAGCAGGGAGCAGCGGCGGTAGTTGCGGCAGAAGAGTGTACCAACAATGCGGACCTTGAATGACTGCTACCGGCACGCCGAGAAATGAAGGGAGTACTGGACGGCGGGTCTTGGCCCTGTTGTGGCGAACAGTTTTATATCCGGGCTCCTGGATATTCCTTCATACCGCTCCATGTCTATTATGAATTGAGAACTAACGTGTGCAGATGGAGCCGGCACAACGACAAAGATGGTGCCTACAGATGATGGAGGACATATCCCGGCTACATACGGAGAATTCGTGGATGTTTTCAGCAAGGAAAGTGCGGAGACACTCCCGCCGCATCGGTCAACCGACCATGCAATTGACTTGAAGCCCGGCTATAACTTGCCATATGGGCTCATTTTCAACCTATCGGAGTTCGAGTTGAGGACGTCAATGGCCTACATCGAGGCAAACCTCCCCAACGGGTTTCTCCAGCGATCATCATCGCCGGCGGCAACGCCAATCCTCTTTGCAAACGAGAAGGATGGAGGGTTAAGGCTTTGTGTGGATTACCGCGCGCTCAATCTGGCGACGGTGAAGAATCGGTATCCCCTTCCACTAATATCAGTGATGCTTGACCGTGTACGTGAGGCCAGGATATTAACGAAACTGGACCTCCGCGGTGCGTATAACCTCATCCGGATCAAGGCAAGCGACGAATACATGACGGCTTTTCGAACGCGTTACGGCCAATTCGAATACCGTGACATGCCATTCGGTCTAACAAACGCACCGGCTACGTTCCAATCTTATATCGATGATTGCCTACGGCCATTCTTTGACGACTTCGTGGTATGCTACCTGGACAACATACTCATCTATTCGACAAACGAGAAGGAGCACGAGGAGCATGTGAGCCAAGTGCCGCAGCGACTTAAAGAATTCGGCCTCTATTGCACAGCCGAGAAGTGTCAATTCGGAGTTTCGCAAGTCGGCATCCTGGGGTTTGTCATCACTCCCAATGGAGTCGGCATGGAATCGGACCGGATCTCCACAATCGAGGACTGGCCGACACCGAAGTCAGTGAGAGATGTTCAGGTCCTTCTCGGATTCAGGAACTTCTACCGAAGATTCATCCGGAAATATGCCCAGGTGACCCTTCCACTGACGGAATTACTAAAGAAGACAGAGGCAAGCCCGAGAGGCAAAAAAGGGGCACATACAGTCAAATGGGAATGGACTCGGGAAGCCGAGTTGGTGTTCCGTAAACTAAAAAGGACCTTCACTGAGGCACCGATCCTCCAGCATTTCGATCTGGCCAAGCCGATCATTCTCCAAACTGACGCGAGTGGATTCGCGATTGCAGGCATTCCCAATCAGTACAATGTTTTCGGGGTTCTCAGGCCAGTCAATTTCTACTCCCGGAAGTGCTCTCCTGCCGAACAGAATTACGACAGTTATTATCGGGAGCTATGTGCCATCGCGGAAACAATAAAACAGTGGCTGCATTACCTCGAGGGCGCCAATTACAAGGTCTTAATTCGGTGTGATCACAAGAATCTCGAATACTTCCAGATATCCAAAGTACTCTCCAGAAGACAAGCCAGGTGGTCGGAAATTCTTTCGGCTTACAACTTTGTCATCGAGCACTTGGAAGGCAGCAAGAACCCGGCCGATGGCGCATCCAGGCGGCCCGACTACGAAATCGGCTACGAAGGGCCTGTGGCACGACTATTGGCAACCGTCTCAGTGGAACCATAGGACGATCTCATGCCAGCAATTATCGCGGCCCAGGCTTCTGACTCTTTGGCTGTGGACGTCTCGGCGAAGGTTGTCAACCGACCAATGATAGACGGCACAGATACCGCCAAAGAGGAGAGCCAATGGAAAGTCGTCACGGGAGTCTTGACTTACGAGGGGAGGATATACGTTCCAGCGACCGATTCTCTACGCAGAAAAGTGATCAGTCTATTCCATGACAACCCTGAGTCCGGTCATTTTGGAGCTCTTAAGACAACCGAGCTGGTATCTAGGGATTTCTACTGGCCAGCAATGGACTCGCGTGTACGTAAGTATGTCAGCAGCTGCGAAGTATGCCACCGAATCAAAGCTCCTCGGCACGCCAGGCACGGGATCAACATGCCCTTGGAGGCACAATCACGGCCATGGTAAGGAGTCACGATGGACTTCGTCACCGACTTGCCAGAGTCAACGGCATCGGGCTACACCGGGATTCTCGTTATCGTGGACCGACTGACAATGATGGCAATCTACTTACCGTGCCGGAAGGATATCGACTCGGCGGAATTGGCCCGGCTCTTCTTTGAACACGTCATCTGCAAGCGTGGCGTCCCGGACAACATAGTCACAGATCGCGGCACCCAGTTTACAAGCCGATTCTGGACCCGGGTGTGATCTCACTTGAGTACTGACTATGGGCTCTCGACAGCCTTCCATCCACAGACGGACTGGCAGACGGAGCGTCAAAACCAGACTATGGAGCAGTATCTCCGGGCTTTCTGCAACTACGAGGAGGACAATTGGGCAGAACTCTTGGCGCTAGCCGAATTCGCTTACAATAACGCAATACACACGTCTACGAGGATGACTCCATTCTGGGCGAATTAGCACTACCATCTGGTGATGCAGTTTAAGGCCCCGAAGCAACCATCTAGCCTGGATTCGGAAATCCAAGCGTACAATTTCGCAGCCGGCCTGGAGGAGACTCACCAAACCCTCCTTAAGAACTTGCAGGAGGCTCAAGCGAATCAGACGAAGCACGCAGGCGGCAAAGAGGTTGTTTTCGAGGTTGGAGTTAGGGTCTGGCTTTCAACTCGGCACTTCCGGCCGACAAGACCGTCAAAGAAGTTGGACTACAAATGGACAGGACCGTACCCGTTGAGTACGGTCATCAATAAGAATGTTTACCAGTTAGACCTCCCGTATACGATCTGGAAACACAACGTTTTTCACCTCTCTTTGCTCGACCGGTATACACCTCCTACCGCCGGCCAGCGGCCATTTGACCGCAGCCAACGGTTGTCGACAACTCTGATGAATGGGAAGTTGACCGGATCCTCAACTGTAAGCGACGCTACCGGAAGCTCCATTATCTTGTGCAATGGGCGGGTTACAGTTACGGACGGACTCGCTGGGACCGTGCGGAGAATCCCGGGAATGCGCAGGAATTGGTCCACAAGTTTCACCAAGAGCATCCGAGGACGCCTCAACGATGATTGGACGCATTTTACGGGGGTTTTACTTTCCATACTTTTTATGGATCTCGGGCCGGTATAAATGGCGTCGGCACGGATTTTAACCACCTACCACTGGAGGTGGAGTTTCCCTGTGCACCGGATCCGCCGAGAGGCTGCTCACAGAGCACTGATCGGTTGTGGGACTTATTAAGTCGTGCGGAGGGGTACGCATCGGTTTCGTTTCTTTTGTGGGGTTTCTCTTGTTATATAGACGTATGTGGCAGCCCAGCGGGTCTGCTCCTAAAGGGGGGGATGATGTAATGGCAGTCATGATTAGGTTCTTGGCAATGGCACGAGACGTGTCCAGGGCCGGGTAACCTCAACCTTATATAGACGACTCGCGATCTCTCTGAGATCGCTAGCGATAATCTTACCTATCAACTACTCCATTATATTACCACATCCAGGTGTGCAACCGTATCTTCTCATATACTCTCATACGCGGCCATATACGGATATACGGCCTTACTCAGCAACGGCAGCAACCCCAGCAGCAGTAACTGCAGCCGAAACAGCCTACGGACTCGTCTTCCAAATGCGGTCAATGAGCCCATCTCCTATCCATCTCTGTGCCAGCCGACACCACCGACAGCGGCACAGCGGACCAATCGAGATCATACAGACACGGCAAGTCAGGCGGCAGAGGACAATTGGCAGGCTTACCGCCATCACCATTGCTTTGAACGGAAATCTTTGAAAGCCGACATTCTACAGGCAAATGCTTACGATGCCGATCTCCAAACCACAAGGCAATCTTCTGCCCTGAATACTCACGAGGAGGTAACCCACCACAGCAGCACCAGACATTAGCTCCAAACAGGGACAGAGGACATCAAATCAAACGACAGAAATACTTCGATAGTCAATAGGCAGAGAACTCATAGACTTCTCTAGGCATCTGGCCGAACGGGAGAGGTTCGATTATGAGGAATTGGGGTTAAAGAGGTTGGAAATGCAGACTTTGCTGGCGAATATCGACAGCATTCAACCACATCAGATCACGTTGACGCCAAGGGTGTTGTTGGAGATCCCAAAAGCTCAGATGTCAAGTCAGTACTTATGCGGCACGTCCAGGCCAGACATGTCCCATATCATTCACCAACTGTTTATAAGGGATGGAAGTGAAGAAATGCAATGCATGTGAGCTCTCATCGATTGCGGCGCGACAAGAATCCTTATGGCCCCGAGACTGCGAAAATATCTTGGTCTAGCTGACCACCCGCCTTGTCTCATGACTCTAGGCCTCAATGGTCAGGTAATGGCTCAAACAAGTCAAAGTCAACAAACGGTGTTCACGGTTCAGTATAAGGAGCACTTATCACCGGGCCAGGAATGGGAGGTGCAAGTTGTGTCCATGCTGGCTCACGACTTGGTTTTCGGATTTCTTTGGTTCCAGTCCAGGAATCTTGACGTTGATTGGCAACAAGGTCGAAATTGGGCTCTGCAAACCACAGGGGGAGCGGAAGTAGTGGGATTGGACCGGGTAGACCATCAGGAATGCCCCGGAAATGTACCAAGATCTACGGCCAGGGAGGAGGCTTGTTCCAAAGGAGGCGGTGGTATTCCAGATATTCCAATACTCTGAGCAACTGTCTTTGACGATATCCTGGCGAGTGAGCAGGCCGTCAGGACATTCTGCCTAAGAGTGGCGGAGTGGACAGGGCTGCTGGGAGCGACTGTGGATGGCATCACTAATGGTGAGTGAGATAGGCCCTGGGCATGGGATGGGCGAGCAGGAAGCAGCACCGGCAGTTGCGCCAGAAGACCGTCCAGGAGGTAGTGTTAGCAACGGTTCCGGACCGTCACTTCGGGTCAGGGACCGGTACCAAACCGAATCGTTGCCACATTGGCGGTCCAGGACGTCAATAAACCCGAACTGCCCACTCGGGTACGGTTCCGTGGTAAACTCCCAACCCGTCTGAATTGGGCGCGTTGTCAGCGGGTCGCCCAGCGGGTCCATCTATAGATTCATATAAGGCTCCTAAATTCGCAAGTTGTCAATGATATCTCATCAGAATAGCGTTTACAGCAACCAACAATGAGATTTTGTTTATTGAGCAGCTTCCAATATCGATTAATGTGGTATTTGGGTTTCACCTTCGATATATGGTCATTTTGCATAGCAAGGAGGTCAATAACACGGTTATGCACGCGAAGGTCTGCGCGATGCCTTGATTATGAAATATGCAAGTCCTAACACTATTGACGCTCCGTTGACGCACATTTTCCGGATGCTGCACGCAGCATGTTGCTGTTGTTTTTGCCAGTAAAGGCTGCCAATATCTCATCAATGGATGTCTGACACCAATCGGAACATGACTTACTCAAGATGCAAAGCTAAAAATCGTTGACGCTCCATTGACGCTCATTTTCAGGATGCCGCAGGGAGCAAGTCGCTGTTGTTTTTGCCATTAAAGGCTGCCAATATCTCATAAATGGATGTCTGCAACCAATTGGAATATAACTTGCACGAGATGCAAAGCTAAAAATCGTTGACACTCCATTGACGCACATCCTAAGAATGGGGCAGTGACCATGTTGTTGTCTCTTTTGCCAATAAAAGCTGCCAATACGACCGTTATGAATATCAATGGCCAAGTCACTGTGAATTACCATATGTACATCACCACAAATCGTTGACGCTCCGTTGACGCAGATTTTAATGTATTGCCCACTAAATATTTGCTGCCATCCATAAGTGTTTTCAGCCTGATTTGACTTTATCGGTAGTCTTTCTGCTTGATTGAGACTTGGCCCTGTCGCAAAGCCGAGCGGCGTAATCATGTTGCACTGTTCACTCCCACACGACCAAAAATGATGTATCATGCCAAAAGATTCATTGCGCCTACTATACATCTATTTATGAACAAATATTCACAACCTACTTCTTACCATTCGCCCATAATACATCTCTAACTGAAACTCTCTGTCAAGCTACATAAAGCTAGTGAACCATTGTCACATTCTATCCTACTTTTTGTTCCCTCCTTTATTTCTCCGCGTTTCAACTCCATTGACAATCACTAAAACCTTTTCAGCCTGTCTTGTTGACTTCCGAGTCGGCCTAATCAATCTGGGCACATTTGGCGCGGCGCTCACATCCTGCTGCTCTGGGCATTCCGGATCTTCGATGCCATTGTTGTGCGCTATTTCAGATTCATTGGCCGCTGCGCAATCCTCTTCACTGTGATTTGGTTTATCCAGGTCGCCATTCCAGTTGAGCCAATCTTCTATGTCCAAAATGCTCTCAGGTGCGCTATCGTCGTCGCGTTCCACTGGATGATGGTTGATTCTCCAGATTCGGTGCACATTTAAAATTTGAGTTCTTCCTCCAGGGTGGTCCTTTGCAGACAAAGCTGGTGGCAAAGGAAATCTTTCTGACAATGTGAATGAAGCCGCACCATCATGTTGATAGAGTGACCAGGATGCTTTGACGATCTCTTCTGTGTCCAAAATGTATCCTACGGCGGTCATCTGCGTGTTTTGAGCGCGAGATTCCTCCTGGATTGAACGTAGGTTTTGGCTGCCCTGCCACATGTCCAAAAAGTGGTGATCCTTGGCCATTCTGTGCAATTTTGGTTCCTCCGCCTCTTTCTTCATTTCCGAGTCGTTGTCTGTGTTCGTGGTATCCAATTTCGAGTCAGTGCCGGCCAAAATCCCGGTATTGGCTTCAGCAAACTGCCTTACAACGACTTTTTCGCGAAGAGTCCCGCCTGTGGTTATTGACTGCTTCCAGCCAATAACATCTCGGCGAAGGGAAAAACTGGCCTCCACTCCGATACCATGAGGTATGATGGAGAATATATCGCGCGCCACATTTGAGAGATCGGCGTACTTTGAGTTCGTTTCCTCCTGTTGTCGCCACCAGTGTGTTATGTCTGGTATCGACAATGTACTGCTAATCTCCATTGGGTCGGAGTGGTAATCATTGAGACTTGGATCAATTTGTCCCCAGTTCTTTGGTGCTTCAGGCGGCGAATTCAAATAGAGCCTGGGGGCAGTCAATGTGCGGGCTGCGCGATCACTACGTCCGGGTGTCGTCTCAGCAACATTCTTTGGCGTTAAGTATTCCTCATCATCGCTGGATAGATCATATGGATCGAAGAATAATTGATAGGACCTTGAAGCCGTTGCAGAGGGGACGAAATTGGTGTTCTGTATCGTTCCGAATTTATTGACCGGCACACGTTGATGTTTGGCACTGTATTCAATTTCCACATACTTCAGAAAGGCCTCTTGGTATTGTGTAGTGTAGGATGTCTCGTCCTCAGTATTAATATCCATTCCCTTGTCCCACTTTCTAAACGATCTGAACTTCCGGAAAGGATCGAGGATGTGTGAGGAAATCAGAAACATGCCCGTTGTTGGAGTGACTTCGGCGTAGTATTTGGAAAACTTCTGTCGAGCTAACCTCACAACAAAGAACAAGTCTTCCTTCCATTGAGTCTTGTTTTTGGCTAAAGCGCGCATCAAGCCATCAATGTGATCGAACATGTCATTGTACACTGTGATGACGTGATGCAATGTGACTGTATGCCTCTTCGACATCCAAAGGGTCCAGTATCGAAATGGCCTCAATACTTCCATGACATACTCGACAATCGTCCATTCGCCCTGAGTTGTGAATAGCGGCCTGTATTCGCGGTATTTTGGGTTTTGAAGCCACTCAGGGGTAAATTCCCGTGAGCGGTAGGCGCGCTCGAGCAACCCCAGAGTAGAGTTCCAACGTATCTTCACATCCATAATCGGAAGCACTGCAATGCGGACTTTGGCTTTTTGACAGTGAATGAACTTGTTTCGGCGACCAGGTGTTAGCGTAATTCATACAGCAATCATTATCTGCTAGATGAAGGTCGGCTTCAGGACTTTCAAAATATCATGAAATACGTACTTTCTCAATTATCTTTGCTAAACCTTGTTTCATGGCTGACACCTTGTTGATTCTAGCATTGCCCTCTTTTCGAAGTCTTTCACTCTTCCCAATGTCAATGCTTTCATTCTCTCCAAATTGCTGATCGCGCTCAGGGGCTTCCCAAGACTTGGTGCGGCCTTTTAGACCGAGACTGCTCATGAATGCACCTAAAGCGAGCTGTATGACATGCACCATGCATGGTATGTGGTTCCTCAATGCCGGCGACTCGATTCCAGAGGTCTCAAGTGTTGATTGAAGCTCGCGTGTCATCGAGTAATTTGAGGAAGCATTATCAGTTCTAATACCGAGCAAACTGCCGTCGGTAAGCTCAGAACGATCAAGCACGTCCTTCAAATGTATGGCTAGCCTTGCTCCAGTATGTTGGCCCTTGACCTGTCAGCCTTAATTAGCTTTTGAAACAGGAACAGAACAGGCGATCATCCTCATCGAAAGCGAGTTGAACTTCAAGCAATGCCCAATTTGGATCCATATAGTAAGCAATGACTGAGGTTATGGCCAATTTGTTTGTAGATGTCCTTCCGTCCAAAGCTAAACTAACTTTATTTCGTATTGGCAATTGCTTCTTAATTCCATCCACAGTCAGTGCATATTCTCTCCGGCAAACGTTACTAAGAGTTGTAGCAGATGGTAGCACTTGGTCATCGCGTAATGCCTTATATGTCCGTCGTAGTTCATCATTCGATATCACGTTCCATCGAATCTGGGTCGAAACAAACCCTAACATCATGTAGCGATTCCACGTGTCTTGGTGAAATTCGGAAGTTTGACAGTCCATAGCTGCCAGTTTCGCACATTTTGTCTGTCATTCGGGTCAATATGGACCTACCTGAATGTCGAATATGATTTGCCTCAGCGAACTTACTAGTGTGATTCATCGACTTCCTTGCCTCTCCAGGATAACCAAAGCTGTTTGATCGACCGTCAAACAAGTCAATTCAGTAACCCCAGACTCTGTCAATTCGTTTAACTTTGCGATGTGAGCTTTTGCCAGTAAATGTTTTCTCATTGAGCTGGTCCCATGTTCTGATGGATGGCGAAGAACTTGATGACACACGATACATATGATGCCAGGGCTGCCATTCTCCTCTATTCCACACTGTAAATAGCATCGCCACGAAGGTGCATGTCTAGAATTATTCCAGGCAATCGGCCACTTTGAGCCTACATTCATTGGAGCCCACGACTCATCGAAGATGATTTGCACAGTGAGGTCGCTCATATCACGAATAAAGACGCGTTCGTTTTTGGAAGAGATCATAACCTTGAGCAAAGAGGTGTTCAAAGATTGCGAATCCCACATGGTGGTATAATTGAGAATGCTGGGTAATCCGACTCAAAAGACTGCCAAAATTAACCTTACAGTATAGTAGTCTGCAGGTTCTTAAATACTGAATACAGCTACAAGCAAAAAAATCAGATCTGTAAGACATTGCATGCATATTTCTGAAGTTGTATACAAGGACAGATTGCAAAGACTGACCAGGTAAAACTTGATTTAGGAGCAGCACACTGCAGTACATTGCTGTATAGCGTTCTGAGCCTCGACAAAAATTGTTGATGCTCTGTGGGTGCTCAATTGTAGGAGGCAGATGCGATATCGTCACTAGCATGTTTGCAAGTAAAGGCTGGCGATAAGCGTAATATGGGTATTCTGCGTTCTATTGCCGTTAGATTATCCATCATGCAACATCAAAAATTGATGACGCTCTGTTGACGCTCATTTTGGTACATCGTTACGATCTTGTGGCAAGCTGTTTTGACTAAGAAGGCGGCCTAAAGTTTGATTATTGATCAATTATATCGCACTGCATGTTGATTTTCAACGATGCAAGGCCTAAAATCGTTGACACTCTGTTGACGCTCATTTGTCGAGCGCAGTGAAGATGTTGAAATTATTTTTGCCTGGAAAGGCGGTCGTTAGTTTGATTATGGCTCCAACTCGCCGCACAGGTTTTGAATTTTCCAAGATGCAAGGCCAAAAGTCGTTGACGCTCCGTTGAGGCTCATTGTTAGGACATAGTAGCGATGTTGTCTCAACCATTTTCACTAGAAAGGCGGGCGATAGTTCGATTATGGCTTGAAGTCTCAGCGCAGCCCTTGCATTTGCTATGATGCAAAGCCAAAAATCTTTGACACTCCATTGAGGCTCATTTTTAGGACATAGTAGCGATGTTATCTCAACCATTTTCGCTGAGAAAGGCGACCGATAGTTCGATTATGGCTTAATGTCGCAGCGCAGCCCTTGCATTTGCTATGATGCAAAGCGAAAAATTGTTGACGCTCCGTCGACGCGCATTTTTAGGACATAGTAGCGATGTTGTCGCAACAATTCTCACCAAGAAAGACGGCCGATAGCGTGGTTAAGGCTTAATGTCGCCACTCCGCCTATCAATTTTCCAAGATGCATGGCCAAAAGTCGTTGACGCTCCGTTGACGCTCATTTTTAGGACATGCAAGCAATGATGGCACAACACGTTTTGCCTAGAAAGGCAGCCGATAGTGCGAATCTGGATTCATGTTGCCGCACAGCACTTGCATTTTGTATTATGCAAGGTCAAAAGTCATTGACGCTCCATTGACAGTCATTTTAAGGACATAGTAGCAATGTTGTCGCCTCGAGTCGTGCCTAGAATGGCCGCTGACAGTGCAATTATGGCTTAATGTCATCGCGCAGCCCTCTGGATTTTCCATGATGCAATGCCAAAAATCGTTGACGCTCCATGGACATAGCATTGACGTTCAGGTTTAGGATGTGGCAACGAGCATATCATTTGCCTCTTTTGCTTTTACGCCGACCAATATGTTCACTTTGGAAGGATGTGACAATGCCGTCAATTGATTGCTGAATGTGTAAGACTGTCAATCGTTGACACTCTATTGAAGCTCACTTCAATCACATCAAAACAGCCTTTGTCCACCCAATAACTGTACGCAACCATTCATATACACCTTGTTGACACCCAATATTGCGTTTGTATGTATCATCATTTGCATCCAGGAGTTTTATTACCTCTCAATTTCTGATCAGTGTCTATCCACGCTATCTGATTGAGAGATGACGTGGCGCAACCACATTCCCACGCTTTCGGCCCGCAATTGACAGCATGTAGAACAACTCACTAGTTTTTGGTAACTACAGCTCGACTTCCTCAACTTTTCTTATCCAGCTCCTTCTCCTTGATTTCCATGACGTACCATACGCAATTTGAAATATCTCAACCATGTGCACGAGGTCTGTGCGGAGAGTTATGCAGTGGGATAGATGGATGAATGTGGCATGACGGTCGTCATTCAGACTGATTCGTATTGAGCACTGACCGGTCTTTCTATGACAGGTATGACATCACTCACTTAAATTTTGTTAGTTAATTTGGTGACTGATACAGTTGTTACTTTGTCGCTTAACAGTCACTTGCTAATGCAAATCGAACGTTTCAGAAGTTTTTTCGCCTGATTTGGATTCTAGAACATTCACATGGTGCGTTCGACCCTAGCACAAGCACAGACGGATTATCACGTCTCACAATTTGGTAACTGAAATCATGAAAACGCGGACACGTTGCAAAATTGGTAAACAAATTGCTTTTCACAAACAGATGACGTCAAAAATCACACTTTGCCTATCTATTCCTCCGCTGATGCAGGCGCCGTCACCATGTCTTTGTCTGAATCCGAAATCCATATGGTGATTCGTTGCAGGCTATATGCAGGGGTAAAGGCGTACTGGCTCAACAGTCTTCGCTTTCAGCAAAGGTGACATATCGGGCTCTACGGCGGGCTCAAGCCCGGATAAGCTCGTGTTCGACTCTGTTTACACCGAGCCTAGCCAAATATGACTACTTCCTAGTCGAGCAGTCCCTGGCAGCATTCACAATATTCCGGGGACAATGTCAAGCCTCTCCATAAGCTCTCCAAATGATGTTGGTGGAGGTGCCGAAGCGTCATCATCTGTTTGAGGTTGAATGACGACCGGGAACCATGAATTCTGCAGTGCCGTACTTCTTATCTCGTTCACGGAAGTAATCAGCTGTATCCTCCCATTCCGGCTGTGGCAATTCATCAAGCTTCATCTGCTTCTGCCGAATGCTCTCCATGCGCTGCTGGACCATTTTGGTGATTGTGCCCATCACCCAGCCAGGTTCATCATCTTCACTCAGCTTGCCCTGCTCTGCCTCTTCATCCTCATCTTCCCCATCCTCCCCATTGTCGGAAGTTGCAAGATCACTCAGACAGTCTCCGATAGCAGCCATCATCCCGTCAAAAGTCATTTCGGGCTCTCTGGACATAAACCCCGCGATTTCGGCATGCACTATATCGTCCTGCTCGTGCTGAACCGCTGCCTGCGCGTCTTCAACTCTCTTTCTTGCCCCAGTGGTCTCTCTCCCAACATAATACTCAATCCATTTATCTTTTTCTTCTTTGCTTAAGAAGTGTGTTTCGCATGATTTCTCTGCTGCAAGCTTCTTTTTGGATCTCATGCTGCGCAATTCCCCCAGGGCTCGAATTCTTTCTGCCTCCAAGCCGCTATTGCCTTCATTAGCTGGAGGACGATGTTGGGTTGAACGCTTTGTCGATTTGCGGTATCTGCCAGCCGGAAGCGGCGAAAAGTTCTGTTTGGGAGCATCGACCATTGTAGTTTGCGTTCACTTTGTTAGGCGAGATGTTAGATGTTGCAAGATATGGACAATATGGAGGCAAGCTGCGTCTTGTATATCAAGGTTAGTACGTTTACTCATCTTGCACAAAGCAAAACCACTGTTTTGACCGACATTCAATCGGGAATGGTTAGGCTTATCGTATGACATGACATGATTGTTAGTCTCAGTTTCATGTATTATCCCGGGGATCATTTGAGACAAACATCAGCAGACGTCCTTTCCCTCGAACAATGCCCGATTTATAGGTAACAATCATGCCATTTCGGCGGCCATACAGCGTAATGTCTCTCTGCTAACAATCAAACATCATCGGATGGACATATTGCACATCTCGGGGCTGTGAGAAACCGCTGCAACTTGCCGCTATACACGGCAGGATTCATCTTGAGTATAACGATCCTGTTGGCAGCCTAATATTCCATTCTGTTATGCAGTTAGCTATATGATCCTCAGGGCTTCCCACATCTTTTCTTTATCATCTTCCTCTCCGATTCCACACCTGCAAATCACGGATACACAACCACCTCAGCCAGGTCCAAGCGGAGCTAAATCCGGCCGATTGGCAGGCGCCTCGTCGAATATGTCACTTATCGGCACACAGCAAGAACGCAGGCACCAGGTAGTCCACCCCGAGGCCGCCGATGCAGCCACCAAATGCATGACCGAGGATGCACATTTACCACTCGACTGTAAGACTGGATGCAGCATGAATAAGAAGCAGCATGCAGTTGGATGTGAGTATCTCCATACCGCGGTCAATGGCCCTCAATTGACCGTATAACAAATAACCGGTGTACGCCGAGAGTTACGTGTCCAATTTATCGCTGCCTGTAACAGGAAACATCCATGGTCGACCAAGGCATTTGTTCGCACAGTCTGCAAAATCGAACATCGTGATGTTGTAATCTCTGGCATTTTCGCGGACCAATTTCCAGAGAAACATCCCTGAGAGTGGATGAAACAGACTTTAATCACATTAGAGGAGGCTATGGAAGCGTATATGGTTGAGGTCATTGCCGCATCTCAGTGTTTCAAGCAGCAACTAATTTCTTTTAGGTATTCAACATGTCTGCAACTATGGCAAGGCAAGGAGGTTGTGTACAGCTGGAACAGTCCGACATGCGCCTGGCCTTGAGCATGGCCAAAATGGCCAAAGGCTGGTTTTCGCTCACCGCAATAGAGGAAAAGCAATATCTGATCAAGAAACCACGTGCCGAGGTCCAAGAAGAGAAGAAGCGGGGTGTTGAGTTTCCTGGGCCTAAGAAGGTGAAGACTGCAAGAGCAAGACACCCGGCTATGCTTCGTCAAAACCAGACGCCCGGATGCCTTCCTTGCCAAAATGGCACCGCAAAGTGTCCCCATATGCGCTGCAGACGCAAAGGAACAGGTTCACCTCCACCCAACCGATGCAGACAGCAGAATGCAGAGCAGACTCCAGAGCCGACTGCAGAGCCGACACCACCTCTGCCCGGAACACCACCCGCCTCAACTGGTAACACTTCCGGTGATCAACGTCTTGAAATCATCAATTTGCCGGCCGGTTATATGTATTCCCGTACTTCTCTTCTATGTGCTGGATCTTTTACTCTGGATGCATCTGCCTAGGAAAGCGAGCACAATTCAGATTTTGATCCAGATATGCTGCCTGATGAAGGAACATCCACTGGTTAGTACACTATCTGCTGTTTGGCAATGCAGCTAACATTAAATTTGAAGACCAATGCAGCCTATTGAGCGAATCTGGCAGTGATGATTAGCATTAATCGAATGGCATGGTATGTTGGTGATTATTATCATCCTAAATTCGCGGATACTGCAAAGTATATTTTAACGGATATATTTATATGTATTATTAAACAACAATGCAGTGATTAAGATGAAAGTAACTAAAAACGCTTAAAAGGCTGCCAACTCAACCTGAATGATGGACTACGCCAAATCAAATGATTGAATATTGTCGATACACCCGTGGCAAAATGAGCGCCGACAGAGCATCAAGGATTCTTGGTCATGTGTCTTGAGTAATCTTACGGGCGATTGGTCACAACTAGTCATAAACGCAGTTTTCGCTGCCTTTATAGCCAAAAGAGACAGTGAAATGCTCAGTGCCCCATCATGAAAATGAGCGTCAACGGAGCGTCAACGATTCTTGGTCATGAATCATAGGTTTTCTGTGAGGCGATAGGTTGCAAATAGTCATAAATGAAGTGTTGGCTCCCTTCATAGGCAAAACAGACAGTGAAACGCTCCCTGCCCCGTCATGAAAATGAGCGTCAATGGAACGTCAAACATTCTTGGTCATGTATCTTAGGTAATCTGTGGGGTGAGAGGTTGCAAATAGTCATAAATGAAGTATTGGCTTCCTTTATAGGCAAAACAGACAGTGAAAAGCTCCGTGCCCCATCTTGGAAATGAGAGTCAACGGAGCGTTAACGATTCTTGGTCATGTATCCTCAGTAATCTGCGGTGCAGGAGGTTGCATGTAGTCATAAACAAAGTATTGGCTTCCTTTATAGGCAAAAGAGAATATGAAATGCTCCCTGCCCCATCTCGAAAATGAGCGCCAATGGAGTGTCAATGATTGTTGCCCTTCCATTATGGTTAATTACCACATGCTGTGGCCATTATTGTCTATATACGAGGTATTGACTGTTTTGGGATGCTAAAAGGCTCACAAATACTTAGTAGTAGTGGTGTAAATAATATGGGTTGTTACTGTCCCGGAAGATGTGGCGGGAATATTCCGCATAGATCTGCTGATAAAGGCTGCCATATTCTTGTTTATGGAGACTTTTGATCAAGCGCCACTCATATTAACGATGGTGCAAGACTCAAAATCGTTGAGGCTCTGTTGACGCTCATTTTCAAGATGGAGTAGGGATCGTTTCGTCTGCTTTTTTGGCAATACAGGCGGCCAATACTTTGTTTATGACTATATTTGACCCTTCGGACCCCCAGATTACACAGGATACACGACCAACAATTGTTGACGCTCCGTTGACGCTCATTTTTAGGATGTAGTATGGTGCGTATGTCTACATGTATTGATTATTAAGGTGGGCAATACATTCTAAATGGACTGTAACGTACCTATGGCACTATTTTCCAATCAACAGGAGCATATCTGAATGCGACCATGAATGTGAAACCCGAAACGCGGACCCGGTGATTGGAACCAACGGGTCTCCCCAAACCCATCGAAACCCGTCGGTTGGTGGGTACGGGTCCGGATTTGGCCGGCCAAGATTCAGCAGGGCGGGATTTAGGACGGGTCTGGAACTGAACAGACCCGTTTTTGTGGTCCAAACCCGGACTGCTGGCGGGTGACCCAGACCAGTTGTTAAAAATACCAGGAGGGAACTATGAATGACTACATCACGACACGCCAAGACACCAAGGTACTACCGGATGGCGGGGCCTGGCCCTTTTGTGCTGCACTGTTTTAAATCTGGGCTCCTTGATATTCCTCCTTAGCGCTCCATATCTATTATGAACCGAGAACTAACGTGAGTAGATGGAGCCGGCACAACGACAAACATCGTGCCTACAGATGAT
>Ga0307512_10001383_pt1 | contig 34456 bp, 32 predicted proteins | sample 14_EM_MG_FD_200267 | JGI IMG/M metagenome (GOLD analysis project Ga0307512, IMG submission 200267) | Populus trichocarpa ectomycorrhiza microbial communities from riparian zone in the Pacific Northwest, United States - 14_EM | ecosystem: Host-associated > Plants > Roots > Unclassified | place... | reverse complement strand
AATGGTTCGAGAGGTGGTAGACGAATTGTATATAAAGAGAGTGTTGATGGTGTTGGAGGGTTTCCTTTTCTTCTCTCTTTACTCGTTCTCTTGTATAGCAAAGCAATAGTCCGACTTTGAAAACATATTCTGATCTTTGTTCCTCGATACGTATTTCGAGTTCAGTCTTGCAACATCTACATCACCTGCGTCCGATCCCGCCCGTTACAACGGCCTTCAAGTTCGCATGATGATGGCCTCCAAGTGTATCTCCAAACTCGCTCGATTACAATCTCGGAGTGCATCTCTAAGTTCACTTGATCACGGCGTCAAGTGTATCTTCCAATACACTCGTTTACAGCCTCCAAGTTCACACAATCATGGCATCCAAGTGCATCTCCAAACTCACTCGATCATGGCATCCAAATGCATCACCAAACTCCCTCTATCACAGCCTCCAAGTACTACATTAAGGAGCAATGGCGGGTGTACTGAGGTCCAGGGGTAAAGGAGGTCGGTAGAGTGATGGGGAGTATTTTCGGCAGACCCCGGATTAGATTGACATCATCTCATTTCCATCTCATCTTATCATATAATGAAAATATATCATACAATGAAAATACACATTCTTTCTTTCCCAACTTTTGGTCTCACTCGGTCTGTCCGAGATGTCGTGGATCCTCAACGCCGGGTAGTACCGTATCTTCTCACCCGTTTCCTACGCTGCTCGAACTAGAAACGCCCTTTCTGATAAATTACGTTTGGATGTTGCGAGAGGTGCGGCGGAGTGTTGATGGTGTGCTCCCTACCTTCTAGCTGCATCGTTTCACTACAACTGCCTCCGAGTGGTGTATCTCTAAGTTCTCTCCATGGGTGTGTCCAGGTGCTCCTCCGATTATGCTCGACTACTATCTGCAGCCAGATCGACCATATGTATATATATACAGAGACTTAAATAATGCATGCCATATTATGATATAGGGAAGGTTGTGACTGTAACAATGAGGAATATGATACGACGAAATGCCTTGTGGTAGTGAAAGAACCACTGCTGTGAGAATGCTGCATCACATCTCTCGCAGTGCTGTGCAGCGGTCTCGGATGCTCTCAAAATCTCCCACAGAGCTGCACTGCGGTCTCAGCTGCTCTTGAAGTCTTCCACACATCTGCGCACAGGTCTCAGGAGCTCCAAAATTTGACTATTCTTTAAGTCAAATCTCGTAGCATCCGGAATGCGCCTCCATAACTGCAGGTGCTTTCAGGAGCACCTGGGAATGCATTTGCAGAGCCTGAGAGCACATCACGTAGCTCCAAGGCGGTCTGGGAGCATTGAGAAGTACTTGGAAGCACTGGTGAGGTGGCCCGGAGGGTCTGGGAGGTTTGCGTGTCGCTTCCGGACCGATTTACATTTTGCTGATGATGCACTTGGAGGCCGAGATCGAGTGAACTCAGAGATGCACTCTGAGGATATGACCGAGCCAGTTCGGAGATTCACTTGGAGGCTATGATCGAGCGAGATTGGAGGAGAACTTGGAAGCGGTCGATTTGGAGGGAGGCACGACAGCAGCTTAGACTCTATTCATTGTTTAACTTGTGATTGTGGGAATGTAGAGAGTTGAGTACAACATCCGCTGAAAGATGAGAAACTGGCTGGGAGTGGGAGACTGTCAATCTTGGGATGATGCTGTACTTGGTGTATGCGGGACTCAGTGTTAACTCATGATTATCGCATGGAGAGATAGAGAGGGATGACATAACTTCATGTTCTTAGGTGATGGTAGAGTTCAGCACAAGATAGAAAGAGATCAGAAGAGATGGGGGAAATCATCATGAGATACTGGGACATACAGAATTTCGTGTGCAAGTCAATTTACCATCCACGATACGGCAGGTACCAGTTGCAATCGGGTGGGTAATAACACCGATACGAGGTGTTCTAAACCGAATCAAGCAAGTCAAACTCCTGATTTCTCCTAGCCACTCGTATCCTCCATATTGGGCTCATCTTTATCCCCCATCTCTCTCCTTCTCGTCCACAACTCTACCATCATCACAAGAACACAAAGTTAAGTCATCCCTCTCTATCTCTCCATGCCATCATCATGAGTTGACACTGAGTGCAGCATACACCGCGTACAGCATACACCTAGAATTGTCTGTTGTCCCTTCATTGCCACGATTTCGAGGTGACCCCAGGATGAAGCTTTAGCTTCCGGCGTGCCTCCCTGCGGATCGACCGCCACCAGCCAGTTCTCCATAAGAGCTTCAAAGGTAAAGTCACCTTGTCACATTCCCAAAGTTACGAGTTGACTAGACGATGAATAGAGTCTCGGAACCTGGCGCGCCTCGCATCGACCGCCTCCAGATCGACCACCTCCAAGTACTCCTCCAATCTCGCTCGATCATAGCCTGCAACAAGTGCATCTCAAAACTCGCCCGATCACGGCCTTGGAGTCAATCTTTGAGTTCACTCAATCTCGGTCTCCAATTGCATCTCCAGACTCGCTCGAACACGACCTCAAAGTGCATCTCTGAGTTCACTCGACCTCAGCCTGAAAGTGCATCTCCAAACTCGCCTGATTACGGCCTCCCAGTGCATCACTGAGATCACTCAATGTCAGTCTCCAATTCGATCGCCAACCTCGCTCGATCATGGCCTTAATGTGCATCTCTGAGTTCACTCGACCTCGGCCTCCAAGTGCATCTCCAAACTTACTCGATCACACCTTCCCACTGCATCACTGAGATCTCTCAATCTCGGTCTCCAATTTGATCTCCAAACTTGCTCCATCACGGCCTCAAAGTGCATCTCTGAGTTAACTCGACCTCGGCCTCCAAGTGCATCTCGAAACTCGCTCGATCACGGCCTCCCAGTGCATCTCTGAGATCACTCAATCTCGGTCTCCAATTGCATCTCCAACCTCGCGCGATTACGGCCTCAAAGTGCATCTCCAAACTCGGTCGATTACCGCCTCAAAGTGCATCTCCAAACTCTCTTGATCATGCCTCCCCAGTGCATCGCTGAGTTCACTGAATCTCGGTCACCAATTACATCTCCACACTCGCTCGATCACGGCCTCGGAGTGTTTCTCCGAGTTCACTCTATCGTCATCTTCAGGTGCACCTCCAATAGCTGACAATCACCGCGTGCTGCCAGTCCAGATATACCTTATGTAGATAGGTAGCTATATAGATACATAGATACACAGATGAGAATACACACAGAATGCATCAGATTTGAAAATCGTTGCACGATAAGTAGTAGCTATGATTTCCAGCTGCACCAGCAGCATTCCCAAAGATGATGTTTTTCCCAGACTGCTCTTCAGTGATTCAACATGCTCCCAGGTGCTCCCAGGTGCACCTGAAGGCCACTACATCAGTCCAGTAAACTTGGACCCATCGCCAGGGGGACAGGAAGCGTGAAATTCTCCGTCAGAGGGTACGAGGTTCCGTCAGAGCCGTCAGAGCTGTCCGGAACACCCAGGTGATTCTGAAGGAAACTACAGTTCTCGCTGATGTTGATTGACACGATCCGAATATGCTTACCAGAACAAAGTCGAGTCCTATGGAGATCTGATGTTCTTTCTAGAAGAGCATCGTTTAATCCACGTCTCTTGGCTAATCTAACAATACACAATTTTTGAAGGCATCGGATATGAAGTACATCGGTACTCATCTTCTGGGTTGTTACCCTGCAATGTATTTTCAGAAGAGTGTTTGTTTCTGGGAGTGGTGTAATTTATACACAGGGAAGAAACATCAACACCTGGGTTCTTGTTGATCCAGTAGCTCTTGAAGAAGGTCAAGAGGTTGAGTGTTAGGATAAGACAAGAAAAGAAAGAGTATCTTAGATAGGCAGTTGTACTTAATTACTAAATGTTTTATTGATTATTGGGATTGAGCAGCGATGTAACATCATGTGACTCATGTGGTATTTGCTGCAATTCGTCATGTACCATTACTGCTGCTAAGGGAGAACCTCCGACACTACCTCCATCTCTAGGACCAGTGACTCAATAGTGTCTCTGTTTTAAGAAGTGAATTTTAACTCAAGTTTTGTACTCAGAACCAGCTCTTTGGAAATCATGAGTCTCCTATTGCTTATTTCCATTTCCATAATTTTTGTAAAACATTGTCACTGGAGAATGCTAGTTTCCTACTATAATAATCTTTTGTATGTCCATCTCTTTGGCTTCAAGACCTGCTGAAAGTTCATAGGATGTCAAAGTGCCACATGTCACATATGCTATGGATTGCTGTGTGAAAAACACCTTCTCTAGGAGTTATATGTTCTATAAGGTTATTTTTCCTGGTGTAAAAAGCTCCATTCAAGATTCAATTATCTTCCAAAATATACAATTGTATGTTTATCCTCCAACAACTCTCAAATACTCCCAATGGCTCCCAGTAACCACAACTTATATTGGTGTTACATTCTGAGAGTGTTACTTTCACAAAATGATCTGGCAGATGTGATTCAGGTGTAGCACATCAGCAATGACCCTAGTTTGCGTCTGAAACACCCGGGTGTTCCGGACGGCTCTGAGGGCACTGACGGAACCTCGTACCGTCTGACGGAGGATTACATGCTACCCGGCGCCGAGGCGACAGGTTGCGTTGCATAGGTACCTCCTTCACTTTGTGGTGATGTATAAGCATCATCAGAACGACATGTGTGATACACTCTTCGCAGGGGCTGCAGTTATGCTGAAGCCGTTGACAGAATGCCTGGCGATGTTTATGCCTTTCTCCGGCCGAGTGCCACATTTTACCTCTCCGCCATTGCTATATATCGGATCCCGCACTCTCCCCATATATGTTTGGTTTTGAGATGTTGTCACTTATTACAATACAGTCTTCGCTTCGGATAGATCGCTTGCCGTTGCATTTGCTTTGCCATTATCATATTTTACAGGTCTGAATTATACTGTCTAATCTCCACAATCTCTAGTACAATGCCCTGAGTGCTCCACATTCTGCGTTGATCCATCATTGGCTAGCGATGCATCTTCCTCCTCATCAGCATCCGCATCATCGCCATCGTCGCCCTCATACCCATCGACATCACTGGTTCCAAGGTCAAACCTCTGGAGTTCATTTGTGGGCCGTCGTCACCGGCTGGCAGTCGGGATGGCATCGCACTCGTCGCTTTCATCACCTTCATCTTCGTAATCCCCTCTGCCCCCTGGCATCCCGAAATGCAGTTCGTCATCTGTGCAATAGTTGTCTATGGGGATGTTTGGGTCAGTGCTTCCAATCTCCGGCTCCTTAAGTGCTACTTCGGAGGTCAAATAGTCAAGAAGAATAGCATTGCCAACACGTACTGCTTCCAGGCTGATGACCTCGGCAGGGGTTGGGTTCTCCGCCTGTTGGATCTGACGCTTGACTGTCGCAAGAGTGTTTTTATACACCCTCTGTTGGTAGCTCTCCGGTAGTGTGTTCCAGGTATTCATCAAGAATGTATACGTGTCTGCAATGCCAGGCGAGGTTAACAACTTGTGACCCGTTGCAGCGCAGCAGGATGTGTTCTCACCACCATCATTCTTGTAGTTGAAGTAGTTCGAGCGATCAGGTTTGTCTGCTTTCAGCTGTGACTTGGACGCTTTTGAATGAACACCTTTGTTCATTTGCCACTCCACGAGGGCATGGCGCAACGCGATGCAGGTAATCGTGATCGGTGGCAAGGGTATCTGACCATCCTTGTTGTCAATCATGGAATTATAAAATCCATCAGCATACTAACCAGGGTTATTCGCCCAATGATACAGTTTGTTGTAGATACACACCGGGATTGCTTCCGCCAGGAAGTCAAGTGGACACTGGCCGTTCGTTAGCAGCTTTCGACTCTCTCTGCGTTGGATTTGGACCGCGTACACCACCTTCCACACACTCTGCTACAGGAAAAAGATACTTATTGTCTGCCACAAGGGAATCAATGAATTCCAAACGCTCTGCGGCAGATTCAAAGCGGTGGAGATCATAAGGCTCTGCTATATTGTCCCTTGCAGATTGAATACAATGGGATTTGACCTGATCGGCTTGTGCTCGAACCTGGTCCCGGTTTGAGCCTGTAATATCCAACGTAGGCTGTTGCTGCAGCATACCTCTTTCACGATCTCCTTTGTGCACGCCTCAAATGCTATGGACCAAATGTTGTTTTGCTGCATAGTGGTGTTTCAGTACTTCTCTATTATCTGCCAGTGTGGGCCTTCAGCTGATGCTTTCGCAACGCATCACGTTGCATAACTTACCATCTCCAAGTCGCTTGCACTCATAAACGGCCGTCTGTTCCACATGTAGAGCTCCAGGAGTCTGCCCTTTGCAAATACGAGACGCATCATGCCTGAGTGACCAAATCAATGGATGCTGTGACTGCTAGAGACAATTGATCGAGGTGTAGACACCGCCTGCGGGTGCAATTGCCACTTTCTCTGTCTCTAATTCCTTCCTGTAGCTCACGTTTGCTGTGGATTTGTAATGATCACACGGGCTTCTGGATTAGGGATTGGGGTAGGCAGGTTTTTAAGACCGCTGAGAGGAGTGCGAGTGCTAGCAATGCCGGATGTGGGTCTGGATACAACGCGACGCGTTGGGTCTGTCGGGGAGGTTCCTCCAGGTGCTGGTGTGCTACGACTGCTTGTACCCGGCGTGGCGGTTGGAGTATTAATCGACCGTCGCTGTGTAATGGGCGGGTTGGGAGCCACGTGTTAAGTGATATCTGCAACGTGTTAAGTGATATCTGCAACGTGAGAATTGTCCAGCGACGATGAGGGGGTGCAGTTCTGACCTTGGATTGAAGAGGCTACGGAACTGCTTCCTTGAGAGGAATCCCTCTCCCCAGCCGGTACGGAAACGCGTCTCTCACCAGGGGGAAGTGGATAATTCCCCAAAGACTCACACTTTTGTTGATTCTGACGATTAGCAACACTTCAAACATTTCGTACACCCAGTGTCATGTCAGGGTGAAGGCTTTGGGAAGGCATAGTCCGATATAGATATTCGACGTTAAGAATGCAGGAATGATTTTCTCTGCATGCATATGCAACGGCCGGTGAGGTAGACTCCTATTTGAACGACTAGGGAGGGATTCGAAAAAAAAAGGGAGGCGCAGTGTAGACTGTGCTAGACTCTAAACCGTGACAATACTCGGGGCAAGATCCCTTGAAAAGCATTCAATTATGGGGTCAACTGCTAACAGATTACACTCAGATTAAACTCAGCATTGATATTCACTGTTACAGCAAAGTCTGAAGGTCTATTTGCACCGCTTGAAGGGTGTTTATGCCTTCTTGGCGCGGTTATCATAGTTTTGCACTAGTTTCTGGCAGAATACTTCTAACTATCGATTCTGTATATCTTCAGCTTCCCGGCAGAAATCCCCCTTTTGGCAGAGCTAAAAGCATCGCAAAGCGAACAATGACATATTCTCTATCCCATGACATCAGTTGCGTGTGCTTTTTCCACCGCTAGGCGTGTCGGTAGCCGTGTTGGATGGTTGCACAGTTAGAACAACCAGAGAACAACGCAGTGTGCTCCGAGATGAACGAGGTCTCAGCGGTGAAAGTGGTGTGAGATGCAAAAGCAATGACCTGCGTTGTAAACTATCCTCACCGAGAATACTAAATCTCGTCTGGAGGCTTCATATTCGTGAGGTGCCTGGTGGTTGTGCAAGATGAATGCTGGGCCAGTTTGTGTTCGTTAACCAACACAACGCAGGATACGAATCAAAATTATCTTATCTCACAAGTTGAACCAAGCAATCGCAGTAACTCAAGTATATATATCCCTTCTTCCCGCCTACACCTTCATTCTCTTTTCCTCCCGTATTGAGCACACCACCTGCATTCTGAACTATTTCGACATCACGTGACTGGCACAAAACAACGCCTCTCGTTCCAAAACACACCCGATAACCTACCCAACTTTGTACGTTCCCTCTGGGCTTCCTTCTGCTACATGCAACTGTATCATAATGCTAACGGTTCGGATGTAGATTGATTTTCAGCTCACAGCGATGGCACCGGAGGGCTGCCGCAAAGGAAAGGGGAAGGCTAGGGCAAAGATGCTGACATCGGTCATAAATCAACGCCTGTTATTGGATTGGGACCGTATAAAGGGATGCATCTCGGGTCACATCCGTGGACTCATACGGATATACAATGTTTGCAGCATCAAGGATGAGAGGGCATGGGACCTCTTTTATGAGATAATCTTTCTTGATCCAGTCACAACTCGCCACTGTTCACATTTCCAGCTGATGTGGCCGCCACGCAGGAGCAGGAGTTCGCCTTTTCCAGAGTGGTGGGCTGCCTTCCACTCATATATGGGGCAAATGTTTGACAAAACCCGCAACCATATGAACAATTGGAGGTGGGACAACCCATGTGCTGTTGGGGATCAAGTCGATCTCCCCGATCGGCAGGCAACCAACTCAGCGAAGTTTCAACGCACCAGCGAGGGTTTCTCTTGGTATGGTAGCGATGATCCCTGGGCAAAGATCGAGCTGCCAAGCTGCCGGCAGTATAAGCCAGGCGACTTCCTGTCCGTGAGACCACTAAATTGGGATGAGATAATCGACGAGGATGATGATGATGAACACTGGGCAGATCCCAGAGCGCCGAGCGGTGGAAGGGGCAATCCTGGCGATGACAATGACAATGACGACGGCGTGGGTGAGGAGGAAACGCAGGGCGGTGGGAAACGGACTGCGAAAAGGATGGGATCAAAAGATGGGAACCGGATGGGGAAGGGGAAGAGGAAGGCAATGGAGGAAGGGATGGGGAAGGGGACGGGACACGGTAAAGGGAAAGGTAGTGCAAAACAAACCTCAGGGGGAGATGATATCTCTCGTGCCGTTGCTTTGCAGTTGCAGAAGGAAATATATGAGGCAGACTAGGACACGGAGGGCTAACTAGAGCGGGTATATTTAGAGCCTGAACCATCGCCCGCCATGTCAATTTCCTCAGATGATGATACCAACTCGACCATGGAGTCGGACGGCGAATATGACTCAGCAAATGATTCGGATGTGGATATGTGCATGGAGGATGATATGGACGCACTGTGTGGCATTGGTTTAGACGGCGATGTGGATATGGAATGGGACGGTGGCGATGAAGAGGAGGAAGATGAAGAGGAGGAAGATGAAGAGGAGGAAGATGAAGAGGAGAAGAATGAGGAGGAGGTGGATGAGGATGAGGAGCAGGATGAGGATGAGGATGATGGCAAAGAACCTCAGATGATTGGCAAGGGGGAGATGGTAAATACATCGGCTGACGATGTAGATACCATGGTAGACAATCAGCCAATCGTGCTACATGAGCAAGGACAGGAGATGCGCAAGCATACCCCACAGGCACAACCTCCGGCGCCTGCCCCACGGCCACAAACCCAGGAGCCTCACCCACAAACACGAACTCCGGAGACTCATCTCCCTGTGGGCTGAAGATTTTGGGCCTTGTAACGCCTCAAAAATCTCGCCCAGTGGTGCCAGCTCTGCGAGAAGCTGAGGCAGGCGCAAACACCTCGGATGTGGATGTGGATCATTAGCTGCTCGGTGAATTGGCAGGTGGCGACAGTCTCCCCGATGTCCCAATCAGCAACAGCTCTAGTTTCCGCTAGAAAAATCTGGGTGTTCCGGACGGCTCTGACGGCTCTGACGGAACCTCGTACACTCTGACGGAGAATTACACGTTACCCGTCGCCCAGGCGACGGGTCGCATTGCATAGCTTCAGCAAAATGCATTTTACTCACTGGTCTGAGAAGATGTGGAGTGTAAACTTAGATGCGTCAATTTCAGGAGTATCAGAGCCTAGGAGGGCATTCCTGCCGGCCTTCAGAGTAACTGGGGGCGCCGGCAACAAGCCTGGGAGCACCGACGACAAGCCTGGGAGCACCTGGGAGCGCCGGCAACAAACCTGGGAGCGCTGCTGACATGTCTGGGAGCACCTCGAATCACAGTCATGTATTCAGTTTGTATTCTCATCTATGTGTCTATGTATCTATGTATATATATAGCTACCCATCTACACACGCTATATCTGGACTAGCTGCAGGCGGTGCTTGAGAGCAATTCGAGGTGCGCCTGAAAATGACGATCGAGTGGACTCGGTGATATACTCTGAGGCCGTGATTGAGCGATCTTGGAGATTCACTTGCAGGCGGTAATCGAGCATATTTGGAGATACCCTTGGAGGCCGTGATCGAGCAAGTTTGGAGATATTCACTTGGAGGCTATGATCGTGCGAACTTTCAGGCCGTAATCGAGCGAGTTTGGGGATACACTTGAAGGCCATGATTGTGCGGACTTGCAGGCCATGATCGAGCGAGTCTGGAGATACACTTGGATGCCGCGATCGAGCGTGTTTGGAGATGCACTTGGAGGCCGTGATCGAGCGAGTTTGGAGGATTACTTGGAGGCAGTCGATGGACGGCGCGCCGGGACACAATTCGTCAGGTAGTTAACTTGCAACCGTGGGAATGTGACAAGGTGACATTACCTTCGAAGCTATGATGGAGAACTGGCTGGTGGCGGTCAATAGGAAGGGAGGTACACCGGAAGATGAAGTAACATACAGGGGTCAACTGGAAATCGTGACAATGAACGGATGACAGACAATCTTAGGTTTATGCTGTACTCGGTGTATGCTGCACTCACTGTCAACTCATGATGATGGCATGGAGAGATAGAGTGGAATGACCTAACTTTGTGTTCTTTCGATGATGGTAGAGTTGTGGACGACATCACCAAAAAATATTTCCGTCCGGGCGGAATGCCTCCGTCAGGGTGGACGTGCTCCGTCAGAGTCCTCAGAGACACCCTGGTGGCGGATTACTCTGCGCCCGGCATCAATTCAATGCGTCGCGTTCCATACCGCCCTCTGATCACTGTTTCACCGTTTCTTCTCGTTCTGTTGGTCTCCTATTTTAAACGATCACTGTGGCATGGTTCCAAATGTGACCATACATCGGAATGGGTTCATTGGGTACGCACTTGCATCGGGATTGCAATGCGATGGGTGACGCAGCAAAAATCTCTCCTCGCGTTCCTTCTACCTGCGCGCGAATTGCAATTCTCTCATTACTAATTGTACGGGATTGCGATGGGTGACGCTGCGAAAATCTCTCCTCGCGTTCCTTCTACCTGCGCGCAAAATGCAATTCTCTCTCCACTACTTATACACATCATTCCATGTGGCCAGATCTATGTGGCTATTGACAATCCATCGCTCGTTCCGTCCGTCTCATGTCTTACTACTAGTAGCTATCTCTGGAATCACGTGCGCGCAGCCGACAATATTTCCCACGCTGAAAACTTGCAAAGCAACAGCTGCCGGTGCGTTTCTTACTTGTACAAATTTCGAGATGGGATCCAAGTTACCCGAGTTTTCAGGTATTGTGGTGAGCGCCAGGGCTAACCAGTACTCAACGAAAGCTCCATCCTCGTTTAGGAGTTTGATATAGAATAGTCATTGCAGTTGCCACGGGAGACGCCCATTCAGTGCGCCATAACACCACCCCGGGCGTTGCATTACCCATACCCAGTTGTTCCGTCGATCCCCTCCGCGCCAGCTCTGGCTTCCTGTGCATCAACACATCTGAGAAATGCGTTCACCATCTAAACCCTCAACTTGAACCGTAATACCATGGTATATACAGAGCTCCAGTGCGTGCAGTTGTTCATCCGATATATACGTCGTGTTACAACTCTTATGCTTGATAAACTCCCGCGTGCTGCTGTATATTGCCACGCGGTGCATTGCGTCTTGCGTATTGTCGAGTAATGCTCTGAAGTCTTTGATCATAGCATCAGGATGCTTTCCATCACGACGGTTTTGGGGCCCCATGAATTCGGGCTTCGCATATGACTGAGAGCCCAGGGGGGCAGCCAGATCACCACCGGAAGGGAGGACTTTGCAGGTGGCAGCGCTGTTCTCCCGAAGCTGAGCGAGGGCTTGGAGATTGCGCTCTCAGATTTCGAAGCAGAGAATGCGACTCTGAAAGGTGATTACTTGCGGCAGGTAGTTGAGATTATGATTGGAGGCGTTCCAACCATTGTTGATGTTCGTTTGATGTGCTTGTTCATGTCTCTCGGCAGAATACTGTTGCAAGGCCCCGTATCGACGAATCTGTTTGACCCAATGAGACCTCAAGTGGATCTTTGGAAAGTTGAAGTCGGCATCCAACTCCTTGGAAACATCTATCTTGTGGCTGATATAATCCCACCTGGCGTTGATTTTGCCCCGCTTCTTGGATGGGGTCCTAGTTTCAGCATTTGTTTCCTCGTCTACCCTTCGCTTCTTCACGAGTTCCGTTCTCAGGGCATTGGCTTTGGCCTTCGCCTTTTTGCCGGCTCGGCCGAGTAAGAAAACATCTTTGAGGGTGTGAAAACGATGCCAGGCGTCATCCATGTAGCTCAAAGTTGCATCATCGTGAGATTTATATCGAGCATACATATAGAATTCCACCAGTGCCTGTGTGCACTCAATTGCGCGATTGAATATGGGATGCTGAGCGGGGCTTCCGCCTCGTAGAGACTGTGGTACAACTCCAAGCAGGTACCGGCTCGTATCTTCCATCTTCTTCCCATTCCATTGAGAAACTCCCTCATATGACTTATTTTTTGGTGTGAGGTCCTGCTAAGCAGGCACGGATAACCAGATTGCATTGTACTTGTCAAGCCCTTTGTGCGTCTTCATGAAGTGGAAAATCCACTTCTGGAGGTGGTCAAGCATGCCGATCTGCATTGTATGGAGGAGGTCGGTCTTCCGGAGGTCTCTCACGATACAGGGAATATGTCGAAACACGTTGAATCCTCGGTGGACATGGCGCGACGAGAGTTCGGCATTGGCTGCCTTGGTGTTGGCATCGCTGAGCGTTCTATATTCGTTGTGATGCCGCCGGGGGTGTTGCTTGTCAGAAGGGACATAATCTCCAAGTTGGTTCTTTGGACACACGCACCAAGAACAGACATGCCGCTCGAGATGATGTAGGTCGCTATACTCAGGGCAATCTGCAAGCCATGCTGCTAAAACCGGTTTGCAACGCCTGAAGTTACCATCTGCACAGAGAACGTTGTAACACCCGCTCTCGGCGTTGGGATTTTGTTTAAAGATCAGAGGCTGGAGTACCCGCCTGAGTACATCGTTCAGCACCTCTCGATTTGTTCGCCGCTGCTCATCCAGCCGCTTCCGAGGAATCTTGCAGTTCTTGATTGGAATCGGCAGGAGAGCGACCATTACAACGGTGTGCGTTAAGGGCATCTGGCAGATCTTTGAAGATAGATTGCCAATTGTCATATATACAGGCCACTCTTTCTTGTCGCCAGCAAAATTCAAGAGATGTGTTCCGTCGGACATGAAGATCAAGGGAACCAGTGTATCCCCCAGTCTGAGCGTTGCCTTAACCGCAATTAGCACATTATTATCCTCGAGTATCTCTGCTTACCTGTGTTACCGACCACCAGTCCACAGTGTGCATTTCAGTATAGAGGTGTTTCGGTGGCGTATCACTGTCAAAGCAATGCTGAGGGGCGTAAATGAGATGCTTCGCGTAGGCTGGCTGCCGCATCAACCATCTCATGCTTTTGATGATGTCTCGACTCCAGTATTTGATAGGCTGTTGGTGATTGTCATTCCATCTCATATCCTCGAGAGTGTGTAGTTTGCACTCCCCGAGAGCCTGATCATCTGGCATGCTAGCCACGAGCATCTGGACGCGATCCCCGTTTTTGAAGCTTGGGACACGCAGAGTGGTGTTTTCTTCCTTCAGCACGTTGTCATAGTACGTCTTCATACCCTTCATCTTGATCCCACACTGGATATATTTGTACTCTTCATGCGTCGCAACCGGGTAGTAGGGATTGTTCTGTCGGTTCGTCTCAAGGCAACCCTGAGCGTCGCGTTCCCATGGCTCGGCAATGTAATCGCTCAGCGGAACGCTGGCGCCGGGGTATATTTCCGTCCGCGGCAGAGGAGGTGGCGGTGGTTCAGACACCGAGCATGCGATGTTTTCAACATGTTCGACGTAGGGAAACGCATCCAAGTCTTCAACTGAATCTTGGTTAGCGTTGAATTCACAACGCTGAGCAGGTTCAATGCGTCGGGGCGCGCTGCGAACAGTCAGATTCTTTGCAACTTGAAGGTGTTCAGGATAGTGTAATTTGATATGTTTAAGTCGCCAGCTGTCTGAGGTGAACTTCTTTCGGCATGAAAATTCGGGGCAACGGAATGGGGTCTTCTCTGGCATTGGCCGACAACACGGGAGGAGTGGAGTATTCACTGTAGAAAAGGACGAAAGTTGGAGCTGGGCCTGAGCAGTCTGGTGTGGGTATAAGCTCACGATACTTGAGAGATTTATTGGGCCTCAACCATCATGCCAGGAGTTGCCAAAACACTGCATGCGCGATGTCCCATAATACTATAAATAAATAAAAAATAAACACTGAGCAATCCAAAAACCTCACAACGCGTGTAATAATCAATGCCTGAGATAAATAGATTAGAACAAAGGAAATGAACAAGCCCACAACCCTAACCCAAACGAACAAAACACATCCACGCGTGCTTTAATCAGTGCCTGAGATGAATAGATTACAGCAAAGGAAACTCACAAGGCAAGAACCCGACTCTAACCCAAACGCACGCCTCCTCTGCAACGCGACGACTGGTTCACTCCTCGCCTACCAAGCCATCCGGGCGCGCCTCAAGGACAGGGACATCAGGGAGAGGGACATCGGGGAGAGAGACATCTGGGACAGGGACATGCGGGAGAGGGACATCCGGCAGAGGGACATCGGGGAGACTGTCGCCACCTGCCGATTCGCCGGGTAGCTGCTGCTCCACATCGACATCCAAGGTGTTTCTGGCTGCCTCAGCTTCTCGCAGAGTTGGCGCCGCTGGGCGAGGTTTTTGCGGCGTCACAAGCCCCATAAACTCCAGCCCACTGTGGGTATGAGTCTCCGGAGTTCGTGGTCGTGGGGGAGGCTCCGGGGTTTGTGGCCGTGGGGCAGACGCCGGAGGTTGTGGCCATGGGGTATGCTCGTGCATCTCTTGGCCTTGCTCAGGTAGCATGGTTGGCTCATTGTCTACCATGGTATCAGCATCGTCAGCCGATGTATTTACCATCTCTCCCTAGCCAATCGTCTGAGGTTCTTTGCCATCATCCTCATCCTTATCCTCCTCCTCATCCTCATCCTCCTCCTCCACCTCCTCTTCATCTTCCTTCTCTTCATCTTCTGCCTCATCATCTTCCTCCTCATCATCGTCACCATCCCTTTCCATATCCACCTCGCCATCTATATCAACGCCGTCCGGTGCATCCACATCATCCTCCATGCGCATATCCACATCACAATAATGTTGTGAGTCATATTTGCCGTCCGACTTCTCGGTAGAGTCGGTATTATCATCTGAGGAAAATTACACGCTGGGCGATGATTCCGGCTCAAAATATACCCGCTCTAGTTCGCCCTCCGTGTCCGAGTCTGCCTCATACCATTCCTTCTGCAACTGCAAAGCAACACCACAAGAGATATCATCTCCCCCTGGGGTTCGTTGAACAATACCTTTCCCTTTACTGGTTCCCATCCCCTTCCCCTTCCCTTTCCCCTTCCCATCCTTTGTTCCCTTCCCTTTCCCAGTCCCTTTCTCACCGCCCTGCGTGTCCTCCTCACCCTCGCCATTGTCATTGTCATTGCCTTTGCCAGGACGGCTCCTTCCACTGCTCGGCGATCCGGGATCCGCCCAGTTCTCATCATCATCCTCCTCCTCAATTATGACATCCCAATTCAGTGGTCTAACGGCCAGGAAGTCGCCTGGCTTGTACTGCCGGCCACTTGGTGGCTCAATCTTTGCCCTGAGATCATCGCTACCGTACCAAGAGAAACGCTCGCCGGTGCGTTTTGTTACGGGGGTTCTTAATCCCAATAAACAATACAATAAGTTATTGAATTAAGTACAGCCGCCTATCTAAGAAAACTCTTTCTCTCCTCGTCTTATCCTAAGACTCAACCTCTTGCACTAAGTAGCAAGAGCGACCAATCTGTAACGGTACCAAAGACCGTCTCCTCGATAAACGTATACAACGTTCCTTCGTTGTACGACTATTCCTCGGAAAACTCCTCGAATGGTAATAGCCCGGTGCGAAGATACCTCAGTACCAGGTAGTCGATATTCTCGAGTTCGCAGAAACGAAACACCACTCGATAAGTGTGGGTTAAACGTTGCTCTTCCAAACTGAAGAGAAGATTGGCGAAGGACTCGACAACTTGTTGCAGTGCGTACTCGGATTGTGTGTATTTGTGTCCAGGCATAAAATGCGTAGTCACGAGTGGATAGTAGTTCGTGGGAGGAAATTTTGAATAGAGTAATAGATAGAATTCTTAATACTATGTTAAGGTCATCTTCGGTGTTCTGAATGTTTGACTTGTTGGTTGATGCCCTTCAATCCTCCGAACATCACCTTCTCGTATATAGTCGTCTTCGTGGGTTTCCTTAACCCGTACTTCGACTCTATTGCTACAAGTATCCTGATAGTGTTATCGCGGTCGCGTCTTACATTGCACCCGGTGATCAGTGCCATGCTTCCCAATTGGTTATCGTGTTCATGCAACGTGGTTTCAAAGGATTACGCTCCTGATAAGAATCAGGCCATCCATCGCATGATATCATGTCATACGTTGTGCGGGTAATCTTTTAATCAATGACATCTTACTACCCGTTTGCGACAGTAGTTGGTTTATCTGCCTACAAATTAGTTGGCAGCGCTTATCGCAATAAATGCCTCACCCTCTTAGGCTATTTGGCTTGCGTCATAGATTTAATCAGCGACCAACCAATACTATGCCAACGTAGATCTTGACGCGTAAGCTCGTATCGAATACGAGTCTTACGTTGCAATGCATACTGACTCAAATTAATGAGCAGGGTTGCTTCAGGCCTCATATCTTAAGCCAACGTCATAAATCTCTCAGTTACGTCATGCTTAGGTCGAGACTGTTCTCTTTGACCGGAGAGTACCACGATTACTCTTATCGCCTGCGGCAATAAGTCGCGGGTCCCACTTTCTCGCATATTGACTATCTACTGCTGTGTTTGTGTGTCAGAGTAATCTCCTGTCCATTCAAACAATCCCGCTAGTATCTGGAATATGAACGTGGCTGAACACAATGCGCTCGGCAGGAGTTACCTCCTTTCGCTCTGGCAGCATTGTTGCATCATCAAATAAGAATTACCGTAGTATGTATTCTTTCAATGAATCCGCTAAGCAACAGTTCTTGCTTATTCAATCGACGCGCGATTCTTATGATCCCCGCTACAGGACATAAGACTGATTTCATGCGTGCCATGAATAGGTGTTATGCATGTCACGTGACTATACCGAGAGTAACTCCGTAACATGTATTCATATAGCCTCTGCAAGTATCATTATCGCTGTTAGGGGAAAACCCCTAACACGTTTAACCTTTCCCAAGCTGGTTGTCTGCGAATTGGAGAGATCGACTTTATCCCCAAAGCCACGGGGGTTGTCCCACCTCCAATTGTTCATTTGATCGTGGGTTTTGTCAAACATTTGCCCCATATATCAGGGGTACGCTACCCACCACTCCTGAAAAGGTGAACTCCTGCTCCTGCGGTGGGGCCACATCAGCTGGAATTGTGAAAAGTGGCGAGTCGTGACTGGATCAAGGAAGATTATATCATAAGAGAGGTCCCAGGCCCTCTCATCCTTGACGCCACAAACATTGTATATCTCTATGAGTCCACGGATGTGTTCCAAGATGAATCCCTCTATACGGTCCCGATGCAACGACAGGCGTCGATTTATCACCGATGTCGGCATTTTTGCCCTGGCAGTTGCCTTCCCTTCTTCTTTGCGGCTGCCCTTTGGTGCCATCGCTGAGAGTTGAAAATGAATCTACATCCGAGGCGTTAGCATTATGATACAGTTGAACGTAGCGGAAGGAAGCCCAGAGTGAACGTAAAAGGTTGTGTAGGTTATCGGGTGTGTTTTGGAACGAGAGGCGTTGTTTTGTGCAAGTCACGTGATATCGAGATAGTCCAGGATGCTGGCGGTGTGTTTAATTGCTGGCGGTGTGTTTAATACGGGAGGAAAAGAGAATCGAGGTGTAGGCGGGAAGACGGGATATATATACTCGGGTTCCTGCGATTTGGTTCATATCCTGCATGTTGTTGGTTAATGAACACAAAACGGCCCAGCCTTCATCTTGCACAACCACCAAGCACCTCATGAATGAGGAGCCTCGAGACGAGATTTCGTACTCGCGGTGAGGACAGTTTGCGACGCTGGGCGTTGCTTTGGCATCACATACCACTTTTACTGCTCAGACCTCGTGCATCTCGGAGCAAACTGAGTAGTTCTCAAGTTGTCCCAACTGTGCAACCATCCAACACGGCTACCAACGCCTAGCAGTGGAAAAAGCACACGCAACTGATGACATAGGATAGAGAATACGTCATTGTTCGCTTTGCGATGCTTTTAACTCTGCCAAAGGGGGATTTCCACTGGGATGCTGAAGATATACACAATCGATGGTTCGAAGTATTCTGCCAAGAACGAGTGCAATACGAAGATAATCGCGCCAAGATGGCATAAACACCCTTCAAGCTGTGCAAATAGACCTTCAGACATTGCTGCAACAGTGAATATCAATGCTCAGTTTAATTTGAGTTTAATCTGATAGCAGTTAACCCCATAATTGAATGCTATTGAAGGGATCTCGTCCCTGAGTATTGTCAGGGTTTAGAGTCTAGCGTGGTCTACACTGCGCCTCCCTTTATTGTCGAATCCGTCCATGGTCGCTCAAATAGGAGTCTACCTTGCCTGCCGTTGCATATGCATGCCGAGGATATTATTCCTACCTTCTTAACGTCAAACATCTATATCAGAATATGCCTTCCCAAAGCCCTCACCCTGACACCACTCCAGTCGTACGAAATGTTTCAAGTCTTGCTCATCGTCAGGATCAACAAAAGCGTGGGCCTTCGGGGAATTCTCAACTTCCGCCTGCTAAGAGACGCGTTTCCGTACCGGCTGGCGTGAGGGATTCCTCTCAAGGAGGGAGTTCTGTACCCTCTACAATCCAAGGTCAGAACTCCACCCCCTCATGTTCACTGAACAATTCTCGTGTTGCAGATATCGCTCAACGCGTGACTTCCACCCCGTCCGCTACACAGCAACGGTCAATGATTACTCCAACCGCCACACTGGGTACAAGCAGTCGTAACACACCAGCTTCCAGCGGAACAATGCAGACAGACTCAACACGGCGCGTTGTATGCAGCCCCGCATCTGTCATCGCTAGCACTCCCACTCCTCTCAGCGGCCTTGAAAACCTGCCTACCTCCATCCCGAATCAAGAAGCCCTCGCAATATTCACAAATCCACTGCGAACGCTAGCTACCGAAAAGAATCAGAGACAGAGGCAGTGGCAATTGCAACCGCAGGTGGTGTCTACACCTCGATCAATGGTCTCCGGCAGTCGCAGCATCCATCGATTTGGTCACTCAGACATGACGCGTCTGGTATTTGCAACGGGCAGACTCCTGGAGCTCTACATGTGGAACAGACAGCCATTTATGAGTGCAAGCGACTTGGAGATGGTAAGTTATGCAACGCGACGCGTTGCGAAAGCATTAGCTGAAGGCCCACACTGGCAGATAATAGAGAAGTACTGGAACACCACTATGCAGCAAAACAACATTTGGTCCATAGCATTTGAGGCGCGCACAAAGGGGATCTTGAAAGAGGTATGCTGAAGCAACGGCCCACGTTGGAAATTACACACTTGAACCTGTACCATGTTCGAGCACAAGTCGATAAGGTTAAATCCCATTTTATTCAATCAGCAACGGACTACATTGCAGAGCTTTATGATCTCCACCGCTTTGAATCCGCCACAGACCATTTGGAATTCATTGATTCCCTTCTAGCAGACAATAAGTATCTTTTTCCTGTGGCAGAGCGTGTGGAAGGTGGTGTACGCGGTCCAAATCCAACGCAGAGAGAGTCGAAAGCTGCTAACGAATGGCCAGCGTCCACTTTGCTTCCTGGCGGAAGCAATCCTGGGGTTTATCTACATCAAATTCAATCGTCGAGCGAATTACCGCAGTAAGTATGCTTATGGATTTTATAATTCCATGATTAACGACAAGGACGGTCATATACCCTCGCCACTGATCATGTGTACCTGCACCGCGTTGCGCCATGCCCTCGTGGAGTGGCAAAAGAACAAAGGTGTTCATCCAAAAGCGTCCAAGTCAAAGCTGAAAGCGGACAGACCTGATTGCTCGAACTACTTCAACTACAAGAATGATGGTGGTAAGAACGCATCCTGCTGCGCTGCAACAGGTTGCAAGTTGTTAAGCTCGCCTGGCGTTGCAGACACGTATACATTCTTGATGAATACCTGGAACACACTACCGGAGAGCTACCAACAGAGGGTGTATAAACACACTCTTGCGACAGTCAAGCGTCAGATCCAACAGGCGGAGAACCCAACGCCTGCCGAGGTCATCAGCATGGAAGCAGTGGGTGTTGACAACGCTTTTCTTCTTGACTATTTGACCTCCGAAGTAGCACTTGAGGAGCCTGAGATCGGCAGAACTGACCCAAACATCCCGATAGACAACAATTGCACGGATGACGAACTGCATTTCGGGATGCCAGGGGGCAGAGGGGATTACGAAGATGAAGGTGACGAAAGCGACGAGCGCGATGCCATCCCCACCGCCACCCGGCGACGACGGCCCGCAACTGAACTCGAGAGGTTTGACCTGGGAACCAGTGATGTCGATGGGTATGAGGGCGACGATGGCGATGATGCGGATGCGGATGAGGAGGAAGAAGCATTGCTAGCCGATGATGGATCAACGCAGAATGTGGAGGACTGAGGGCATAGTACTAGAGAGTGTAAAGATTGGACATGGCAATGATGTGGATGCGGATGGTAGGAAGAAGCATCGCTAGCCGATGATGGATCAACGCAGAATATGGAGAACTGAGGGCATAGTACTAGAGAGTGTGAAGATTGGACAGTATATTTCAGACCTGGAAAATACGATAATGGCGAAGCAAATGCAACGGCAAGCGATGTATCTGAAGCGAAGACTGAATTGTAATAAGTGACAACATCTCAAAACTAAACATATATGGGGAGAGTGCGGCATCCGATACACAGCAAGAAGCGGAGTGGTAAAATGTGGCACTCAGCTGGAAAAAGGCATAAACATCGCCAGGCGTTGTGTAAGGTGCTTCAGCATAACTGCAGCCCCTGGGAAGAGTGTCACACAAGTGTCGTTCTGATGATGCATATATGTCACCACGAAGTAAAGGAGGTACGTATGCAACGCGACCCGTCGCCTGGGCAACGGGTAGCGTGTAATTCTCCGTCAGAGGGTACAAGGTTCCGTCTGGAACACCCGAGTGTTTCACATGGAAACAAGGGTCGTTACTGATGGAGATAGAGAGAGATGGGGGATGAAGGTGAGCATGATATGGAGGATACGAGCAGCTATGAGAAATCAGGGGTACGACTGGCCTGATTGGGTTTGGAAGACCTCGTATCGGTGATATCACCTGCCGGATCCTCACACGTACCTGCCTCATCAGGGATGGTCAATTGACTCGCACACAAAATTCTCTTAAGTCCCTGTTTCCCATGATGATTTCCCCCATCTCCTCTGATCTCTCTCTTTCTTGTGCTCAACTCTACCATCACCTAAGAACCCGAAGTTGAGTCATCCCTCTCTATCTCTCCAGGCCATAATCATGAGTTAACACCGAGTACAGCATACACCAAGTACAGCATCATCCCAAGATAGACAGTATCCCGCTCCCAGCCAGTTTCTCATTTCTCGGCGGATGTACTCAACTCTCTACATTGCCACAATTACAAGTTAACCAATTAATAGAGACTCAGCTGCCGTCGCGCCTCCCTCCAAATCGACTGCTTCCAAGTACTCCTCCAATCTCGCTCGATTATTGCCTGCAAGTGCATCTCCAAACTCGCTCGGTCACAGCCTCCCAGCGCATCTCCAAACTCGATCGATCACGGCCTCCAAGCGCATCTCTGAGTTCACTCCATCTCAGCCTCCCAGTGCATCTCCAAACTCGCTCGATCACGGCTTCCAAGTGCATCTCTGTGTTCACTCCATCTCGGCCTCCCAGTGCATCTCCAAACTAGATTGATCACAGCCACCAAGTGCATCTCTGAGTTCACTCCATCTCGGGCTTCAAGTGCATCTCCAAACTTCCTCGATCACGGCCTCCCAGTGCATCTCCAAATTCGATCGATCACGGACTCCAAGTTAATAATTAAGGAGCGCCGGTGGGTGTACAGAGATTCAGGGGTAACGGAGGTGGAATGAGCGATGGTGGGTGTACGGAGATACAGGGGTAATGGAGGTGGAATGAGCGACGTGGAGTATATATTCGGGAGACCCCGGGCTACATAGACAGCATCTCATTTTCATCGCATCTTGTCATACAACGAAAATTCACACTCTATCTTTTCCAACTTTTGGTCTCACTCGCTCTGTCCGTGGATCCACGCAATTGGGTGGATCGTCACGGCCGGGTAGTATCATATCTTCTGACCTGCTTCCTACGCTCCTCAAGCGTGATGTTGTAGGAACGCAAGGAGAGATTTTCGCAGCGTTACCCATTTCATTGCAATCCCGATGCAAGTGTGTACCCAATGAACCAATTCCGACATATGGTCACAGTTGGCCACAAAGCCAGACTGTTGGTTTGAAATAGGAGACCAACAGAGCGAGAACAACATCAGCAAAATGTAATTCGGTCCGGAAGCCACACGCAATCCTCGCAGACACTCCGGGCGACCTCACCAGTGCTTCTAAGTACTTCCAGACGCTCCCAGACCCCCCTGGAGCTAAGCAAAGTGCTCTCAGACTCTGCAAGAGCATTCTCAGGTGCTCCATCTAGGATAGTCAAATTTCGGAGCTCCTGAGACCTCTGCGCAGATCTGCGGGAGACTTCGAGAGAAGCTGAGACCGCTGCGCAGCTCTGTGGGATACTTCGAGAGCGGCCGAGAGTAGTGCGCAGCTCTGCGGGAGACTTGATGCCGTATTTTCACGGGAGACTTGATGCCGTATTATCACAGCAGTGGTTCTTACATAACCACAAGGCATTTCGTCTTATCATATTCATCTTTGTTACAGTCACAAGATTCGCTACATCATAATATAGCATGCATTATTTAAGTCTCTCTCTATATATACATACGGTCAATCTGGCCGCAGATGGTACTCGAGCATAATCGGAGGAGCACCAGGCCACCCCCATTGAGAACTTTTAGAGATGCACCATTTGGAGGCCGTTGCGGTGAAACGATGGAGCTAGAAGGCAGAGAGCCCACCATCAACGCTCCGCCGCACCTCTCGTGATATCCAAGCGGAATTCATGAGAAAGAGCGGTTCTAGTTCGAGGAGCGTAGGAATCCGGTGAGAAGATATGATACTACCCGGCGTTGAGGATCCCACGCAATTGGGTGGATCTACGATATCGCGGACAGAGCGAGTGAGACCAAAAGTTGCGGAAGATAGAGTGTGTATTTTCATTGTATGATAAGATGATGCCTAACTACTCTGGGGTCTGCCGAATATATACTCCCCGTCACTCTTTCCACCTCCGTTGCCCCTGTATCTCCGTACACCCGCCGTCGCTCCTTAAAAATGTACTTGGAGGCTGTGATCGAGCGAGTTTGGAGATGCACTTGGAGGCCGGAATCGAGCGAGTTTAGAGATACACTTGGAGGCTGTGATCGAGCGAACTTGCAGGCCATAATTGAGCGAGTTTAGAGATAAACTTGGAGACTATGATCGAGCGAGTTTAGAGATGCACTTGGAGGCCGTGATCGAGCGAGATTGGAGGCGGTCAATCTGGAGGCGGTAGTTCAGGAGGGAGGCGCGACGGGAGCTGAGACTCTATTCATTGGTTACCTTGTGATTGTGGGAATGTAGAGAATTAAGGACAACATGGTCTGCCGAGAGATGAGAGACTGGCTGGGAGCGGGAGACAGTGGATCTTGGGATAATGCAGTACACGGTGTATGCAGTACTCAGTGTATGCTTTACTCGGTGTATGCTGTACTCGGTGTATGTTGTACTCGGTGTATGCTGTACTCGGTGTTAACTCTTGATCGTGGCATGGAGAGATAGAGAGCGATGACTTAACTTCGTGTTCTTAGGTGATGGTAGACTTGAGGACGAGAAAGAGAGAGATGAGAGGAGATGGGGGAAATCATCATGAGAAACTGGGACTTAAGAGAATTTCGTGTGCGAGTCAATTTACCATCCCCGATACAGCAGGTAGAAGTCCCGATCCGGCGTGTAATTACACCGATACGAGGTCTTCCCAACCCAATCAGGCAAGTCGTACCCCTGATTTCTCATATCCGCTCGTATCCTCCACATCGTTCTCATCTTCATCCCCATCTCTCTCTTTCTCGTTCACAACTCTACCATCATCGCAGAACACAAAGTTAAGTCATCCCTCTCTATCTCTCCATGCCATGATCATGAGTTTACACCGAGTACAGCATACACCGAGTACAGCATACACCGAGTACAGCATACACCGGGTACAGCATCCACCCAAGATTGTTTGTCTTCCCTTCATTCCAATGATTTCGAGTTGACCCCTGAATGTAGCTTCAGCATCCGGCGTTGCTCCCTACACGATCGACTGCCCTCAGCCAGCTCTCCATGAGAGCTCAAATCAAAGGTAAGGTCTCCTTGTCACATTCCCACGGTTGCAATTTAACTAGCTGATGAATAGAGGCTCAGCACCCGGCGCGCCGTCCATCGACCACCTCTAAGTACTCGTCCAATCTCGCTCGATCACGGCCTCCAAGTGTTACTCCAAACTCGCTCAATCACGGCCTCCAAGTGTATCCCCAAATACGCTCGATTACCGCCTCCAAGTGCATCTCCAAACTAGCTCGATCACGGCCATGAAGTGTATCTCTAAGTTCAGTCAATCGTCATTTCCAGGCGCACCTCAAATTGCTCTCAAGCACCGCCTGCAGCCAGTCCAGATATACCGTGTGTAAATGGGTTGCTATATAAATACATAGATGAGAATACAAACTGAATGCATGAGTTTTAAAAATCGTTGAACGATAAGTAGTAGCTATGATTTCCAGGCGCACCAGCAGCGTTCCCAAAGAAGATGTTTTTCCCAAACTGCTCTACAGTGATTCGAGGTGCTCCCAGGCTTGTCGTCCGCGCTCCCAGACTTGTCGCCGGTGCTCCCAGGTGCACCCAAAGTTCTCTCCGGCGCACCAAGGTGTTCTCAAACTTATCACAATCACTCCCATGGTACTTCTGTACCAGTCATCAGAGATCCCACTTACTCTGAAGGCCGGCCGGAATGCCCTCCTAGGGTCTGATACTCTCCTGAAATTGACGCATCTAAGTTTACACTCCACATCCTCTCAGACACTCCTGGAGACTTCCAGTGACTAAAATACATTTTGCTAATGGAAGGCCTCAAATTGTTCACAGTCTGTTGATGCTCATTTTTAGGGCATAGTCACGATGTCGTCAAAAGCATTTTTGCCTAGAAAGACGGTCCATAGTCCGATTATGTGTTAATGTCACCGCACTGCCCTCGGATTGTCCAAGATGCATGGTCAAAAGTCGTTGACGCTCCATTAACGCTCATTCCGAGGACATAGTAGCGGTGTCGTCACAACTGTTGTCGCCTGGAAAGGCAGCCGATAATCTGATCATGGCACAATGTCGCCGGAAAGCCCTAGGATTCTCCATGATACAAGGCTAAAAGTCGTTGATACTCCGTTGACGCTCATTTTTAGGACATAGTAGCGGTGTCGTCGCAACCGTTTTCGCCTAGAAAGGCAGCCGATAATCTGATTATGGCACAATGTCGCCGGAAAGCCCTAGGATTCTCCATGATACAAGGCTACAAGTTGTTGACGCTCTGTTGACGCTCATTTTTAGGACATAGTAGCGATGTTATTGCAAGAGATTTTGCCTAGAAAGGCGGCCGATAGCACGATTATGGAGTAACGTCGCCGCACAGCCCATGCATATACCATGAGGCAAGGCCAAACGTCGTTGACGCTCTGTTGACGCTCATTTTTAGGACATAGTAGAAATGTTGCTACCACCATTATTGTATTGAAAGGCGGCCGATAGTTCGATTATGACTTACTGTACCCACCCAACCTACTGGATGTTTCATGACGCAATGTCAAACATGGTTGACGCTCCGTTGACGCTCATGTGTAGGATGTGGCAACGAGCGAGTCATTTGCGTTTTTCGCAATCACGCCGACTTATACATTCACTTTGGACCGATATGACAATGCAGCCCATTGATTGCCCAACCTGTATGACTTAAAATTGTTGACACTCTGTTGACGCTAACATTAATCACATCGAAACAGCCTTTGTACACTCATTAAGTGTATGCAACCAATCATATAAGCATTTTTGACATCCAGTATTACGTTTGTATGTATCGTCGTTTACATCCAAGAGTTTTATTACCTCTCAATTTCTGATCAACTCCTATCTACGCTAGCTGAGTGAGAAATGACGTGGCCTATGACATTCTCGCGCATTTGCTCAACAACTGACGGCATGTAGATCATTTCACTAGTTTTTAGTAAATATAGCTCGACTTCCTCACCATTCCTTATCCAGCTCCTTCTCCTCAATTTCCATGACGTACCACATACAATTTCAAATATCTCAACAATGTGCACCAGGTCTGTGCGGTGAGTTATGCAGTTGGATACATGGATGGATTCAGCATGACAGTTGTCATTCAGATCAATTCGTCGTACGCACTGACCGCTCTTTCTATGACACGTATGACATCACTCACTTAAGTTTTGTTAGCACATTTTGTCACTAATTTTGCTTTTGCTTTGTCACTTAACAGTCACATGCAAAAGGAAACTGAATGTTTGGGCCATCTTACAGTGCGATTTGGATTTTAGAACATTCACATGGTGCGTTCAACTCTTGCACATGCACAGACGAATTATCATGTCTCACAATTTGGTCACTGAAATCAAGAAATAGCTGACACGTAGCAAAATTGGTAAACACCTTGCGTTTCGCCGCGATCAGACATCATGAATTACACTTTGCATATCTATTCTTCCGCAGATACAGGAGCCGTCACCATCTCTTCGTCGGGATCCGATACCTATATGGTTATTAGCGGGAGGTTATATGCAGGGGTAAAAGCTTACTGGTTCAACTGGTTTTGCTTTCAGTAACGTGGACGAATCGGGCTCCGCGGCTGGCTCACCACTCGGTAAGCTCGATCCTGACTGTGGCTTCACCGAACCTAGCCTGATATGACTACCTCCTGGTCGAGAAGTCCTTTGCGGCCTTTGCGATATTCCGGGGACAATGTCAAGACTCTCCATACGCTCTCCAATTGTTGTCAGCGGGGGTGCCTGAGCGTGATCATTCGTTTGCGGCTGAACGACTGCCGGAACCCTCAATTCGGATGTGCCGCACTTCTCATCTCGTTCACAGAGGTAGTCAGCTGCGTCCTCCCATCTGGGTTGAGTCAGTTCGTCGAGCTTCATCTGCTTCGGCCGAAAGCTCTCCATGCGCTGCTGTACCGTTTTGGTGATTGTGCCCATCACCCAGCCGGGTTCATCATCATCGCTCAGCTTGCCCTGCTCAGTCTCTTTATCATCCTCATCTTCCCAATCCTCCCCATCGTCGGAACTTGGAAGATCACTTAGACTGTCTCCGATTGCAACAAGCATCTCCTAAAACGTCTTTTCGGGCTCTCTGGACGTCAATCCCACGATTTCAGCATGCGTCATATCGTCCTGCTCTTGTTGAACCGCTGCCTCTGCGTCTTCAACTCGCTTTCTTGCACCAGCAGTTTCTCCCTCAACATAATCCTCAATCCATTTCTCTTTCTCTTCATTGCTTAAGAAGTGCGTTTCTCGTCGCTTTTCCGCCGCAAGCTTCTTTTTGGATCTCAAGCTGCGCAATGCCCCAAGGGCTCGGACTCTCTCTGCCTCCAACCCGCTCTGGCCTTCATTCGCTTGATGACGTCGTTGGGTTGAGCGCTTTGTCAATTTACCGTATCTGCCGGCCAGGAGTGGCGAAAAGTTCTTTTTCGGAGCATCGACCTTTGTACATTGCGTGGACTTTGTTGATGGGCGAGATGTTGGATGTTGCAAGTTATGGACAATATGGAGGCAAGCTGCGTCTTTTATGTCAAGGTTGGTATGTTTACTCATCTTGAACAAAGCAAAATCTCCCTCTTGACTGTCAAGAAATCAGGAATAGAGACGCTAACCGTACTATATGTCACGATTGTTAGCGTCATTTTCATGTAATATCCCGGGGATTATTTGAGACAAACATCAGCAGACGTTCTTTCCCTCGACTTGCATCCTATTAATATCCAGCAATCGAGCGATTCCGGGGGTCTTACACCGTAATTTATCCCTGTTACCAAACAAACAACATCAGACCGACTCTTTGGAAATTGCGGGGCGGTGGGAAACCCCTGCAACTTGCAGCCATACTCAGTAGGATTCATTTTGAGCATAACGATCATCTTGGCTGCTACTTATTCCATTCTGACATGAAGTCAACTATATAGTCCTCAGGGCTTCCCACTTCCTCTCGTTATGATCTTCCTCTCCTATTTCACACCAGCACATCATGGATACACTACCACCTCCACCAGGTGAGAGCGGATCGAATACCAGCAGATTGGGGGGCGCTACATCCAATACGGAAATTCTTGGCACCCAACAAGAGCGCAGACACAAGTTCGTTCCCCGCGACGCTGCCGATGCAGCCACCAATCATATGACCCAGGATGCACATTTGAAAATCATCCACGAGACTGGAAGCAGGGAACATAAGAAGCAGCATGTGGTGGGATGTGAGTGTATCCATATCGAGGCAATCGGCGGTCAATTAACTGTATAACGTCCAGTGGGAGTCCGTAGAGAGCTAAGTAATGAATATATCGCTGCCCGTAACGGGAAACCTCCATGGTCGACAAAGGCATTTGTCCGCACAGTCCGCGAAATCGAACATCATGATGTAGTCAGCTCTGCGAGTTTCGCAGATGAATTTCCTGATAAGCATCCCCGAGAGTGGACGAAACAGGCGTTAATCACCTTAGAGGAGGCTACAGAAGTGTATATGGTAGAGGTAACAGCCGAATTTCATTGTTAGAAGCAGCAACTAATGGCTTGTAGGTTTTCAGCATGTCTGCAACTATGGCAAGGCAAGGAGGTCAGGTACAGCTGGAACAGTCCGACATGCGCCTGGCGTTGAATATGGCCAAAATGGCCAAAGAAAGCTTTTCGCGCGCCGCAATAGAGGAAACGAAATATCTTATTAAGAAACCACACGCCGAGGTCCGAGAAGGGAACAAGCGGGGTGTTGAGTTTCCTGGGCATAACAAGGTGAAGGCTGCGATACAAAGACACCCGGCAATGCTTCGTCAAAACCAAACGTCCGGCTGCCTTCCTTGCCACAATGGCACCGCAAAGAATCCGCAGACACGCTGGAGGCGCAAAGGAACAGGTGCACCTCCACCCGCCTGATGCACAGTGCGGACTCCAGAGCCAACTCCACATCCGCCCGGCAAGCCACCCGCCCCACCCGCCCCAACCGGTAAAACTTCCGGAGTTCAACCTTCTGAAATCGTCAATTTGCCAGCCGGATATACGTATTCGCATACAGGTCTTCCCTGCGCGGAATCTTTTGATGATGATGAGGATACCCAGCACGATACCGATTTTGATCCAGATATGCTGACTGATGAAGGTAAGTACACTATCTGTTGCGTGGTAATGCGGCTAACATTCATTTTGAAGACAAAATCAGCGGATTGAGCGATACTACAACTGATGACGAGCAGTGACCGAAAGACACGGGATTTTGGAGATTATTATTATATATATCTATCTATTATTAAAGCACAACGTAGTGATCAAGAAGAAAGTAAATGAAAACGCCAGAAAGGCAGCCAAAACAATGTGAATGATCGACTGTGCCAAATTAATTGATTGCATATTGTGGATACAGCCATGGCAAAATGAGCGGCAACGGAGCGTCAACAATTTTTGGTCATGCATCATGGGAAATCACACCTCCAATAGGTTGTACTTAGTCATAAAGGTATTTTTGCCAGCCTTTATAGGCAAAACTGATTGCAATACCCTCCCTGCCACATCATGAAAATGAGCGTCAACGGAGTGTCAACGATTTTTGGTCATGCATCTTGGGAAATCACACCTCCGATAGGTTGTAGTAAGTCATAAAGTAATTTTTGCCTGCCTTTATAAGCAAAACAGATTGCAATACCCTCCCTGCCCCATCATGAAAATGCACGTCAATGGAGAGTCAACGATTTTTGATCATGCGTCCTGGGAAATCACACCTCCGATATGTTGTACTCAGTCATCAAGGTATTTTTGCCGGCCTTTATAGGCAAAACAGATAGCAATACCTTCCCTGCCCCATCATGAAATTGAGCGTCAACGGAGCGTCAACGATTTGTGGTCATGCATCTTGGGAAATCACACCTTCGATAGGTTGTAGTAAGTCATAAAGTGATTTTTGCCTGCCTTTATAGACAAAACAGATTGCAATACCCTCCCTGCCCCATCATGAAAATGAGCGTCAACGGAGAGTCAACGATTTTTGGTCATGCGTCCTGGGAAATCACACCTCCCATAGGTTGTAGCCAGTCATAAAGGAATTTTTGGCTTCCTTTCTAGGCAAAACAGAGTGCAATACCCTCCCTGCCCCATCATGCAAATGAGCGTCAATGGAGTGTCAATGATTGTTGGTCAGGTATCATGGGTAATCTGTGGGGTGACAGGTTGCACATTGTCATAAACTGATCATTGGCTGCCATTATAGGCAAAAATGAAAGTGAAACGCTTCCTGCCCCATCTTCAAAATGCGCATCAACAGAGTGTCAACGATTGCTGGCCTTCCATCATGGTTAATCACAGCGCGATGTTGCAGTTATGGTCTATATACATCGTTTTGACTGTTATTTTACACTCAACGGCTCAAGAATACTTAGTGGTAGCTCTGTAAATGAAATAAGTTGTTACTGTCCTGGAGGATGTGGCTAGAATATACTGTACATATCTGCCTATAAAGGCTGCCATATCCTTCTTTATGGATGGTTGTGATCAAGCACGACTCATATTACCGAAGATGCAAGACCAAATATCGTTGACGCTCTGTTGACGATCATTTTCAGGATGTGGTTGGGCGCGTGAGTATGCTTGTTTTGCACATCAAGGCGGCTAATACGTCGAAAATGAAGCCTGCAGTACCAATGCCAATATTTTACGATTCGCAGTAGCATATCTGAATGCGACCATAAATGTGAAACCTGAAACGCAGAACCGGAGATTGGAACCGACAGGTCTGACCAAACCCGGCGAAACCCGCGTGTTGACGGGTACGGGTCTGGGTTTGGCCCGCCATGAGTCAGCTGGTCGGGTTTTTGGCCGGGTCAGGAACCAAACCGACCCGTTTTTGTGGTCCAAACCCGGGCCGCTGGTGGGTTACCCGGACCCGTTGCTAACACTACTGACATCAGCTGGGTTTCCCAAAATCATGAAATAGGCCGCAACTGCATTATCTTCAATCAAGTTTCTGGAAGCTTTATTTCATCGTTGCAATGACCAATCGCAATGCTGGATATGTGAAATCCCACTGCCGATTGAATGTTGCTGATTTTGCACTTGGAGATTAGTCTTACTAACCTTGAACCCCTCCAATCTTATTTCATTTGTTTGAACTGTATTTGCAGCGTGATCACCATCACCATCACCATCACCATCATCATCCCCATCACCCTCACAACCATTTCGACCCCTGAAGCTTTAATTTCCTTCCTCGTTCCTTCATTTGCATCATCGCCATCACCCAGGCCATCACAATATACTAATTCACTACACGAAGCCTTATCGCAACCTTCTTCTCCACTTCTGACCGTCGTCAAGTTCAATATTGTGCAAAGCAACCGTGATTGATTCACATGTACGCTCAATCACTTCGCCTAGTCGGGTCCATCAAGACTGTACAAGGGTACTCGAGTCTGTGCATTATTGGCACTCAATTCGATGTTCTACTCCACCTCCAGTGCTGACCCCTTTCACACTTTTCCAGATCAACTCCAATTGACTCGCTAGTAGGCTCAGTCGATTCGGCTCCTCATGTACATTAAGATCTTGCAAGGACGCTGCGGTACATCCATCATTGACTCTCAATTCGCTGCTCTACTCCTTCTCCTCCTCCTCCTCCTCCACCTCCACCTGCAGGTCAGACCCCGTTTGATCTTTTGCAGATCAACTCCGATTGACTCACTGGTAGGCTAAGTCGATTCGGCTTGTCGATTACAGCAAGATGGGGTAACGATGGTGGGATACATTCATTATTAGCTCTCGATTTGCCACTCTACTTCATCTGCAGTCTCCAGGGCAGACCCATTTCGAACTTTTCCAGATCAACTCCGATCGACTCGCCGGTAGGCTCAGTCGATTCGATTCCTCTCGTCATGTACATCAAGACCTGGCAAGGACGCTGGGGTACGTCCATTATTGACTCTCAATTCGCTGCTCTACTCCTCCTCCTCCTCCTCCTCCTCCTGCAGGGCTGACCCCCTTCGATCTTTTGCAGATCAACTCCGATTGACTCCCTCGTAGGCTCAGTTGACTCGACTCGTCAAGTACATTGAGCCGGTGCATAGATGCTGGGGTACGTCCATCATTGACTTTCATTTCACTGTTCTTCCTGGTGCTGCTCTTCCTGCTCCTCCAGGTCTGACCCGTTTCGAACTTTTGCAGATCAGCTCTGATTGACTTGCTGGTATGCTCAATCGATTCGTCTCGTCGAGTACATTGAGACCTTGAAAGGACGCTGGGGTACGTCCATCATTGACTCACAATTCGCCGCTCTATTGCTCCATCTCCACTTGCTCCTCCTGCCGGGCTGACCACCTTCGATCTTTTGCAGATCAACTCCGATTCACTCACCGGTAGGCGCCATCGCTTCGGCCCATCGAGTACATTCAGATGGTGTAACCACGCAGAGGTATATGCAATAGTGACCTGGCAATGCGGGCGTACGGAGATACAGAGGTAACTCATCCTATCATCTTAAAACAAATTACATGCTCTATCTTTTCTTGCTTTTGCTCTCACTTGCTCTTTCCGAGATTTTGTAGATCCACACAATTGTGTGGATCCTCATGGCCAGGTAGTATCACACCATCTCACCCACTTACGCTCTTTCTCACGAATTCCATTTGAATGCTGCCAGAGGTGTGGCAGAGTGTTGATGATGGGCTTTCTGCCTTCTAGCTCCACTATTTCACCGCATTGCCCTCCAGTGCTGCCCCCTTAGATCCCAGCCTAGTAGGTATTTGTGTGGGACCCTAGATTTCAGTGTCAGAGATGGATATTAGTTTAATGAGAACTCGTATACAAGTAATCTGTGGTTCAGAAATTGCAATTGTGAATTTGTGACCTGGGAGTAGTGTTCGCAACGGGTTTGGGTAACCCGGCAGCGGTCCGGGTTCGGACCGGAAAAACGGTTCGGTTCAGTTCCAGAACTGTCCAAAAACCCGACCCGCAGCATCTTGGCGGGCCAAACCCGGACCCGTACCTGTCAACCCACGGGTTTTGCCGGGTTTGGCTAGACCTGTCGGTTCCAATCTCCGGTTCTGTGTTTCAGGTTTTTGTATTTATGGTCTCATTTAGATACCCTACTGATAATCGCAAAATATTAACTTTTGCACATCATTGACCTTTTCGGATGAATTGGCCGCCTTTCTAACTAAAAACAAGAGAGACACGCTCGTTGCCCCATCCAGAACATGATAGTCAATGGCGCGTCAATGAATTTTGGTCTTGCATCGTGAGTAATCTAGATGGCGATTGGATGCAAACGATCATAAATGAGGTATTGGCTCTTTTTCAACCCAAAAGAGAAAGAAACATGCTCGCTGCCCCATTCTGAAAATGAGCGTCAACGGAGCATCAACGATCTTTCGTCCTGTAAGTCAGGTTATTAAAATGTGAATTAATCATTGTTATCTATAATGATTGTATTGGCAGCCTTTTTAGGCAAAAGAGAATGCTACGCTCTCCCTGCCCCATCTTGACAATGAGGGTCAACAGAGCGACAATGATTTTTGGTCTTGAATCTTGGGTAATCTTGGTGGTAAATGATTGCAGACATCTATAAACCAGGTTTTAGCAGAGATTCTAGCCTAATAAGCATGAGGTCGTCCCGCAACAGCCTCCCGGACAATCGCAACCTAATTCATTTTCAATACTGCAACTCAGTGATCCTAAACGTTTTAGCCCATAAAACCAGTCAAAACTCCATATATAGACATTAGTGGCTATCTCGCGCTTTGATTAACCATTCT
>Ga0307512_10001381_pt1 | contig 34464 bp, 51 predicted proteins | sample 14_EM_MG_FD_200267 | JGI IMG/M metagenome (GOLD analysis project Ga0307512, IMG submission 200267) | Populus trichocarpa ectomycorrhiza microbial communities from riparian zone in the Pacific Northwest, United States - 14_EM | ecosystem: Host-associated > Plants > Roots > Unclassified | place... | reverse complement strand
CCTCCTCCTCCTCCTCCTCATCTTCCTTCCCTTCATCTTCCTCCTCTTCATCTTGCTCCTCTTCATCATCACCGTCCATTTCCATATCCACATCGCTGTCTAAATCAACGCCGTCCGGTCCATCCACATCGTCCTCCATGTGCATATCCACATCAGAATCATGTTATGAGTCATATTTGCAGTCCGACTCAGTAGATTCGGTATCATCATCTGATGAAATTCACACGGCGGGCGATGCTTCGAACTCTGAATATTTCCACTCTAGTTAGCCCTCCGTATCCAAGTCTCCCTCTGACATTTCCTTTTGCAACTGCAATGCCACAGCACGAGAGATATCATCTCTCCCTGGGGTTTGTTTCACAATACCTTTCCCTTTACTGTCTCCCTGCCCCTTCCCCTTCCCTTTCCCCTTCCCGTCCACAGTCGCTTTCCCTTTCCCCTTCCCAACATTTGTTCCCTTCCCATTCTCGGTCCCTTTCTCACCGCCCTGCGTGTCCACCTCACCCTCCCCATCGCCATTGTCATTGTGATCGCCAGGATGGCTCCATTGACCACTAGGCGCTCCGGGATCTGCCCAGTTCTCATCCTTATCATCCTCGTCAATTATCTCATCCCAATTCAGTGGTCAAACGGGCAGGAAGTCGCCTGGCTTGTACTGCCGGCAGCTTGGTGGCTCAATCTTTGCGCTGAGATCATCACTACCTTACCAAGAGGAATGCTCGCCGGTGTGTGTATCCTTTCCCAAGCTGGTTGGCTGTGGATTGGAGCGATAGACTTGATCCCCGAAGGCATGAGTGTTGTCCGACCTCCAATTGTTCATTCGGTCGCGGGTTTTGTCAAACATTTGCCTTCTATATGAGTGGAAAGCTGCCCACCACTCCTGAAAGGGTGAACTCCTGCTCCTGTGGTGTGGCAACATCAGCTGGAATTGTGAAAAGTGGCCAGTCGTGACTGGATCAAGAAAGATTATATCATAAGAGAGGTCCCAGGCCCTCTCATCCTGAATGCCGCAAACATTGTATATCCGTATGAGTCCACGGATGTGTTCCATGATGAATCCCTTCATACAGTCCCGATCCAACAACAGGCCTTGATTTATAACTGATGTCGGCATTTTTGCCCAAGCAGTTGCATTCCCCTTTTCTTTGCATCTGCCCTTTGGTGCCATCCCTGCGAGTTGAAAATGAATCCACATCCGAGGCATTAGCAGTATGATACAGTTGAACTTAGCGAAAGGTATCCCAGAGTGAAGGTAAAATGTTGTGTCGGTTATCGGGTGAGTTTTGGAATGAGAGGCGTTGTTTTGTGCAAGTCACGTGATGTCAAGATAGTTCAGGATGCTGCCGGTGTGTTCAATACGGGTGTAAATGATAATGGAGGTGTAGGTGAGAAGAGGGCATCTATATACTCGAGTTCCTGGGATTTGATTCATATCCTGCGTTCTGTTGGTTAATGAACACAAAACGGCCCAGCCTTCATCTTGCACAACCACCAAGCACCTCATGAATGAGGAGCCTTGAGACGAGATTTAGTACTCGTGGTGAGGACAGTTTGCCACACCGGCCGTTGCTTTGGCATCACATGCCACTTTCAATGTTTAGACCTCATGTATCTCAGAGCAAACTGAGTAGTTGTCAAGTTGTCCCAACTGTGCAACCATCCAACACAGCTACCAACGCCTCGTGGTGGAAAATGCACACGCAACTGATGTCATAGGATAGATAATACGTCACTGTTCGCTTTGCGATGCTGTTAGCTCTGCCGAAGGGGGATTTCTACCAGGAAGCTGAAGCTATACACCACCAATGGTTCGAAGTATTGTGCCAAGAACGAGTGCAATACGATGATAATCGCACCAAGAAGGCATAAACACCCTTCAAGCAGTGCAAATAGACCTTCAGATGTTGCTGTGACAGTGGATATCAATGCTGAGTGTTATCTGATGGCAGTTAACCCCATAGTTGGATGCTTTATAAGGGAGGTAGTCCCTGAGTACTGTCATGGTTTAGAGTCTAGCGCAGTCTACTCTGCAAATCCCTGTTTTGTCGAATCCCTCCCTGGTCGCTCAAAAATGAGTCTACCTCGCCTGCCATTGCATATGCATGTAGAGGAAATTATTCCTACAGTCTCAACGTCAAACATCCATATCGGATGATGCCTTCCCAAAGCCCTGAACCTGTCATGTCTCTGGTCGTATGAAATATTTGCAGTCTTGCTAATCGTCAGATTCAACAAAAGCGTTGGCCGTCAGGGAATTCTCAACTTCCCCCTGCTAAGAGACGTGGTTCCGTACCGGCTGGCAAGAGGGCTTCCTCTCAAGGAGTGAGTTCCATAGCCTCTACAATCTGAGGTCAGAACTCCACCCCCTCATCTTCGCTGAACAATTCTCACGTTGCAGATATCAATCAACACGTGACTTCCACCCCGTCCGCTACACAGCGACGGTCAATTATTACTCCAACCGCCACGCCGGACACAAGCAGTTGTAACACACATGCACCCAGCGGAACCATAAGGACAGACTCAACGCATCGCGTTGTATGCAGCCCTGCATCCCGCATTGCTAGCACTCCCACTCCTCTCCGCGGTCTTGAAAACCTGCCTACCCCCATCTCTAATCCAGAAGCCTGCACGTTCATTACAAATCCACTGCGAACACAAGCTAAAGAAAGGAATCAGTGACAGAGGCAGGGGTAATTGCAAATGCAGGCGGTGTCTACACCTCAATCAGTGGTCTCCGGCAGTCTCATCATCCATCGATTTGGTCACTACGACATAATGCGTCTTGTATTTGCAACGGGCAGGCTCCTGGCGCTCTACATGTGGAACTCACAGCCATTTATAAGTGCAAGCGACTTGGAGACGGTAAGTTCTGCAACGTGACGTGTTGCAAAAGCATTACCTTAAGCCCCACACTGGTAGATAATAGCGATGTACTGGAACACCGCAATGCAGCAAAACAACATTTGGTCCATAGCATCTGAGGCACGCACAGAGGAGATGATGAAAGAGGGATGCTGAAGCAATGGCCCACGTTGGATATTTCAAGCTCAAACTGGTACCAGGTTTGCACACAAGTCGATTAGGTTGAATCCCATTTTATTCAATCAGCAAGGGACAATATAGCAGAGCTATATGATCTCCACCGCTCTGAATCCGGCACAGAGCATTTGGAATTCATCGATTCCATTCAGGCAGACAATTAGTATCTTTCTCCTGTGGCAGAGCGTGTGGAACGTGGTGTACACGGTCCAAATCCAACGCAGAGAGTGACGAAAGCTGCTAACAAATGGCCAGCATCCACTTCACTTCCTGGCACAAGCAATCCCGGGGTATATCTACATCAAATTTCATCATTGGGCGAATAACCGCAGTAAGTATGCTGATGGATTTTATAATTCCATGATTGATGACAAGGACGGTCATATACCCTCGCCACTGATCATGGTTACATGCACTGTGTTGCGCCATGCTCTACTCGAGTGGCAAAAGAACAAAGGTGTTCATCCGGAAGCTTCGAAGTGAAACCTGAAAGTGGAGAGACCTGATCGCTCAAACTACTTCAATTACAAGAATGATGGTGGTAAGAATGCATCCTGCTGCACTGCAACGGATCACAAGTTGTTAACCTCGCCTGGCATTGCAGACAAATATACATTGTTGATGAATACCAGGAACACACTACCGGAGAGCTACCAACAGACGGTGTATAACCACACTCTTGCTACCGTCAACTGTCTGATCCAACAGGTGGAGAACCCAACTCCTGCCATGGTGATCAGCGTGGAAGCAGCGCGTGTTGACAATGCTATTCTTTTTCATTATTTGGCCTCCGAAGTGGCGCTTGAGGAGCCTGGGATCGCAAGCACTGACCCAAACATCCCGCTAGACAACAATTGCACCGATGACAAACTTCATTTCGGGATGCCAGGGGGCAGTGAGGATTACGAAGATGAAGGTGCTGAAAGCGACGTTTGTGATCCCATTATCACTGCCAGCCGGTGATTACGGCCCGTGACTGAACTCAAGAGGTTTTACCTGGGAACCAGTGATGTCGACGGGTATGAGGGCAAGGAAGGCGACGATGCGTATGCGGATGAGGAGGAAGAAGCATCGCAAGCTGATGATGTATCAATGGAGAATGTGGAGGACTGAGGGCATAGTAGGTTTGACCTGGAAACCAGTGATGTCGATGGGTATGAGTGCGAGCATGGTGACGATGCGGATGGGGATGAGGAGGAATAAGCATCGCAAGCCGATGATGGATCAACGCAGAATGTGGAGGACTGAGGGCATAGTAGGTTTGACCAGGGAACGAGTGATGTCGACGGGTATCAGTGCAGGTATGGCAATGATGCGGATGCGGATGAGAAGGAATAAGCTTTGCAAGCCGATGATGGATCAACGCAGAATGTGGAGGACTGAGAGCATAGTACTAGAGAGTGTGAAGATTGGACTTTATATTTCAGACCTGTAAAATACGATAATGGCGAAGCAAATGCAACAGCAAGTGATATATCCGAAGCGCGGACAGTATTGCAATATGTGACAAAATCTCAAAGCTAAACATATATGGGGTGAGTGCAGCATCCGATATATGGCAATAGCACAGAGGTAATATGTGGCTATCGGCCAATGAAAGGCATGAACATTGCCGGGGTTGTGTAAACGGCTACAGCATAACTGCAGCCCCTGGGAAGAGTGGAACACACATGTCATTCTGATGGTGTGTATACCAGGCACAAAGAAATTGTTGGACCAATCCTGGCGCAGAGGGAAGCATATGTCGACTTATGGTGCAGCTGCCAGATTGGTGATGCGGATAGTTACTTGTCTATTCATGTATTTGACACGTCCACAAGTAACGTGAATACGGCTCCGCTGCTCAACCCAAATCTAACACCATGTGATGAACGCACTCACAGTCAGCCCTACACTCCTCCAGGGCGGTATCACGACCATTAAACTAAACCATTTAAAAAACCTAAAGAGATAGACCGTGCCGAGCTCCTCCCAATCGATCAGCCATGCCCAGAGCTCCTCCGAAGCGATTATCCTTCCCAGAAACTAAAAAACTCAGATCCCGTCTCCGAAATCACATCTGATTCGCGGCACACAATGAAGGGCTTGGGCCTCGACTGGTCAGTTGGGTTCTACACTCTCGGGTCTCGACCTCCGGTCGACCGCTCCTCCGATGGCGATGATCAATCCGGCTCCTCCGACAGCGATGATCAATCTGGCTCCTCCTCCGATGAGCGCCTGCAGGTGCTTCCCATGCGCTCCCGAGATTCCCGTCAAGGCCTGCCAATTCCCGTGTGAAAGAGGACTTCTTAGATTTGTCGATCACTACCGGTGGATCATCCTCATCCTCACCCTAATTTTCATCCTCATTGCCAGAATCCTCGTGATCCTTCAACTGACTTGCAAAATATCCACCGGAATTACCACCGGCTGCTGGTCAGTTGATTGCGGGAGTCAATGCGATCAGTACCAATATATCCTTTTTGTGTGTTGGCTCCGTCGGCTCCAAGATGTCCATATAGGTGTGCTCACTTGGAATCGTATTCGGTGACCTGTCTCGCTTTCTCACCCTAGATACATCTCTCGACCGATGTCCCTTCCCTCCAGCATCCACATCGAACCGGAAGAAACCTCCCACCTGCGGTGCAACGGCAACAAGACTTCCTTGACCTCCATGACCAGTCCCAATTGCTGGCGCTTTGTCGTATATCTTGATACGGAAGCCATTGACGGGGACAATCCATAGTCCCCGATCCATAAGCCTTGTTTGGGAGAGCGAGTTGTATGCCCATTCTACATGCAGGACATCTCTCACAACAACTTCATTAATTCGGTCGCGGCCTCCAGGTAGCCGAAACCCCAATCGAACATCTCCCTGCCCGATGGCCTTGCCCGCTACCCTTCCCGCATAATCCCGAATCTCCCGCTCGTCCTTGTTGGTTCTTCCGGTATACTGAGCAAATTACCTTCGATCTCCTCTAATGTGAGAGGTGGAGGCACAATCCATGTACCAATCGCCTTCGAAGGGGCCGTTTTTCCACCGGTATCTGTCACCCTGTAGTTGTCGATTGTATTCGCCGAAACTCTGGCTGCAGTAATTGTATCATCCTTGGCTAGGGTTTCGGTGCTTTTCGTTTGTGACGGGAGGATCACTGCGTTTCATGCTCGGGCAGTTCCAGACCTGATGCCCTTCCTTATGGCAATAAAAACAGGTCTGGTTGCCCTTGCGATCCTAATCCTCGTCACTCTTGTCACCTTTCCAGCTCTGCCTGTCTTTGCCTTTTCCTTTTCCTTTGCCATTCCCTTTGGCGTTGCCTTTGGCATTTCCTTTCGCGAACAGCAGGGCTTCCTGCCCAAGGCCATTCTCATGCTTGATCGTGGCATCCTTCTCGATCAGTTTGATCACAATCTCATCTGTTGTGAGCATTGCCGTCGGGTTTTGTCCATCATCGACTCCAGAACGAACTGCGAATCGTCACTCCTCGGTATTCCACGCAGCAGGAAAACACGTGCTCCTCATCGGTCATCGTTGCCAAGGTCCAAGTCGTCACATCCGAAGTCGAGGGCTCGGAACATAGATTGTAGTCCTTCACCTTCTGGTCGATCCGTAGGGCATGAGTTTCAAGATTGTCACATTCCTCGAGCCTTATCCCTAAATGCTCTTCCCATATCTGAAAGACATTGACCTTCGGCTTTGACTAGTATGCCGTCGCCAGTTTCTCCCAAAGTGTCCGCGCATCCGTGATCTCCATGTACGATGCCTGCAGCCACGGCTCCATGCCGAGCATGATCGTCGATTGCGCAGTACCATGTTGTTGTACCCTGTCGTGGACTGCAGCCCGATGTGCCAATTTCACCGCTGCGGTAGCATCCTCCGCCAGATCCTCAGGCCGCTCATCCTCCCCCGTGACTATACCATAGACCTGCTTCTGCTCCAAGCGAAGCGCCATCTCCCCGGACAATTGCTTGTAGTTCGACCCATTGAACTTCGCAATCGATATGGCGGTAGAAGTCATCGTCAGAATGTCGATGTCAACATCGTCAATGATACTCCGCTCCTCATCAAGACGCGTCTCCAAATGTCGCGTTCCTCTGTAAGTCGCGATTCGTAATTACCAAAAATACGATGCGACTGGGCTCATAACCTGTTGGACCAATCCTGGCGCAGAGGGAAGCGTACGTCGACTTATGGTGCAGCTGCCAAATTGGTGATGGGTATATTGACTTGTCTATTCATCTATTTGACACGTACACAAGTAATGTGAATGCGGCTCCGCCACTCAACCCTAACCTAACACCATGTGATGACCGCACTCAAAGTCTGCCTTATGGTAATGGAGGTAAGTATGCAACGCGACCCGCCTCCTAGGCGACGGGAAGCTTGTAATTCTTTGTCAGAGGGTACGAGGTTCCGTCAGAGCCGTCAGAGCCGTCCGGAACACCCGTGTGTTTCAGATGGAAACTAGGGCTGTTGCTGATGTGTTCCATATTTTTAAGTCTTTCATCCCCCCCCTCAGGGAGGTCTCCCGGCCTCCTCGTCAAAGCATCTGCTATCCCATTTGACTTGCCTGGCATATAGAGTATCTCGTAGTCAAACCTGGTTGAAAACTCTGACCATCATGGCTGTTGTCGGTTTAAAAGCTTCTTTGTCAAAATATTTGAGGTTCTTATGATCAGTTAGCAACTGGAGGGGGTACGCAGCCCCTTTGCACTCTGGTGTCCACTCCTCAGGCACCTTGATAATCGCCATAAGCTCCTTGTCATATATATCATAGCTGCATTCGGCCAGTGTATGTTTCTTTGAATAATCTATCAGCCACAGGATATAATACTCCCTCATCATTGCATTGTGACAACACCCCCACAGATACATAATCAGAGGCATCGGTTTCGAGAATAATTTCCCTTTCATGATAGAAGTGTCGAAGGACTGGTGCTGTTGTAAAGGCTGTTACCATTGCCTCAAATGCAAGTTGTTGTTCTGCTTCCCACACAAATGGTTCATCCTTCTTTGTTAACCTCGTCATTGGTTCTGCTTTCTCAGAATACATTGGGATACACCGTCAAGAATAGGGGCAGAACCCGAGAAATTGTTGTACTTCAAATTGGTTATTCAACCTGCTGTGCTCTGTTGTCTTCTCCCGGCTCCAATATCTCACAGTCTCCACTTCATCTTCATCCATTGATATCCCTTCTGTTGATATAATCAATTCCAGATACCTCACGGTTTCCTGATGAAATTCACATTTTTCTGGTTTCAAATACAGACCAGTTTCCAGAAGACGTTGCATAACCCATTTGATGTGTCGCACATGTTCTTCTTCCGAATAGCTATAGATTAATACTTCATCCAAGTCAGCTGAAGCAAAATCATCCAGGGCTTCCCATATAGTATTATTCATGTATCTCTGGAAATCCGAATGAGCATTCATTGTTCTGAATTGCATAACCGTTGGTTCAAACAGCCCATACCTTGTCATCAAGTCTAACGTATGCTCATCCCCCTCCTTAACTCATAACTGGTTACAAGCTCCTCGGACATCGAGTATTGTATATATCATAGCTTTTCGAAGTAAATTCAAAGTTTCTTGTATTAAGGGAAAGGGGTACCAATTTGTAATTGTCCTGCTATTAATATCCCTTTAGTCAATGCAAAATCGTAACCATCTGTCTGGTTTCTTTGCAAAGACCACTGGTGCTGCGGAAGGTGATGATGACTGGCCGATTAATCCCTTTGACATATTTGGTTCCAGCCATTCCTTAAGCACAACTAATTCGGTTCTTGACATTGAATAAAGGGGCCCTCACATTGGTGTCTCGCCTGCCATCAGGCATACTTTATGATCAATGCCTGGTCGATGTGGTAGATGGCGATTAGCTAAAACTTTAATGAACAAACGTAAATACTCATGATACTGTTTGGGAACAATCTCCTCCAGGGGTCGTGCTTTGAGATCCTTTGCTTCTATAGCTGTATTTATGTCGTACAATGAGGCTTTATATACTGTAAGTTTCCCCTTGTTAACTGTTCGAAAGGATGAGGATCCTTTAACCATCACAATGTTTCCTCGAAGCTGTCGTTGCGGTCGTATCTGTGGTACAAATAGTCCACCTGGGGAATAAACTGGATCGGCAGGTTCCTCTGTGACTCCTTGTACCTTACCGGGTGCTTCATGGCAATGTGTTCTGCAGTATTGTGATCCCAAAGTAACTGTATGAGATGCAAACCGTACTGCTACCTTCTCTACTTGCAGCCAGGGGATTCCAAGGACGATTGGATAGTCTCATAACTTTGTAATGCACATAGGCAACTGTTCCTTACGGTCCTGAATCCTCATTTCTACATTGCCAATATGTGTAATATCCCCTGATTCTATGGGTCTTTGATCGATAACTTCTACTTGTTGTTTCTCTTTTAGCTCCTGGAGCGGTATCTGATGATGGCAAGCAAAATCTTGTTCCATAGATGCAATGCCTGTAGCTCCGCAATTGTTCAGTGCATGTGTGACTATTTCTTGATTATTCACGGTCAATGTGCAGGTTATCACTAAATGTTTCCCTTCCATTGATCTCTCCACTACCTCCAGTTTGCTAACTGAGAGACGCGAAATTCCAAAACATTTCAAAGCATTTATAACAAAACTTTTGTTGTCAACCAAAGCGCCATCCTGCTTTGGTGGACCTGATCTTTTCCCAATTCCCCAGAACCTACCACGGTTCCTACTTCCTTTCTCCCTCTGAAACCGCCCTGAACGTCTGAGCCTTCTTCCTTGCTGCACATTCTGCCACCCTCTGGATATACCCACCATAGTATAAACATCTTCCATCCGTAACCCTTTTTGCCCTTTCTTCGGCAGAGATTGTTCTCTTGCCTGCGCTGAGATCCATCGGTGCGGGTCCTGTATACCCAACCACAGTTCCGGCATGGGCTCCTGCCGGGTCCTTCAGAGGGGCCGGATGTCTGGGGGAAATGGCAAAACATGTCCCTCCTCCTGGATTGTGAGCCGCCTTCTCCACCCGTCATTGACGGATCTCATTATCCTGCTTCTGACAGATTGTCAGATACGCAGGAAGTTCCTCCGGCATATCACTGTATGTCAACGAGTTCTGCATTTCTTCGGACAATCCCAGTCGCAAAGCATGTGGTAATGCCGAGGGATCCCAATCCAGGTCCGCAGCGATCACTTTGAACTCAGCATAACAGCGAGAGAACTCACTGTTCGTTTGCTTAACTTCACGCATCATCCGTTCCGTGGTGGCCACCCGGTCAGGGCCCCCCAAAGCGGCATCCAGGGGTGGTATACAAACTGGAAGGTCCTCCAACCCTATTGTTCCGTCCTTCCGGAAGGGTGGCAAGATCTATCCCAATGCTATCCCCCTCAGGTAGTTAAATTCGAACCACATTTTCGACTGTTTGTCGGGAAAACTGGTGGGCTTGTGTCATATCACCATTCGAAGTTGAGCAATCCAGCGTCTCAACTGTGTTCGATCGAACCATGAAACATCCAGGGACTGGGGACATTTCTGGCTGCTGTCTTCGGGCGTCAGAGGGGCCACAGGAGCTGCCCAGGCTGCCATTGTCAGCGGATTCGGTAACTGCGTCCTCAAACCGTGGGCTCCTTCTCCCAATTGCTGGGCATGGTGGGTCATCGCAAGGAGCTCCGCGCGGAGTAGTTCATTGGTTCCCTCCGCCACTGGTCTGCTGCTCACTTCGGCAAGATCGGTTTCCAATCGTCGAATCCAGGCCTCCATATCGGTATCTTGGCCTTCCAGAGGTAGGAACTATTGGGTCTGTGGATCGGTGATCTGCTTCTGTAGCCATAATATCTTTGCTGGGTGGTCGCGCACCCTCTGCACCATGTCCGCCGGTTCGGTGTATTCCCCCACTATCCTCCGCACCTCCAGTGCGTTTTCCAGAAATGTCTGTCTCACCCCAAAGTCGATCTCCAGCAGGTTCCTGTTGACGATTCCTCCTACGATGGCCTGGTCGTCCATGGGCACCAGAGCCACGCGGTCGTGTTGTCCTGATCCTGACATCGCAACGAATCAAGCACATCAACCAGTGCCAATTATAGGCTTCAATTTCCAAGGGAGTTGGAGTCGGGGGTTCAATAACAATTAGCGGGACTGGCGCAAGTTTTGCTGTTGCAGCTGCTGCTGCTGGTGCATGTCCTTCTGTTGAGTGTGTTCCTAAACAATTATGTCCTTCACACTCACAAGGAAACTCAGGATCAGAATCAAACCAACTGTGGGCTCCCCAATACTTAGTCCAACGGTTGCCGAATGCTGGGTCGTCAAGTTCCAAGCCTCCTTCATATGCGGTGGCTTCCATCCAATAAGTGTTCCAAGGGGAAGGTATGTCTGAGTGTCCCCAAAATTGTGCTGGTAAAGGATGTTCTTCGCAATCTGCTGAAACCATGACTCCAATACTATTCAACGGGTTCAAAGGTTCTGGATCGGAAATCACACAAGGGGTTCCGGAAAGATTGAACCAATCTATTCAGGATGTAAAATTACTGTGGTACTTTCACATCCGAATATGGGGATCGATAAGGATAGTGATGAATATCAAATCCGGCGAGTCATGGTAATTCATTAACGCAGTAGTCGCTAACGTGAGTCCACTGATGGTTAGGTCCAAGGTATACCAAACAGGTGACAGAGCAAGGTTCGTTACTGTACTTACAGCCATTCGAAGGGTGCAGGCATATTCAATTCCATGAGATCGTAGCCACACTGATAGCAAATCCAAATATAAGTATCGGTAACTTCACAGTAGTACCACACAAAATCAAATCATGGAGTCGAACAATGTTGACAGTACATTCAATGTCAGGTACGTTGTAGTAGACTTCTTCTAGTGCAACGGGCAGGGTTGGACGTAGGTGATATTGGTGACAATATTGTGATATCGTATTCGGGTGAAGGTGGTTCGACGTTCCTCTAGAGGGAATCGAGACAAGACAAGGATCAGAGCTGTTTGCAACTCGTACTTGCTTTGCTATACAAGAGAATGAGTAAAGAGAGAAGGATAGGAAATCCTCCAACACCAAACCACCAATCTTTATATAGACTACGTCTGCCACCCTCGAATCATTCCTCATGCTCCGATGTGCCATCCGAATATCCTCTCATGATCTTACACACCACCAACACACCACCTTATCGACAACACCACACCACCCAATCCAACATCACAACACCTCAGACCACTTCCATGTGCAGAATCCCCAGGCTGCTAAGGATAAGAGGTTATATGTGGAGCTTGTACCTTTCCTCCTGGGAGATATAGTTGTACCGGGAGGTTTTATTGGCAAGCAATAGACTGATGGATTAGGATATGGCTTGGGCAGGAAGCTGCAAGTTTACCAGTATCAGAAGATGGAAGACAGGGTAGAGGACAACCTAGTAGGAGGGGGAGGTAGTGTTGCACCGTTGGTATTGGTTACAGTTCCGGGGTAATGAATGATCACTCGATGATGCTGTCATGTGGCGATTGATTAAGGTTCATCAATTATAAGCCAGCACTATCACCAGAGCAATGACTGCCATGCATAAATCGTTCGACCAAATCTTCTCCACCTACCCTCGAGTGCTGTCATAGTGACAATGGTGTGTTAATACAATGCAATCACACATCGCTATATTCTCTATGGACAAAGATAGAGAGTGACGCCAGCCATTGTCACCTCTATACAATGTAACTCTCGATTGGCGTCCGCTCTGGCCAGTAAGATAAACTCACTTGAGTATGATATCAAGGAAGGCTATTGAATGGTACAAAGAGGTAGTTGGTCTGGAAGACCACAGTCCGATGGATCCCAATCAGTCAAGAGATGTGTATCAGAAGGATACTGTTGGGCCAGAAGACAGGAGGATTGGAGGGCTACTATTTGCTCGGAGGAAGTTCAGGCCGACTGGTTATCAGAGCAAGAGGATTGAATGACAAGATGATAGTGAGCATCTATCTGGAGAAAAGCGTAGTTAGATTTAGCAGTTAGAGAGCCGAGGGAAGAGGTATAAAGACCTCTCGATTCTCAGCTGGTAGAGAAGGTAACCTTTTGACGACAGAGAGCAAGCCTTAACGATATATTCGGATTGGAAAGCTATTCAACATTGATTCTATTCTGATAGATGTCTGCGCCTGAGTGAAGCTTCTAAGTGAACTTGCTATTAGTCCTTGTATATGTCCAATATCAAGTCCGATAGTGAGACAAGATAGAGAGATACTTAGAAGGGATACTTCTAGTTCAGTGATCTTGGAGTCGATTCCTCCCTGGTTACAATTGCACTTGTCACACTTTGTCCTGAACTTTGAAAACATGACTGCCACCTCCAAAACATCTTTCTTCTGTACTCACTCTCCATGGGCTGTCATCATCATCACAACCTCCTCCGGATTGTCCGCCAGGGTGTCTATCCTGTCATACATTAACTGGTTGAAAACCCTCCAATCATGATCCTTCGGTACACCCTTCATCAGGTATTTTGTGTACTTGCTCTCTGGCATCTTACCACTACCGGTACTTGAGCTATCAGTATCAGTGCAAAGATTGAAGTCATTCACATAACTCTGAATCATCAATGAGTACTCCTGTATATTCTCGCAATTGCTCAATCTCACAGATGACATCTCATCTCCCAATGGCCTAACATTCAGCTTTACATTTGATTTGTAGTCCTCCTTCAACTGATTTCACAGTGCCTTCGCATTCTTCTGAACACCATACCGCTGCTGCAATGACAGCTTGTTGTACTGTGAAGTGACAACATTGTATTCTCTGTCAGAGCAAATGATCTTTTATCCTTCTAGTGATCCACTCAATTGCGTGAATATGCATGTTCCCCTTTCTGGTCTGTGCGTCCTGCACTGCCATGCCTTATGTCAACCCTTCCTTTCTCTCCAAGTTACATTCCTTCTTAAAAGTTAAAGATACGTCTTGAAAAAACAAAAAACAATAAGCCAATTTGTTATTCACTCCACGACCTTAACCATTGCTTTTCTGTTTAACCTTCATTTCGCCCAATTGTTGTTTTGTTTTGCAGTCATCCAGCATTTGCTTTGCGGTTGAGCAATTGAAGGCTGGTTCCCAGGTCATTTTGTCATAGTGTTCCCATTGGATCTGATAATTGTTGCCACCTGTGATGCGCGGCATCTACTTATGTGAGGTGATTACTTTGATGACATGCGAACACTGTATCGTGGCACCTTCATCTCTGACAGTTCAAACTGTCGGAGTTGGTGGTTCATCTGGCGTTCGATCTGCAGTGTACTGCTTCAGTCTGCTGACCTGTTGTGTATCATGGATCATGATATCTGCCAGTAATTCCAATTCGACTGCATTTGGTGCACAGAACATAATGATCTTGTAAGGTCCTACCCCTGGATGCTGCATCTTCTGTCGAGAAGGGCATTGGTTGCCGTGTGTTATTGGCATGTCTTGGGTACTCAACATTACAAAATCTCCAACTTCAAGGGTCCATGGCCTTTCGCTCCTGTTTACTTCGGCCATCTGGGTGTCTTGTCCCTTGCGGAGGTTGTCCTGGCCATACAGTGATGGGGCCTGCAATTGATCAAAGCATGCTGTGCCTTCCATGCGCGAGATTTCATCTTGCTGCTGTTGGCCTATCACGAAGTCTAACAGAATAGATGGTGTGTATCCTCGGTCCAGTTCGAACAGGCTGGAATTGATGGATCACTGCATAGACCTGTTGTATGCATATTCTGCCAGTGCAAGCATGGTGTCTGACTGGTTCTATCAGTGAGTGGTGAAAGCGTGCAGATACCACGTGACTTGCTTATTTGAGATCTCTGACAGCCCGGCTGCTTGTGGATGCAATGCTGTTAACATGAGCAGCTTAGACTGCACCCTTTTGCTTAGTTCCACCCAGAAATCTGAGGTAAAACTTGCCTCTCTGTTGCTAACGATCTCATCAGTGACACGATGAAGTCATTTGATCGCCTCCAACAACTACTACGCAATCTGTGCTTGGTCAATGGTCTTAGTGCAGGGCATCCAATGGGTTCATTTGGTGAAGTGGTCCACAAAGGTCGCAATGCGGTTGATTCCTCTCCAACATGTTGGCACACCAGTATTGATATCTACCACCAAGCACTCCCAGCGGCCTTGTGCAACTGGTAGTGGTTATAGCAAACCCAGTACTGTCCCAGACCATTGATTCACTCATGCACTCATGCCGCAACCTTTTGTGTAGTCTTGTACTCTTTTCCACATCCCTAGCCAGATGAAGTGCTGTCTCATCACCACATATGTTTTTGCTGCTCCGCAATAGCCTTACACTGCAGAGTCGTCTGCTTCCTGGATGATTCTGCGGCTTTGCATTGTCAGAATGTTCAGCCAACACAGCTTGTCCTTGCGTCATTCTGGGTCTAGTTTCTGGCAGACTCAGTGGAGCAAACCATCATCTGTGGAGAATCAGTGGCTGCGAGCCCAGGCCTTTCATATTGTAGCTGAAGCGGAAGTGGAAGCAGGTGTACCTGGCTATCGTTGTATGCTAGCATTTGTGCTATAACTTTACGTCGGGTGTCGTCCTCCATTTTGGTGGGGACTTCGCATTACCACTCTGTTGAATGCTGTAATTCCAACTGGGTGGGTCGACACTGGGAGACTTGGCAGCGTTTCCGCCAAAGATCTGGATGTCATGCCAGTGCATCAGGCACCTAGATTTTCAGGCGTGGAATGTTCTGGATGTCATATGTGTTGTGTGGTGTCCGCTGTGCTGAATCTCACTATTGACCTGATCTCACTGACTCTCTCTCTAAGTTCAATTGACACGTACACAAGAACTAAAGTGCATGCGGCTCCGCCGCGCACAACCCTAAACCAACCCACGTGATGACCGCACTCATAACCGTCCCCACACTCCTCAAGGGCGGTATCACGACCATAGTGCTAAACTCCAACCAACACAAAGATAGAGCTTGCCTGAAGCTCATCCCAAACAATTATCCTCTCGCTCAATGCCTCTTTCCTGCAACCTTCACATACAGCCGCTTCACATCCAGTCAGAATAACCCTCCAATCTAGCATGCCACATCCACAAGACTTCCTCGACCTCGACCTTGACCTCGAGCACTGTCTCTCAGCGCTTTGATCTATATCTTGATCCCATAGCCGTTGAGAGACACAATCTGCAACCCCCGATCCATCAGCCGCGATTTTGACAGCGAGTTGTGTGCTCCTTCAATACGCCAGATGTTTCTCACAACAACCACATGATTTCGGTGGTATCCTGGCAGCCGAAGACTGAATCGCAAGTCTCCATATCCGATGGCCTTGCCTGCGACCCATCCAGCGAAGTCGTGAATGTCCCGGTGATCTCTTTTGGCATACTGCGTGTACCGTACGAACTGTTGCCAATCTCCGCAAATGTGAGAGGTGGTAGTACAATCCAAGTACCAGCTCTCCTTCGATGGGCTTTCTCCGCTCGTAACTGTCATCCAATAGTTCTCAATTGATGACGTTGTCGTCGCTGCCGCTGTCTCTGTCGGTGCTGCACTCTCCAACGGTGCAGTGCTTGGACAATACCGTGCAATGTGCCCCACCTCATGGCATCTGTAGCACTCCTGAGTATCCCTCCAATTTGTGCGGCGACTGGGATGCTTGTCATTGTCCGAACTGCTACCATCGCTCTCACTACCGCTATCACGGGACTTGCGGTACTGTCAAGCCTGCTTTGGATTCCGCTTCTCGCTCATCGTCCGCAACATTGAGAACATGGCTGCCACCTCCAAATCGTCCTCCTTCTGTAACCGCGCTTCACGGGATCTCATCTTCACAACAACCTCCTCCGGTTTATCGGCCTGGGTGTCAATCATGTTGTACATCAAGTGGGTGAAACACCTCCAATCATCATCCTTCGGTACACCCTTCATCAGGCAATGGGTGTGCTCGCTCTTCGGCATCTTACCACTACCAGTACTTGAGCTATCGGTATCGGCGCAAAGATTGAAGTGATTCACATAACTCTGAATCTTTGATGTGTACTCCTGTACATTCTCGCACTCGCACAATCTCACAGCTGACATCTCATCTCGCAAAGACCACACATTCATCTTCACATTTGATCTGTAGTCCTCCTTCAACTGATCCCACAGTGCCTTCGCGTCTTTCTGAACGCCATACTGCTGCTGCAATGACCGCTCCATTGCGAGGAGAATAGTTGACCATGCGATTCCATGCTGCTTTTTCCATGCTTTAAACTCTTTCCCATCCTTCGCGTCCGGTGCTTCCTCTGTACCGTCCACAATGCCAAGAACCTGCTTCTGCTCCAAGAGTATTTCGATTTCCAAACTCCAGGTCTTGTAGTCTGTACCATCAAACTACTTAATCAAGATCACTGTCAATTCGGCCATCCTCGATACCCGTGGTGTCAATCTGTACTCCTCCGAGACAGTGTCGATGATGCCACTATTTGAGATCTTATTCCGATTCGCGGTCGTCAAATCGGCGAAGTGCCCGGGCTCATGACCTGTTGTGTTGTGTCCGCTGTGCTGAATCTCTCTATTGACCTAAACTCACTGACTCTCTCTCTAAGTCTAATCGACATGTACACAAGAACTAAAGTGCATGCGGCTCCGCCGCACACAACCCTAAACCAACCCACGTGATGACCACACTCAAATCCATCCCCACAATATGTATAATTTTGTGCAGTTGCTCAGAACTCCATTTGTCATTCTGTGTGTCAAGGTTGGGTCAGTATGTGTCTTAAATAGGTTTGCTCCATATGGACCGTAAAACTTCTATGTAAATGGAGGTAGTAGTAGCAGTTCACCACTGCATCCATGATCGCCAGGAGTTCTCTATCATAAGTGGAGTATCATGTCTCTGCACTCTGAAGCTTTCTGCTCCAAATGGGAATAACTCTAGTCTCTCCATCTGGTCACTTGTGTGATATTACTGTTCTAACTTCATACTTGCTGCGATTAGAAAGCAGTAAGTACTTGCCCCCTTCCTTTGATAGTACCAGCACAGGAGCCTTGGAGATGGCATCTTGTGACATTTGAAAAGCCTCCTGCGCATCTCTGGACCAAGCGAAGTGTACAGTTCCGATGTCCCTCAATTGTGGCTCTTTACGTTGGCCTCCCATCTTGACCATTTCACCCAATCTGCACCTATGGTAGAAGGGTAGTGCAACATGGGCACAGTGGTGAATCAGCTTGCGGTAGTTGCCCATCACTGAGGAAACTCCAGACTTCCTTCAAATTCCAAGGTTGAGGCCATTGAGCTACATCCTTCCTCTTTAACTGCACAGTGTGCACTCTATCTTGGATGATCTGGAAATCACAACACTCAATTTCATTTCGGAACCACTCGCATTTGGATTGTTTTACCTTCAGGCCAGCGGTCTGTAATTGTTAGAGTATCGCTCGCACATGGTCTATATGCTCTGGTCTCGTCAAACTATCGATTTGGACATGGTCATTGTAGACAGCTCCAAATGTTCATGGCTAGGGATTAGATGCAAGCAGATGATTCATGACTCGAATGAATCGGCTAGGTGCATTGGCAAATCTAAAACGTAGCACAGTGCACTAGTAGAAGCTGTATCATATTGAAAATCCCATCTGCAGTCGATCTCCAGTACAAATCCTAATTTGGTGATAGCCTGAACGTAAGTCAATGTTTGAGAAGTATGATCATCCACCCCATGGTTGCTCCAGTTCCTCGAGATGTGATAATGAGTATCTATCATTTTTAGTGATGCAGTTGATGGCTCAGTGGTCTACACACATTTTCAAGTCGCAATCTTTCGTTAGTATGACTAGTACTTGAGAGCAATAATGGCTGCTGCTTGTTTGTATCGATCCATTCCGAGGTGCTTTGTCTGATTGACGTTGTAGCTAGGCATCTTCCTTCCGCGCTCGTCAGTTTGGGGGTAGGTGTGCAGCTTTCTTAGCATCGTTAGGTGAGATTTCGATCCTGAGTGTCGGTTTACTCCGAGTTGTTCCATATGTCAGTTCGGACAACATGTCTTCCTTCCCCGAATCGTAAAGCAGTTCTCGATATTCAGCTGGTGACTCCTCGAGCTCCGTTGTTTCTTCAGCATCATATCGCACATGAACAATGAATGCTTTAGCCAATGGCGGAAGCTTGTGCAGCGGAGTTGCTTCTTCGCAACAATTTCAACGCCGATGCCGCAAGCGGCTTCTCATACTACGTCCTCATCCAGTTCATTGTCGGAATGCACACTGTGGAGGTAGTGGATTTGGGATGCCATGCCCCTAGCATCTCATCGAAGTCCACCCTCCGTTATCCTCGTGACATACATGTGGTAGGCAATGCTGTTCTGTTGATGTCACAAACCCAAAGCTGTCTGGGAATGATCTCACATCCCTGTACGTCATAGAGCATGAACCACCCTGTGTACGCATTCGCATCATCTCTGAGCCTGAGTTTGAGGTAAACTTTGTTTCCTCTTTCAATACCATCATCTATCCTATCAGTGGCTGTTTTGATGATCATCCAGCCACCATCTCTCTCCTCTCACACTGCACCTTTCTTTTGTTCTGATAACTGCTGTATTGTTGCTGATCTCACATAATTCTCTGATGCTCCGTCATCTTTGACTGTCTTGGCTGTCAATCTATTATATGTGTCGTCTCCCTTCATGAATTGGAGCTTCCCATGGAAACAAGCAAGGACTAAGATGTGGTTATCACCGATTTGGAGATGATGATAACGAGTCAACTATTACCATGTAGAATACACAGTAGTCATTTTAGTTTAAACAGGTTGATACACCGTGACTTGCTCCCGGCACCATTTCGTGAGCCCAAACCATCCGTATGATCAACCTCATCGCTTGCACTGTTGGATAATTCCTCCACCATTGGAACCATGGCATTGTCATTGTCTCCTCCAATGGTCTTTGGTAAATGGAGGCTGAGTTGTTCTCCTCCACCTCTGCCTCTGTGAACACTTTTCTTGCAACCGCCATGGGAACCTCTGCTCCTCTCTGCTTTCGGTTTCTCTTTCTTCTCTGTACCTTTGTTTGCGGCGGCTATCTTCTGTTTCCTTGGGGCCAAGAGATTCAACTTTTTTGGGCAAGTGCAGGCTGGGCGGACCACTGCCTCTCCACAAGAGTAATTGCACCAGTTGTTGCTTCCTCCGCCACCGCCTTCAATCTGTTAAGTCTTCTGTTCTATTAAAGTCACTTGGGTCATTTGCTTCTTGAAATTAAGCATGGCATCCACTCGACAGACACGATCCATATTGTTGTGGAGCGATGCCCTAGGCTGACTTTCCAATTTGTCAATCAAAGCCTTGGATGCTCCTCAGTGGATCTCTAGTTTGAACTGGGATAAGTCGCGATGATATGTGTCGGAGAGTGGCACATGGGGTTCTAGCGGTTGTTTTAGCCTTCAGAAGCATTGATTGAATGTGGAAACACTCTCACCACCTTTGATTCGCAATGACTCCCAATCTGATTTCCAGGTGATCACAGCATGGGGAGGGATAATGGCCTCATTGACCACGGTGGAGCAGTTTCCTCAAGCTGAGGTTGCGCTGGCATGCTTGCCAAACCATCGTTGGCCCATTCTGCAGAGTTGTTGCAAAACTGAAGCAGTCCCACGGCGGCCCAACCGTTTTTCAACACAATTCCCAACTTATCTCTCAATCCTACCTCCTGGGCACTAGCTCCAAAGTGGCAGTGCAGGGTGGATAGGAAGAAGGTGATGGCATCTAGGGTTCTTGGAGCATCAAAAGTCAGTAATCTGGTCGTCTTGATGTTGAATATACAGTTGCTGGAGTTGGTTTCGAATGTGCTGGTTGGCGATGAGTTAGCATTCACTCGAATAAAGGCCTCATATGTAGTAATCATTTGCATCATGGCCAACTCCATTTGTGCACTGATCATGTCACTCTCATCATTAGTGATGGCCAACGCTTTCTTGATGTCTTTGACGTCTTGTGTGGCTGCCACTGGTTTGACTTGCATTGACTTACTGAGTACTATCTTGGCGGTTACCTCACGTTTCAGCTTCACTATCGTGTTTCCGGTTGCATCGTCAGCCAGGAGTGGCACTGCATCATCTTTAATATCGTTGGAGGCATGTTGCGCCAATCTGTCATACTCTGCCTAATTTACCATGAGGGTCTGCACATTGTCATTGTGTCGCTCCTGTAAATCGACATATTCATCGGCGACTGCATCCCGTTCATAATGGGTATTCACACACACTCCAGTGAGATCCTGGAGCTGTTCGCAATACTCATCGTCGACTGCATGGAATTATTTGGTGAACACCCTCGGGAAGTCCTTCTGTGCTACTACCTGTGGGTGATTATTGATCGCTTCTTGGCGCACTCTATCATCATCACTCTGCTGTACGGAGATGCCGAGCCCCTCTGGGTGTGAATCTGCAGTGATGCGGCTCTCCCTGGGAACTGTCAACATACGCACCTATACCAAGCCATCGTCCATTCAACCTCCAGCGGGGTTAAGGCACATGGCAGCAGGCATCATCTTTGTCATCGTGGTGTTTTGTTGGGGCAAAATTAGTCTTATTCACCATCAGAAAGTCATCTGTAATTGTTATAACTACTGTTCCTCAAATCAAATTAGGCTCCAGCATATGTAAGGTGCAGGAGAAGCCAATCTTGAAGTGTTGATACCAATGTAGTAGTATGAAGTGACGATAGTCAATTCTCTGTCCTAGTGAGTGATCTCTTATCCTCCTGCCGATCGACTCAATTGCGTGGATACGCACGTTCCCCTTTCTGGCCCGTGCGTCCTGCAGCGCCGCTCCATCTGGCAACCCTTCCTTTCTCTCAAAACCGCTCCATTGGGAGGAGAATGGTTGACTGTGCGATTCCATGCTGCTTCTTCCATGGTGTAAACTCCGTCCCGTCCTGCGTGTCCAGTACTTCCTCTGTACCATCGACAATGCCGAGAACCTGTTTCCGCTCCAAGAGTGTTTCAGTTTCCAAACTACAGCTCTTGTAGTCCATATTATCAAACGTCTTAATCGAGATCACTGTCAATTCGGCAATCTTGTCGTCCGTACACGCATCAAGTCTGGCTGTACTTCTCCGAGACCTTGTCGGTGATGCCGCAATTCCAGTTGAGTTCATCCAATCAGCGAAGTGCCCGGGCTCATAACCTGTTGTTTCGTGTCCACTGTGCTGAATCTCTCTCCATTGACCTACAACTCACTGACTGTCTCTCTAAGTCTAATTGACACGTACACAAGAACTAAAGTGCATGCGGCTCCGCCGCGCTCAACCCTAAACCAACCCACGTGATGACCGCACTCAAATCCGTCCCCACAAGATGTAGTTTTTGAAGTTGAACTATTTGGTTCGAGAAGTAGCACAGGCTTCATGCCTGCCTGGAGGGTACATGGCACAAAGAATTGAAGGAATCCCTCGTCGCAATCGCAAGTCGTGACCCAGCGCCGTGGTGACGGCCAGGATTACATTTCCAGCCGAAGGTAGTAGCGGCTAAACCCCAGTCAACTCGGCCATTCCTCCTATCCCCCCCTTCCGTTTCGTCGCCTCCCAATTAATTGCAAAGAAAAAAATACCCCCAAAATGTCTCTACGCAAATGATGAGTTGTCTTTCCGTTCCACAATCCATCGACAAGGCACTTCTTCGCTCCCTCCAGCGGTTGAGGTGACGCGAATAAGGCTCGCACGCGTAGCCGCGGGGCCAAATCCGTTTCAATACCTGAAACGCTGAGTTTCATGTACCTTAGTAGTGGCAGCATACGCCGGCTGAACTCCGTCAACCGCCCTGCCGATGAGGCAAAGGCGGCGAGCGGTCCAAATGGAAGTTCTAGAGCATAAGTTTACCAAATTTTGGTTTGTTGAAACACAGCCTTGCACGCGCGGACACCTGAGGAAACTTGGAGTCGGGATATGTACCAAACTAGACTGTACTTTAAAGCCTAAATAAATAGTGCGTTGTTTAATGCTAAGAAGTGTTTGCATAAGTAGGGCAAGTTGAAAATGCGGGGGGAAGGAGCCGGTGTTTTCTTTAGTTCCCGTGTGAAGCAGAAAGGTGACCGTAAGCTCCACAATGCCCTCTCTATGGACAAGGTGGTCACGTTCCACAAGTACCAAGTAGCAGTACCCGCCGAAATTCCTCCAATACCACGCGAATAAAAGACCCAACGAATGAGAACGGCGCAGCGGAACTTAATTTCCTTGTCAGTGATCGACTTGCCGCCCGGGGTGTGCGGAAAAGGCTTGCTTCGCTGGATTACATCCAATTACTGAGTAGGGCGAAGGATTGGTGTGAAGAAAACACTCTCCGATTGGTTGGGTTTGATGTTGCATTGATGCGTTCACACACGATTGGCTGCGGAGAATTCGTTAGTAATGTCGCGCGGCGAGCAGCGACTCAACCGAAACTGGTGTTGTGAGATGGTACGACACTTTGCGTGGTTTCATTGCCGTCTTCAGTTATTTCGGGGGTGGAGAAGGAAAGGTGTCTTGGTATCGTCATTGGGGGAATTGGCAGAAAGTAAATGTAGGAGCGGCTATGCGATGACGCGCATAAACTCACTAAGAGCCAGTAGTACTTAATTTGGTGGTTCCCACCCTGTTTTTTGTCCTGCAGCAAGATCAACAAGAGCTTCATATCTACCTTACTTTCTCCCCCAAACCCCAACTGTGTTGGCGGCCTTTTCCTTATTTTGTTTCTTCCCTTTCTTGTGGATATATATTTTTCCCATCACTCGGTGAGTGTTTGGTATTTACGGTTAACTACCCTTCAAAAAAAGCTCGACGCTCGTATTGATCACAACCCACAACACCGACAACATACCACCACCCGACTTGTCGGCTACACCTTGAGCTAGTCTCTGCACCCTTTCTCTTCGATTCTTTTCATCTTGCACGTTCTCTTATATATCTTCTTTATCTCCTCCACTTCCTTTCAAGTGGTCCGCAGCAGCAGACGACAACCATTACACTGCTGCTCATCTTTGGGAATCCTTCCTTTTTAGTGCATCTTGAGACTCCTACCACCAGTGTATTCTATCCACTCTCTGATAGTTTGAAAACATTTTTACAATTTCTGAATGTAAGTTTGATGAATGTCCGTACAATTTGATTATGCTGATTGACCACGACAGATTTGTATAAATCTACATCCCTTCACAGTTTCGAAGATGAAGTTCACAATCCCTACAACAATCCTGCTCCTCGCCTCGTCCGTCTTCGCAACTCTTCACGCAACGAACTCTTCCCGAGACCTTTCCATCTCTGTTGACAATGCAGACGACACCCCCGGTTCTGCTGGCGACTGGACCGTGATCGTCGACAATGACGACCCCCGCTCTCTTTCTGAGATGATCCAAGAAATGGGAATCGACCAGACCCGGTTGAAGTACGTCTACAACAACACCGCATTCAAGGGGTTTGCAGGAAGTCTATCTACAAAACACATCAGCAAGATGAGTATAATGTCAGGTATATCAACGTTTGAGCGAGACCAGAAGATCAAGTTGTCGGATGTACAGACGAATGCACCGTGGGGATTGCAGCGTGTTAGTCAGGGTGGTGCTATTCCGAATCCCCCGCAGGATAGCGCTGGAATCGCTGCTTTCGACTTCAAGTACCAGTTCGAAGGCCAGACGGCAGGTCTGGGGAAGAATGTGGATATCTATGTTATCGATACAGGAGTCAATGTGAAGCATATCGATTTCGACGGCAGGGCTTCGTTTTTGTTTGCGTTTGACGGAGTTGACGCGGATGAAGAGGGTCATGGGTATGATTCCTTAGGTGTATTGTAATGTGCTTCCGGCTGACATTGTCCACCAGAACTCATTGTGCCGGAACAATTGCTTCGACTACCTTTGGCATTGCCAAGAACGCCAACATCCACGCTGTCAAAGTGCTTGGAACATCTTCCGGGTCCACTTCTGACATCCTCAGCGGTATGGACAAGATGTTGGGAAACCACCAGAAGCGTAAGAACCAGACAAACTTTGCCGGCTCTGTTGCTTCTATGTCCTTGGGCTCTCCAGTGCGTTCGACCTCTCTAGACGAAGCTGTTAAACGGGCATCTGCCGATGGAATCCACTTCTCTGTTGCTGCCGGTAACGAGAACCAAGACGCCTGCAACTCGAGCCCGGCCTCGTCATCCAAAGGTAGCGCGGTTATTGCCGTTGGTGCTACCACTATTGACGATGAACGCGCGAGCTTCTCCAATTTTGGGGAGTGTGCTACGATCTTTGCGCCTGGACAGGACGTCACTAGCACCTGGGTCGGGGGAAACAACAAGATTAACACCATCTCGGGAACCAGCATGGCTTGTCCTCGTGTGTTCCTACCCCTGTGTTATGGTTATGCATCTACTAACAGTTGTCAGATGTCACCGGTCTCCTCGCATACCTACTCAGCTTGAACCCAACCCTTAAGTTGGACCCAAAGGGATTGAAAGCAAAGCTTCTCAGCACCGCTCTACCGCTCAAAACCGACAAGGGAACCGTCCCTTTCGCAAACAATGGCTTCGGCAGCTCCAACTCCACACTGAAACTCAGGGAACATTTTTATAGGCACGCATAGATAGATAGAATTGGGGGAGGGGGGTGTAACTGTAACTGTATAGAACATTTTTTTATGGGGGTATTCGGGTGCATCAGCCGGAAGGGAGCAGCAACGGAACGGCGTCATTTGCTTCGTATTTGTTTTTTTCGTGTTTCTTGTTGTGTTGACTGGTTCGATACCGACGTATATATCTTGACTTTATATGGACTGTCTTCATTTTTCCTACGTGGTTAGAAATGGAGGGTTTATGTGTAGAGCAGCTGTAGATAGGAGAGATGAATAAGATATTGTTGCTATCTGCAGGTGTGCAAGAAACGTTGAAGGGTGATCATAGAATATCACCAATCCCATCCCACTCCAGAAGTATCCTACGCAGAGCAGTCTTCCGTCAATACGTATGCGTCTCTGAGTTCGTGGAGCCTTCCTGTACACCTTTGCCTTCCTTTCCCCTCACCTCGAGTTCAGGGACGTCTTCCCCTCCCTAGAACATCCAATCAACGAATCATGCGGGGAGTGGAGGATGACGTGCACCGTTGCTGCGACGCGATCTAAAACAAATTGTGCGCCCGATTTGGTCGGCATTAATATTCTGCATGCACGGCGCCACCATGCCGATCATGATGATGGTGAGGTGGTCAGGGTCAGGGTTAGACGGAATTGGGACTTCATGGGGTTGGAATGCACGGTCATCGGAGTTTCTGATGTGCCATTAGAAGCTGGTTCGGTAGCAATACTGTAGGATCATCAGATAAATTACTGCACACTACTAGAATTGAACTCGGGGCTGCGAGACAAAATTCCGTCATTCGGAGCGATGTATACAAGACTGTTCGAATCTCATCTGACGGTAAGTTGAAACGATTTGTTGGAAATATGGAAGTATCTACATTTCTTGACTGCATACAGTTATGATTCCTTTGTAATTCTCCTTACAATAGATTTTACTATGTTGTTAAGAATAATGTGGTGTGTTAATATTTTCCTTATATTTTTATATTACTGTCTAAAAAGGTCTGGCTAGAACATGTCTAGAAGTTTCTTTTATGTTCGGTGTTATTATATATTTTGTCAGTAGTGATCTTTTAGAACACGCCTAAGTATTGTCTATAAGGTGCAAAGTGTGTAAAGTTGATTCTCAGGGGCAAGTGGACATATAGTTGTAGGTGTCATCGATATGCAGTCACCATAAAGCATTCTCATTGGTTGACTTGGGTATGTATCTTATTGCATGGGCAAAGGTGCATATCGACTATAGACTGCGCTATGCATGCACGTGTACACACCCAGCTCATAGCAAGCTTCCCATGGACCCCTGCACGATGCGGAGTCTATAGGCATCCATAGTCAGTCCATACACATTTGCGCGTGGAACAATGGGACTATATATGGCTGGCAGTATATATGGCTGGCAGTATATATGGCTGGCAGTCGATTAACCTCAGCCAGTCTTAACTGCCGACAGGCTTCGCTGGTGCTAACACACTCATTGATAGCATTCTTGGGTGGCTGCTTGAGAGCCCGCCTGAGAGCCTGATTGGGAGCCGGATTTAGAGCTGCAGTTGAGAGTGCTGCGCTACGGAAGAAGTAGAGTTTTCCACGGAAAGCTGTTGGCCAATGGAGAACTCTCAGTTTGTGGAAGCTTTGGCTAATAGAAGGCTCTGGGCTGGTGGAAGCTTTGGCTAATAGCAGGCTGTAAGTCTGTGGAAGCTTTGATGCTAATGTTGACATAGCCAACCAACTTGTCTTAAGTGCTTCTGGTACTATGATCACCATCACCGACACCATCACCATCAGCCCCGGAGCAAATGCGCACATGTACGCCCAACATCGGAGGGAAGTGGGCAGGAGATTTCACTGGAAAATCTGAGTCGGAGATCTGCTCACTCCAAGATTCAATTGTCTATCATTCCTACAGGATCTAAGGCTGCAATTGTCAACACTACGGCCATGAGACATCGTGAGATCTCGTGGCGGTGGGCATGATAATGATACGTTTCGGACTATAACATTGACCGATGTCACGATTTCGGCCACCATATGCCACCCGCCACCGACCACCCGCCACCCGCCACCCACCTTCCGGTGCCTGGCACCTGCAACTCAGCAAGTCTCTGCATCGAACACCCAGGAGCATACATGGGACCATATAGTCAAGTGAGATTGGGAGTATACTTGAAAGCATGCTCAGGAGTGAACTTGAGAGCGTCTTGAGAGCTTACTGGGAGCTTTCAGTCAATCCGGTTGGGAGTGTGACATCGAGTGCAATTGGGAGCGTCCTTCCGAGCATGCCCGGGAGTGTACTGAAAATGTACTTGGAGTTATACTTGGGAGCATACTTCGGAGCGTATAGTCAAGCAGGCTGGGAGTGTGTCATCGAGTCTAATTGAGAGTGTCATGAGAGCTTACTTGGGAGCGTACAGTCAAGAAAGCTGGGAGTGTGCCATCTAGTGCAGTTCAGAGCATCTTGAGAGCTTACTTGGGAGCGTACAGTCAAGCAGGCTGGGAGTATGCCATCGAGTGCAATTGAGAGCGTCTTGAGAGCTTACTTGGGAGTGTACAGTCAAGCAGGCTGGGAGTATGCCATCGAGTGCAATTGGGAGTGTCTTGAGAGCTTACTTCGGAACGTACAGTCAAGCAGGCTGGGAGTACGCCGTTGCTTGCAATGGAGAGCATCTGGAGATCTGACTTGGAAGCATAAGTCAAGCAGGCTGGGTGTGTACAATCGAGTGCAATCAGGAGTGTACTTTAGAGCATATTTCGGAGTGTGCAAAAAAGTGCATCTGGCAGTTGTGTTGACTGCAGCATGTATAGTATCAAGCACACATAATCGTGTATGTGTCATAGTAATCTAGTCTATGTGCAGGTCCACAGGACCTCATAGTGCCATGCGTCAAATATGCTATCGATTACCGTCCCAAAAACAGCTTCTCTATGTGTTACGCATCGAGTAAGGTCATTTTTCCCAGTGTGCTCCAGTTATTGCTGCATGAATCCACAAATTCCTTCCCAATTGTCCATGAGTTTTAGTCCAATTACAATGTGTTCTATACATAAAATATACAGAACTATGCATACTCTCACCTCCCAGTCTCCAGTTGACAATATCTCAAATATTCATTATGCTATTGTGCAAAACAATCCATTTTCAGTCATCTTTATTCCAAAATCTATAGCAACACACCCAATATCAGAGATAGGGAGGTGAAAGTACACATACATATGCACATTCCATGTATAGGACACTTTGTGATTGTGCAAAAGCTCATAGACATGATTGGGAGCATAGTTGAGGATTTTGCAATTTTTCATACTGCACCATAGATATAGCTTGCTTGGCCTTAGTATACTTGCCCTGCCTTGCTACCCTTGCTAGGCCCTACGACACTTGCTCTGCCTTGCTTGGCCTTGCTACACTTGCTTGGCATGCTATACTCACTCAGCCTTGCAGTACTTGCTTGGCCAGTCTATATATCTTTCACCTTGCTACACATGGTTGGTATAGGAAGTACACTTCCTACAAGCAAGCTGGATAACCTCTTTGCAATATATATATTAGCGAGTGGGTAAGATTAGCCTAATGATAGTGTTATGAAAAGCTAATCACAATTACAGCTCAATTGAATACCTAAGCCAAATGTGTCATTTGCTGTCAAACAAACTGTTCAGCATGATATTGTAAATTCAGATTCAGCTGATTTGTATACTATATATGGAGATTGAGACACTGATGGAGAGTAGAAGACCATTGGAGAAGAGTGGACAGGATTTTGACTATTGAAAGGTGTCTATTAGATACTATAGGATATAGAAGTAAGATTAATAGGTAATGGCACTGCTAAATGTGATGTATCCAGGGATGGGTAAGTCTTCTGATCTATAGTCGGTTCACCATGAGCCTTCAATCTGTTGTGATACTGTTATGAATCTATCTACCTCTACAATCACTCAAGTCCACGTTTCAAATTCTATCCAACCAATGACTGTAAATAAGCCTACATAGCCAGGTGCAGGTAAATGTTCCATCACACTGTTGTCACTGTTAGGGTAATTGATCTCTTTCACTCACAGGATTTAAAAGTTTATGTCAATTTGGGCAAGCATGAATATGATAGCAACATTTCAGGTTTTCACTTCGAATTGGGTCTTGAGACCTCCAGTTAACATGACCGACATGGCGTGAGAAGCCCATCCATCGCTCATGGCATTTGACCACAACACATATCATTTGAATGATTCAATGGCCACCCAGACATGTCACAGCCACTGTCAATAATACCTATGAGTACTATGAAATCAATCTATAACCCCCACAATGAGATATATTACATACAATCAACGGAGATGATTACCAAGCAACAGCTACATTTAATCACACATTGGTGGATGTGATGTAATTACATTGCCCCTGAACACACTGGTTCACCAGCAAAATGACAAAACCAATGTTTGAGCTCATAAGAGGGCCAACACAGCTACATCACATGATGAACCACACCGACAATGCACACTGACAGGATGATCTATGTAGCATAGTTATGGTAGGCTGAATAAAGGCAACATATGATTGGAGCCAGCATATTGGCAATGAGCACCTAGAAACAAGATGAACAAAGCCCACATCTGGAGCAGAACAATTGAACTATCAAACTACACCGATGGAGGAGATTGTTTCCAAGAACAAGTGCTGTGTGCCATCAACATGAAGTATTCTACAATTCAAGCTACCAATGAAGACCAAGAACTCTACCATGGAATTACACCTGAGGCAGAGAATCAATGCACAAGGTGAAGTGCGCTACTGTTTTAGTATGCTGACTGTAAAATTACTCAAATGCAGCACCATCCATGAGTCAAACTACCATACCAAGTTGAAGAACTGACAAATGTGAACAATTGCACACTCTGTAGTATATTCATACTCCAGAGCTTCAAAGTATCAAAGCCAACAGGGACTGTGGAAACTACTGTTGTGATGAACCTGTCGAGACAATTGATTGAATGAGTCCAAGTCTAACATGACACATAGACTATAGAGTAGCTGCCAGCCCTAGCACACAGTCACGTGATGATGTACTTTACAAAGACATGGTCTAACAACTACAAAGCGTAGATATAAGATGACAGATTTGAGACAAACTGGGTGCATGTGGTTCAAAAGCCATCATCCAGAACTCTAGGGCCTGTGGATCTGTTACCATTGTACATGCCAGTGATTAGGGAGACAGAGGTCAGCATTCAGAAACCCCTGTATGGGCGAGGAATGCAGAATACATAGTATCAGGTATAGAGCTACCAGATTTATGCGGGGAGAATGCAGATATACAGTTAATCTGGAAGCAAATCTTGCGTATTCAAACCGCAGAGGATTGAACAGTATTTGAAATACCCCATTGAGTCAACGTGAACAGAGTCTTGTTAGTGGTGTGATACCTTGGGGAGCAAAGATTGGTGATCTGCTTGCTAGTGAAGAGGTTGCTTGTTGTACGGTGGCGTGAGCTCAAGTAGTCGAGTGTGTGCGGGCGAATGCGAAGGTGTGTCTATTGTATTGTGTAACGAGACAAGTCGCATCGACATATGGTCGATCGATGACTAATGGTGCTAACTACACAAAAGGCAAGTTACATCATAGTCCTTGGCATAGTGATATCCGTACTTCCAATCAGCTCAACACTCCTCCAGGACGGCTATCACGTCCGTTTCAAACAAAAAACAGTAAACACAGGGGAAGAGGAGCCAATCAAACATTGTGGATCTCCTCGAAACAAACGTGCCCAATCAATAAATTTGCTTTCCGACGGCATTCCCGATGCCATTTCCTTGTCCAATTCCGATACCATTGCCGCGACCATTTCCGATCATACCGAGGCCATTTCCGAGGCCATTCCTCATTCCAATCCCGAGACCATTTCCGAGACCATTCCCGAGTCCAATTCCGATCATTCCCATCGCAGCACACTGCCTCAAGAAGGCGGGCTTCGGCAGTGGCTTTGTGAAGCAGTCGGCGAGCATCTCAGCAGTCGGTACGTAGCTCAAGTCCATCTCTCCATCTCTAGCCATATCTGCAGCAAGATAGTACTTGGTTGCAATGTGTGCAACTGCAGTTCCGCGGTAGATTCTGTTCTTGCTGCTCGCGATCAGTGACTGTGAATCTGAGAATAGGTGAGGGAGCGTCGGGATGCATAGCTCGTTCAAGAGATGCGAGACCTGTGTGAGTCTCATGCAGCCTACTCCAAAGGCATAGTATTCAGCATCCGTTGTGGACTGGGCAGTCGACATCTGTTTTCTCGATCGCCAGCTGACCGCTCCTCCGAAGGTAATGACCAGTCCGCTTGTCGATTGATAGTCATCCGGGCATCCAGCATAGACCGAATCGACATAGCATCTAAGTGCGCCTTCTCCTTCTCCTTCTCCTCCGACACGCAGTCGCCAGTCCTTCGTGCCATTGAGGTACCGAAACATGTGCTTGAGAGCTACCATATGCTCATTCCTCGGGTCGTGATTGTAACGGCTGAGGTCTCCGATGGCATATGCGATATCGGGCCGAGTGGCGGTCATCGCGTACCCATGGCTTCCGATCATCGATTGGTATATGGTCGGATCGCAGGCTTCTTCGTCGGGCTTCCTATTGTGAAGCTTCATTGCCATCGGCGTGGCAACTAGCCTGGACTCGTCCATTCTGAACTTCGCCAAAATCGTCCGAATGTAGCTGTGCTGATGGATGTCAATCGTGTGATGCTCCCGATTGCGTTCGATGTTCATGCCGAGACAACAGGAGACACTCCCAAGATCATGCATCCGGAATCTCTTCTTCATCTGATCCTTGATCTGCCCAATCAAGCCCTCGTTAGCAATGATAAGGAGATCATTGACGTACAGAACGACTGCGGCAACGACTATTGCTTGATCCATATCATGGAGCACGAACAGTCCTCCATCGACACGTGATGCCAGAAACCCAATCGAGATCACGACCTCCTTGAAAGTGCCGTACCAAACGTGCGAAGACTGTTGCAGGCCATAAAGAGACTTTCTCAAGCAGAGTACCATCTTCCGCGAAGTCTTTGACCATGGATCGTAATATCGGCTCCCAGTTTGGACCACACGACAATATCCCTGCGGCTGGTGCATATAGATCTCTTCCTCCAAGTCAACTCCCAAGGAAGCTGTGCAGACGTCCATTTGATGGATCTCGAGATCGTACTTGGCGGCGATGGCGAGTGCCAACCTGACATGGCCCAAGCGAGCTGTCGGTGCATACGTAGTCTGGTAGTCGATGCCTTCGATTTGGTGATTCCCTCCACAGACCAGCCTGGCTCTGTACCGCTGCACATTGCCTGCTCCATCGCGCTTGATCTTGTATACCCAGTGACTTGGCATAGCCTTTCTCCCTTCCGGAAGCTCCACGAAATCTCCAAAGACTTGATGCTGACCAATTGCATCTAACTCTTCTTTCATCACCGTATCCCATTTGTCGGCAAGCGGAGACTCGGTTGCTGCTTTGTAAGACTTTGGATCGTCGATGCCATCCTCATGATCGTCGGAGATCGCAGCTGCGGCGTATATGGATATCATATACTCGAATTCTTCATCTTCGAGAGCCAATTCTGCAGACTCTGCCAATTTGCCAGCGCGGTTGCGGCGACTACCTTCGGCCGGAGGCTTCCATGCTTCTCCAAGTGACGTCTCAAGGCCAGCCAATTCTCGTGACTTCTTCTTCAGCTGCGGAGGATCCGGAGGTGAATCGTCGTCCAATGGCTCCTCCGTTTGACGTTCGGAATTTCCATCTCCGTTTGGCGGCTTCCCGATTGAGTGTGAGGTTTCAGATTGCTTCTTGGTGGGCATGGGTTCCACGATGACATCTCTGTAGAAGTGCTCGTTCAAGATCGCTTCATCTGCAGCATTCGGTGCTGTGTACCGCTTCCCTTCTCTGAATACCACATCTCGGGAGCGGTGAAGCGTCCTGGCCAATGGATCCTATACGAAGTACTGTTTAGTCGATATGGTGTATCCAACGAATATGCCGGGTGTGGCTCTGTAATCCAGCTTCTTTCGTTTCTCTTTCAGAACGTGGACGAAAGCCAAGCATCCAAACACACGGAGATGCTTCAAAAATGGCTTCTTCCCATGCCAGGCCTCGTACGGAGTCTGGCCGACTATCGATCGCGTTGGAGTGCGGTTCTTGAGATACACCACCACTGAGACTGCAAAAGCCCAGTACTTCTTTGAAAGTCCGGCATCATCCAGCATGCATTGTACGCGTTCCATGATCGTGCTGTTCGCCCATTCGACGACTCCATTAGACTGAGGTGAATAGGGCGTAGTCGTTTCCTTTAGTATGCCCTCTGATTGTAGGTATTCTGCGAATTTCTTGGAGGTGTACTCACCGCCTCCATCAGTACGAAATCGCTTCACTTGCTTGCCCGACTCCTTTTCTCTACGAGCCTTCCATTCTTTGAATTTCTCCAGGGCTTCTGACTTGTACTTCAATATGTACTCATCCGTATGCCTCGTGGCGTCGTCGATGAAGAGCAGCATATATCGACCTCCTCCGATGGCTGTTTCCAGGGGACCGCATTTGTCCGAGTGCACGAGCTGCAGAGGCTCAGTGGCACGGGAGGTCGTGGGAGTAAAGGGCTGTCGAGCTAATTGGCACTTGATGCAGCTCTCGCAATTGCACTTGCCGGTCATTCTCGGAGCATCGGTGACGACATTCGGCACGATCTCCAAAGCCTTGAGACCGACGTGTGCCAGGTATCGGTGCCATAACATCCTCTTCTCTGCATCGTGCCGAGATACATGCCCAGTCGTCATAAGTGCCAGCAGGCAGCTGTCGTTGTCGATATCGGTGTATTCGGTCGATCCCGGAGCACGATCCAGAACGCAATTCAGAACGAATAGCCCATCGACCTGTGGTGCA
>Ga0307512_10001380_pt1 | contig 34483 bp, 13 predicted proteins | sample 14_EM_MG_FD_200267 | JGI IMG/M metagenome (GOLD analysis project Ga0307512, IMG submission 200267) | Populus trichocarpa ectomycorrhiza microbial communities from riparian zone in the Pacific Northwest, United States - 14_EM | ecosystem: Host-associated > Plants > Roots > Unclassified | place... | reverse complement strand
AAGATCCCGCTTCTCAAGCTCGATGTCATTTCCGCGACAACAAAGCTGCTTTCCATCACTCTTTACATCACTTTCAAAAGTCGCACACATCTAGACCCGTCTTCTATGCCCCTCCTTCCCGCAGCGCCCTATGACGGACTATTAGCAAGCTCATACTGTGAATCCTGTGTCGGAACAGCATCGAAGCACCGGCAAAATCCGTCGGAATCTGCTCCACCAGCGCTCCCAAAGACAAAGATAGCCACCATTCAATAACGACTAGATGTGATCAGGATCGGAAAGAGCACCCTAAAAGATCTTGTGTAGATGCAGTGTTTGGGGTTTTGTTTACCTTATCAGCCCAGAATTGTCGGAGTTGGCATTGGGCGGCGGCGGTGGTGGTAGTGCATTCTATCCTATCCTAGTCAGTATTTAGCAATAAAAGGCGAACAATGGCACAATTGACCACTAGAAGGGCCCCTTAAGGTCGCGCTGTCAGGTCCTGATTATCTCCAGTCGCTATTGATTACCGGCCGTTTATCAGTGGACCCAGAACCTTTGCTCAACATGTCACAATCGTGTCTTGAATCTGTGGTGTTGGTTTGGAAAGAGGCATTGCTTCTGAGCGCAACCCGAGAAATGGGAAAAAATAAAGAAGTCAATTCTCTGGGCTCCTCCTGATGAAAACTCATCATGGGTTTGCCATGTCATCTAATATAGTCTACCCTCTCATCTTATCGATCCCATAGTTCATCTTCCGCGGAAGCACTTCCCAAGCGGCCTCAAGCGCCTTCCTTACATGCAGTGCTACCTAAATTCAGCACAGCCTTCCTCAAGGTCCACACTGCCACCACCAATCTTGATTGCAGAGGCGATTCGTTCCTTGCGGCATGTGACGATTGGGAACCGAGCTCCATAGGACAATTGTTGCCGGTAACTGGGGAATGACGAATAATTTTCTCTTGTCCGAAAAGCTGGTGGGGTGGGTGCAATAAGAAACGGCTAGCGCGGTGGTACAAATGGCATTGCATTGCAACACCCATCCCGTGGATGCATCCACTCGACTTTGAAGCTTTGCCCCAGACCCATCTAACCAAGCTCGAAGGACATTGCCATTTCTTGCCCACCAACACAACCACCCTCCACACGTTTGCGCTACTTCATAACTCCAGGCAAGGTATAATAAACTCATCGAGTCGAAGTGCAAATAGCTTAACTGACACCCAGCTGTGTGAACAGGAGCTCGAGGCCGAGGCGTAATTTACTCGGCGGCGATGGTGACAGTATAGCTAGTAGCTTTGCTGGTATTATCTCCTGTCGTGTAAAGGCCGATCCATCGTTGTTCGCGAAGACCGCTAGCTCCCAAGTTGCTTCATTGGTATGCACCGCACAAACCGGAAAACCTACTAGAAGAGAGATTAACAGGTTCCAGGTTCTCGCTTGCCGTAAACTCTAAAGCCCCCGGAGAGTGGGAAGTAATTTCGAATCACGGTATCAGCTGCGATTGTGCCGCTCGGAAGAGTTCCGCCCGTACCGCCAGCAAAGTACGCGGGTGCTCCACTTCTACCCCGATTCTCACCGCCGACTTCGGAAACGCTCAACCTAGGTCTTATCAGCGTCAACAGCTTTCACTCCTCCCATGTGGAGTGCCCGGCCCCATATGTCGCACAGGACAACAATTTGGGGTAGTCTATGGGAGTTCCGTAACATCAAAAACTCCTCGAATACCCGCACTTCAACCGACAAAGGCCCCTTATCACTGCACACCAACGACGGAAAGGTCATCCCTGTCGAGCTTGAAGTTCAGGCCCAGGAATCCATTCTCGGTAAGGGCGGAAACGGTACAGTCTTTCGGGCGGTTGTCAGCCCAGCAATACAGGGCCATTCGACTATCGCGATCAAGGTATATAAGGACATGAATAATCGAAATATCGAAAAAGAATGCCATTCTCGCATAGTGAGGGAATATGGCAGCTGCTCCTCAATTCGGGAGATGCTGGGATACTTTGACTATGGCGGAGCTCACTACCTCTGCTTTGTCCTTGTGCGCGCCGATCTCGAGAAGCAATGGTGCATGGATGCGCGTTCGACAGAACTGAAGCGGGTGTATACGTATCCGAGGGAGCTGAAGTTTATAGATGCTTTCCTCAGAGACTGTGCAAGGTTTCATAAGAGGTTTTCTCATTCCGACGTTCACCCGCGCAACATCAGCCGAAGAGGTGATGGAAGCTTCGTCCTCATCGATTGGGCTCATTTGCGCGGTAAGGATGAAAAGATATGGGAGGAGCCATGGTCGAGCGAGTTTGCCTCACCATCGTGCAAAGGATCAATGATTTCTCCGAAAACCTGCGACGTCTGGAGCCTTGCGTGTTTCATTATTGTCCATCTCACCTGGTTGAAAGAGGGACCTGCGGCCGTGGAAAACTTCATGAAAGAAAGAAAGAAACTAAAGAGGTGTTCCATATCGAAAGGTCCTGTCGATACAACTCCATATTTCCATGACGGTGATGTCCTGCACTCCGCTGTTCAGGATCAGTTGAACTGGCTGCGCGAAGACTTCCCGGCGCAGGTAACCATTCTGGAGGCCATGCTATTCATCGACCACACCCGCCGCATAGACATGGCAGTGGCCTCAGTCGAATGGTCCAAAACCTTGGACAATACCCTCTCCGGCGGATGTATACCCCATCCATGCTTACAACGGGGAAGTGCTCCTATCATTCAACGCACATTATTGCAAGTCCTACACTCAAGAGGGGAAAGTTGTATGTGGCAGTGGCAGGAGAGGAATGTAATGGTTATGACAGGCGGCGAGGAGGACAGGCGGCGAGGAGGACGAGAGGCGGTGATGAGGGCAAGAGGACTATGCGGAACGACACCCCGATTAGCTACTCCAGGTTACAATCATACATCTCTTCCTCAATCATACAGCGACTACTACCTCCCCATAAGCCGTCCCGCTGGTCGAGATGGAGGTATCATAGGCGGATACAAGAGGCAGAGGGATATCAGGGACATTCACGGTGGTCATTTCGTTAATGTTCTTGATGACTCTTCCACCTCAAATTGGAGGTGCTCTCGTTGGCCAGGAAACGTGAAGCGAAACGAACGTCTAATTTACGAGAGCAGATTAGAGGTACAACTTTCAAAGAGACTAGAAAAGGACCACAAGAGTTGCTTTCTCTAGTCCTTTTTTAGTATGCGCCAAATATTGGCGAAACCAACAAAAGGATCACCGTCAACGACCTATTGAGAAAGATGGGAGTGACTGGCCTTTTGGAAATATCTATTTCCGACTACATTGCTTAATATGATCTCGTGTCGTCCGGCTAAAAAAGAGAAAATACCTGACTGTCGGTTTTCATCTGTGTTCAGTCCTGTCTTCTGCGACTATTGCTTTGGGTTCTTCGCTTTGGGTTCTTCTTCTTGCTTTGTCGCTATTGGTCCCTTATCTTTTCTGTTTGCCACCGGTGTAAGTAGAATAAATAGTAAGTGGTTTGTTTGTTACTCCGGTATGTCGAGTGACAAATAATGATGTAGCCGTAGCCAAGGCAACGGAGCGACCAGTCACCAGCGGCTCTTAATCTGACAGACTAATCCGCTAGAACAGAGTCCATTCCCGAACCACGATAGGAACCTATAATCAGTCGGAGGCCCGAACGCAATGGAGGAATGATACTTCCAGGCGAGTTATTAGCTTTGTCCCTTGTGTCGTATGAGAAAGAAGGGTTTGAGGAAAGCAGTTGCGCATGCGCACTTCGAGTCCCACTTATAATCCTTAGGAATCGGAGTGCGTCGCACTGCCACCGACCACACACTGTTGATAGGAAAAACATACCGTAATGCGATACTTCAGCTTTGGCTCCCTCGTCAAAGTAACGATGCGCTTGACAGGACACCGGCGGTGGCGGCAGAGTTCGATGGTGCTCCTGACGGCGACTCCGCGACGTACGATGGGCCCAGTCTTCACCGCTGCCCTTCCCTCAAGCAGAAGACGTCGCCTCAACATCAATGACATATGGATTGTAGTGATACCGGGAGCTTAGGACACCATAACCTTTCGTTTAGTAAATGTCAGCAACCTCAACCGAAGCACCTAGTACGGGAGGTATACTCACTAAACCGATTCGAAGTCAGAAAATGTTCGAAAAAGAGAAGGCAAAAAACTAGCTATGGTGATGGTCGCAGCTAACCTCAGCCTCCACAGGAACTCAACTATTTAGGACTACTGGTGAAAGCTACTCAGACGTAAGTCTTTAGTGAGAGTCGAAGGAAGGAGAGGAAACTCGCAACTGATGCCACCGTTCTAACCACCGCCCCATTTCGCTCCTTTACCCCTTTTCGCCTCGTGCAACACGGTCAATAATGAAGCCATAGGAAGGACACATACACGCTTCTCATCGAATAAGCCTCAAACGCAGCTCCGGCTATATTGTCTTCTAGGAAGAGAAACGATAACGAACAAAGGATATACCCAGCGGTTACTGATGCTATTGTTACGTTATTTGGGTACCAACCAATTCCAAATGACGTGCTAGATTCGACTATCTGCACCACAGCTCCATGTTAGGCTCCATCTCAGACAACAGGGCGGTACCGACTTCAGAGAAGAACAAACATACCATCTCATCGCGGCAGTGTTTTCCCCCAACAGGGTTCTGATCGCCGAATAAAGAACCGTATCGATACGCCCCACGTCGTCATGACGTTTACTAGGCGTATTGGCTTAGCTGCTTGATAGCCAGGCTGAGGCCGACGTCGATGTGTTCCCAGATAAAGGAAAACAGTTGTGAGTATTATGCTTCAGTCCACGATCTGGCACCATCCCCACCACCGACTTCCATCTTCCCTCTACCAGATGAATGAATACTCAACAGTAAAGAGACAGGTTTTAGGAGGTCGTGAAATCGAACATCTTCTAGCATGAAGATCCGTGGCGGAGACTTCGTTGGGGTTGGAATATGGCTGCAACCCATGCGCAGCAATGATGCAGACTCAGCCGTCACAAAAGCAACCCTGCGCATCTTTCAACTGCAAAGAATCCGGCGGGAAGTTTTGTTGTATAACAGGATGAATACGAGATTCGGAACTAGGAATGACGAGAGCTGCAGAAACCCAGCATTTGGACTTAACGGGAGGACAGGTTGCCCTCCCTTACTAGCATGGTACGACCCCTTGCGCTTCCTGGTTATTTAGATATACCCACCAATCTGCTCTCTATGAATAGTTGTGTTGGAGGTGCTGCAAAAGCAAATCAAAAGCACTAGTCAGCGCGAGAAGTGCGCACAGCCTGCGCATTCTCACTATTTTCTCCACTTGTGCGATGTGAACATTGCGCATGACCCACCCCACAGTTTCAGGCTTGCATTAAATAGTGCTCCTAGTAAAATTAACCCATTCTCGTTTGCGAAAAATCGATGCAACCATCAAGCGCCGATTCCGGCAGTCGGGAGTGATGGGTAGATATCTCGTAGTACCTCTACTATAGCATGATGCAGGAGTCCTCCGTCGCTGCGGTGTGTGGCTCTCTGACCTTGGCAGCATATCTCAGGGACGAAAGAACTGACATCAGTATCAAGTGGAAGGGTAAAGTAGGAGTGTGTGTGTATACGTGACGCACCAGACGTACTCAAAATTGAGCGCCGCTTTACACGCAAGCGGAAAAACTGGGGGATAATCAGTTAGTACGTTGGAAGGGTCATTGGATGGTGTATTAATTAAGTTAGAAGCCTCTAGACTCCGGTCGCTCAAAACGTCAGCCTAACCATCCTGGGGGTACGAATGCGCGTAGAGTGATGTGGCAGGCATGCGCAGCAGTCATCCCACCAATTTGCCTCAAACGATGCAACGCAGTTGGTTATGGCAGCAAGCCCCTTAGGTTTGTAGGGACAACCACATGACACAATACTTATCCTCCGCAGTCGCTTGTTTGAGTGCATTCATGAATGACGTCCCAGTCAAGATCGATCCATCGTATGCGTAGGGATATATATTCACACTCAAAAAAAATAGCCTGAGCCATTGTACTTAAGTATTCAAGCAGCTGCACTGCATCTCGTGGGACTCACCCTCCCGAGAAACTAGGTACGGTCCGAACCGTGGGACCGCAGGCTTTACATAGTCAATCGTTTATCGTTAATAGATAATTTACCCCGAAAGCCCCAGATGTTCTTATATAGTATAAATCATCTAGGCCAACCTCTACCATTCTATCCATTAAACGGAGAGTTCGTTTCAGAATTAATAGGTATGTTTCTTTGCTATTTGACTTAGATTAGTCCAGACCGATGTAAGCTTCGCGGGGGTTTCCTCAGAACATCAATCTCTATCTTCTTGAAGGTGATCAGACCAAAAATGTGTCGTGCTATATCTGTGCTATATCCAGAACAGTCGCCCTTCAGGTTAGATGAAATTTAGAGTATAGCTGATTAGCACAATGTTTTACCGTAGAGCTTGAAAACCGTGGTACATACCACAGTTTTTTAGGTGGTTTGTTTACTGTGTTAAACCCGCAATACAGTACCAGGAGGAGTTAACAACTCCATATGGAGGAAAGTGACACATCCTAGATACCACAACAGAAGCTCAAAGGTGCTAAACTTACATATTTTCTGTTCTGTGTTAATACTTCACCACAGCGCTAGACAACACGACACCCATTTAACACGGAGCTGCAAAACCTCTCTAATATATCATACCAGTGGTAATTCTCTCTATCATTCATCCTTGATATCCTTCATATTGCGGGAAGTTCTGTATGTCTATATATATGCGATATTAGAAACTGTGGGCTCCTAGCAAATCTAAAATCCACGTTCGAGAATTTCCATAATTTAGCTAATCAACAGCACGATTGACTGTAGGTCTATCACCAGCTGTGCGGTAAAGAGTGAGAATTCTTTGATTTGTCGAGTCCTCACGTCTCCGGACTTTTTAATATTACTTAGAAGGGATATTGTCTGTGCGCCTCATCATTCACAAGGTTTTAACACTATTCATAATTAGGATATCGAATGACTAGATGCAGGAATCTACAGGGAATGTAATTGTAATTAATTGTCAGTGCATTGTCTCATTACGCAATTGCGATGTTCGGAGACTTTATTTTTCAGCGATTATGTACCAAAAACATATCGAATCTGCCGCCTGGAATGTACTCTACTCTACATACCATCCGTCACCTACAGGGACATTTAGTTGCACTTCCAGCCCGTCGCGTAAGTGGCAATCGTGCGGCTTCATTTGCGGTTGTTAGGTCACCGAACACACGCCCGGAGCTCAGGCCGGCATCTAGGACCAAAAGCATATAGACATGTTGCTGAAACATATCGGACCAGCAATTCTGATGTGGAGAATCTCCGTATTAAGGAAATCAGCCACTTAGGATTTTTGATACTTATTTCCTGCCCCGAGTAGATGCCTAGTACACAACACCCCGTGAGATCGGCAAGTTCAATTGGACGTGTCCAGTAGAGGACGGTCGACACTAAGTGGATGTGCTTGCGTTAACTGGAACGTTCGAGCTCTATGTCTCTCATCGGCCTAAATCCGCTCAACCACAAACCGTCAACACGAGATGTTGTAGTCTCGGGCCTAGGGTTGTGGCCCGTAAATTGGACCTCCGGTAATTCACAGCGCGAAGCCCGGATATTGTGAGCCACTTCAATTCAATAGGTTCGCCTTGGCCATATGAGGCTAACTAAACCAGCAACGAGCTGAGGATGCCAAAAGCCAAAAGTATATGTAGTAATGTCAAGCTTGTGTAATATTATACCAACCACCAACATGCAATTGTAAAGAACATCACATAACCCCACAATCACTTACAAGAGAGAGGACAGGTGTCCTTATTCTGCGCTGCAAGTTGTGCCAGCCCACCAGAAGATCATTGTGGGTCCGACATTCCACCGGCTCTATCGAAAGGAACGCTATTATCTTGCGATGAAGTTGAAAAGGGACATATTCAATGCAAAATGGCGATGTAATCTTTACTGGAGTATGGTGTCCTATACGTATATACAAGATATCACTTGCTTGCCTCCTGTAACAAGTTTGATATCTTCCTGGTTAGCAAGCACTCTTTTTCTCATAACATGTAAGTAGATAAGGGTCATCGTCTAGTTTTTCTCTCTCTGAACTTAATTAATCATATCTCTCTCAATCTTAATGCCTAATCAGTCAGAATCTAGGTGTTCGTTTTATTGTGAATGAGACATACCAGCCGGCAGTGACTTCCGGCAACCTTACTTAAGTAATTACTGCAGCGGAAATACTTTTGTCTGCTCCTCTCAGCCCCAACTTCGCAGACTTCTCTTTATGCATGAACAATTCATAACTACATACAGCTTCCGTTGGGTAAGACAATTATTTCCGGATGCATTCGAGAAGGCACTCTCTCCGTGGGTCATGGCTCACTTCCTGGCAGCGTTTGCATGGTCATAATTGTATTTTATTGATATGGGGACCTGTAGGTTCTTTTCGCAAAGCACGAGGGTGGTAGGCAGACAGACTCTAGCCTTGCCACATCACAGATTCTGCTGATTCGAAGCTGCAAGAAGAGGCCAAGGAGTATGTGCCCACGAAACTTGCAGCAGGTCTTTGTTATTCCTTATGCACATTATAACTGCGCATTCCGTTTGATTGGGTTGATGTTGATGGTAACACATCTCTTTAAACAGACTTGCGATCCATTGGAGATTCACCGACGAAATCATATACCTTTTGATTTGAAAGACCCCAATCCCATGATGGTTTGCGGATGCGAGGATAGAGCGCAACAAAAGAACGCACGTTTAAATGAACCTCGAATCCGTCGCGGAGGAATCTGCATCACTTCCACCTAGCACCTGGCTGCACCTAGTACAGTGTCGAATAAGAGCCAAACCCGAATTTTAAATATAAGCCTACTCGCTCATGCCTAGGATTTACGGACGACGACAACCCGCGCCCCAAGAATTGGTCCAACAGACTATCTATGGAAACTACATCCGGAGGGATGTACTGCTGAGGTACCTCTCCCAACGCTGGCCCGACACGACGACCTTTATCGAGGTGAGCGACGTAGACCCTACCACCTTGGTTGTCTGTTCTCACGTCAATGTAGGCTTTGTCTGGCTACTGGAGAGTTGAAGTCCCTGAGAGACTTTCAGATGCGAGTGCTTCTGTCACTGGGTTAATAATTGCTTGGAACTGACCGAGATCTGTACGATTAGTCCGTCATCGCTTTGCTTCAACAGGAATCTATCGGTGTCGATCAAACGACTGGTTTGAAAGGCTAAGAGGTTGATTCACGTGGCTATGGATTGAGCTTGGTTTCAGGAGCATTGGCATCTGTGGCGTTTATATAATTGACAGTGATTGGTTGCCTCACGGGTTTCAGCTGCAAAAGGAATATGTTTTTTCGCAAGTTCTCTGAGCCTCCAACTGCGCCCACAGGTGTCTGCTCTTGTGCTTTGCTGCGCATGTAGACCTTAATCAACGATTGGTGAACGTGGGCTTGAGCTGGATTCCTTCGTAGTAAGAAACATATCGCATATGAGCCATAGGCGTACCCAAGGCCAAATAGCTCTTGAATTTAAACCCACCAGCATCCTGCAAGAGAGCTTGAAGCGACAAATGGCAGAAGAAACAATTCCTATGACAGTTCTAGATCCACGCTCAGAGCAACCCAGCGCCGTGCGGGGAAATTCACCATCACAACAGATCCTTCCTATCCCGGATCCTTCATCAGCCAATACCACCGCACACCAAGCCGGCGAGATGTCTTCCTTGAATACTCCAGCACATAGTACCGCAAACCAAGCAAACGAGGTGTTTACTTCAGATACTGCAACAGCTAATACCGCGAACCGAGGTGTCGTGTCTTCGTCGGTTCTATTTCAAGGCTGGGATAGCTATCCAAAAAACATACTTGACTACGACGTGATGCAGTACAATATCAGTGAACATCATCGACAGTTCAACAGAGAACTAGTAGGCGAAAACGGGGGACTAGGTCGATTAGTTGGGAATACGATCCGGGTTACCGCGCTTACTATACCGCATCCAAACCTAGGTTCGCCTGTGCCTACTATGCCAGACTCAAGTGCTCCAAAATCAGATTCGCCCGCGCCTATTGTGCCGCACTCACATGCTGCTTCCAGTTCAGGTTCGTCCATATAACTATAGAGTATACAAGAAAATATTAACCCCACCCCAGTCAATAACCACATTCCGCCCGATTACAATAGTGTTAGTGAGGTGGAAGCTTTGCTGCAGGTATGTCAACAAATCCGATCTGCATTCTGCCTGCTTATGGTGATTTCCCATCCAGAGTTGTACCATAAACTCGACTTCATTGTTCATGTAGGATCCTCGTTGCACGCCGTGTTTGGAATCACCGGCAGCTGACGGTTAGCGACAGAACGATATCACCGAATTTCTCCTTTGGAAAACTGCTCATTTGCAGAGAAGCTCTCCTGAAACTTCTTACACACTACAAAGTCTTACCGGGATTTATTGACATTCTCTGTACGTTTGGGGAAAAGTCTTGGGAAAAAGCCGAAAATTTTAGCATATACAGGCAGTACGTCTCGAGGAAACCTTCGGCTCAGGACCCAAAATGTTCCGTCATATCATTTGGTACGTTAAATATGCCGTTAAAATACTAGATAGCAGCTTCCAACTTGCTTTATAGAGTTGTGTTACAACCTCAAGTACGTTGAACGTCGCCTTCAATACAACATCGGCTTGAAGAAGTTTACCACACGGAAAATGGGCATCTGGACAAAGTATTATCCCGACGAAGACCGAAATGTGTGGATTTTGGTGAATCCACCCACGGATTTTCAGAGCCGCTTGGCGAATTTGCGTCAGAGTGATAAGTTACATGGAGAAATTCGGCATCACTTGGACATCCACCGATTGCAACTGTCATTTGCCTGCGAAAATTGGAATGGACATATCAATGATCTAGAAGAAGAATTCGAGGAGCTGGTGCGTATCCGCCATCACGCCTCTTGTATCTCATGCTAATATTCAATCTTGGTCACAAAAAGAGACTTAGTACCAGCAGCAGCTTTGTATCGCATCGTCCGCGGTCTGAAGGGGGAGATGACGTCCGGGACATCAGAGACTCTGCTCCTTCCAAAGAGCATGCACAAACTCTCCAGTTTCTGCGTGACAAGCTGCTGCAACTGACCAACTTTCTTAACATGAATCTTCAAACAATCGAATCTATGAAGGAAGGTATCGAAAAGCTCCAATCCCAAGGAAACTCTGTGCGCGTATATGCGGAAGATGAGGCTTTCGAACGGTTCACGGCTTCGGTAGGTGACGCCATCAAGCGAACTCGCCAACACCGAGAGCGTGTCCTAGGTTTGACCCATAGATGTGATAGTTTGGCCGCGCTGGTCAGTTTTATTCATTTCTTCGATATTTGACTACATTCCTAAGTAATATTCAAAGGTTCCAAGCATGATCGCATCGCTTGATAATACCGTGATGCTGGATATGCAAGAGCAGGCGGCACGGTATGCGCGCTCAATGAGGATAGTTACAGTTGTGGCAATGTTTTTCCTTCCACCAACGCTTGTTGCAGTAAGTTGGAGTCCTTGTCATAGTAGACCTCTCATTGATCTTATTCTGCAGGGGTTCTTTGGAACTGAGCTCGTAAAAGATACTCAACTTGCATCATACGAGTCGGGTATGAAGTGGTTTTGGGTTTGTGTAGTTGTACTGATGGTTATTACATTTGGCCTTTGGCTATTGTATCAGCATTTTGATAATGATAAGAGGAGGGGCCGGAGGCAGGCTGACATTGAGGCGGGGAGAGCTCGCACGCGTGTTGGTCCAAGATAAAAATCTGGGATTCGTTGTTTAAGTTTGTCTCATTACGTGTCAGAATAATTCATAAATTTAGTAAGTCAAAGCAGTTCAAAGGCGATCCCTAAATCTAGCAAATAACTAGTGGATTCGAAATATGAAGTTTACTACCCCAGCCTACACAATATTTAACCTGGGTCCTCAGAATCCGATTGAATAGATCAAATCGAGATTAGATTACAGTATTAGTTTGACGATCATGTGACTTGAAGTCACGCGTGAATCCATGGGGTCCTATTGAGAACATTAGGCTATCGGCCGGTTAGTACTCAATGCGTGACCATGCGAGAACCCTAGTTACTGTAGATTTTGCATTTTGTTCTTTGAGTTTCTTCTGGTACGCTTTGTTGCCAGCAGCATGTGGTTCCACAGCTTACGTCTTCGCCAGCGAAACAAAATGCTAACAAAAACGTTGCAACGTTGGATATGGACCTCCTGCAGTTTTGATTCTACGGCAGGTATAAAAATGTTGCTGAACATATACGATCCTGCTGTCCGCGTCTGGCTCGGCCCATAGCATCAACAACGCCAAGAACTCCACCCGTTAGACGGGTTCAGCTCTGTGCTACACATAACATCGACCCCGCACCACCTACGTCGGGTTGTCGGGAACCTTCAATTAACAACGTCGCCCTCGGTGACAACTCAGCAGCGCACCAGTATTACTGCGACCCTAGCCTAGATTGGAGCGCTAGAATATCAATCAGCGCAGTTTCACCGGGAAGCAGCAAGATACCACTGGGGTACATACATGCTACCCATCACTTCGCACATAAGCTCCTGACATCAGCGTATCCTAACGTAACCCTCTACAGGCCACTGCTCGACTACAGTAGCAACGGCAGCGTAAAATTCTACTCGAAGGTACACAGCTTTTATCAAGCCTTAGTTCGTTACGCATCAGACGAACCCATGCCGTCCTCCACGGTGATCACCGCCACGACCCAAGGAAACCGTACCAGGTCGTCACCTCCCAGCTACCGTTCCGGTACCATATGGTGCGAGGGATGTAAGACACAGATGGGAAACGATGTTGCGGAGATGAATATTCATAGGAAGTCCGAGTCCCATATTGATAACTGCATACTCAAAGGGCTCTACTGTCCTACATGCGACAAGGTATTTGCCAACAACGCGGAGAAACGAGCGCACAACAACAGTAAAAAGCATCGACCCGAACCCATATCGAATGATTCCCGGAGTCAAAACGACGCACCCCGCCAACAGCCCCGACCAGCCGCCATCGATGGTGTCAATTTGTACCCCATGGGACCCACGGCTACAACTCCAGTATGGACACCAGCTGGCGTAGTATCGCCCTCCGACAGTTTCCGAAGTCAATGCAATGAATTTAGCCAATCGGTGCAACCAGTCGTCGTTGATGGCGCCCTCTCGTACCCGATGGGACCCGCGGTCGCAACGCCAGTATGGGCACCAGCTGCCGCAGGGTCCGCTTCCGTCAACACCCGAGGTCGAGAAGATACGGATCAACAATCGTTCCTGAGCGTTGAGGATGATGTCATTTCGTACCGCATGGCATACACAGCCACAACTCCAGCAAGGGCATCGCCAGCCGCAGCATCGCCTCCCGGGAACTTCCGAAGTCCAGAAGCATATCGCCAATCCTTCCAGCCAGTCGTCACTGAGGATGATGCCATTTCGTCCTCCACGGGACCCACAGCTACAGCGCCGGCACCGGCACCGGCTTGCGTAGCGTCGCCCTCCAATTACCGTTCCCGTCAGTTATGGTGCGACGCGTGTAAGATCTTCGTTGATTCGGGGTCTTCTCTGATCGAACATTGGAAATTGGAAACCCACAGTGAGAACTGCAAACGGGAGGGATTATACTGCGAGCAATGTAATAAGGTATTCTTCAGTAACAGGGAACATCTACAGCACAACGAGGGCAAGAAACATAAGCTAGTAGTCGAAAGGAGGACCGCCCCTATACTTGGAACCACGACCGAGCTCACGCCAAATAATCTCCAAAGCCAAAACGACGCATCTCCCCAATTGCCTCGGCCAGCCGCTGTTGAGGACCATGCCACATCGTCCTCTGTGGGGTCCGCGGCTGCAGCGTCAATACAAGCTACCGCAGCGCCGCTCCCCAGCAAACCTCCCCGCCAAATATGGTGTGGTGGGTGCAAGACCTGGGTTACTACGGGATCTTCCGGGAGAGATCATCGGGAACTGGATTCCCACATTGAGAACTGCAAACGGAAAGGATTCTACTGCGAGTCATGTGATAAGGTATTCTTTAGTATAGTAGATCTCAAAGGGCACAATGAAGGCAGGCGACATAAACGAAAAGTCAACAATGAGACTGTGCACATGCCTGGCATTACGACAGACCTTATGCCGGACAATCCTCGAGGACAGGATACCGCATTTCAATCGTTCCAGCCAGTTGCTACCGAGGACTATGCTGCGCCATCCTCCCCGGGGCCTACGGTTGCAATTCCAGTTCAGCCTGCAGTAGTACCGTTCTCCAGCAACCGTCAGTTGTGGTGCGATGGGTGTCGGATTATGGTTGATAAGGGGCGGCCCAAGAAGGATCATCGAAAATTGGATTCCCACATTGAGAACTGCAAACGAGAAGGACTCTACTGTGATTCATGTGATAAGATATTCTTCAGCAAAACAGATCACATAGGACATTACGAGAGCAAAAAACATGCCAAAAGTTCCCTACCACGATGGTGCAATCCGTGTGAAGCCTGGATTTTGCGGGGCGCTGTCTTTAAAAGCCACCAGCAGTCTATATCCCATATTGACAACTGCAAACGTAAAGGGCTATATTGTCATCTGTGTGACAAGACATTCCTCAGCCCAGGGGCGATACAATGGCACCCTAGACGTGCCCACAACATCGCCTTCGCATCGAATGAGCCCATCCCGGTGCCTACCGTTACCAACGATCATGCATCGAGCGCCTTCGCAAGTCAGAATGATGCATACTCCCCCTCAGTCTCGTCCCAACCTGATGATAGTTCCGAGGCTCTTCGGTGCGACATATGCTTGGCATTGCGTGTTCCGGGAGAATCGGCAGCTGCTCACCAAAACTCCCAGGAGCATATCGACGCCTACAAAGCCCTTGGACTTAATTGTTCCGAGTGCAGGAATGCTTTTGAAGTCGGCACGAGACCGAGACCTCATCAGTGCGATCCAGACCCTCCAGTTATCTCGGAACCCGATGACTTCCACTGTGAAACCTGTGGTCAAGTCTTCCCAACCAGGAGGCAGATGGAAAAGCACCCAGAGAAGTGCGGTCTCACCGAACCCACCGACGAGAGCACCTTCCGTACACCAACTCCAAAGCCCGCTGCCCCTACTCCGAGTCCCGGATTCCGCTGTGAAGCCTGCCAGATTTGGGTCGAGTCCCCTCCGGACACACATCTACGGTCCGAAGTTCACATCGACAAGTGTAAGCTTATGGGGTTGCACTATTGCATACCATGCAAAAAACCATTCTTCACCAAGGCTAGTCTATCCAATCACGAGTTGAATATCCACCCACTCGTATTTTGCAAGATTTGCAATATCAACTACCCCCTAGAAACTAGTCATGGCATATCAGAATCCCATATTACGGCTTGCAAGGAACAAGGTCTCTATTGTGAAGAATGCAAAAAGACCTTTTATACAGATGGCGATATGAAGACTCACATCCGCACTCAGCACAATCCATCTCGCCCCAGCGGATTTCATTGCGTGAACTGCAACAAGAGCTTTCCGAGTAACAGCCAATTTTTAAGGCATATAAGGGGAGGTTGTGTTCTAACAGAGGTGAAATCATATGCTTGCGACCCATGTGGCCTTTCCTTCCAGAGCCATAGAGAGCTGAACCAGCATTTTGCCTCCAACAATCACAAGACAATCAAATGTCCCGGCGGCGACGCCTGCGATAGAAGGTTCAAGACATTGCCGGCAATGATTATGCACCTAGAAAGCGGAGCATGCGTTTCGAAACTCAATCGCGCATCCATCGATGCTTTGGTGAGAAGCCGTGATATAACCGGCGCCGTCACTATCAAAGGTATTCCGGCGCCGGCCGCGGCGGGACAACTGACAGGAGTTTTCGACGCCCAATATAGCACCATCAACTCGGTGCAACAAGCTCTGACTGAAAAGATGGATGCGGATACGGATGTTAAAGACGAATTCGATGATACCCTAACGCCTGGACTAACTTTGAACTCGACCCCCATGCCACTCAGCACCGCACCGACCTCGATAGGCTGTTTTAATCCAACCGCCAAAGAATTCGAACCCCAGCTGCCGTTCATCCAAAGTTGTCCTATCTGCGGACAAAAATTCTCTTCCAAAGGGCTCCAGATGCATGTCGCCTCACCGGTGCATGCGACACCAGCTTATCATTGCCCGAACGACTTCTTGGCTAGCATTGGTTTGAGTGAAAAGGATAATCATACGGAAGAAAGGGTGTTTAAGAGTTTGAGTTCGCTTATGCAGCATATTGAGGCGGGGGCTTGTAAGGGAGGGAAGGAATCGTGGGAGAAGACAATGAAGTTTTTGGAGGCTGCATTGGAGGGATTTGGGATCTCGGGGGTGAAGTTGTTGGGTCAGTAACGATAAGGATGTTTTTCGTCAAGTTATGTTTTGGTTTTTTGTGGAAGCACTGAATGGAGTTTGTTAATTTGTTATGTTGAAACTGCCGTAAGGTAGTTCGGAAGCTGTTGCCAACGAAACTATTCATAGGCACCTAAGTATAGTTTTCCAAGACGAAAAGGAAGGGTAAAGTGTGCGCGTATTCTGCATCGAACTGTGGGTTATTATGCCCAATATTTGCTGATCATGACCGAGTCCAAGAACGATGGTAGAGTGGATTATAGTATAACAGTCACCTAAAAATGCGAAGTTATTTATCGCACATCTTCCAACTACTTAGTAATTTTTTTGAACGGCAAGATACAATACGAAAAAAGGACGTTTTTGACGATGGTCCTAGGCTACAAGTCGTCATTGTAACCGCTGTTACAGCGTTTTTAACAGTCTAGTGACTGTACCCAAATGCTATTCAAACGGTTTCGCTCAAGTTATATGAGGATACTCGACTTAGGTCCTGTTTAGATTGCGAATAGTTGCCGCTAAGGACCGTTCAGTGGAAATTTTGGTGGGAGTTGCAACAAGCAGTCTAAAAAGGGTCTCTGACGTCCTTCTCTTGAGCAGTCATTTGACTGTTCTGCGCTTTTTCCACAATCATAAATCAACAACATATTTAAAATTTCCACAGAGGAGTAGCTAACACAGGCATCGCAAGATAAAATAACCATTTACCTTTCTACAAAAATTTGTTTCCATATCATGCACGAGTCAAGGCTTATCTACGACCAATATCTTCAAGACTCTATTTCTGCTGTCATAACAACCCCAGAACACTTGGAAGCTGGTTTGGTTCCAGCATTCCGGTTTGTATTGCTTTGGTGATATGCAGACAACATAACGATGAAGTCCTCACGATATTTGCAGATCCAGCCCTCGTCTCGGAGCGGAGCAAGTATCGATGGTTGTTGTAATCATAATCCATTCGACCGTTACCAATCATGGCATATCTAAAAGTATCAATAGTGGTGCGATTTGGTTGGGCGAAGTATGCGTTTCGAAAGTGCTAAACTCTGGAATGGATGCTTCTTATGTTATCAAATTGTTGATAAATTGTTGAAGTTCGCCTACCGATGGAAACAATTGGAACAAAGCGTCTCCAAAGGTGATTGATTACCAGACACACACCTTCGACAACACACCTCACCGCCTAGTTTTGCCAAGACTTCCCCTTTTTTGGGCAGGTTGCAGTTTTACTTTGGCTTCATTATCGCATACCGGTGTGTGTCCACTCACCTTTGGGGAGTGTATCTCGTCTGTACATCGCTCGATACCACTCAGCATTGACACCGACCGGTAGTCCCCCTACTGGGGCCACTCGCCTTCTTTTTGGTCGTTTTACGCCAGTTACGACGATTTACGACATGCAGTACTTGTGAGGATAACTATCTAGGGCATGACAGCGCAGCAGTTCAATGAAGAGTTTTTCTGAGGACAGCACGCTCTGACCCACAACACTCGGAGAGGCTACAAAGACCTGCTTCTCAGGCATGCGAGCACCATGAGTTGTTCCCATGGACGCATCAACCCACTTAAACAGCGAAAATCGGTAGACACATCATACAGCACTGTGCTTCCCACGGAGCACAGTTGGGGTATTCCTCTGCGATTACATCATATGGCACCCTGTGCTTGGCCAATGCGACACTGGATCCGAACAGTTACATTTCTGGGGGAGGACTAGAATATGGTGCCCTGGGGTAGTGGAAGAGGGGAGGGGGTGAAATTTTCGTTTTTGGGTAGTGGGTGGAGAGCTCTGCCATCTAGCCGGCTCGCCCGGAGGCAGAGGGGAATCGGTCTTTGTCATACTCTAATTAGAGTGAATACAATATGATTAAAACAAACAAAAGGTGATTACCACAGTGTCTCATTGCACGCAGTGTTCCCAACGGGCCCGGTCGGCCTGGTCGGCCTGAGGGCTTTTGTAGGCTTTTAAGGATACCGGCCAGGCTGTTTTTCCAGAAGCCCGTGCTAAGAGCGGCCGGCCGGCCGGCTTATTGGGAACACTGCCAGCACGCACGTCTCGACCATGGCAATTCTGTATTGCAAAAAGGGAAACTCGGAGCTAGCCGCCACGTATAGAGAAGGGATTTTTATAGGAGTTGGGCTTCTTCTGAACAATGATATATATATCGAATACGTCGGCTTTTTGCAGTACTGGTATTTGCCAAAGATGACGACAACGCTAGGATGGACTGTAATTTTATTCATTGTTTGACCGGGGAATTCGCCTCCGCGCTGAGCCTGACTAGCCACTTCCGGACGCCCATTTTCGTGTAGTCTGCAGTAAGAATTGCGGACAATGGAATGGTTTCACGCCTGCAGAAGTTGTCTGGACGTTATTTTCTGCACGCCATGCTACAAACTGCATTAATCAAACGATTTTCCGCTTAAAATCTGCCGAAGACACCACAAGTTTTATTTATCAGGGAAATAGGTCAACAATAAGCACAGAATGTTAGGTTTGGTTTAGGTGGAGAGATCATATCGCTAGCAGAGTGGCTCTAAGAGCTGAAAAGGATTGGATAGGATGAGCATCCCTGCTTTTAGGATGCGAAATAGGAATCTTTCTTAGTTATAATTAGCGTTGAACGTCTTCTACAGGATACAGTCACTGGTGACGGTGTGCATTGTCTGGCGACGCACTTCTAATCCTATATGTTACTAAGTGAAAATATAGCTTTATATGATGATGGAGAACGCATGGGAGGCTTTCCAGTAGTGGATGACTGTAAATGCACCGTTACCCCATGGCCCATAGCGATTTTAAGCGATAAAATTGATAAAATTAGAAGCAGAGAGCATTTTGTTGGCCTTGCACTTGAGAACAGTGAGTAGAAAATCCAATTGCAATGCAATTCTGAAACTCTCCCATTCCGTCTCCTATCTCATCAGGCACCGTGTTATCCGAAACCGTCATCCTGCCCTAGCTTCCTAACCTCATGTCCCACGATCTCACTAATATCTCGTCACATATATACATGCTAACCCCTTAACCGCCTCTCAAATTCCATAGAAACTACCTCTTCGCAAGTTCAATTGACCAGATTTGACAGGGGTCTTAGTTGTAACCGTCAAGTCATGCATCCTCAGATGATGGTTCTGCAAACTCTTCTCGTTCTTGAAGGCTTGTTGACAGTCTTCACAATATAACTGACCATCTTCCGCTCCGTTTTTATGCGTTTTTTTGTGTGCTTCCCAGTTGTCGGAATATTCAGTATCGCATAATCGACAATACTCCCCTCTGGGGGGCGCAATAACGGTGTTTCTTGCATACTTTCTATGCTTTGTAGTGTCGCGGGAATGCGTTTGGAATTCTGTTCTGAAGGTCATTTGACTTGATGTTTCGTTGGACGGTACATCAGTAAGGGTGATCCAACGATCAGTGAAGATCCAACGGGGCTTATGCTGGCTGGTAGTGGAACCGCTCCAGGGACGCGGTTGGGCAGGCTCGGCGGACATCATCTTGTGTGCACCGCTGTCACAAAGATGGGGCCATGATTCGGCGGATATTGGAAGCATCGAGTCATGTATGCCGTTTTCATGGAGATGGGGGCGCGATTCAGCCGCTTTTGGCAACGTCGGCTTATGCGTGTCGCTTTTACGGAGGCGGTGTTCGAAGCGAATGGTCTCTGAGAACGTTCTGTTGCAATCTAAACCTTTGCGTTTACAGCTATCGAAGTGCGTCTGAGAATTTTCGTGATCGAGCCAATCCTTGTTGATGAGTACGTCGCAGGTGCGGTACAGCTTCGTCATCCCCCGCGGCAGTCTAGTGTCGGACATAGCGACCGGTTTTCCGGGCTTCGGGATAGAGGCTGCTAGTTTTGGGACTGCTTTGACTTCTGGGCGGCCGGAGACTAGACTGTTCTGGAGCATCATAGAGACGTTAACATGGCTAGCAGTTTCCTTAGGGTTCTTGAAGGCATGTTTCGTGCTAAGATGAGAATTGAGGGTGTTCTGATCTATTAAGCCAATGTCGCAGAACTTGCATCCGAAGAGTTCCCGGTGGCGAGCTGATGTTTTGGAGTGGGTCCTGAGTGCCCCTTTGGTGCCGAAGAGTTGATCGCATAATTTGCAGTGATGTTGCTTCGCCGTTATCGGTGCCGACACAAAGGTTGTGGTGTCTTGCATTGTCTCCATCTGGCTGGCGAGTTTAACGTTACCGGTTGGATATTCGGCCATAATGAATAGAAGGTCTGAGGTGGATGATGGTAAAAGAGGGGAACAATGCGGGGTTTATACAATGTGTACTTGATAACAACTGTGGGTGGATGCATGCTGCAGTCAATGACTCAACGTTGCTCCATCCGGACCGTGCAACCTAAAGTCGACTTTCCAGGCTGTGGCAACCTAAGTTGCCATTATCAAAGTCCCAAAGACAAGATGTACAAAACCTGCTTGTTGGTTGTGTTGTGCATAGAGTTTTGGTGTGGTCCGGTGTCTCTAGTTGTCTCCATGCATGTAACAAAAAAGGTCTGTACTTGAATATACCAGAGCAGAATTGGAAATGCTGCGTCAGAATAGTTAATTGCTGTAGCTATATCCTGTCTCTCTGAAATCCGGGGAGGCCTTATCGCCACTTATAAGCAATTTGATCGATATGTTGACGCCATGATTTATGTGCTCAAGTGCGTATGAAACTTTCGGCGTCGAGTGAACCCCATGCCTAAGCCCGAGCTCGGCAATAAAGCATCAGAGAACATAAGCCCTAAAACACGTGCACATATGGACTGCTCTCGCAAATATCGTAAGAACTGCCTGTTTCCAGGCAGATTTAAGCGTGGCAGTGCCGATTTGCGTTGTGGATGGATGACTTTGCATCGTTTGGTAATTCTACCGGAGGGCTGGAGGATGGAAAGGCTTGATGGGTTGACGTTCGAATTTAGAGCTTGCAGCGGTTAGGGTTGTGCTTGTTCTAATACGATCTAGTCCCTCTTAAATCAGTAGAAATAAGATTCTCCTCCCGGAGCTCGTACTTTCTCGATCGCTCACTTCCGGTGCTACCAGGGAAGAGAGAAGTTGTCAAATGTTGGGGACTCTCCTTCGATAGCCAGTTCTTCACTATTCGAATATGACCATAATAAAGTAGCATTATAGTATCATACTATTATTTCATTACATACAAAACGAAGTGCGCCATGAAACTCCATATATCTACCTACCCAGCACATTCTTCGTGAAAACGTGAAACCCAACTATCACCATAACCATTACTTCATCCTCTCCAACCCTTTCCATCTTATAACTTAATACAATATCCAAACTCCTTCAGCATGCGTCCCGTCTCCACGAACCCACCGACGGCAAACGCAAACCCCAGAACGACCACGAACCCGGTGACCGCCCACTCAGCCCATTCCCACCACTGGACCCTCCTCGTCACATGGCCGACAAGATTCAACGCACCAATAATCTGGCCGATGACCAACCACCCGACCATAAATACTCTCTGGCGCATCGTGCTCTGTCCGCGCCGAAACTTGCTGATCACGCCGACCACCACATACGGCACAATCAATGAGAACAGGGTTATCATGAATCCTACCCACCTCCGAAATCTCCGCGACCGCAACAGTTCCGTCGTGTTGAAGCGGTAGGCTTGGCCGACAGGCTGGACAACAATCTTTGCGCGGGGGTCGGAGGATGGCGAATATGTTCCGTCTAGTGGTGGGATATAAACGCGCCACGATTTCTTAGGGAGTGGACGCCCGACTTCGTCGACTTCGATCGCGCGCCATTGGCCGCGCGCCGTGCGTTGGAAACGGAGGTCTACAAATTCGCTCCCGGCGACGGCGATCTCGATGTCTGGGCTTGCGGGGACGAGCTCGGCAACTTCGCCTACGAATTCACCACCTTCCCGTTGCTCGGCTTCTAGCATTACGTCAGAGCGTACGAGGAAGAGGCAATCGTAGGATGCCTCGATGATATTAGCGGTCACGTTAAGGATCGACATAACGGTGTAGGGAAGCACTGTAAAACCAAATGCTGCAAAACCGTAGCGGTTCGTTTCATCTCCGTATGAGGAATAGAGTGTATACAGTGAGGAGATGATTTGTACTAGCCCTGTAAAGGCTTTAACGAAGGAGTAGGAGTTTGATAGTACGATATCAGGTTTTGTGGCGCGCGAGACGGCGAGCGGCATTAATTCTGTTCCCGGCGGAAGGTGAGCAAGAGTGTAATTTGGCGGTAGCGTAAAGTGGCCATGTATCTTGTATTTGTCTTTGTCGATAGGGCGGAGCCCGGCGGGACCAATGATGAGGGTTGCAGCATCGGAGGTGAAGAGCTCATCGCCTGAAAATTCCACACTTTCGTCGTCATTGGAGGCGGCAGGTACTGAGGAGTGGGAGTAGGAGTATGTGGATTCTCCAGGATGGCCGAGGAGTTCTTCACTGCGCTTGCTCTCATGCATCTCCCGCCCTCGGCTGCCCCCACGCGTGTGCTCATACTTCCTCCTACTCCTGTTGTCTCCGCGCGCGCGCTCATATTCTCCTCTGCTCCTACTGCGACTGTGGCGCTTCTTCTGCTCCTTCCTTCGTCGTCGCCGCATCCGTCGTTCCAGCTTCTTGAGCTTGTGCACATCTCCTCCTGCGATCAGGCAGCCCCGCACGATTTCGCCGCTTTCCGGTCGCCACCCCTCTTCGCGCATAATCACACATAAGGCCCGTGCAAGTAGTGCGCGGTCGATATCTGTGTGGCCTAGGAACAGGCTCCCACGTGCGATCGTCGCTGCCGCACTAGAGATGCCAACGAAAGGGACGAACAGAGATGCAAACACGTTTGCATAATCCCACAGCCCCTTGTAGCCAGATGTCTTCTTGTAGGTGACGATACGCGCAACGTAGTTGGTGATGAAGAAGGAGAGTATCTGGTTCCATGGCGCCGGTTTAATGCAGAGCGTCTTTGTGGTCTCGCTCAGATCAAAGTTGGCAGCGCGCGGGAAAATGGGGACCGCGAGGGTTAGCGGGATGAAAAGAATAAGGAGGAGCATCGAGGATGTCGTTGTTTGCAAAGAGCGCGCATCACAGTCGAGGTAGATGATGACGAGGGGCTAAGTTAGAGGGATGCAAGATCTCATGATTGCAGGTCCAATGTTTGTACGGTCGTCACAGCAACATTTCTTAGTACGAGCTGACGCAAACGCAGGGGTGGACTAGCCTTTATAGGAAGGCATTTACGAACAATTGACGAATCACAAACGACACTCAGGTCATTGAATCTGCCATGCGCGAGTTGAGTTGACTTGTCTCATCTTTCGTGCATGCTGCCTTAGAAGAAACTCGGATGTCATATTTCAGTCTCTCCAGTTCTGATTGTAACACTAGCCATATATGCCAATTCAGCTAACCAAGCTCAGCCTGACCTGGCTCGGATGGAGGGCTGAAAACCTCAGCAAGTACCAAGCTCTTGAGCATGACGATGTTCCTTTACTTTTTGTTTCTAGCAGGTACATCTGCATGTACTACTATACTTACAGGCTGTCATTATGCAGTCGCCGAGTGGGTGTTTATAAATCTTTCAATTCCGGAAGATTGGTGACAAAGGTTGAGAAATAGTCCGAGCCGGAAGTCAAAATTGCTGTTGCATTGGCTTACTATAGGTTGAATGGGCCCGGGCTAGTGTGTCACAAACTCCACAGATCACCTTTGTTCTGGTACTACGAGTACCGGTATATTGTGACAATATTTGACATACCCCGCAACCTACATAGAGTAATGCATGCAAGCAGGAATTCTTTGTACTGGTACCTAACAGAAACAGTCAGCTTGTATGAACCACGATGCTCGGTTCACTAGAATAGTTAACTATCTTTTTGTACAACTAAACAAACTCTATAATTCACGGGTATCTCCCATAATTAGATGCCAAAAGAGTGCTGGGACCAGTGCGGATGTCACTATCATGTACTGTTGGTAGAATGGCATGCTTGAGCCTGAGCCTGTCATGATCACTTGTAGACATCATTTTGTTTTGCGAAGACTTATGCATCCTGCGATGCGGGGACATGTTGATCAAGATGCGAACCAAAATGCTTTGTTTTTGTAGGTGACAGCGGGAACTTACATATGTGCAAAGAGAGCTTGAACGAATTGATCGTGATTCGCCAGGTCTTCCCTACGTACCAGCTATCCGCCAACACACATGCATGATGTAAACACCGATATTGTGTGGCATTCTGTGGTTATTGGATGCAGCTCGGAATTTGTATTGAGGAGAAGGAGGAATCGGTTAATTGCCAATAAAAAAAGAACCACATTACCACACAACTAACAGCGGTTTCTTGTGATAAATTAGCCCAGAACCCAGGGAATGGTAGCTCATACCAAACGCACTCCTTAGAACATGTCATCAACTACGAGTGACCACGCTGAAATAGAAGAACATAGATAGGACGAAGAACCTTCATAAGTATTTTTTAGTGTAATCTAATTTCCATCTTGATTAGTGCGGACAGAAGTTTACATGTTAGTGTCAAAAATCAGAATTCTATTTAAATAGGCATGTTTGATATATCGATATCTAACTTCCGTAGGGATGGAGCAACAGAACGAATAAGATACATGCAATCGCTTCGTGGCGCCATTCGTTTTCTCTCTCTAGCAGGCTACTGCATTTACATGTTTATCTATCGGAATCCTTGCGGTGTATTTTTAGATAGTTTCCAAAGGAGACGACAATTACTAGAGCCTTTGCCATTCCGTCCTGCCGTGCCAAGAGACGTGTAGTACCAAACCAGACCCAAATACTGCAGGCGTTGGGGTGTATATATGAACATTTCCCTTCCTCCCCCGACTAATGTCTGCGAAGGTTCGAAATTCAATATACATGCAGGCCGCCTGTAGCACGATCCTTCTCAGGTTCTTCAGCAAGAGCAGCAGCCTCAGTTCTATCCGTGTTACATTCGCAATTATGTCCATAGCCCCCACTTTCTGTGCAGTGGTGTTTGGGGCTCTGGGTCGCTGAATCTTCAGCGCACCCACGTCGTCTCAAACTTACTCGATATATCACTTGCCCCTCTGTTTTTGATTGAACAATTGCCTACAAGATTACTGACTTGCTTTTAATCCGTACGCTACGATTCATTGCAGTTTTAGTTCTGGCTCAACCTGATGGTACCCTGTTTTGGCAACGGTTTGGCGTGTAAAACCTGTGCAACTACGTTCATATTTGAAGTGCAGATTCCTTTTGCCGCCGCCATTACGAAAGGCTTGTTTGTACTCATATATGGCATGAGTTTCCTTTCCTGGTTGGTCGACGCGCTGGATCTAGGTCCTCACTAGTACTGGGAGGCGCTCCTTGCATGTTGTTTCAGGAGAAGTATCAAGAATTCAGGGCTATAGCGAATGCAAGCCGTAACTACTCGAGGTACGTCAGGAAGACGCAATTTGAAGCTGCAACTCTCTGGAATCGATTCGCGGGAGGTTTTATCATGTGTACCGAGGGGACGCAACGTTGTACGCCGTGATCTCAAAGGATTAGTGGATTGGAGGGACAATACCATGAATGTGCTAAGTTAGTTTTCATGGTACCTCGCTGCCAACGTACCTTTTGTGCATTCAGTGTCATTGCATATAAAGTCTATAACGTCGAGCGATTTATCAAGACTAACCTAGACGATTCAGTAAACGAACTTTGATTGAAAAGTCTAGAGGAGAATATCGGTTTAGTGTCAGCTGTGGCGGATATAAAACGCGGTGGGCTCTGTTGTATGTTTTTCTGTTCATCGTCGTACGTAGGGTATATGTGTGTTTGTATGGAAGTCCATAAGCCAACATGCCAGTCTCGTTCTTTTCAAACTTCCAAATTTTTCCATGGCTATCCTATTCGGTGCTCCAGTATTACAAGCCTCTCTGAGGAGAGACCGGAACTTGCGGGTTCGCCAACCAGACAGAACCTACACGGTGTAATCATGTATGTATTTGGGGTTCATGAGGGTGGCACAACGGCGAATTGTATAATTGTGCGGGATTGCCTCGACAGCGGTGGAGAGTGGTCGATTGTCATGGGTGTGTTGGTCGTATGAATCGAGTGAAATCCCATGCATCGCTGTGATCGTAAGCATTGTCTTAACAGTGACACGCGTATGACATTGAGATGGCAGTTCCGACTTCGAGAAGTATTTTGGCGTCGTTTCACAAACCTCTCGTGCACATTTGCGTAGAGTGTAAAGAGTATTGATATCGCTGTTTGCTGACGATATCTCCTCCCTAGACCCAAACTCGTATTATCAGCCTTCTACATACACTCGTACTTCCTCAAACATAAAAAAAGATGCACAATACAAAGATATAAGTAATACACGCCCTTCGGCCTCCCAAAAATGCAAAACCACTTTCAAAACGCCTTCCCCCTGAGCTTCCCACTATTCTACAATTCCGAACTCCCGTACCTCTCCCTCCTTCTCTCCATCTCCGCACTCATCCTCTGCGGCAATACAACGAGTCCGCACCCACCCGTTGGCCGGTTCTGAGTAAGCGGTGTGAACATTCTCGGTCCTGAGAACCGCGTGCCTTCGCTACGGCTCGCGTCTTTCCACCGCGAAATACTCTCCCGGTGCGGGGGCGACAGTGGCGCGAGAGCATCGGCGGCGGGGAGATGCCGGCGGAAGGGGTCATGTAAACGGAGAGAGGAGCCGGTGTGGCAGCGGTGGAGTTGGTGGGGTGCTGAGATGGAGGATTGTGATGCTGATGTGCAGACGCGCGCGGAGGTGGGAACTGTAGCGCCAGATGCGGGTGGGAGGGAGGGGGGAGGGGAGTTTTGCGGAGGCGACGTGGGGGAGTTCAGCGCGTTGAAGAGAGTGTCTGCGACTTCGTCTGAGGCGGGTGGTGAAGGGTCTTCGAGGACTGAAGCCTTTGTTAGGTGTAGTAGAGGAAGAGGAGAGGGAGGGGAAGGGAGTTCACCGAATCTCCGGTTGTCTTTCTTCCGGAAGTCTACGACTGTGAGTGGCAGAAGACTAGATGACTCGTCGTCTCCGTCGGGGAGTGGTACCAGATCCATCCCCCGTGTGCTTTCTGGTGCATCAGCTACGACTGGGGAGGCTTGCGTTTCGGTATGATGTCTCGAATTTCCGCCGTGCGAAGACGGTGTAGGCGCAATGTCTACCTCCTTCCTCGCCTCGCCTTTCCCTTTCGCCTCCGGTAGAGGAGTGATTGAGACGCTTCCCGCGCGTGGCGTGATCTCACTCAGGAACGGAGATATCCGTCGGGATTGTGCGCGCTTCTGCGACGTAGACGGTGTAACCTCAGTAGATAGCGCATCCAGGAACGTAGGTGATATCTGTCGGGTACTTCGTCGACGAGCGGCGGAGCGACGGGGAAGCTTCCTCACCGCGGGGGTGGTGTCGAGGGGTGGGTCTAGTGAGGAGAAACGTGGGCGTTTCCGCGTGGTGGCTGGGGGTGCTGGGGTGATGGGTTCTGCCGGTGGTGAAGGTGACACAATAACGGGCGGCGGCGGTGTTATCGACGGTTCGCGCGCCGGAAGAGGAGGCTGAGGAGGAGGCTCAGGTGCTGGCGGACGCCATCGTAGAGGCGTGCTCACCACGATGGTGTCGTAGAAGCCATCGTCTGGTGATTGCTGTTTCTCCGCTTCTTCTTCCTCCTCCGTCTCCTCCGCTACCTCCTCTTCCTGTTGACTCTCCTCCTCCACACCCTCCGCCGCCTGCGACGGAGAATCTGTCTCCTCTTCGCTATCCTCAAAACTGTAGTCTGTCTCATCCTCCTCCTCTTCCGTCTCTACCGCCTCCTCCTCTTCCTCGTCACTATCCATCATCGTCCGTTTACTCCTCCTCCTTGCACGCTTCACCGGCGTTGGTGCTGGCTCCTTCTTCGTCACTCGCTTCCTCGGCGCACGTGGCTTCGGCTGTCTCCCGAACGGCGGCGCAGCGAGCGGGTATCCCTCGATCGGTCTCACGGTCGCGCCGGGTCCGTCAGCCTTTAGCGGCAGGAGCATAGGAGCCTTGTGGATACATTTACGCTGTTTACATTCGCAAGGGGAGTTAGCAAGGTGCGGGGGGACGATGGGGTTGAGCTCCAGCATTGTGGATGCATGCGGAGAAGTGGAGTGGGGATGTGCAGAGTGCGAAACTTACGCGTAGACGGCGGCACCTGTCGCAAGCGCGCCAGACGGGAATCTGGGGCTTTGGGCCATCGATCACGGCCAGAATCGGCTGCCGGATTGTAAAGTCAACTAATGGATGAGCCATTGTCCTCCCAAGGTTTGCGGTTTGGTGTTTGCTCCGGGAAAAGGTCGCGTTAGTGGGCTTCGGCGGGTTGAGCCAATTGCAAAAGGAGGGCGAGGCTCAACTACGAGATGTGATCAGTGGCTTGGCATGGAACTCAAACTCTGAGCATGATACAGTAAATGCAGAAGACATGGTGAACTGATGGTATGTTGGTTATTATTCAATACTCTTGCGGTATCGACCAGATAGTAATATCGAGTGCACTTAGCGTGAACCCTTGCTGCCTCCGCAAGGCTGAGCGAAATAGATCTACAAATACTACGTAGCACAGCATACTTGCTAGTATCGATAAGGTACTCTCTGTATAATATCTGGTTTTATTGTAGCGCCATAGGTGGCATATGCAACCCCAATGGCACCGTTTTATTCGCCCCGAAGTTGTGAATTTGCATTGAAGCCAGCACGACTGACAGTGGACAAATAGAAGTAACGAATCTAGTGTCCTGCGACGGTACAAATAAACCGAATGCTGCCAGATTATACGATCTATATACGGGACACATTCGTTGAATAATCTCCCTGTCCCATGTCAGATACTGAACCCTACGTCATCACAGGAATTGTGCGACTCTGATCATGAACTCACTCCGCATTTCAGGGTGAGACCTAGGCATCCCAAAAACATATCGGTGCCAGCAGCATTCCAGACCTTTTAATAACGCCATTGAGCAAAGCAAACGATTGCCGTGGTATTCCACGCAAACCACCATCTTGGATCCAGTACTGGCAGACAATACCCCTTTGCATCTGACATGACATTGTGCCAACAAGCAGTGGCTCGGACCGGACCTTGTCTGTAATATCCTTAGCACATGACGTGACATTAGAAGGTTAGTTGAGCACGGTCCTCTCCTCGCGCACTACGGTAAAGACGTCGATTATCTCGTTAAAATTGCCACTTTCACAGCGCATAAAGTCTATCAACACTGGTAACGACTGCTGTTCTGCCCCTGTAACAAGCAGCGCTTCTTCCAGCAACGCCTCCCATTATCGCGACTCCACTACGCATCCTCAACTCACTGTAGCGCTGTATCACCATCTTCCTTAATGCAGTCGAGTCACGGCTTGAAAGCGAGCTGGCGATACTGAAGGAGCTGGGTTGGCTGGGAGAGAAGTTTAGACGCCATGCGTGGCCAGAATATTGTGTCGAGTGCGGTGATTGTGTTGTGGGTGCGGGAATATGCGGCTCTTTGCGTGAGGAGTGAAGAGGAAAGTTGGTGACGAGCTGGTTGGGGGAAGGCGTTGCGATTCGTTATGTTTTGACGATAAGCGGGCTTTGGGTGAGGAGACGTACAAATCCTGTTCGCAGGCTCCGAGCCATTACGTTACAAATTTTCAGGAACAAGGGACTCCACGCACCCATTGTTTGCTCGATTGTATGCATTTAGCTTGGCGTAACCTGCATGCATCAAACACAGACTCCAATGCATCTGGAACATCTCCAGGCAATGTGTCAACAGTATCCCCAGCACGGTTTGATCGTCGCGAAATCCTCATCTAGGGATCACTACTTAAGTACCACTCAGACCTCCAATCCACAATGAATTAGATCAATATCTATCCGTGCATCATCGAGATTTACCTGGTACAGAAGTCCCAAAAACGCTCCACAATAGTAACCTCGACAAATTTCATGGCCAAAACACTGGAGCTCAGCTACCAAAGTACCTCGGTGGATCGTCTCCCGGTGCAGGTCGCATCGCCCTGAAACGACGATGTCTTTATCTGGGGTTTACCTATCATGCAGAACACCGGAGCTCAGCTACCGTGGATCGTCACCTGGAGCAGCACCGTATTATGCACGCTATTACATCGTCTTTGCGCTCCGTGGGCCGAAATGGGCAATGTCTTTGTCGGGGTTGGTCGTGGGGTGTTTGACTGGATGGGGTGGAATATACCAATTTTCAATTGTAGGCTGTCAATGGATGTACCCAAAAACTGTTGCCTGCGTTCGAGTGATGTTCTAGAAATGGAATAGGGTTGCCGAGCCCCACGCCATTCCGTTATCCAACTGGCTCCCACCGACGAAACCCGGTTTGTTTGCACTCCAAAAGTTGTCTCGTTTGCCCCACGTTCCGGAGAAACTGGTCAAAGAATCGTCTCATAGATAAGTACTGCCCGTCCCACCTTTGATATCGCCGACTGGTCGTATTTTTCACGATGTTGGGATGGAGCTGAGAGGAAGAAGCAATGCGACGGGCAGTGGGTGCGTGGGTGGTGGGATCCAGACGCGAGGGAGGCTACCAAGCTCGGACTGAGAGTGAGAGGGTCGGCAGAGAGGGATTTTAATTTTTCCTTTGCGATGCATCGGAACAAACAAAGAGCGGTGCGGGACCGGGAGGAGCTTCCGAAAGCCGGAGTTTCGACAAGACCCGCGGAATCGGACGCACTTCGCGCTAACTGCCTTGCTTGATCGTCGGTGTGACGTCGCATGGCTGCTGTGTACTTATTGACTGCATCCTGCAAGAACCCCGCGTCTGCCCCTCATTAAATCTCGTCTCCGCACTCATCTCCACTCTCATCTTATACCTCCGAATTCTCTCCTCCTCTGCCGACACCCACCAATGTTTCTCCATCTCATCGTGTATGCCCCAGCCAGCGCCGAGACCCTTCCATATCTATATTAAGGGACCCACTGTGGCTAACACTTTCTGTCGCTTGTGATAGCTAACCAAATACCCCGCACACCACTACATTAGCCCCTCCACATCGTCTTCACAGATCTTATCCATTAAATTCCCTCAACAACCACACCCTTCACGTCCGTACGCGCCGGCTGGATTCGGACTATACAACGTTTGCTGATACGACGATTTCTGCAGCTACAGCACCACCCCGTAAATCCCCGCCTCGAACGATCCAAAAACGCAACACCATAAGTAAGCTTCCTCCCCCGCCTGTTTCTCCACATACAAACATCCCACTCACCACCATCAGCACCATGACCAAAAACGCCCTCCACTTCGGCGCCGGCAACATCGGCCGCGGCTTCATCGGCGCGCTCCTCTCAGACTCGGGCTACCACGTCACCTTCGCAGATGTCGTCGAAAAGCTGATCACGGCACTCAACGAGTACAAGGAGTACACGATTACGATCCAGGACGTCGACCCCGAAGAGCCAAGGAAAAAGATCACCAACGTCTCGGGCGTTCTCTCCAACGACCCAGTGGCACTAAACAAAGCCATCCTCGACGCCGACATCATCACAACTGCCGTTGGCCCCAACGTCCTACGGATCATCTCGCGTTCTCTCGCCAGCGGGATTGTCGAGCGGAAAAAGGCAGGGAAGAAATACCTCAACATCATCGCATGCGAGAACATGACCGGCGCCTCCGGCCACCTCCGCGACGAAATCCTAAAATACCTCGTCACATCCGAAGACAAAGAGTACCTCGACAAATACGTCGGTTTCCCCAACTGCGCCGTCGATCGTATCGTCCCTCCCTTCACCCCCGGCAAAGACGACAACATCCTCTCCGTCGGAGTGGAAGCATTTTACGAATGGATCGTTGAAGAACCCGCATTCAAGGGTCCCCGCCCCGAAATCGGCGGCATGAAGCTCACCGACAACCTCGTTGCCTACGTACAGCGCAAACTCTTCACCCTCAACTGCGGCCACGCAACAACGGCCTACCTCGGCTACCTGAAGGGGTACAAAACCGTCGACGAGGCTTTGAAAGATGAGGGTATTGCCGCAATAGTCTACGGCGCTATGAAAGAATCCGGCGATGCGTTATGCAAAAAGCACGGCTTCTCTCCCGAAGAACACGCAAAGTACATCGAGAAGATCATGAACCGCTTCCGTAACCCGTACATCAAAGACGACGTCGCACGTGTCGGCCGCGAGCCGTTGCGAAAGCTTGGCCCCGCCGACCGCCTCGTCGGACCAGCAAAGATGGCGGATGAGTTTGGGCTACCGAAGACGAATCTTCTTAAAGCTATCGCTGCGTGCTTGTTATATGATAATCCCGAGGATACGCAGAGTGTACAGTTGAAGAAGGATATTAAAGAGAAGGGACTGGAGGAGGTGATTGAGGATGTACTCGGGTTCAAGAAGGGAGGGGACGAGAGTAAATTGGTGGTGGCGGCGTATAACGAGCTTAAGGGATAGATGGATGAAGGGCATGGGAGTTAAGAGTTGGTTTTGTTATTATTGGGTTTTACATTTACGTGTGCGATACACATTGGGCTTTGCAATCGGGATTTGTTAAGGGCTACAAAATTAAGACTCTTTCTTTGATCATGTTGATATGCTACGAGTGATTAGATGCCATATTCAAGAGATACAGGGGCCCATCATCCATCAACCCATGTCTATCCCTCCGCAAGCAGCCCAAGCATCCGGAATTTTAACAGTGAACTGCCTTATATAAACAGCCGTAGATCAAAACCTCAAACGTTAGCGCAAGGTCACCAGCGAGGTGTGGCAAAGAGATAGCAGCAAATATACCCGCAAATACCTAAGGTAGGAACGCTGATAATAGCAATCGAGATAGACTGCTGTTGGAACTCGATGTTCTCGCGTTGCATTTCACATAGGAGTACCCAGGTATTTTTATCACCGGAACAGTGGTAGGTAGTTGTAACAACCCAGGACATTGGGTAGGGTCTTGAGCCACAACAGATTTAAAAGCTCGGAGATGGTGGTGGTGGCAAACGCGTAGAGTACATTGGTGCAACTATAACCATATCAGTCTTCAGTCCTAACTACCGAAAGCATCCCGTAATTACTTCCCTCTTTACTCACTTGCAAGTAACTCACTCTAACGCTTCTAGTGGAGTGTTCGATGCTTCGGTTTGACTGTCGCTATGTTTCCGATTCTCGCCTGTTCGAACGACTTTCCTGAAGATTCCAACGAAACCTTAGCACAAGTCCTAAGTAGATTGAGAGGATGACTAGTAAGCCACTCATTTCGTTGGTACCTCACTCAAGAAGCTCACTTTAGGTGCTGAGGTGGGTGGCGGGCTCGGTGGTGAGGCGTGATGGGATGTAGGCAATAGAGATGAGGCTAAGATGAACCTGGAAAAGGAGATGTAACAGCACTGGAGCTGATCATTGATATCTTTAGCTTCTTTACTTCTTGTCTTGGACTTTGCTCTCATCTCGGTATTTAGATGTTTTTGTTTTGTTTTAATCATACTGTATTCACTCTACTTAGAGTATGACAGCCCCTTACTCCCCTCCGCCTCCGGGCTGGCCGGCTAGATGGCGGAGCTCCGCTCCTGCTACCCGTCGTCCCCTTCTGACCAAAGAAAAGAAAAGCATCTGAAGGTGATCTACAAATTACAAAGGAAATGTGATGAAATCAGGGAGCGCCCGCCGGTTCTTACTCCTCCGCCCGTTGCCCGCCGGCTCTTACTCCTACTCCTCCGCACGTTTGGGCGGGAATTTCCCGATATCGGTAGCTATCAGGAAGTCCATCACCGCCTTATCGCACTTCTCCATGGAGAGCAGCTCAGAGACTTGCACGTGTTGGCATCTGCCCGCTCTCCATCCCGTTGCTTTCCCCACCTCTTTCCAGAGCGTTTTCTGCTGGTCTTTCCATCGGCTGCAGTGGCGGAAGAGATGCTCCCGCGTCTGGGCTACCGTCCTACCTCCGCCGCCGCACCACCAGCATTTGTCGTTGTCTGGGTGTCCGAACCGCTTTAGGTACGTTCCCACTGGCGCGTGTCCGGACTTCAGTCGGTAGAACCTGGCTGCCAGTGGTTTCGCACTATTCATTGGGATGGGTCTCTTGCTCCCAGCTTTGCCTTTTAGTCTGTAGCCGTGATGTTTGCTGCATT
>Ga0307512_10001379_pt1 | contig 34499 bp, 35 predicted proteins | sample 14_EM_MG_FD_200267 | JGI IMG/M metagenome (GOLD analysis project Ga0307512, IMG submission 200267) | Populus trichocarpa ectomycorrhiza microbial communities from riparian zone in the Pacific Northwest, United States - 14_EM | ecosystem: Host-associated > Plants > Roots > Unclassified | place... | reverse complement strand
TCCGCCATTCCACAATGTGAATAAAATCGCCACGAAGGCGCATGTCTATAATTATTCCAGGCAATAGGCCACTTCGAGCCTATATTCATTGAAGCCCACCACGCATCGAAGATGATTTACAAAGTAAGGTTGCTCAAATCACGAATAAAGACCCATTTGATTTTGGATGAGATCATAACCTCGAGCAAAGAGGTGTTCAGAGATGGTGAATCCCACATGGTGGTAAAAATTGGACTGCTGGGTAATCCGACTGGAAAGATTGCCGGAAGTAACGTTATACTATAGCAAACTGCGGGTTCTTAAGTACTGACTACAGCTACAAGCTAAAAACACAGATCTGTATGACATTGCATGCACATTTGTGAAGTTGTATACAAGGACAGATTGCAAAGACTGACCGGGTAAAACCTGATTTAAGAACAGCACAATGCAGTACAGTGTTGTATAGCGTTCTGAGCCTCCACAAAGATTGTTGATGCTCTGTGGGTGCTTAATTGTAGGAGGCAGATGCGATATCACCACTAGCATTTTTGCCTGTAAAGGCTGCCGAGAAGTCCATTGTGGGTTGTCTGCGTTCCATTGCCTTTAGATTATCCAGGATGCAAGATCAAAGATTGTTGACGCTCCGTTGACACTCATTTTGGGACATTGTTACGATCTTCTCGCAAGCTGATTTGACTGGTAAGGTGCCCGATAGTTCAATTATTGATCAAGGATGGAGCACCGCGCGTTGATTTTCCAAGATGCGAGGCCTACAATGGTTGAGACTCTGTTGACGGTCCTTTGTTGAGCATTGTGAAGATGTTGTTGAAAGGATTGTTGCTTAGAAAGGCAGTCGCTATTTCGATTATGGCTTAATCACGCTGTATAGCCTTTGAATTTGCCATGATGCAAGGCCAAAAGTCGTTGACGCTCCGTTGACGCTCATTTTTAGGACATAGTAGCGACGTTGTCTCATCGATTTTCACCTAGAAAGGCGGCCGATAGTTTGATTATGGCTTAACGTCGCAGCGCAGCCCGGGCATTTGCTATGATGGAAAGCCAAAAATCGTTGATGCTCCGTTGACGCTCATTTTTGGGACATACTAGCGATGTTGTCGCAGCAATTTTCACCAAGAAAATCGGCCAATAATATGATTATGGCTTAATGTCGCCGCTCAGCCAATTGATTTTCTAAGATGCATGGCCTAAAGTCATTGACGCTCCGTTGACGCTCATTTTTAGGACATAGAAGCAATGTTGTCACAGCAAGTTTTGCCTAGAAAGGCGGCCGATAATGCGATTATGCATCAATGTTGCCGCACCGCTCTGGCATTTTCTATGCTGCAAAGCCAAAAATCGTTGACCCTCCGTTGACGCTCATTTATAGGACATAGAACCAACGGTGTCACAACACGTTTTGCCAAGAAAGGCAGCCGATACTGAGATTATGGATTCAGGTTGCCGCACAGCCCTTGCATTTTCTATGATGCAAGGCCAAAAGTCGTTGACACTCATTTTGAGGACATAGATGCAATGTCATAGGAACAAGGTTTGTTTCGAAAGGCGGGCGATAGTGCAATTATGGCTTAATATCGTCGCGCAGCCCTCTTGATTTTCTATAATGCAATGCCAAAAATCATTGACACTCCATTGACGCTCCGTTGACGCTCATTTTTAGGATGTGGCAACGAGCATGTAGTTTGCCTTTTTCGCTTTTACGCGGAACAATACGTTCACTTTGGAATGATATGACAATCCTGCCACTTGATTGCCGAATGTGTAAGACTGTAAATCATTGACGCTCTGTTGACGCTCACTTTAATCACATCGAAACAGCCTTTGTGCACCCAATAATTTTACGCAACGATTCATCTACACATTATTGTCATCCAATATTGCATTTGCATGTATTATCGTTTGCATCCAGGAGTTGTATTCCCTCTCAATATCTGATCAGTGCTATCCACGCTATCTGGATGAGAAATGAAGTGCCCCTATCACATTCGCACGCTTTCGGCTGGCAATTTCCGGCATGTAGAACATTTCACTAGTTTTTTGTAATTATAGCTCGAGTTCATCACCTTTCCTTATCCAGCTCCTTCTCCTCGATTTCCATGACGTACCATAAGCAATTTCAAATATCTCAACCATGTGCACGAGGTCTGTGTGGAGAGTTATGCAGTTTGATACATGGATGAATGCAGCATGACGGTCATCGTTCAGACTGATTCGTATTAAGCACTGACCGCTCTTTCTATAACACGTATGACGTTACTCACTTAAATGTTGTTAGTATATTTCGTCACTAATATTGAGTTTATTTGATCGCATAACAGTCACATGCTGATGCAAATTGATAGTGTCAGCCGTTTTGTTGCCTGATTTGGATTCTAGAACCTTCACATGGTGCGTTCGACCCTTGCACAAGCATAAACGAATTATCACATCTCACAATTTGGTCACTGAAATCAATAAAAAGCTGACAGGTAGCAAAAGTGGTAAACAAATTGCTTGTCACAAACAGATGACATAAATAATCACAATTTGCCAATCAATTGCTCCGCTGACCCAGGAGCTGTCACCATATCTTCGTCTGCATCCGAAATCTATATGGTGATTAGCTGGAGGCTATAAGCAGGTATAAAAGCCTAGTGGTTCAACAGGCTTGGCTTTCAGCGAAGGTAACGTATCAGCCTCTGCGGAGGGTTCAAAACAGGATATGGTTGTGTTCGACTGCTGATTCACCGAACCTAGCCGAATATGTTTACTTCCTGGTTGAGAAGTCCCTTGCGACATTTGCGATATTCCACGGACAATGTCAAGCCTCTCCATAAGCTCTCCAAATGTTGTTGGTAGAGGTGCCGAAGCTACATCATCTGTTTGAGGTTGAACGACTACCGGAACTCTTAATTCGGCAGTGCGGTACTTCTTATCTCGTTCATGGAAGTATTCGGCAGCGTCCTCCCATCCCGGTTTCTCAATTCGTCAACCTTCATCTGGTTCTGCCGGAAGCTCTCCATGCGCTGCTGTACCGTTTTGGAGATTGTGCCCATCACCCAGCCGGGTTCATCATCTTCGCTCAGCTTGCCCAGCTCTGTCTATTCATCCTCATCTTCCCCATCCTCCCAATCGTCGGAACTTACAAGATCACTCAGACTGTCTCCGATAGCAGCCACCATCTCCTCAAAAGTCATTTAGGGCTCTCTCAGTGTCGAATCCCGCGATTTCCGCATGCGTCATATCGTCCTGCTCTTGTTGAACCACTGCCTCTGGGTCTTCAACTCGCTTTCTTGCCCCAGTGGTCTCTCTCTCAACATAATCCTCAATCGATTTCTCTTTCTCTTCATTGCTTAAGAAGTGCGTTTCTCGTCGTTTTTCTGCCGCAGGCTTCTTTTTGGATCTCAAGCTGCGCAATGCCCCAAGGGCTCGGACTCTCTCTGCTTCCAAGCCGCTCTTGCCTTCATTCGCATGACGACATCGCTGGCTTGACCGCTTTGTCGATCTGCCGTACCTGCCAGCCGGAAGTTTCGAAAAGTTCTGTTTCTGAGCATTTACCATTGTACTTTGGGTGGACTTTGTTGTTGGGCGAGATGTTGGATGGTGCAAGTTATGGACAAGATGGAGGCAAGCTGCGTCTTTTATGTCAAGGTTGGTACGTTTACTCATCTTGAACAAAGTAAAATCTCTCTTTTGACTGTCAATAAATCAGGAATAGTGACGCTAACCGTACAACATGACATGATTGTTAGCGTCATTTTGATGCAATATCCCGGCGATTATTTGAGACAGACATCAGCAGATGTCCTTTCTCTCGAACAACGTCCTATTGATATATAGGGATTAGGCGATTCCAGCGGTCGTACACCGCAGTTTATCCCTGTTATCAAACAGACAACATCAGACCGACTTTTTGCAACTTGCGGGGCGGTGAGAAACCCCTGCAACTTGCGGCCATACTCAGCAGGATTCATCTTGAGCATAATGATCATGTTGGCTGCTACTTATTCCATTCTGACAAGAAACAAACTATATAGTCCTCAGGGCTTCCCACTTCCTCTTGTTATCATCTTCCTCTCATATTCCACACCAGCACATCATGGATACACAACCACCTCCACCAGGTGAGAGCGGATCGAATAACGGCCGATTGGTGGGCGCTACATCAACTACGGATATACTTGGCACACAACAAGAGCGCAGACACAACTTAGTAAACCGTGAAGCTGCCAATGGAGCCACCAAACATATCACCCAAGATGCACATTTGAAAATCGTCCGCAACACTGGAAGCAGGAAAAATATGAAGCAGCAGGCAGTGGGATGTGAGTATATCAAAGGGCGGTCAATTAACTGTATAACGTACAGCGGGTGTCCATAGAGAGCTACGTAAGGAATTTATCGCTGCCCGTAACAGGAAACCTCCATGGTCGACAAAGGCCTTTGTCCGCGCAGTCCGCGAAATCCAACATCATGATGTTGTCAGCTCTGGGATATTCGCAGATGAATTTGCTGATAAGCATCTCTGTGAGTGGACGAAGCGGGTAATAATCACCTCAGAGGAGGCTACGGAAGCATAGATGGTAGAGGTAACAGCCGAATTTCATTGTTAGAAGCAGCAACTAATGTCTTGTAGGTTTTCAACATGTTGGCAACTATGGCAAGGCAAGGAGGTTGGGTACAGCTGGAACATTCCGACATGCGCCTGGCCTTGAATATGGATAAAATGGCCAAAGAAGGCTTTTCGCGCGCCGCAATCGAGGAAACGAAATATCGCATTAAGCAATCACGCGGCGCGGTCCGAGAATCGAAGAAACGTGGTGTTGAGTTTCCTGTGCACAAATAGGTGAAGGCTGCGATGAAAAGACACCCAGCAATGCTTTGTCAAAACCAAACGTCCGGCTGCCTTCCATGGCAAAATGGCACCGCAAAGAATCCACAGTCACCGTGGGGACGCGAAGAAACAGGTACACCTCCACCCGACGGACGCAGAGAGCGGACTCCAGAGCCAACTCCGCCACTCCCCGGCATGCCATCCGCCCCAACCGGTAACACTTCTGAAGTTCAACCTTCTCAAATCGTCAATTTGGCCGCCGGATATACGTATTCGCATACAGCTCTTCCCTGTGCAGAATTATTCGATGTTCAGAAAACCGAGCACGATACCGATTTTGATCCAGCTATGCTGACTGATGAAGGTTAGTGCACTATCAGTGGTGTGGTGATGCAGCTAACAATCATTTTGAAGACAAGAGCAGCGGATTGAGCGATCCTGAAACTGATGACGAGCATTGACCGAAAGACACGGGATTTTGGAGTATATTATTACATATATCTATGTATTATTAAAGAACAACGTAGTGATCAAGAAGAAAGTTATTAAAACCACCAGAAAGGCAGCCAAAACAATGTGAATGATGGAGTGTGCCAAATTAAATGATTGCATATTGCGGATACAGCCATGGCAAAATGAGCGTCAATAGAGCGTCAAGGATTTTTGGTCATGCGTTCTGGGAAATCACACCTCCGATAGGTTGGAGTCAGTCTTAGAGGAATTTTCGGCGGCCTATATAGGTAAAACAGATTGCAATACCCTCCCTGCCCCATCATGAAAATGAGCGTCAACTGAGTGTCAACGATGTTTGGTCATGCGTCCTGCGAAATTACGCCTCCAATAGGTTGTAGTCAGTCATAAAGTAATTATTGGCTGCCTTTATAGGCAAAACAGATTACAATACCCACCCTGCACCATCATGAAAATGAGTGTCAACGGAGCGTCAACGATTTTGGAACATGCGTCCTGGGTAATCATGCCTCCGATAGGTTGTAGTCAGTTATAAAACAATTATTGGCTGCCTTTATAGGCAAAACAGATTGCAGTACCCTCCCTGCCCCATCATGAAAATGAGCGTCAGCAGAGTGTCAACGATTTTTGGTCATGCGTCCTGGGAAATCACACCTCCAGCAGGTTGTAGTCAGTCATAGAGGTATTTTTGGCCGCCTTTATAGGCAAACCAGAATGCAAGACCAAATATTGTTGACGCTCTGTTGACGCTCTGTTGACGCTCTGTTGACGCTCATTTTCAGGATGTGGTTGGGCGCGTGAGTATGTTTGTTTTGCACATGAAGGCGACTAATACATCGAAAATGTACTGTGACGTACCAATGTCAATATTGTACGATTTACAGTAGCATATCTGAATGCGACCATAAATATGAAACCCGAAACACAGAACCGGAAATTGGAACTGACGGGTCTAGCCAAACCCGGCGAAACACTGGGGTTGACGGGTACGGGTCCGGGTTTGGCCAGCCAAGAGTCAGTGGGGCGGGTTTTTGGACTGTTCTGGAACCTAACAGACCCGTTTTTGCAGTCCAAACCCGGACCGCTGGCGGGTTACCCGGACCTGTTGCTAACACTAGTCATCATTCGTTTGGGGCTGAATGACTGCTGGAACCGTCAATTCAAATGTGCCGGACTTTGTATCTCGTGCACTGAAGTACTCGGCTGCATCCTCCGATCCCTGTTGAGTCTCTTTGTCGAGCTTCATCTGCATCTGCCGAAACCTCTCCGTGCGCTGCTGTTCAGGTTTGGCGATTGTGCCCATCACGGAGCCAGGTTCGTCATCATGGACCAGCTTGCCCTGCTCAGTCTCATCATCAACCTCGTCTTCCCCATCCTCCCCGTCGTCGGAACTTGCAAGATCACTTAGACTATCTCTGATGGCAACCAGCATCTCGTCAAACATCTTCTCAGACTCTCTAGACGTCCATCCCGCGATTTCAGCATGTGGCATGTCATCCTGCCCTTGTTGAACCGCTGCCTCTGCGTCTTCAACTCGCTTTCTTGCCCCAGCAGTTACTCTCTCAACATAATCCTTAATCCATTTCTCTTTCTCTTCTTTGCTTAAGAAGTGCGTTTCTTGTGATTGCTCCGCCGCACTCTTCCATTTGTATCTCAAGCTGCGTAATGCCCCAAGTGCTCGGACTCTGTCGGCTTCTGAGCCGCTCTAGCCATCAGTCGCATGATGATGTCATTCAGTCGACCCCTTTGTCGATTTGCCGTATCTGGCAGCCTGATGTTGTACAACGTTCTTTTTTGGAGCATTGATCATTGCAATTTGCGTGGAATTTGTTGTTGGGCGAGGTGTTGGATGTTGCAAGCTATGGACAATATGGAGGCAAGATGCGTCTTTTATGTCAAGGTTGGTACGTTTACTCATCTTGAAAAAAGCAAAATCTCCCTCCTGACTGTCAATAAATCAGAAATAGTGACGCTAACCGTACATCATGACATGATTGTTAGCGTCATTTTCATGCAATATCCCGGGGATTATTTGAGACAAACATCAGCAGACGTCCATTCCCTCAACCAACATCCGATTGATATATACCGACTAGGTGATTCCAGCGGTCGTACACTGCAATTTATCTGCGTTACCAAACAAACACCATCAGATGGACTTTTTGCAAATTGCGGGGCAGTCGGAAACCCCTGCAACTTGCAGCCATACTCAGCAGGATTCATCTTGAGCATAATGATCATGTTGGCTGCTACTTATTCCATTCTGACAAGAAGCTAACTATATTGTCCTCAGGGCTTCCCACTTCCTCTCGGTATCATCTTCCTCTCCTTTCCCTCACCAGCACATCATGGGTACACAACCACCTCCACCAGGTGAGAGCAGATAGAATACTGGCCGATTGGCGGGCGCTACCACTAATATGGACATGCTTGGCCCACAACAAGAGTGTAGACACAAGTTAGTCCACCACGACTCTGCGAATGCAGCCACAAATCATACGACCCAGGATGCGCATTTAAAAATAGTCCGCAAGACTTGAAGCTGCGAAAATGCGAATCAGCATGCTGTCGGATATGAGTATATCAATATCCAGGCAAAGGGCGGTCAATTACCTGTATAATGGACAGCGGGTGTCCATTGAAAGCTAGGTAACAAGTGTATTGCTGCGCGTAACAGGAAACCTCCATGATGGACAAAGGCATTTGTCCGTACAGTTCGAACATCATGATGTTCTCAGCTCTGAGATTGTTGCAGATGCATTTACTGATATGTGTCCCCGTGAGGGGACAAAGAAGGCATCAATCAACTTAGAGGAGGCTACGGAAGTGTATATGGTAGAGGTAACAAACGGAATCCATTGTTAGATGCTGCAACCATTGTCTTGTAGGTCTTCAACATGTCTGCAACTATGGCAAGGCAAGGAAGTCAAGTACAGCCGGAACCATCCGACAAGCACCTGGCATTGAAGATGGCCATAATCGCCAACGAAGCCTTTTCGCGCGACACAATTGAGGAAACGCAATACCTCACGGAAACACCACGCACCGAGGTCTGACAAGCGAACAAGCATGGTGTTGGGTTTCCTTGGCACAAAGAGGTGAAGGCCGCGATAGAAAGGCACCCAGCAATGTTTTGTCAAAACCAAACGGCTGACTGCCTTTCTTGCCAAACTGGCACAGCAAAGAATCTGCAGACACGCTGGGGACACAAAGGTACAAGTGCATCTCCACCCGACCGATGCAGAGAGCGGACTCCAGAGCCGACTCCACCACTGCACGGCACGCCACCAGCCCCAAACGTCAATACTTCCGGATTTCAACCTTCTCGGATTGTCAATTTGCCCTCCGGATATACGTATTAGAATTCATCTATTCTTTCTGCTGAATTTGCCCCTGATGAGAAAACCAAGCACGATACCAATTTTGATCCAGATATGCTGACTGATGAAGGTTAATACACTCTCTGTGGTGTGGTAATGCAACTAACAATCATTTTGAAGACAAGAGCAGCGGATTGAGCGATCCTGCAACTGATGACGTGCATTGTGCAAAAGTCATACGATTTTGGAGATTATTATAAATTATATCTATGTATTATTAAAGAACAACGTAGTGATCAAGAAGAAAGTAAATAGAAACGCCAGAAAGGCAACCAAAACAATGTGAATGATGGACAGTGCCAAATTAAATGATTGCATATTCATCAGCAAAAAATGAAATGGCATTCTCAGTATCCTGAGCATTTCGAAATTCAAGTTCGCCTTTTCTTATTTATGCAGTGTACTCTAGCTGGAAATATACTCAGTAAGGTTGTTTTGATACCTTTGCGGGATTTTCTAACTTGGTATAGTATTCCCAAACGGGTATAGCTTGGTCTGTGACATTGTTTATAGTGGAACGTTAGTTTATTTTTAAAAATGAAGTATATAATCGACATACTATCGCTTGCTTAGTAATATTATGAAACATTTGGTTTCTATATCTTCATGACAAATCATAATGAAACTAACCATATTTGGAATACTTCCAGCTATAATCAACAAATAACTGAATATCTTTAATAATAGATCCTATTTGAGTTAGTTTGTTTTTGATTTGTCATTTCGAAATAGTAATGTAAAGTTTCATGTCATGACTCAGCAAAGTATTCTATGTTCATTACATGTTTCAAAAATAAAAGTAGCTGACTTTAATCAATTAAGAAATGTATACAACTAGGCTTTACCTATTGTGGAACACTATACCAAGTTTGGAAATCCTGTCAAATTGTGGATGCGATAATACTCAGTATCATTTGTATAACTGGACCCGGCAAAATCGACCAAACGCGAACTTCACGTTCGAAAATCTTCACAATGCTCAGAATTTTCGGGATATATTTTCCACTTTTTTCTGATGTTGCGGAAACTGCCATGGCAAAATGGGAGTCAACGGAGCGTCAACAAGTTTTGGTCATACGTCCTGGGAAATCACATCTCCGATAGGTTGTAGTGCGTCATAGAGGAATTTTTGGCTGCCTAAGTCATCGGCGAAACAGATTGCACTACCCTCCCTGCCCCATCCTGAAATTCAATGTCAACGGAGGGTCAAGTATGTTTGGTCATGTGTCCTGGGAAATCTCACCTCCGATAGGTTGCAGTCAGTCATAATGGAATTATTGGCTGCCTTTATAGGCAAAACAGATTGCAATACCCTCTCTGCGCCATCATGGAATGAGCGTCAACGTAGCATGAACGATTTTTGGTCATACGTTCTGGGAAATCACACCTCCGAAAGGTTGTAGTCAGTCACAGAGGTATTTTTGGCTGCCTGTATAGGCAAAACAGATTGCAATGCCCACCCTGCCTGATCATGAAAATGAGCGTGAACGGAGCGTCAACATTTTTTGGTCATGCGTCCTGGGAACTCACACATCAGATAGGTTGTAGTCAATCATACAGGAATTATTGGCTGCCTTTGTAGGCGAACAAATTGCAGTACCCTCCCTGCTCCATCATTGAAATGAGCGTCGACGGAGCATCAACAATTTTTGGGCATGCATCCTGGGAAATCACACCTCCGATAGGTTGTAGTCAGTCATAGAGGAATCATTGGCTGCTTTTATAGGCAAAACAGGTTGCAAGAAGAAATGTCGTTGACGCTCTGTTGACACTCTGTTGACACTCTGTTGATGCTCTGTTGACGCTCTGTTGACGCTCATTTTCAGGAAGTGGTTGGGCTGGTGAGTATGGTTGTTATGAACATCAAGGCAGCTAATACGTCGAAAATCAACTGTGAGGTACCACTCTCAATATTTTACGATGAACACAAGCATATCCGAATACAGCCATAAATGTCACACCAGAAACGTAGAAACAGAGATTGGAACCGATGGGTGTAGCCAAACTCTGAGTAACGCGCGGGTTGCCGGGTCCAGGTCAGGGTTTGAACTGCCAAGAGTCAGCGGGTCAGGATTGTAGACAGGTCTGGAACCAAAATGACACGTTTATTTGGTCCGAACACGGACTGCTGGCAGGTTACCCGGACACGTTGATAGCGTTACGCGTGTCGCATGATTTTCGGATCGCTTAGTGTTCATACTGTTTCTGGGTTTTGTATTGGTTTTCTGTTATTCATAGTATTATGGGACACCAGCCATTCGGTGTTTGTGTAACTCCTGGCGCGTACGGAACCTACTTTTGATGGTGATGAGGCTCAATAAATCTCTCAAGTTGGCTGACAGTATTGTGAGCATACACACCAAGCTGCTCAGGCCCAGCAACACCTGATGGCCATTTCTACAGTGCAGACTCAACTCCTCGCATGTTGTCGACACTGCCAGGGATGACCCCTCTCTGTTGCCCTGAATTATCTTGCCTAAAGATGTTCACCATCAGCAAAAAGCGACCCTAGTTTCCCAATCCGGACCCCACGCACTGACCTTAGGCAGGATTCGCAACATCTTGAAATAGGCTGCCACGTCATTGGCCTAAATCAGGATTCTGGAAGATTCATTACATCGTTGTGATGACCGTTTGCAAAACTTATAATGTGAGATCTCTCTGCGAATTGCACGTTGCTGATATTTTACTGGGAGATCATTCTTACTAACCTTGAACCCCTGCAACCTTATTTCTTTTGCTTAAACTGTATTTGCAGCCTGATCACCATCACCATCACTATCACCATCCCCATACCATCCCAATCCCCATCACCCTGACAACTATTTAGACCCCTGAAGCAATATTTCACTATCTCCATCCTCCATTTGCATCACCCCCATCACCCAGGCTTCCACAATGTACCAATTTGCAATATGACGCCTTATAGCAACTGGCTTCTCTACTGCTGACTGTCTTCGAGTGTAAAATTGTGCCAATCAACTGCGATAGATTCACTGGTAGGCACAAATGATTCGCCTCATCGGGCACATCAATGCACTGCAAGGGTACCGGAGTATGTCCATTATTGGCAATCAATTTGCTGTTTAACTACACCTCCAGGCTGGCGGACCCCTTCCGACCTGTGCAGATCGACTCTGATTGACTTGCCTGTAGGCTCAATGAATGTCTCTCGTCGGGTACATTAAGATGGTGCAGGGATACCAAGATACATCAATCGATATTTTTCGATTTCCTGCTGTTCTGCTTCTCCAATCTACAGGGTAGACCCATTTCGAAGATTCCCAGATCATCTCTGATTGACTTGATGGTATGCTTAATTGATCCGGCTTGATTTAGCTGGTGCAAGGATGCTGTGGTACATCTATGATTCACTTTTCATTCGCTGTTCTTGCTCCTCCTCCTCCTCTCACTCCTCCTCCTCTTCCTCCTGATGCTCCTCATCCTGGACCTCCAGGCCTGACCTGTTTCTAACTTTGGCAGATAAGCTAGGATTAACTCGCTAGTATGCTCAATCCATTCGGCTTGACAAATACGTTGAGATGAGGCAAGGACGCTGGGGTATGTCCACTATTGGCTCCCGATTTGCTGCTATTCACCTCCATCTCCTACACCTCCTGCCTGGTTGGCCTCCTTCAATCTTTTGCAGATCGACTCTGATTGACTCACCAGCAGGCACCATCAATTCCTTTGGTCGAGTACATCAAGATGGTTCGATGACGCTGGGGTATGTGCAATACCGACTATCAATTCGCTACTCTACTTCTTCTCCACCTCCTGCTGATCCCCACCACCACCACTCAGCTTGGCGCAGCACTGAGCGATGGCGCGTGTAGGTAGATACAGGGATGATGATGATGGACTGGGCGACGGGGGCATGCGGAGATAGAGAGGTAACCAATCCTATCATTATGCGACGAATTACACACTCAATCTTTCCGCGCTTTCTCTCGGACTAGCTCAATTGGAGGTGTCAAGGACCCAAGCAATTGAGTGAATCCTCACGGCCAGGTAGTATTGTTCCTACTAACCCTCTTCCTCCGCTCCTCACGCCAGAGCCAATTTTTTACACAATTTCTTTTTGAATACCACCAGAGGCGTGGCTGAGTGTTGATGATGGGTCTTCTGCCTTCTAGCTCCACCATATCATCACATCACCCTCCAGTGCTGCCCCCTTTGGATTGCCGCCAAGCAGGTGTTGGTGTGGGACCCCTGATTCTGGTGTCAGAGATAGATTGTTGTTTAAATAGAACTCATATACAAGTAATCAGTGGTTGAGAAATTGCAATTTTGAAGTTCTGACCTGGATAGAGCCAAATGCGCGTTGAAATGATTAATTTACACTTTCCGCGGTGAGGTTTCGGTCATTCATGACATGATTGCAAATACTCCCTGAACATTCAGAATCATTAGAGCAACGCCATATGTCAGGGAAACCTCAATTCCATTTTTTTGGGGTTTGTGGCTACAATAAGCTAACTAAGTATAATGAAGCAAATTGTGGTTTTGCTGATGACCTCAGACAGCTGGCGACCGAAACATATCAAGTTTCCTCATTCTGATCACACTCAAGTTGCACTACCGAAGATTCTGACTATTTGCAGTGTGCCCCAATGCGGTGAACCTGCCCAGTGACATGAATTATACTCCGAGAAAGAATCTGTTGAACATTTGAACATGTATCCCAGCCTCGAACACGTTCGAATCATCACAGACTCGGAGTCTCAACTACCACCACCTCGTTGCCTGTGGCCAGAATCATACCCCAGCTCTGGCGCTCCACTGAACGATTGCATTGTTCACCGAAGGGAATGGGACACTCAGGGGTGCTTTGAGACAATCGTACAAAACAATCTCTACTACCCTATTGCGACAAGTGAAGAGTACAAATTCATCCAGTGTGGGATCAAAGAGAAGGGTATGAAGACTTACTATGACAACGTGCTGATGGAAGAACACACCGCACTGTGTTTCCCAAGATTCTGAAATGGGGATGACATCCATATGCTTGTGGCTGGCATGCCTAGTGATCTGGCTCTCGGGGAGTAGGAACTACACAATCTCATAGATATGATCTGGAATGACCATAACCAATGCTGTATCAAATCCTGGAGTTGAGACATAATCAGAAACATGCGATGGTTCATGTGGCAGCAAGCCTACGGAGTGCACCTCATTTACGCCCCGCAGTGTTGCTTCATGGGTAATTCACCACCGAACTGCTTGTATACTGAAATGCACACTGCGGACCTGTGGTGTGAGACACACGTATGGAGAAACACCTGAGGATAATCACATGCTAATCAATGTTAAGTTCAATCTCAGAGTGGGGGATACAATGGTTCCCTTGATCTTCATGTCAGACAGAAGACATCTCTTGAATTTTGCTGGTGACAAGAAAGTGTGGCCCATATATATGACAATTAGGAATCTATCGGCAAAGGTCGGCCAAATGCCCTCAACGCACACCATCGTATTGGTCACTCTCTTCCCCGTTTCAATTCAGAATCACAATATTCCTCTGATGCGGCTTGAAGTGCAGCGGCAAAGAAACTGACAGGTGATGACTGAAGTACTCAAGTGGGTTCTCCAGCATCTCACCTTCAAAAAAAATCCCAGCGCTGAAGATGGGTATTACAATGTCCACCATGCAGCTGGTAACTGTAGGCATTGGAAGCTGGTTTAAGCAGCATGGGTGTAATGGCACAGCTGCACGTGACGGGTCCAGGTCCGGGGAATACCCGCTGTATATTGTCGACTCGCCATGAGCCTTTGATCTCTAGCGATAACCTTATCTTAATCTATCCTTATAATACTTCACAATATGGACATCCACGTATGCAACTGTATCGACTGATAAATGTTCCTACAAGGCCATACACGGGCGTGTGCCTTGACACTATTGTTGATCATGAACTTCATATACGTTTCACATGATCGATTCCATGAATTTCCGCTTTCTGACATGTCACGACACGCAATCTACGCACGAGATGTTATACAGTTTGAGAGCTCAGATTGCATCAGGGAAGTGCCTTGATATATCTATTGAATTGAGGTTAACGGTGACAGACAATTTCGTGTGGATTCTGGAGGCCAATCAGCCAGAGAAGCGTCGCGACACCGACGAATGAGACATCATCCAGGCTTGAGATCCAGGAATCGCAGATACAAACGAGGTAGGTATTGTCCAACAAATTGAGGTCAACGATTGCAGAGTCAATTCCAAGTTGATTCCAGGCCACCCGGCAAGGAGACGCATCAGAGACTAAGTCAGTCGGGGCCAATTGCAATGAATTCATCATACAAAAACTCAAACACTATCAATCGCGGCATCAATGATATTCGATAAGTTACATTCCAAATGTGTCAGTAGACAATCCCAGGGAAGATGGCAGAGCCTATGCGTACATATGAGTGGCGTCACTGGCAATGCCAAAGCCGGCTATTCTGCGGAGGCAGTTTACAAATTACGTGTGATTAATGTCGATCCACATCACGGACAGCAGTTGCAATCCGACAGACGTCTACACAACTCGATAGTCAGCTACATTACGGCTGCTGCCAGGGGTTTACCGCAGCGGTTAGAGAAGTGTTACAACGCTATATACGGTCAGTGGGTCAATGAGGCAACTGTGATTACCGATACGATTACCTGTATCATTGGTGTATCAACTGGAAGAGTTCCAGATAGTGCAGCAGCGATCGCAGATCGTGTGGCAGCTCCGAATGGGAGGTATGATAACCCCGAAGGTTCTGAAGTGCCTAGCGGTTATGATTAGTGATGACTATTGTCAACTATCACAATCAGCACTTGATTGGACGACCGAATCGGAAGGTTGTAAGAGCGCCATCTGCGCCAAATAAATCCTATTTCATCACAAAGTCAACGCCAGCTGATCAATCTTTAACAAGTGAATACAGATGTGTGCCCATACGATGCCATACAAAGAAGGTTTTTAGGATTGCAGTGGAGATGATGTTGATTTGTAGCCGGGATTCTCAGGATCCACGGGGCTACTGGATGGACCGTCTGGGCATTCTCAGAAGACCAGCGGATTCAGCATATATTTAAGGTGCGCGGAGGTTCAATTGATGTGTCATATCCCCACATAGGAATGGACAGTATTTGGTTGTCAGACAGTCCCAATTGGGTGTGACAAGTGTGTGATTCGCTGGGTGAACGTAGGTGTACACATGGTGGCAGCCGCTGTTGACGCACAGTGAGCTGGAGAATTTACGTCGAATTCCACAGCATTCAACAGTTGGCTTTGCAACCCCAGGGTGAGTGGAAGACATGGCAGTCGACCGGGCAGGCCATCAGGTATGCCGCCAGAAATGTACCGATATCGCTGCTCAGGAAGAGGCATGTTCCAAAGAAGGTGGCGGATTTCCGGATATTCCAATATTTGGAAGCAATGCCTTTGACATTCAAGGGGCCAGTGAGGAGGTCGTTTGGACGTTTGTCCTAGACGTGGTAGTTCGTATTGGGCTGCTGGGAGTGACCGTGGAAAGCATCTGAAGTGGTGAAAACGACACCAGGCACTGGACGGGCAAGCAGGGAGCAGCAGCGGCAACGGCCAGCAAAAGGTTTCCAAGGGTATACGCGTGTAAATGTTGTCGGCACGCCGAGACATGAAAGGAGTATTGGATGCCGGGGCTTGACCCTATTATGGACAACGGTTTTGAATCCGGGCTCTTGGGTATTCCTTCATACCGCTTCATCTCTAGTACGAATTGAGAACTATTGTTTGGAGATTGAGCTGGCACAACCACAATGATGGTGCGTGCAGACGATGGAGGACATATCCCAGCTATATATGAAGCATTCATGGAGGTTGTCAGCAAAGCGCGGCAGACACTTGGACCGTGTCTGTCAATTAACCATGCTATCGGTGTGGAGCATGCCTGCACTTTGCCTTATGGCCGGATTTCAATTGAGCGAAGTTGAGTTGAATGGTGTTTTCATGTGAGGTGAGTTGAGTTGAGTCGTGCGATATTCACACAATTGCGTGGATCAGGATCATGTGCTCACGAGGCCTGGTCATGGATTTGGTTATGGACTTCAAGGTCCCATACCATATGGACGGATCGATGAGTGGGTATTTTTTCATGATGGATGATGTCACCGGATTATGGGACTGCAATGAACTGTCAATGGAACACGGATATTATGGAGGTCAGTAACAATTATCTTCAGGGAGCTTACAGCACTAGAGGAGAATTAATGGAATGTTACCCATACGAGCACAATTATGCACAGTGGAAATGAATGGCTGCAACAAACTGGATCTCAGCTGGAGAAGAGTCACGGCCGTGGATGGATCGCAACCAGATATGGATCGACGACCGGAGGCGGATAACCTGAGGTGAATGACAGGAGATGGAGGAAGGGAGATGGATCAAGGGAGACAAATGACAATCAATCTCCTTTCCTATATGAAGCTACCAAGTTACAATCGAGCGTGGATTTGCAGACATACGGTGTTTCAGCGGCATGGCTCCACCCAGTACAATGCCAAGCAATACTCAGAGCAGTATTCAAAACACTGTTCAGAGATAGCGAATCATGCACCTAGATGCCCAAGTGCCAATGATGAATACAATCCCGAATCAGATCCCCAGTTACAGCTGCAGCCCAGTGACCGCACAAGCCTAACGAGAATAATCTTTGGCGGAGCGACGATCACTAAAGAGCGGGATGACAGAACCGGAATCGCAACAACCTGTACCGCGAATTACCTCACAGGAAATGCAGGAACGAAGCACTGTGAAACGCATTCCGAAAGGAAGCCTAGCAATGGCGAAATGTCCACCCAGAGAAGTGATGGCAAATATATCTCCAGGTGTTTCAAGAAACCGCATGGTTACGTTACATTCCCGAATGAGATCCCGACTCAGTCTCGGCTATACCGATTCCGTCTCGACAATCCCGAGATACACAGCTGCTACTCAAATTCAACTTCAGAATCAATTCTTACCAAGGTATATGACACACAAAGAAACTTAAATAGATTAGTCGTCGGCAGAGTTACGACGTACAAAAGGGGGATGGCCGTACAGCAATTAAATCAACCCCTACTGCAAGCAATCACCGTACCGGAAATTCTGGGAGGAAGCACCTCGAGCGCACTTACTGGCAGTGAATTGCAAGTGGAGATTTGTCAAGAATCGTAACTTGGGAGTCATCACTACCAGATTCAACAAGGGTACGTGGAGAAGAGTCAACAAGCAAAAACGACGATGAGGATACCCAGACAAGGGACAGCGCGCACACATGGAGAACGGCGGAAAGCATACCCTGAGGAAAGCTGGCGAGCGCACCCACCAATTGGAGATCAGTGCACCAAGCACTGGGCGGATGTCAAGTGAACCTACAGGTGCACCGACTTGGAGAATGATCAGTGCGACTGCAAGAGCACCAGATAAATAATGGAAAGATCAATGGAGTTTGATCTAGGGCGAACGAGTGCATTATGTTTACTGAAGCAGTTCCGAACCAGACAGAAAATTATCTCAGCACGTACCTTATAGTCTACTGAACAGCATGGGGAGCCACAGTCACCAAATGGCATCGCAAGAGACAGTCACTGAATGGCATCATGAGGGACAGATGAGACAACAACCAAGAGATGATCACTCAGATTTCGCATGTGACCATGATCACGGTCGAGGGACTCCAAATTGGGATTGAATCAGAGGATTATTGGGAGCTCTCTACAGCAGGCACCGATGGGGATGTTTTCCACATGGATTACCGAAACGAATGCCGAACGACCATACTAGAGGCCACTAAGCCTGCTTGGCCGAAGCTGAAGGAAGATGAATATAACTGCTGAGGGGCACAGTGTGAGAGCCACCGGCTGCGAAACATGATATCGGGACTGGCCTAGATAGCTATGAACGAGGGTCTGGAGAGTGCAACCGCACATGAATATATATGCTATGAATGACCATTTCATGAGAAGATTGAGAAATAGATACAAGGTCATGTATGATTAACCATCACCGATGGCTAAGATACCGAGAGCAGAACCTACAATTCACGCTGATAAGTCAAGCCCGGTCCATCCTGGCAGACTCACCGCCAATATGACTTCCTAACCGGCAATGATGATGATTGATGGGCAGGGCCTGTGGAGTACACGTGGAAATTGGAGAGCTCAAGAGCTAGCGCACTTGGATATATATGGTGAGTATGACCGATTATTGGAATGCTTACAAGTTAGATATGTAGATTGGATTGCCAATGGCGAAGGCGAAGGCGATGGCGATGTTGATGATGATGCTGGGAATGTAGCACAAGCCACCATCGATGCGGCTGGGTCAAGACGAGGCTCAACGTATCATTGGAGATTTCGCCGAGATTGCAGTGGCAAATTCCGACAATTACCTACACTTGGTACGAGTTACGAGTGCGAGATTGCATGGTTGGATGGCCGACATTACAGAAGTGGAGATATGGAGGATGGTGTCACTTCGGACGTTCCATGTTTCCCTTATCTTCTCATGACTTCAGTACTTCTTTCGATCTCGGCCCAGTACATATGCCGTCGGAATGGGTTTTTACCTGCTCCGGAGATGAGACAAGTGGAGGTGGAGTTTCCCTGGGCGCCAGATACACCGAAATGTTGCCCTGAGCGGTCCTGATTGGTTCGGGGACTTATGGGTTCATACAATTGCCTATGTAGAATTGTTTATTGTTTGTTTCCTTTCCTTCCTACTCTTATACCGGTTTATGCAGCCCAGGGGGTCTGCACCTAAAGAGGGCGATAATGTAAAGGCACCGCTGCATGTGACGTGTCCAGGGCCGGGTAATACCCACGTTGTAAAGTTGGCTCGCCACGAGCCTTTGATCTCTAGTGATAATCTTACCTTAACTTACCCTTATACTACTCCACAATATGGACATCCACGTGTGCAACCATATCTACTGATGTACCTTCCTACGAGGCCATACACGGGCATATGCCTTTACAGTGGGTTGCAGATTGCCCTGAGTATGGCAACCTACATCACCTTGAGCAGCATGTCTGTTCTGGGCGTGAGTGTCTGAATAACGAACTGGGAGATTATGTCCCTCCTGACAGGCAACACCCCCAGCACGATCCCAACTGATATGTAGTGCTCCGCAATGCCAACTGCAAGCCAGCTGATGCCGAACTGTTATCAAGACATATTCACCAAGCATTGAACAATTTTCAACATGTTCCCTGTATCGTGAGTGACCTACCGAAGCCCAACCTCCTCCATACAATGCACATTGGCACGCTTGAGCACCTCCAGAAGTGGATTTTCCACTTCATGAAGATGTAATAACAGCAGGACGACTCCAATACAATCTGGAAATCCGTTTCTACTCACCACGACCTGACACCAACAAATTGGTCATATCAGGAAGTTTCACAATGGAATGGGTAGGAGAAGAACTAAACTAGCTGGTACAAGCTTGGAGTTGTATCCCAGTCTCTGCGAGGCGAAAGCCCCACTCAGAGTTCCGTATTCAATCTGGTATTTGAGTGTGCACGGGGATTGTTAGAATTCTTTATGCCTGCTCAATATACATCTCACCATGATGGAACATTGATCTACATGCAGGACACCATGAGTTGTTTGCACACATTCAAAGATGTTTTCTTACTTGGGCAAGCTGGCAAAAATGTAAACACCAAAGCCTATGCCCTGGGAACGTGACTCATGAACAAGTGATAGGAAGAGGAGGACACAAACGCTGATACTTGGACACCGTGCAAGAATCGGTGCAAAATTGACTGATGGCAAGTTTATACCAGCCGTGGGACATATGTTTCCATGGAGTAGGATGACGACTTCAACCGTCGGAGGATCTACCTAATATCATTGGGTCGAACAGATTCATTTCCATGGAGCCTTCCAACAGTATTCTGCCGAAACACATGAACACACGGATAAAATGAACCCCAAGGATGATTGGAACACCTCCCAACTCAATCTCAACAACCTGTCGCAAGAGATCTTCTTGCAGCATCGGATTCTCCTCTTCGAAATCGGTGAGCTCAATCTCCAATCCCTCATTCAGCATCTGGAGATTAGCACTGCCACCGGCGAAATCCTCCCTCCTGATGCTGATCTCGCTGCCCCCCTCAGCTCCCAGTTATGGGCAAAACCTGAATTCATGGTACCCCAAACCCACCATGATGGAAAGCATCCTGATGCTATGAACAAAGACATCAGAGTAGTACTCGACAATAGGCAAGACACATCGCACTGCCTCCCAATGTACAGTGGCACACGGGAGTGTATCAAGCATAAGAGTCTAAAGAAGATGGATATCTCAGCCGAACAACTGCACCCAATAGAGCTCAGTATTTACTAGGGAGTTAAGGTTCATGTAGAGGGGTTGGACAGTGAATGCTTATCTTAGATGTGTCGATGCAGTGGAAGCCAGAGCTGGCGTGGATGGGATCAACGGAATGACTGGGTATGACTGACACAATGCTCAGGGAGTTGTAATGGCGCGCTGAATGGGTGTGACCCAGGGCAGCTGAAATGACTATTCAAAATCAAATTCCCGAATAAGGATGCAGCTATCGTTTAGTACTGGTAAGCCCTGGCCTCACCACAATACCAAATAACTCATGAAACTTTGATCCGGTCTCGAAATTTGTACAAGTGAAAAACACACTGGAAGCCATTGGTTTCCAAGTTTTCAGCGTGGGAAACATCCTTTGCTGTGGGCACATATTTCAAGGAATAGCGAGTAGTGGTATAACAGGAGGCGGGCAGAACGAGCGATGGATTGTCATTAGCCACATAGATCTGGCGGCCTAGAATGATGTATATATTAAGTAAAGAGATGAATGCATTGTGCTCCCTGGTAGAGCAAATGCAAGGAGAGATTTTCGCTGCGTCACCCATCGGATTCCAATTCCAACACACTTGTGTACCAGTAGCAATGGGTCCAAATTCCCAGGTCGGACCGTGGCAACGGGTCTTACCACACAAAAACCCTGACCCATTGGAAATAGGCCAGTTTTACCACCAAAACCCGGCATTTCAACATCACAACTTTACCTCCAATTCATTATTTGAGTTCTGATCTAGTAATGACATGACCAGTACGTAGATTTTGCAGATCTAGCTGCTCTTTCACCTCCCGATCCCAGATATGTGATCCGGCCAATATTCGTTGAGTCGCTATCGAAAACCCGCAAATTTTGCATGGAATTTGCCATTTTTTCACTGCCAGTCACCCAGTATCAGTTGGATTGCAAATCGGAAAGCGGGAAGTTGAAGCCGGGCCTGAACTGCGTAATCTATGTACGGATCATGTCACAATACGATCAGAACTCAAATGCTTAAATGCTGGCAACTGTGTTGAAACGGTAAAGTTGGAACCACCGTCCATTTCCAACCTAGCCGAAAACCTGACTGGACACAGCAGGTCGGGGTTTGGGCCGGGTCTGGAACCGAACCGAACCCAACTGCTGGCAGGTTACCCTGACACGTTGCTAACACTGCACATGTGTACCCAATCAACCCATTCCAACGTATGTTCACAGTTGGCGACAAAGCCACACTGTGGAGTTCAAATAGGACGGCTACAGGGCGAGAAGAAACGTTGAAACTGCAATTGGAGGGCAATATGTGACACAATCCGTGATATTGACTCTTTGCGCATAGTAAGCTTTCACAGGGGTGTCTCGGACAGCTCTGATGGGGCTTGTCCCCTCTGAGTCACTGACGGAGGCGTTCCGTCCTGATGGAACTTTTTTTGCTGATGCTGTTCTTTCCAGCCTTACGATTTGATACATAATATCATGTATTACGATCTATATACAGTATGAACCGGGTGTTAACATCTTGCATGGCAATATAGACATATTCCTATGGTCACTCATAACAAGGCTAAGTCTTGCAAGATGAATGATAATCTCCCTGTGAATACCATGTAACCACTTTCAATATGAACAAAGGATTGTATAATGGAAATCTTATCATCATTCTCTTCAGAGTGCTTAGTGCAAGACTATCCACAGCTGACAACTCACTAACTGATAATTGACAACCATCAGGGTGCAATGAAATCCCAACTACTCGGGTAGAGTATTAAGCATGTCATATACAGTCATTCATAAAATGATTATAGCAGTCATATCTTCCATGTAGTGTTTCTGCACCTTTAGTAGCCACATTCTAGACTTCTGCCTTACCAAGATTTGCAGGAACATGTGGTTGGTATGACCAAGACCATTCTCAATGGATGTTTGCAATTGTCTCCTGGGTTAATGAAGGTACTAAATACGTTGCAACCTCTTACTGCAAAGTCGAGTTTAGTGTAAAAGAAATTATCAATATTCTTATCAGTGCATAGAATTCACAAGTCATACTTGCTCTGCTCACCAGATCTGAGGATTAAAAATGAATAGATTGGGAAATATTTCCAACTTTCGGGTCTAATGATCAAGCAAGTGCTGTTATGGCATCTATAACATCATATAATATATGACTTTATTGTAATCCTTATACAATATAACATTTCCAATCTGAACTTCAGATAGGAGGATTATATTCTCCTTAGAAGATATACTCAACTTTCCAACCAGAGTATGCTATTCTTCTTGGGAATATTTCAATTTCCAGTCAGAGGATTTCATACTATCAGCGAAAGATTTATTCTCAACTTCCATTTGGACTATGCTATATTGCTTGACTTAGTTTCAACATCTACCCAGAATGTTGGTTCTATCAAGTAGAAGCCTGAAAGAATTTTATTGTAGAACACAATTCCAAGGTGGTTGCTACTAACATGTTCAATAAGTAAGATTACCTACAACTCTGCAAGGAGAGATTCTGGACTGCTGGTCACTGAATTTGATTTCTCTCAGGGATGTGACAACCTCTAGGTTGAGCATTCGGATTTCAGAGGCAAAGATATGAACTTTCACCTTGGACAACTGAGTTCCAAGTATGTAGATATAAGCACCTGTTGACCGTTAGAAAATTCAATATCTGTAACTTCTTATTGAAAAAGTTATACTTTGTGTCATGGCACGGCTGCACGTGCCAAGTGCTGGGTGACACCGGCTTTATATAGTCGACTCGCCATGAGCCTTGGATCTCTAGTGATAATCTTACCATGACTTACCTGTACACTACTCCACAGTATTGACATCGACGTATGCAACCGTATCTACCGATATACGTGCCTACGAGGCCATACACGGGCGTATGTCTTTACACTTTCACACAAGTTTCAATTTCCTGTGGGAGAAACGTATATAGGTATCAATAGACCATAACATTCTGAACTGATAATGTAGGAGTTGAATGAATAGTTCCAACTTTGAATTGAGTATGTAGTATTAACTACAGCTCAATGACTAGTGATCTGACTACTGTTTGTATAGAGGTAGAAACATTCACTCATATTTGCAGTTGAAGACACTAGGTGTCTGTTAATTTCCTTTTAGTTAATGTGATGCTTCTGAATTTTATTGTGTTCATTTTGAATATATATTTCCTCTTAATGTATTCTTCATCTCAATGTTCTTGTTATTTGTATTACATTCCAAGTCGATCTATAATAATAATAAGAGATCAATACAAAGAAATTGGTACTTATCACAAATATTCTGAGATGAGGTATACTGCAAATATTTATTCTAAACTATGTAAACACATAGTGTCTAGGAGGCAATTCTATGATCGAAGGTTAATATTGCTGGATATAACGACACGGAGTACATATATTTAGAAAACCAAAGATTAGATAGAAAGTATTTATCGTACTATTTATACAGTGAAATTGAAACTCAATTAATGCAGTGTGTATTGCAGTTCTGTCCTGATGACATCAGGTATAGGATTACAGTGTGTATAATTTACTATAACTAAAGAACATATCATATTATCATAATATTATACTTCGTTTATTAAACACGATTAATTTCTGTTCTGTTTATTTCCTTCAACATGGATAAGAAGTGCATGCAGTATAGATGATATCCTTTCTGCCTTCTACATTCGCGATTTTTCCAGAACATGTCCCAGTACATCTCCCACTTGTCCTATCCTATATCAGTATTCACTGCTGATAAATTAATGTCTAGGGAAATAAGTTTGTGAAGTCGGATCTATCTATACATAAATGACTTGAGTAAAAGATAATGACAATAGTATCTATCATATATTGATGCAGGCGATTTGGTGGTAATTATAAAGTATCTGTATCTATACAAAATCGATATTGTAAATGAAACTGTAAAGGAACGTACGGTAGCGTACGGCTACGTATATCAATAGATGGAATACGGTTGCACACATGGGCAGGAGTGAGTATAGGTGTCAGAGTGATTTGTAAGATTCTCGATAATGATCCATGACTCGGAACAAGTCAACTATATCGGATGGCCGTTACCCGCCCTGGACCCGTCACGTTCCGCCTGCCATTACATTATCTCCCTCTCTAGGTGCAGACCTCCTGGGCTGCATCAACCGTTACAAGTCAAAAAAGACATATGAAGCATCCGCGTATGTTACCTTACGCATCTATTAATCCCACGACCAATCGGTGCAGCTCAGTGCGACCTTTCTGTGGGTCCGGTCCACGGGAAAACCACACCTCCACTTGCCGGTGATCCGGGGGAGGTAAAACCCATGCTGACGCCATTTGTACCGGGCGGGAGTCTCAAGAAGAGAAAGAAGAAAAGAAAACGCCTAACTGACAGCTTCCTCCACTCCCTAACTCCATATTTCTCCCCATTCACCTCCGCTGCGTTCCCGGGTTTGTTTGGTGAAACTCATTGACCAGTTCTTGAGCATTCTCGAGGTTTTCCGCTGGCTCCCAGCTTGTTCATGCCTAGTTGTAACCTGCCCACTGGACAAGATATGGAAGCGTTCAGTAACACCGTTTTGAGTCGAGAATTCGTTCGACCTCTCACTCGTATCCAGAGTCGTCGAGTATGGTTGGCTCAGGCTCCGATGAAGGTTTGCCCATATTGGGTGGTGAATATCAGTCGAGTAGAGAAACATGGAACACATCGTGGATCCGCATGGTTTTCGGCAAGTCTAATTTGTAAGCATTCTTATTGATGATCTTACTCACCGTGTACAGTCCCGCGCGCTTGTAAGTGCGCTTCTTTCACAGTCTCATCGTGCGTATGTTCCTGGTCGAGAACAAGACCTTGTCTCCAACCTTAAAAATCATCACTTTCCCAGGGGCGTACTTTGATGGTCGAGTTTGTGCTTCCAGCGGGTTCTGTCGGAGGATCTCGTGTGTTTCTTCAAGTCCAGCTAGCATCACGTCCGCTTTCACCACCGACCATGCAATGGTTGGGGCCTTCTGCCGTTTGAACTGCATTCCCGGATGAAAATGGTCATTGGCCCAAAAGGGGGTCATTCGCCTCGATGCATGTACAGAGTTATTGTAGGCGAATTCGCCGAGTGGTAAGAGCTCCACCCAGTTATCCTGCTCGTAGTTGCAGAACGCTCGAAGATACTGCTCCATTGTTCAGTTTTGCTGTTCCGTTTGACTATCGGTCTGAGGGTGAAATGCGGTAGAGAGTCGGTGATCAGTACTCATGTGAGAACAAACTCTAGTCCAGAATCTGCTGGTGAATTCCTTCCCCCGATCGGTAACAAAGTTGTCTGGTACTCCGTGCTTGCAGAGAACGCGTTCGAGAACGAGCCTTGCCAGCTCGGGTGAGTTGATATCCTATCGGCAGGGTTGATAAATCGCCATCTTGGTCAATCGATCCACAATAACTAAGATCCCCGTGTACTCAGAAGCAGTTCATTCCGGTAAGTCAGTGACGAAATCCATCGTGAGTCCCTCCCAGGGCCGTGATGGTGGTACTAATGGCATGTTGACTGCGTGATGGGCGTGGCGTGGTGCCTTGATCCGATGACATAACTCGCATCCCGCGATATATTTCCGAACTGTGGCATCCAAGGCTGGCTAATAGAAATCGCAAGATGCGAATTCCGCAGTCTTGACAGCTCCAAACTGAGCAGATTCTGGGTTGTCGTGAAACAAACTACTGACTTTACCCCGAAGAGAATCATCCTCCGCTACGTATATCCTCCCTTCGTAGGTCAGAGCTCCTGAGATAGCTTTCGATTGATCCCGATCTTGACCCGAGTCGCTAGATCCCTCCGGTCCACCGATCATTGGAATATCGACTAATCTGCGATTGACGGCCACGGCCACGGAATCGTGGCTTGAGCAGTCTTGATCGCTGGTAAGAGATCATCGTACGTTTCAACTGTAGCAGCTAGAGTTGCAAGTACACAACCAACCGGTTTCTCGTACCCAATCTCGTAGTCAGGTTGTCTTGATGGTCCATCTGGCCGATTCGTGGTGCCTTCCTGGTACTGGAATGTGAAGTCGTAGGATGACAGGACCTCAGCACATCAGACTTGTCTCCGGGAGAGTACTTTGGGAGTCTGGAAGTACTCGAGGTTTTTGTGATCGCACTGTATCATGATCTTGTGATCAGCGCCGTCGAGATAGTGCCGCGAGTGTTTCATCATGTCTACACTTACCAATAGTTCCCGATCGTACGTGTCGTAGTTCAGTCCGGCAGGGGAGCACTTCCGACAGTAAAAGTTGACTGGTCTGAGGGTCCCGAAGCCATCGTACCAATTTACGATGGCAGCAATTGCTAAGCCGCTCGCGTCGGTCTGCAGGATGATCGGCTTTCGTGGGTGGAAATGTTGGAGGGTCGGTGCTTCAGTGAACGCCCTCTTGAGCTTGCGAAAGGCAAGTTCGGCATCCCGAGTCCACTCCCACCTTGATGAGCCCGATCTCGTTTGTAGTAAGTTGGTAATTGGTGCTGCCACTTTGGCATACTTCCGAATAAACCGCCAATGAAAGTTTGTGAAGCCCAGGAGTACCTGGAAGTCCCGGATTGAGTTCGGCGTAGGCCAATCCTCAATTGTTGATATTCGGTCCGATTCCATGCGGATCCCCTCCGAGTCTATTACAAATCCAATGAAGCCGACTTCCGAGACTCCCAATTGGCACTCTTCACCTTTGCAGTAGAGACCAAATTCCCGTAGCCGTTCCAGCACTTTTCGAACGTGTTCCTCATGTTCGTTCTCATTGGTTGAGTAGATTAGAATATCGTCAAGATTGCACAAGGTAAAGTCGTCAATGTAAGGCCGCAGGCAGTCGTCGATATAAGACTGGAAGTGTTCCAGTGCATTTGTCAATCCGAACGGCATACCCTGGTACTTGAACTGACTGTAACGCGTCTGACATGCCGTCTTGTACTCGTCCCCTTCCATGATCGGAATGAGATGGTAAGTGTTGGGTAGGTCCAGTTCGGTGATAATCTGCGCTCCGCGTAGCCTATCGCACATTTCTGAGATGAGTGGCAAAGGATATCGGTTCTTGATAGCTCCTGAGTTGAGAGCCCGATAGTCCACACACAGCCGCAGACCGCCGTCCTCCTTTTTGGCTAATCAGATCGGTGCCGCTGCCGCTGATGATGACCGCTGGATGAACACAATGGCTAGGTTCGTTTCGATTTAGGCCTTGATTGTTCTTAGTTCGACTTCTGACAGGTTGTAGATTCTTCCGTATTGAAGCTTGTAGCCGGACTCCAGGTCGATCGCATGATCAATTGATCGGTGCGGTGGAAGTGCCTCTGCTTTGACCTCACTGAAGACCTCCACAAATTATGAGTATTCCGCAGGAATATAGCATCCATCATGTGTTTGTACAGTATACGCTCCTTCTGTGAAGGTTAGTCCCTGCGATTTCACGGGGGTGGGAGCGGAAAAAGGGTGATCAAGGAGGCCTTGTCATAAACGGTTCGCCCACACAGGAGCCAAGCCCCGCCGTCCAATCTCTCCCTTCGTCACTTTGCTAGCCGCTAGCAGCCATTCAAGCACCGTCAATGTGTAACTCTGCTGCCGCAACTACCGCCGCTGCTCCCTGCTCGTCGCGTCCAGCACTTCGGTGTATCTTCTCACCTGAGGTTCCTCCCAAAGTTGCTCCCAGCAGCCCTGTGCAATCTTCTATCTGTAGGGCGACTGCCTGGTCGACTTCATCGCTAGCAGGAAGTTCGACAGATGCGGTAACTCCCAAAAGTTCAATGTTCGGAGGAGCATGGCCGCGTCCTGCCGAAGTTCTGGTGGTGTCCGCCAGTGGGAATTCCAATTTCTCCCCATCCCGAGGGTCCAGTACTCCCTCATCCCGAGGATCCTGTGCCTGTAGTGTCCCGTTCGGAGGTCGGCAGGCTGTAAGTCGACCGGTGCTCCAGTCCATTTCGGGGTTCCGGGCCGTAAACCATGGCATTCCTAAGACTAAGTCATATGCCAGCATAGGCACGTAAAGGACCTCCTGTTCGTCAACCGGGGCCAATTGATCCAAATATCAAACCGAGAATGTGGCCTTCCGGCTTTCATTGGGCTCCACCATTACCCGGCCATCCAGGCCTACCGTAGCAGTGAGTGCGGGTTCATCTCATATCCCGAGTCGTCTCCGCGGCCTGGGTGACATGAATATGCTCGTAGCACCGCAGTCGATGAGTGCTCATACTCGCTGCAGTTCGCTCTGTCTATCCCGCACCTCCACTTCATGCACTATATGTGCAGTACCCGGTCTGGTTGTTCCACACAGGTATTGCCTTGACATGACAGCCATAGGGCTCTCCAGAATAACCCTCGATTTCGATGCAACTCGATGGGGTTTGACTTCGTCCAAGGTCACCATCACTGCCCGTGCTCCCAGCATCTCCATCCCCAGCTCTGCATTGTCCACCGTCTCCCGCCGAGCTAGGTACCGGGAGAGGTAGACGAGTTGTTTGATTGCTGGGTCTGCAATGATCGCTGCCGGTTGACATGTTGACCTCCGGTGCTTAGATTCGAGTCCGGGTATAGAGGTCGGCCGAATTTTGGACATTGGTTCGTAATGTGATCTCCGCCAAATCTGCTGCATTTCTTGCTCGCCAGTCGATTACCATAAAGTTACTTCGAGGCCCATGGTGCCGGAGGTAATTTCGGACGGTTTCCGCCGTGTTTGCCGGACTTGTCGTTATTGGATGGCTCCGAGATTGACGGTCTGAAATTCCGTTTCTTATCGCCTTTCTTGGACGATTCTCCACATTGCCTGTGCTGTTGCTGTTGCTGTTGCTGTTGCTGTTGACCGCCGGTCTTCCCATGCCCTGGTCGAGGTTGTTATTCCGCCGCCGCCGCCAGGTCAAAGAGCTCGTGGATGCTCCCAAATCGTCTGTCGACCAACGGAGCGATCCGCGACCGCAGGCCAGGCCTCATCCCCATCCAAGCCATCTCATAGAGCATTTTCTGGAAATGCTATTCATCCCATCCGGCCTCCCGCCATAATGCCCGTAGTCAACTGGCGTACGCCCGGCCGCCTTCCTCCGTGTCATGGTGTCATTGGTAGAATTCTTGGTAACCCCGCGTAGCCGCTTTCATCTCCCGACTCTTATGGCGGTAGGTTGTCCGGATTTCCGGTTCGAAGAGCTCGAAGTCATTCATCGCATGGTGGTTCGATAGCCGTAGCTGCTGGCCCCACGCGATTGGATCCTCCATCTTTGTGTTTCTTTGAGTAGGATTCGCGTGACTACTCCAGCTCCCGAGGAAGTTGAGCGCATATTGGACCTGGTTGGGCCCGGCGTGCGGGAAAAGGTGGCTGTGGGACTTGAAACTCCCTCGTAGAACGCTGAGAAAGTTATTGATTTCTGAGATACCGCCGGAATACCGCTCTGGGTCCACCATTTTGAAAATCGTGGGATCATTGTTTGATTCCCGGGTAGGTCGTCGCTCGGCCGCCATTCTCTCCCACTCAGCCTCCCACTGAGCTCGCTGAGCCACTATACGTTCCCGTTCGGCCTTCCGCTCTTCTCTCCATTCCGCTTGTTCCTCCAAGGGCAGTTTCATCATCATCCGATTCTGTGTGATCATATCCACGCAGTCATCATCGGTGATGCTTGACATAAGATCGTCGGGGTTATTTTCTTGACCGCCAATTGGTGACGGGCGAGGGTGATCGTCGTTTTCATCGTGAAATTCATCGTGATCTTGGTCAATCTCGTGTTCAGGTAGGACTATCGGAGTGGCACGGTCTGTAGGTGTAGCTCGGCTGGTCGAAGCCGATGCCTGTAAAGTTTCATCGTTCTCACGATCATCAGCTGTTCGTACTTGAACTCTGGTTTGCTTCTTTGGAGGCATTGGGGGGATAATTGCTCGTGTTGAATATGTGGTGCAACGCGTCGAATATTGTCAATTCGCGTAGTCCCGTAAGCGAAATGTATCCGATGACTGAAAATCGAGAATAGTGTAAAGGCACGTATGGTAGCGTACGGCTGGGTATATCAATAGATGAAATACGGTTGCGCACCTGGGCGCGAGTGAGTATAGGTGTCAGAGTAATTGGGAAGATTCCCGATAATGATCCATGACTCGGAACGAGTCAAATATATAGAATTGCCGTTACCCGGCCCTGGACACGTCACGTTCCGCCCGCCATTACCGAAACATTCATGTACCTCTATGGATCATTGTCAAAAACAATTCAATACTAAGTTTGAGTTGCTGCCAAGATTAGTACAGTTGTTTGAGCAACTCATATGTGGAATGAGTCAGAATGCCATGCCTCAGAGTATGCAGAATGTACCTTGACCGCTGTAAGATACACTCAATGTACCTGTGAACATTCAGCATTTATCTTGATTCACTTTGCTTAGCTTCATAGCCTGTTTGGAACTGTGTTAATGTACCTGCGAGTCAAGATAGTAACTAAATGGCTTCCAGATGATCTAACCTTTCTGTATATTGAGTTGCTGTTTGATTGACTCAGGCTGCTATTGATGTTTTGTACAGTTGCTCAGCAGGAGTCTTGGTGTTTAGATCCATGTGCACCTTATGAAAAATATGGGGTTGCAACTTTGCATGAGTGCTATTTATCCCAAAATGCCTCTAATTGCCCTGGGAGAGATGTCTCTGGCAGAAAAGAAGGCAATAATCATTGTCTTTTACCTGAAATATTCTTTTGTAGTGATTAGCCTGATGACAGGGTGTCCTGGATCAAGAGTTAGCAATACGATTGTGCATGCTATAGTCTGCTAATCACTTGAAAACAATGCACTCAGTGGCAAAATCTGTCCTTTGACTTGGTCCCAATGAAGATTTGACATGGGTGTAGTCAGTAAAGTCAGACCAATCACATCAGCAGAATTGCATGATATGTATGCACAAAATATACCACTTTCAACAATTGATAGGTTCATATACCAGAACCTATATAGAATATAGCTAGCAAAGACAAGACTAAAGCTTAAGGACAGAGTGGTATTGTGGCATTCAATGGGCACTTCAACACAAGAATTCAACACATAAAGTGTGGGAAGAAGTGATTTGAAGTAATGAATACTCAGTGGAGAAGAGTGATTCAGGGTGGCAAATGTGAGTAATTTGACGACCACCTGAACAGTGGTTCAATGACTTCATTGCACAGAAACGAAAGGGCAAAGGGGTTTCATAGATGGTTTGGGGTTGCTCTTGGGTTAGGAATCATGGAACCTTCTGCCCTTGAATTGTCAAATAGGTCAACATCAGGGTTGACAGCAATCTTCTTTTGAATGTTGTTCTTCCTATCCTTCAACGTAACCATGATACCCTACGGGATTTCGTCATCCACTTGGGCAAAATATCAGTATACAAACCAGCTGTGATGGTCGGTTTTTTTGACATATACAACATCCAGGTGAAGAACTGGTCACCCTATTCCTCAGACCTCAACCCATTGAACATGTCTGGGTAGAGCTTTAGTGCAGACCTTATAGGAAATTCCAAAACATTGGAAACACAACAGGAGGCCCAGATAATATGAAGGCAACATTGGCTGGAGTCCTGTCCAAGATGTTGGAGGAGATACTGGAGGCATACTTTGAGCAACTCAGGAACGCATGCCCAACAGGGTGGCTGCTGTAATTGACACTCAGGGATAGTATAGAAGATACCAAGTATGTAATTCTATTTCATTGTTTGTCTCCTTATGCAGACATCAGTATCAGTCTCTAGACTCTTTGTATTTTCTGTATGAAGGCTGTATCATCTTTGGTTGTGGTGTAATATTGAAATTTGTTGCTGGAGAGTGTATTCGCAAGGGGGCACACAGATCAAATCACCAAGCTTTTTGTGTAGTAACTGTATATCCTCTTTCCTGCACCCTACTCGTTCTGCTCTCTTTCCAGTACACAGCCCGGCTCTGGCTGTGTATTGGGTAACGACACTGTATTCCAATTACATTAAATGTCTCAAAAGGTGGCGAAGCCATCTCCAGTACAAGCATATATATGGATAAATTGAGACTATTAGCCATTACACTGATACAAAATTCGAGACCTGACAGCCAAACGTTCACATAACTGGATAAGATCTATTCAGAATATATATAAACCCAAATACACTGTATTTATCGAATTTACCGAAAATGGTATTTACCGAAATTATCGTATTCTCCGATTCGTTTCGTCCTCTCTACCGAGGTTTATCCGGCTCTCAGTGCATTACCCGGCTCCGTACTGTAGTCGCCAATTCCCCCGATGCACGTCAGACACGCAATATGACACCGCGCCAGATCCGTTACGACCTGGGCTCCCCCGTTTCCCCGTCTCCACACACCCGCCGCCTAGTCTCCCTCTCCTCCGTCCTCGACTTCTCTCTCTCTCCCGAATCCACCTCCGCCGAGACCCACGAAGCCACCCAAATCCTCGACGCTATCCTCGACGCGTACTCTCCCCCCCCCGACTCCTCCGTCCGAGCCGACCACCTCATCTCGCACCTCATCTCCCTCGCTCCCTCGCCCCTTGGCGCCCAAAACATCACCCGCCAACTCCTCCACTTCCTCTTCCCTCCTTGTTCCCCCTCCCCCGAAATCCCCGCTCTTTCTGAAATCCTCCCCCGCGCACGCATCGGAAGAGTTAATCCACACCACTGTTCTCAGGGAGTCGAAACGTTCGCCAGAGACCTCTTAGACCTGTTCTTCCTCCCCCTCCTCTCCGCTGGCGGCCGCACTGAGAATCCGCCCTCCGCTAACTCACCTACCTTCCTCACCACCCGCTCCCGCGCCATACACGCACCAAGCCCAAACCGCCTCTCCTCTCTCCGACACGACCTCCTGAAACGCGATGACGCGTGTTGCGTGGTGACGGGGTACATGGACACTTCCGTCTACCGCCGGGGGCCAGTGCCGGGTGTAGTGACTGCGAAGGTAGAGGCAGCCCACATTATCCCGCACGCTCTGAACGCGGGGGATGGGGAGTTAGAAGAGGGGAAGAGGTTTGTGTGGCAGGTGCTGAATATGTTTGACCCTGGGGTGTCACATACACTTGAGGGAGCCCAGATTGATGGGACGCGGAATGCGTTGCTGCTACAGGCGGATTTGCATCACATGTGGGGGCAGCTTTTGTGGTGGTTGGAGGAGGTGCCAGTATGTATATAGCCACCTATCCCACCCCCCTGCGGCTTCGAGGCTGGGTTGGTGTGCTGAGCCATCGTCGGGTGTGGAATAGGTCGAGCCGAATACCTACCAACCCGTCACAAGTCGTCGTTTCCCACCCTCACACCTCTCCTCCCACTTCACCACCTCCGCGTCCAGCGGTAAAAAAATAACCTTCCTTCCCCGCGAAGGCGTAGAAGTCCCAGATCCCCGGTTAATCCGTCTACATGCAGCGTGCGCGAAGGTGCTCGATGCGAGTGGTGCAGCAGAGTATGTAGAACTGATGTGGGATGAGGCGGAAGAGGTTACCAGGGAGAGGATACTGAGGGAGGATGGGGGGAGTAAGGTGTGGGCGTTGCTTTGTGCGAAGGTGGGGGTGTGGGTT
>Ga0307512_10001378_pt1 | contig 34501 bp, 38 predicted proteins | sample 14_EM_MG_FD_200267 | JGI IMG/M metagenome (GOLD analysis project Ga0307512, IMG submission 200267) | Populus trichocarpa ectomycorrhiza microbial communities from riparian zone in the Pacific Northwest, United States - 14_EM | ecosystem: Host-associated > Plants > Roots > Unclassified | place... | reverse complement strand
AGATACATAGATACATAGATGAGAATACAAACTGAATGCATAAGTTTTGAAAATCGTTGAACGATAAGTAGTAGCTATGATTTAACATTGCCAGGCGTTGTGTAAATGGCTTGAGCATAACTGCAGCCCCTGCGAAGAGTGTAATACACGTGTCCTTCTGATGGTGCGTAAACGTCACCACAAAGTACAGGAGTACGTATGCAACGCAACCCGTCGCCTGGGCGACGGGTAGCGTGTAATTCTCCGTCAGAGGGTACGAGGTTCTGTCAGAGCCGTCAGAGCCGTCCGGAACACCCGGGTGTTTCTGACGGAAACTAGAGTAGTTGCTGATGTGGATGGGCGAGCAGGGAGCAGCGGCGGTAGTTGCGGGAGAAGAGGAACCTCACTCATGTATACTTGGATAACGGCTACTGGCTCGCCGAGTCACGATGGGAGGTTGCTGGACTAGCGGGGTTTGGCTTGTCCCTGGGCGAACTGCGTGATCGGCAGGTCCCTGGTTTTCCTTCCCTATCATCTTCCCAAAATTCCAAGTCGGAGATAGAAGCTAATGTACAGATGCTAGAACAGGTACTGTACTTACTGATGATAGAGGTTGTATCCCCATGAGATACAAGGAGTATGTGGACGTAGTCAGCAAAGATAAAGCAGAGACTCTTGCACCGCACCAGCCAATGGACCACGCGATCAATCTGGAACCGGACGTCAATTTACCATATAGCTGAATCTATAACCTTTCGGCAGTCGAGTTGAAAACCCTCAAGGCCTAGATCGAAACACACCTAGGCAATGGATTCATCCAGCGATCATCGTCGCCTGAGGCAGCACGAATCATGTTTGCAAAGAGGAAGGACGGCAGACTGCAGCTGTGTGTGGACTACCGAGCTTTGAATAAAGCCACTGTGAAGAACCGATACCCTCTCACACTGATCTCGGAGATGCTCGACAGATTGCGAGGAGCCTGGATGTCCCCTAAACTGGACCTCTAGAAGGCAAATCACCCTATCCGAATCCAGGAAGGCGACAGGTACCAAACCACGTTCCGCACTCTGTATTGGCAGTTCAAGTACCGAGTCATGCCGTTCAGATTGATGAACGCACCAGTTACTTTCCAAGCGTATATCGACAATTCCTTGCGGCCTTACATTCACGACTTCACCGTGTGCTAGCTTGGTGACATACTGATCTACTCGACCAATCAGGAGGAGCTCGAAGAGCAGGGATGAAAAGTGCTGGAACAACTAAGAGAATTTGGTCTCTAGGCCAAAGCCGAAAAGTGCCGTTTTGGAGTCTCGGAGGTCGGCTTTCTCGGATTTGTCATTAGCCCCGATGGGATTGCCATGGAATCAGACAACATATCAATGATTGAGGACTGGCCAACCCTGGAGTCCGTCCGGGACGTGCAGGTGCTCGTTGGATTCACACACTTTTACTGGCGGTTCATCAAGAAATATGTACAGGTAACAACACCGATATCAGATCTACTAAAGATAGGGGAAAATTCCAGGACGTCTCAACAGGTCAAGTTGGAATGGACTCGGGATGCCAAACTTGCGTTTCGGAGGTTGAAAAGTGCCTTCACGGATTCACCAATACTCAACCATTTCGACCCGGCAAAACCGATGATTCTGCAGACCGATGCAAGTTGCGTCGCCATAGCCGGCATTGTCCACCAGTATGATGGTTTCGGGATTCTCAGACTGGTCAACTTCTACTGTCGAAAATGCACAGTTGCCAAACTGAACTACGACACGTATGATCGGGAGCTCTTGGCCATCGTGGAGACTATGAAGCAATGGCGCCACTACCTCGAGGGAGCGAATCATAAGGTCTTCATACAATGCGACCATAAGAACCTCGAATATTTCCAAATGTCAAAAGTGCTATCCCGGCGGCAGGCTAGATGGGTGGAGATCCTCTTTTCGTATGACTTCGTTATCGAACACCTGGAAGGACAGAAGAACCCAGCAGATGGGCCATCGAGAAGACCCGACTATGAGATCGGCTATGAGAATATGACGGCAAAGCTCCTGGCAACCGTAGCAGCGACCACCATCACCGAATCATATGATGACCTTCTACCGGAAATCAAGGCAGTGCAGGAAACCGACTTTTTAGCCACACAAATACAGCCAACCTTGGTCGATGTTTCAACCCCAGATGGGAGTCAATGGAGATCAATCGACCGAGCTCTGACCTATGAGAGGAGGATATACGTGCCCGCAGCACTCCGCAGTAGTGTGACCAGCCTTATCCACGACAACGCAGTATCCGGCCACTTCGGAGCCCTGAAGCCTGCCGAGCTCGTATCATGAGATTTTCATTGGCCTGCGATGAAGTCAGATAAACGGAAGTACGTGGCCGGCTGCGAGTTGTGCCACCGAATCTAAGCACTGTCACGGGCGGGATCGGACGCAGGTGATATTGGTAAGAATAATATAGAATTGTAATCAGGACACAACGCTTCGAAGTTCGTATGGAGGGAATTCAGACACAGCAGGAATCAAGGCTAGGTCAAAGTCGTACTTGCTTTGCTATACAAGAAAACGAGTAATGAGAGAAGAAATGGAAATCCTCCAACACCAAACAACCTCTCTTTATATACACTTCATCTGCCACCCTCGAACCATTCCTCATGCTCCGATGTACCATCCGAATATCCAACCATGATCTTTCACACCATCAACACAACTCTTATCAATACAACCACGCCACCTCATCCGACGTCGCAACACCTCAGACCACTTCCTTATCATAACAAATGATACCACCACCTTCCCCCAACACCCACATGCCGTTCCCGCGTCATTCAACGTCTCTGCCTTTCGGTCACACTAAATCCAATGTACCCTTCAACCCATCACTCGCAACCCAAACCGTGACAGTATCCGCCTCCTAGGTTCGAGCTCCTCCGAAATCAACTCCTAATGGCCCTGGCTTTCTAGGATAACATTGGTGGAATTCCCCTACAGCCTGTAGCCCATCCACAAACCTTGCAGGCTCCGATGTCAGAGAATCATACCTGGTCCACCGTATAAGGTACTGTAACTGGTTCCAATACATGCAACTATACTCCACGCTCGGGACCTGATACTCTTCATCGCCTTCGACTTCTACCGTGGGAGGCGGATCGACCTGTTGTCCCCTTAATGGGTCACTCACAACGGGATCCAAAAGGGAGACTGGTTGTACTCGATGAATCCGTATCGACTCAGGGAACTCAAGTTCATATGGATAACGGATTATATGATGATGAACCGTAAAGGGGCCTAACCGTTTCCAATCCCATCTCCTTGTAGGCCTCGTAGTTCCGACATGTCGGGCGTCCAGCCATACTTGAGAACCGTCCTGAATATTTGGGGCGGGAATTCCCCCACGATTTGCTCCTTCTTCCTGTGCTGCTTGGCTCGGTCTCATCTCGACTGGAAGGTGCTCATGGATTTGTTGCATCGTCGACTGAACATTATCGGCACTCACGCCTCGTTGATCCCATTCCTGTATTGGTTCTCCTCGAAACAACATCTGAGGATCCGTGCCACAAATCGCATAAAATGGAGTACCCTTAGTTGTCTCTGGTACTCCATTATTCGTGGCAAACTCTGCCAACGGAAGCCACTTAACCCAATCATCCTGCTGATGGTTTACAAATACCCGACGATATTGCTCCATACTAGAATTCATCCGTTCCTTCTGTCCATCTGTCTGTGGGTGAAAAGCTGTTGACATTCTCCAGTCGATCCCCAATCGACCACATATCTGTTGCCAGAAAGTTGACGCAAACTGTGGGCCTCGATCTGAAACCATGGTCAATGGGAGTCCATGAACGCGTACCACATCTTGCAAAAACAACTCCGCCAACCTCAAATCATGTATCGTCGTATGACACAGAATATAATGTTACATTGTTGAGAGCCGATCCACCCCTACCCATATTGCATCAAATGTTTCGCACTCCGGTAATCCCACGACAAAATCCATCGAAATGTCTTCCAATAGCTTGTCCGGCACGGGCAAAGGTAGTAGAACCCCAAAGGCTGAATGTCTTGAGCTCCGGGACTGCTGACAACCATGACAATCTCGAACATGTCAATTGACATCCTTACGCATGTCCTTCCAGTACCATCCTCGATCAAGCAGATCAAACATCTTCGCCCATCCTGGATGTCCTGCTAACGCCGTATCGTGATGTTCCTGTATACTGGGTAGGCGCAGCTCATCACTATCTGGTACATATAAACTCCCCCTGTACCTTAACTGTCCAGTTTCCTCTGTACATTCCGTGACCCTAATCCCCTCTTGCCCACTATTCATTCCAATTGCTTCCAGTATCTTTCTTGGTAGCGGGTAAGTCTGATATGCGTTTGTCATAAGATCGGGAATAGATGGACGGCCCTGTGTGGGCGGGCTGTCCTCCAACAAACGCAATTGTTCCGGTAGGTTCTGTGGCTTTAGAACCACCTGTTCCATATTTTTAGGTCTTTTATCCCCCCCGTCAGGGAGGTCTCCCGGCCTCCTCGTCAAAGCATCTGCTTTACCAGTCGATTTACCTGGTCTATAAACTATCTCTTAATCGAATCTTGTAAGAAACTCTGACCATCAGGCCTGTCGTCGATTCAGGAGCTTCTTTGTCATAAGATATCCTAGATTCTTATGATCAGTTATCAATTTAGAAGGGTATGCGGCCCCTTCACACTCCGGTCTCCATTCTTCCAACGCTTTAATCATGGCCAAAAGTTTCATATCATATATATCATAACTGCACTTGGCCGGGGAATGTTTCTTTGAGAAATAAGCTACCCAATGTAGCACCCCATTATCATCATACTGTGATAAAACTCCCGCTGATACGTAGTCGGAAGCATCTGTTTCAATGATCACCTCCCTATCACGATCGAAATGTCGAAGTACTGGAGCTGTTTTAAAGGCACTTACCATCATTTCAAAAGCCAACTGTTGTTCTGCTTCCCATATGAATGGCTCATCTTTCTTGGTTAGCCTTGTCAATGGCTCCGCTTTCTCAGAATACTTGGGGATAAGTTGTTGGTAATAATTGCAAATCCATGGAACTGTTGAACTTCAAAGAGGTTATTCAGCCTGCCATTCTTTGTCTTCTTTTCTCGACTCCAATTCCTTACAGTCCCAATCTTATCTTCATCGATCCATATCCTCTTTGTTGATATGATCAACCCCAAATATCAAACGGTTTCCTTATGAAAGTCGCATTTCTCTGGCTTCAAATACAAACCTGCCTCCAGAAGACGTTTCATAACCCACTTCACATGTTCCACATGCTCTTCCTCCGAATCACTATATATTAATATATCATCCAGATACGCCAACGCAAAATTATCCAAAGCCTCCCTTATGGTATTATGAATATATCCCTGGAAGTCCCTAGCAGCATTTGTTGTCCCAAACTGCATAAGGATTGGTTCAAACAATCCATATCTTGTCCGGAAGGCTAACTCATGTTCAGCTCCCTCCTTAACTTGTAACCGATTCTAGGCCCCACGGACATTAAGTTTTGTAAAAACTCTAGCCTTTCGAAGTACATTCAAAGTTTCCCGTATTGAGGGATGCGGGTATCGGTTCTTAATAGTCTTGCGATTAATATCTCGGTAATCAATACAGAACTGATGTCCTCCATCTCGCTGCTTCGGAAAGGGGACTGGTGCCGCAAAAGGCGATGATGACTGACGGACGAATCCCTTTGACAAATTTTCTTCTAACCATTGCTTAAGGGCTACCAGCTCGGCTCTTGACATGGAATAACGGGGTCCCCATGTTGCTGTCTCTCCTTCCATGAGGCGTACTTCATGGTCAATGCCTGGTCGATGCGGTGGAAGGCGGTCAGCAAGAACTTTATTGAACAAAGGAAGAAATTCATGATACTGTTCCGGAACAATCTCTTCCAGAGGTTGTTCTTTAAGATCATTTGCTTCAATGGCTTTATGAATATCATAAAGAGATTCCTTGAACACCTTAAGCTTCCCTCTCTTAACTGTTTGAAAGAACGAAGATCCATAAAGCATAACAATATGCCCTTGAAAGGGTCTTTGAGGACGTATCTGTGGTTCAAATATCCCACCAGGAGCATAAACTGGCTCAGGAGGTTCTTCTGTAACTTCTTGTACTGTAACGGGTGCATCGTGACAATGTGGCGTACAGTATTGTGATCCGAAAGTTACCATATTGGATGCAAACCGTACCGCAACATCATGTAATCTCAATGAGGGGATTCCCAACAGAATCGGATAATGTCCTAACTTTGTGATGAACATAGGTAGCTGTTCTTTATGATCTTGGATCATTATTCCAACTTTAGCAACGTATGTAAGATCGCCTGATTCTATGGGTCTTCCATCGATAACCTTGACCTGTCGTTTCTCTGTAATTCCTGGAGTGGTATTTGATGATGGCAAACAAAATCTTGATCCGAAAATGCTATGCCTGTAGCTCCGCAGTCAATCAGCGCATGTGTGGGTATCTCTTGATTATTCATGGTCAATGTGCAGGTTATAACTAAATATTTCCCTTCCATTGATCCTTCTAATACCTCCACCTTGCTAACTGAAAGACGCGAAATTCCAAAGCATTTCAAAGCATTTAAAACAAAACTTTTACTGTCAACTGAAGAGCCATCCTTCTTCAATTGACTTGTTCTTTTCCCGATTCCTCAGAACCTGTCCCAGTCCCTACTTCCTTAACCTCTGCTCCAGCCGCCTTAAACGTCTGAGCTGTCTTCCTCGCCGCACATTCCGCAGCCCCATGGTAAAACTCACCACAGTACAAACACCTTCCATCAGTAAACCTCTTTGCCCTGTCTTCTGCGGAAATCCTCCTCCTGCCTGCGCTGAGATCCATAGGTGCCGATCTGGTATATCCAGCCACTGTTTCAGCGGGAGCTCCTGCGGGGTCCTTCAGAGGGGCCGGAGGTCCGGTGGAAGAGGCAAAACCTGTCCCTCCACCCTTGTTCTGTGCCGCGTTTTCTGCGCGTCGTTTTCAGATCTGAGTATCCTGCTTCTGACAAACCATCACAAACGCAGGAAGTTCTTCTGGCATATCGCTTAATGTAAAGGAGTCTTTCATTTCTTCAGACAATCCCATTCGTAGGGCACTCCGTAAAGCTGAAGAATTCCAATCCAGATCTGCAGCAATAACATGGAACTCAGCATAATACTGAGAGAACTCGCGGTTTTTTTGTTTAATCTCCGGCATTTTCTGTTCGGCGGTGGCTACTTGTTTCGGGTCCCGAAAAGCTACTTCCAGGAGTTGTTTAAAAGCTGGCAGGTTTTCGAGCCCAATTTCTCAATTCTCCCGGATGTGTGGCAAGATCTGACCGATGGCTACCCCGCTCAAGCGATTGAATGCATACCACATCTTCGACTGCTTGTCGGGAAAGCTGGCAGGCTTGTGTCGTATGACCATCCGGAGCTGAGCAACCCAGCCTCTCAACAGAGCTCGATCTGACCCTGAAAAGTCCGGGGAGTCTGGAAACTTCTGTCAGCGGTCTTTGGGTTGCTGGTGGGGAGTCGGGGCTACTTGGGCCGCTAAGGATAGCGCATTTGCCAACTGCGTTGTCAAAGTTGGGACTTCTTCCCCCCATTGTCTGGCATCCCGTGTCATATCATCCAGTTCCTGTCGTAGGTCTTTGTCCGTTCCTGCTGTCCTGGGGACTCTCCTGGCGTCTTCCAGTGCCTCCCTCAGTGTGTCCAATTGTGGTTCGAACGTCGAGTGGTCGCACTCCGGATGTAGGAACTGTTGTGTCTGCTGGTCTGTTAACTGGTTCTGTAACGCGAGTACTTGTGCCGGGTGATCGCACACCAGCCGTACCATGGCCGTGGGCTCGGAATACCGCGCTACGCTCCTCAGCACCTCTGGTGCTTCTCCGAGAAGTTTTTATCTCTCCCCAAAGTCGATCTCCAGTAGGTTCCTGTTGATGATTCCTCCTATGATGTCCTGGTCATCCGTGGACACCAGAGCCACCCGATCGTGCTGTTCTGATCCTGACATCGCAACGATTCAAGCACATCTACCAGTGCCAATTATATGCGTCGATTTCGGAAGGAGTCGGGGTCGGAGGTTCAATAACCATCAGAGGCACCGGCACAGCTCTGGTTGATGCTGCTGCTGGTGGTGCGTGTCCTTCCGTCGAGTGCGTTCCTAAAAAATGATGTCCTTCACACTCACAAGGTAATTCCGGGTCACTGTTAAACCAAGCATGGGCTCCCCAATACTTAGTCCAACTATTTCCAAACACTAAATCGTCCAGCTCCAAGCCTCCTCCGTAGGCGGCGGCTTCAGTCCAATAATGATTTCAAGGGGAGGGAACGTCTGACTGTTCCCAATAATAAGCAGGCAAAACAAGATTATCTACCGCAGTATTCAACAATCCTTCGATACGTCCGAAGTCGTTCAGAGGTTCGGGTTCACATAAGGAACAACGGGTTCCGGCAAGATCAAATCAATTCGTTCAGGAAGTACAGTGAATATCGTACTCTCGCATTCGACTATGGTGATCGATGTGGGTACTGACGGATATCAAATCCGGTAAGTTGTGGTAGCTCGTCAACACAATCATCGCTAACATGGAACCACTGATGATTTGGTCCGAGGTATACCCAACAGGTAACAGAGCAGGGTTCGTTAAAGTACTTGCCACCATTTGAAGGGTGTAAGGACATGTATTTCCGTAAGATCGTAGTTACACAAATAGCAAATTGAAATATAGCTATCGGTAACTTCACAGTAGTTCCAAGCAAGATCTTAACAAGGGGTCAAACAATGTTGAGAGTACCTTCAATATCGGGTACGTTGTAAGGGGCTCGTTGTAGTGTAACGGGCGGGATCAGATGTAGGTGATTGTGGTAACAATTTTATAGAATCGTAATCAGGATAAAACCCTTCGAAGTTCGTATTGAGTGAATTAATCCAAAGCAGGAATCAAGGCTAGGTCAAAGTCGTACTTGCTTTGCTATAGAAGAAAACGAGTAAAGAGAGAAGAAAAGGAAATCCTCCGACACCAAACAACCTCCCTTTGTATACACGTCGTCTGCCACCCTCGAACCATTCCTCATTCTCCGATGTACCATCCGAATATCCAACCATGATCTTACACACCATCAACACAACTCTTTTCAATACAACCACGCCACATCATCTGACGTTGCAACACCTCAGACTACTTCCTCATCATAACAAATTGTACCACCACCTTCCCTCAACACCCTCACGCCGTTCCTGCGTCTTTCAACGTCTCCGCCTTCCCGTCACACTGACTCCTGTGTGCTCTTCAACCCATCACTCGCAACCCAAACTGTGACAAGCACCGCGTCACGCACGCCATGGACTCAACTTACCTCTGTCACCGCCTTCTCGTTCCTGGGAGGGACTTACCATGGATTTGGTTACCGACTTGCCAGAGTCAACGGCATCGGGATACACCGGGATCTTGGTAATTGTTGTCCGTTTGACTACAATGTCGATCTACCTCCCCTGCAGAAACGACATTGACTCCCCAGAGTTAGCACGAATGTTGTTCGAACATGTGATCTGCAAACGAGGCATACCGGAGAATATCACCACCGACCACGGCAAAATGTTTATCAGTCGATTTTGGGACAGAGTTTGCTCCCACCACAGTATCAATCACCGCCTCTCGACCGCCTTCCACCCGCAGACGGATGGTCAAACCGAGCGGTAGAACCAACCAACGGAGCAGTAAGTCCGAGCCATTTGCAACTACGAGCAGGACAACTGTGTCTAATTATCACTGCTGGCGGTGTTTACCTACAACAACTCCATCCACCATTCCATGCTGATGACACCCTGCTGGGCGAACTACAATTACCATCCTATGATGCAGTTTAGGCCTCCCAAAGACCCCGGTTTCAGATCACTGGTGCAGGCAGACTTGTGGAGGGCAGGAGTGGAAGAGACTCACCGAATTCTCCGGGAAAACATAATTAAGTGTCAGGAGCGACAAACAAAGTATGCCGGCGGGAAAGAGATGACTTTTGTGGTTGGAGACAAAGTATGGCTATCGACCAGGAACTTGAAAAAACATCCAGGCCTTCAAAGAAACTCGATTTCAAGCGCACAGGACCATATACGGTAAGTAAGATCATCAATAAGAATGCTTACAAACTAGACTTACAGAGTACAATGCGGAACCACAACGTTTTCCATGTGTCACTTCTCGATCATTACACAGGGCTCCCAAAAGACTGACTGGCCTGCCACTCCTAGGAGGGAAAGTAGCAATGCCAACACCAATGACACTGAGATTGAAGAATGTGTGAGCTGTTTCCTGGGTTGGCTCTGCCTCAACCAGGACTGCACGAGAACTTTAGGCGATACCTCACTGATGATGCCATGCTGTAACCAAACAATGAGGAACAAAGCCGTAACCATCATCGCACGAGTATTAAATGAGGATCATGACGTGTTAATAGAAGGCTGGAGATGAATTGCAGTCCTAGTGCACAAAATGCGTGGCAGGATATTTGGATTCGATTCTCAGCTTTGCAACATCTTGCAAACTGCATGAGGTCACGGAACCAGGAACCCTGATATGGAGGGTGGGAGGAGCAAGCCGGAGTTCAAGGAGTGAGAGTTCTTCTGGCTATCAATTGGGTTCATGGTTTTCCTTTGGGGTTATGTCTTTCCCTTGGGGTTATGGTTTTCCTTTGAGTTCATGGTTTTCCTTTGGGTTTACGTTTCTGTCAATAATATGGGTTAATGCTATTCCAACCTTCTTTCATGTTTGGGTAAATTGTTATATGGAAGAGGAGAGGTGTGCTTCCCACAAAGAGCCAGGGAGGAGTTGTGGCAGGACAATGCGTCTCAAACAACCACCACCACTAATCAGCTTCGCAGAGGGAAGCTGACGTGGGGCATACTGTTACACTGGGTCAATGGGGATGGACTGAGCGACAGCGAGTGTATGAATATACAGAGATGACAATGAAGGACTGAACAATGGGGAGTATATATTTGGAAGACCTTGGGGTAGATAGACATCATTTCATCTCATCTTATTATCATATAATGGAAATATATACTCTATCATTCCCAGCTTCTGGTCTCACTCAGTCTTTTCAAGATCTCGTAAATCCACCCAAATGTGTGACTCCTCACAACCAGGAAGTATTCTATTCTGTCACCCTCTTCCTACGCTCCTTGAGCCAGAACTGCTGCTTCTCATATATTCCCTTTTGATGCTGGGAAAGGTTTGGCAGAGTGTCACTGGACGCTGTGCCTTCCAGCTCCATTATTTCACCACAGTGGGTATGATGGAGTGAACTCATAGGCGCACTTGCTGGCCATGATTAAGCGAGTTTGGGGATGCAGATGGAGGACAAAATCATGCAATCTTGGAGGCAATGATCGAGTGAGTTGGATGATGTATTGTAAGGCCAATTTCATATTATAGTTGAGGCCATGATCCTGGAAGTTCAGAGATGTACTGTGAGGCCATGATTGTGGGAGTTTGGACATATTCTATGGAGGCCATGGTTGTGTGAAATCAAAGATGCACTAAGAGGCCAAGATACAGTGAATGGGGAGGGGTACATTGAGGTAACTGATCTGGAGACAGTCGATTAGGAGGCATGTTGGTTCCCAACACACCCTACACTGGTCAGTATACTCGCAACACTCTCACAGTGACCTGGGAATCCACCTCAGAAGAACGTATCAATCGCTGGCTGGCAGTGGTCGATCGGTATGGTGGGATATCTGAGGCTGAAGTTACACTCAGCTGGCAACTTCTAATCAAGCAAATGAAGAGAGACTGGCTGTGGGAAAGTGATACTTGAGTTTATGCTGTACACAGTAATAACACATATTCATGGGATGGAGAGATTCAGGGGGATAATATGATGGTGTGTTCTAGGATGATGGTAGGGTTGCAGATGCAAAGGATTGATAGAGGATGACAATGGGATTAATATAATGGATATGAGGTGATGTGGGAAATTATGGGTACAGCTTTCCAGATAGGGTGGAAAATAGCTTGAATTGGTGTTGCTACCCATACCATTGGGAGTAGTACCTGCAGTATTGGAAATGATAATTAGACTTGCACACGAAATGTTGTGAATTTCCAGTTTGCCATTATCATTTTGCTGTTCCCGTTTCATCTCTCTCCTTCTTGTCCTCAACTCTACCATTACCTCAAAACATACATTTAAGTATTCCCACTCTATGCCTCCATTCCATACCCATCATTTGACACCCAGTACAGCATCAATCCAAGAATCACTTTCTACTGCTCCCACACAGTCACACATGCCACATCTCGCAACTCTCACTGTTCATTTTGGCAAATATTGTTGTACACAGCTCTGAAAATTCCCACGATTATAGGTTGCCCATCAAATTGAGTCACAGCTCATCATGCACACCCCTTCAAGGTCACCACCTCCAGAACTAGCACCTCCTGATGGACCGCCTTCAGGTCGATTACCTTGCGGTCGACGAACTCTATAATGACCACCCCCAGTTTGATCACCTCCAGATTGACGACGTCCAGATTGATCACTACCTGATCGACCACATCGAGATTGACCCCCTCCAGATTGACCACCTGCAGATCGACCACCGCCAGGTCGACCACCTCCAGATCAACTACCTCCAGATGAACCACTTCCATATCAACCACCTCCAGATCAAGCACCTCCAGATCAACCACCTCCAGCTCGACCACCTCCAGCTGGACGACCTCCAGCTTGACCACCTCCAGCACGACCATTTCCAGCTCGACCACCTCCAGATCAACTACCTCGTAATTGACCACCTCCAGATCCACCACCATTTGATTGACCACCTCCACATCGACCGTGTTGAAATCGACTATTTCCAAATTGACTACATCCAGAACTACTACTTTCACGTCAAGCACTGGTACATTGACCACCTGCAGGTCGATTTCCTCCAGATTGACCACCAACAAGTACACCTCAAATATCCCTGGATTGGTCCCTCCAGGACCATCACTGAGGTCACATCATGTTGGCCTGCAATGCTTCCCAAAATCTACTCGAGCATGGCCGCGATATTAGCATGATCATGGCAATCCAGTCCTCCTCCACATCCGCTGGATCACTGCCTCCAAGTGCATCCCCAAACTTGCTAACTCCCAGTGTCCGAGATATCATAACCATGTGCTGCAAGTCAATTTCCCAACCAGCTCGATTACGACCTACCAGGGCATCTTCGAACTACCTCAATCATGACCTCCTTGTTCACACTATCATCGCATCTAAGTTCATCTCCCAACTCACTTGCCAATGGCCTCTGATAGACGATAATTGTGACCTCCAAGTTCCTCTCTGATTTCACATAATCATGGGCTTCAAGTGCATCTATCAGTTCACTTGATCATGGCCTCCAACTGCATCTCCAAACTTGCCCAATTTCAGCCTCCATGTGTATCGCTCAAATCAGTCAGCTGGCATCTCCCAGTGTTATCTCCAATTGCACTCGAGTACATTCTGCAGCCAGAATGAAAGAATCTTCATATGTATGTAACTATTGATAGATAATGTAACCCATAATATGATGTGGTGAATCTTCTTGTGATTGTAACAGATCAATATGATGATGAAATGGCTTATGGTTATGGGACCCTGAGTATCACAGCTGTGAGAATACCACACAAGGCATAAGATCTCCCACAATGTTGTGCAGAGGGGTTAGCTGCTCTCGAAATCTTCTGGAGACCACTGCAGAGATCTCAGCTGAGTCACAATATGCCTCTCCAATAAGTCAAGTATCGTAGAATCATGAAAGTACCTCTGTAACAGCAGGTGCTTTCTGGTGCGCCTGTAAATTGTGTTGCTGCAACTGTAAACACTTCACTTAGTACCTCAGGGGCTAAGAAATGTCAGGAAGATAATAGCAGTTTCGATATCGTCGATCTGAGATTCAGGAAGATTGGTATGTGGATTGCAGACCATTTTACAATCTGCTGATCGATATTATCGCTGTTGCAACTGATGCTATGATTTTGCAATGTCATAATTCATCTCCCACCAGTGCTTCTGGCATAGCTGAAATGAAAACACATGTTGTCACAATGAACAATGTTGTCCAACCTTGGTACTTTAATAACTCCATTTCAGGCAGGTCTGGAATGGAATATTTGTTGGCTGAGACAGCCATGTATCAATTGTGAAATTAGGCGGGCATTCAGAAGCTGAACTATCTGTTTTATACAATTACATTCAGATGTGTTTTAGAATGTATTAATAACTAAGTAATGAAATGGTATGTCCTCAATAAATTACCATCTCCTCATAATCCAGTTCCTACTGAACCTTCCTTGCACCATGCTCGCAGGACATTTCATTCTTCATAATCATCTTTAGTTCTCAAGTAGTAAGTTGAGCCTATGGGCTTATCTGCTGAGGTGGGAACACGGCTCCCACCACTGCAAAGCCACGCAATTCAGTGGGTACGTGACGGGGTTAGGGTTATCGTGGCTCTGCATCAGGCCATCAACAAGGTTGAAAATTGTTTGCTGGACGGCATCCGACACCACGATGCACAGTCCTCACCAATCACGTACCAATCATCATCTCATCTCTTTCCTTCTTCTCTCTTTTGTTTCTTAGTTCTAGGCAATCACCTACCTCACTGTGGCTACACCCTCCCTACGCTCCTCAAAACGAAACCTCCATTTTCGGAGCTTCCTAAGGAAGCTACCGTGTGGGATCTCCCGAGCCGGGATTTCTGCCACACTGCTCATGATTTTGCTCCTCAATATAATCAGAGCAATGTCACAGATAAGTATTGAAACAAATTGCCATATGTGGAATATAATCAGTTCTATTCTTACAAAGAGAAGTTACATTAATACTACTGCCATTTGCTTGCCTAGTGGCCATATCACCCACATTGACATCATTTGCTGAGCTGTACAATATCTATTTACAATATTCAGCATTGCACAATACTAAGCAATGACAAGGGTCATGGCAATTATCTCAGCCAGTCCAGATACGTCATTATCTCTATTCTTCCCTGTAACCCCTTTCATTGTTACACAACATATTTCAATTGTGTACTCCAGTTCCAACTTGAAGGATTTGAGAGGCAATCATTGTAGGAAAACTGGCAATATATGTGTGTATTTATTATATATGAGACTTATCTGTGTATGGCTAACATGTGGATTGGTTCAGGGATTTATGGCACAGCCACATGTATGTCGGTTCTTGTACGAATGTTCATTTACCTTACAGCAAGACATGTTTTGTTTGGTCTAGTGAGATTCAGACTAACATGCTAATCCCAATATGTTATCTGGCTGAGCACATTGGTGATTTGACAAACTTGAATAAGATTTGATATTGCTGAGATATTTGAACCAAAATTTGTAAAGAAGTGAGATCACAAGATTCATGATGAAACAACATTAGAGGTTGTCTGCAACTTCGACAGGAACAACCATCTACTATGAGAACAATTGATTATACAGTTAGTGACATGTCAACAAGAGAGTTAGTTTCAGTGAGAGAGTAAGTGGCATGAGATTAGAACATAATGCAGATGCAGTCTGAAGCTGTATAATATCGAGACTATGTCGTTGAGATGCACAATGAGAATGCGATGGAAAATTACACAGAAATAAGCTGGATATGGAATACAGCATCACATCTCTTGACCAAGGGCAACCCTGGCCTTGTTAGAGAGTGTTATACAAGTTGCATTTTGAAGAAGAAAGATGGAATGCTGATAAACAGGACATTGCATTGAACACATATATGATTGGTACAGATTAGGGTACCCTTGAAGGTGGGATGGACATGTTCCACAAGACAGATGGAATAGAGACTGCAGGAGACTGATACAGACTGCAATATGGAGACTGAACTTGTGACCTGATGTGACTAGAAGGGACACAGACAGAGACTGGAACATAGACCAAAAGAGGAAATGAGATGGAGACTGTTGGCAACTGAGGCATACAGATGCTGAAATGCTAAATGGACAAGGTTCACCGACTTGTTCGATGGATGAGTATCAAGACATTGGTTGACAGATGGTCATGAAGAAATCAATAAGAACATTGTAAGAAGGACAAGGGGTAGGAATTTGATATAAGGATAAGGATTGAGGAATTGATAGGAAAACAAGATTTCAGAATTGAATAGTGGTAGGCAGACTACAAGGAGTGAGTGGAAATTCACATAATTAATTAACAACAGCAAATAAAAACTAAGCATATTGCTGATTGGGTGGAGGAGTGACTTGATTGCCATACGGTTGGGAGAACTTGTATCTCAGACCCTGCTTCCAAAGAATCTCTGGGCACAGTTGATCAATTCAGACTAAATTTGGAGTTAGTTTTATTTGGGACTAGTATTCGGCAAAGTACTATCTATGTTTGTTGTACGGTGTCCGGTGTCCATTGTCCTGAATCTCTCTATTGACCTAAACTCACTGACTCTCACTAAGTCTAATTGACACGTACACAAGAACTAAAGAGCATGCGGCTCCGCCGCACACAACCCTAAACCAACCCAAGTGATGACCGCACTCAGGTCCGTCCCCACACTCCTCCAGAGCGGTATCGCGACCGTGAGACTAATCCGCAAAGAAAGCAAAGATAGAGCTTGCCTGAAGCTCCTCCCAAATGACCAACCGTGCCTACAACTCCTCCAAAGGAATCAACCGTGCCTGGAGCTCTTATCCTCTTGCTCGATATCTCTTTCCTGCAACCTTCACATCCAGCCGGAATAACCCTCCGATCTGGCGTGCCACGCCCACAAGACATCCTCGACCTTCACCAGTACTCTCAGCCGGCGGTTTGTCGTATATCTTGATTCCGTAGCCTTTGACAGGCACAATCCGCAACCCCCGATCCATCAGCCGCGTTTGTGACAGTGAGTTGTGTGCTCCTTCGATATGTAAGACATTTCTCACAACAACCTCATGATTTCGGCGGTATCCTGGCAGCCGAAGCCTCAATCGCACGTCTCCATATCCGATGGCCTTGCCTGCAGCCCTTGCAGCAAAGTCGTGAATTTCCCGCTCATCTCTTTTGGCGTACTGTGTGTACCGTACGAACTCTTGCCGATCTCCGCAAACGTGAGAGGTGGTAACACAATCCAAGTACCAGCTCTCCTTCAATGGGCTCTCTCCGGTCGTAACTGTCATCGAATAGTTCTCAATTGATGTCGTCTTCGTCGTTGCCGCTGCTGCTGTCTCTGTCGGTGCTCCGCTCTCCACCGGTGCAGTGCTTGGACAGTACTGCGCAATGTGCCCCACCCGATGGCATCTGTAGCATTCCTCGGTATCCTTCCAATTCCTGCGGCGATGCTTCTCACTCTCCAAACTACTACCATCACTCTCGCTGCCACTACCACGGGACTTCTGGGACTTCCGAGAGTGCTTTGAATTCCGCTTCTCATTCTTCGTCCGCAACTTTGAGAACATGGCTGCCACCTCTGAATCGTCGTCCTTCTGTAATCGCGCTTCGTGGGCTTTCATCTTCGTGACAATCTCCTCCGGTTTGTTGGCCATGGTGTCGATCTTATCGTACATCAACTGGGTGAAAAACCTCCAATCATCATCCTTAGGTATACCCTGCATCAGGTAGTAGCTGTGCTCGCTCTTTGGCATCGTACCGGTCGAACCCTCCGCACCGAGGTTGAAGTCGTTGACATACCCCTGGATCTTCGATGCGTATTCCTGCACATTCTCGCAATCCCTCAACTTCACAGCTGACATTTCGTCTCGCAAAGCCCAAACATTCAGCTTCACCTTCGACTTGTAGTCCTCCTTCAGCTGATCCCACAGCGCCTTTGCATCTTTCTGAACGCCATACTGCTGCTGCAATGACCGCTCCATCGCGAGGAGAATGGTCGACCGTGAGATTCCATGCTGCTTCTTCCATGCTTTAAACTCTGTCCTGTCCTTTGCGTCTGGGGCTTCCTCTGTACCGTCAACAATGCCGAGAACCTGCTTCTGTTCCAAGAGTATTTCTATTTCCAAACTCCAGCTCTTGCAGTCCGTACCATGAAACTTCTTAATCGTGATCGCTGTCGATTCGGCCATCTTGTTGTCTGTACACGCTTCGAGTCTGTCTGTACTCCTCCGTGACCGTGTCGATGATGCCGTAAATCCGAGTCGAGTTCGTCAAATCAGCGAAGTGCCTGGGCTCATAACCTGTTGTACGGTGTCCGGTGTCCTGTGTCCTGAATCTCTCCATTGACCTAAACTCACTGACTCTCGCTAAGTCTAATTTACAAGTACACAAGAACTAAAGTGCATGAGGCTCCGCCGCGCACAACCCTAAACCAACCCACGTGATGACCACACTCAGATCTGTCCCCACAATGTTTTCTTGAGAGTTTAGTACTTACAGTTATAATACAGTCCTGGAGTATTGTTGAACTGATTTCAGTACTACTATGACATGAATTGAGTTAGAGTTTTACACAAGAGCAACATGCACCTTGGATTGAATGTCTGAGTCCATCCGACTGAAAGACAGACATGATCAGCTTAGTGATGAGAGATTGTATGCAACAGATCATTTTCAAAATTATATGCTCAGGTGTATATTATATGAACATAGATGCAGGTTTCATCAATAGGTAGTCATCATGAATGAATGAATTTGTGGAAATATTTGACTGCTATGGCTAATGTCACAAGACAGACCACAATGGCTTGGCACAACATTTATGTCTCACCATTCAGTCCAGAGCAGCAACTCTTGACATTAATTTCACTGAATGGCCACTATATTTCCAATACCTGACACACTACGCAGCTGATTGACACAGTAGCATTTCCATTCTACATACTTTACGTTGGCAATATCCAGCTGTGTAAACGTTTCTGGAACTTGATCCATTACATTTGGACACACTCACAATCAGGCATCTCACATCGACAATAAGATTTCAATCTTGAGACTTTCGGTTCTTGATTTGTTAGTTTTTGCGATGAACTATCTTGTATTATCATAGTATCTTTGCTGATGTGTATCAGCATGTTGCCCTGGTATGCATTGATCCACAAACACAGTTGAAATCTGACTGGTATGGCGACTCCATCACCACACTTCGATGGCATAATATACATTCACACTATCAAAACCATTCCCATCCTTGTTGCATTCTGGTTCAGCATATGCGCTTACAGTTACACAACTACTACATTCTCATAATTTTTGATCTGCAACTCTACTAGTATTCACCAATGATGTTATATTTATTGATAACATACATGATGGCTACAATCTGTCTGGAACAGCAAGTCTATCTTTGTACTCTGATCCAGTTATATACATCGGACATACTCACTATCACAACTGTTCCAGGTTATACTGTCTCTTGGATTAGCACATCAGCGGACAGTTACATGACTATTCTGTTACCATTCTTTTGCACACTGGATTTCCACTGCGGTTTCCAGATGTCGTTATATTCGACGATACAACCCATGATTGCATGTATGGTAGGCCCCTCTGTGTTCAGCGTCAGTGAATGGGCTTATTGTTTGTATTTGTGTGGGTTTGCAGCTTGCAACTGCTCTAGCTGTAGAATTATTGTGGTTCTCTGACATATTATCATATTTCACAGCCAGCTTTCTAACTCCATTCAACCAGCTCAACCATGTCTCTGTACACCTGCTTCAGTGATTTACTACTGCTTCACTTCCATCTCAACACCATATATTGTAACCTGTTCTTCACCGTATCATCTCCCTTCAAAACAGTAGACGATTTGGTGTTTCTACTGTTGTTACAAGAAAAACACTCTAGAATCACTTTACAAATGCAATTCGCTTTGGCATTTATTTCCGGCTTTATTGCACTAGCAGCATGTATAAGACAACCAGGTGTTCAACTGTGATTCAAATGATACATTGCCATTGCGCCAATTTATGGTTTTGAATACATTGCTGGTTCATCTGAAGATGTGTTATTATCTTCTTCAATTTCTAACAACAATTTGGAAGCTTCTGTTACTACTTTCTTTCCCACTCCTTCAGAAGTTTACTCTCCTGGTGATATTATTATTGATTGTACAAAATTCATTGCACAACTCAACCAGATAATGTTTTTGGGAACCACTCTCCATCAAACATCTGTCAACCGTCTGTCTTTGCCATATAGCATCAGGTATTGCGTGTACTCCTGGACTGGATATCAATATCAACAGTACTTCTGGCAGAATACGGTGTCCTCTACATGTTTGTAGTCGAGTTGAAGGTGTGTATTAACATATTCCAGAATCTCAACAATACCATGGCTGTACCACAAAGAGGGATTACTGGGATACACAATACTGTTGAGCTGTTGGCCTTTGCATATGCTGTAATCATTCCACCAAGCAAGAGTTTTGAGAATGCAGCACTTCCTGAACAAAATTAATTCATCAAGATGCAAGGCAGTGTATCGGATCGATATATGGCTACTGGTATAATCATCATACTCATAAAGGAATTTTATTTCTTACCCAGATTGAAATCAACCACTGGCTCTGCCAATACTCTTTTACTGTAAACTGGACCGACTCCAGGCACTCTTTGCAACAATAAATGCAATTCAGCACCTACTATTGATACATCATCGCCTTTAGTTAAAAGCCTCTCTGATTACACTGAGTACAAAAGACTACCTTCTCCTCTAACAACCTTGCAGCTCATAAGTCTTCAAGATATAGAAGTTGTTGTTGGTTATCTTGTCAGAGCTTCATGCAGTAAAGTACACTGTAATAGTCAATTATAATGCAGACTTATCAAGTATCCCCCTTAACATTTTGCTATAGCAGTCTCAAAAGTCTTACCAATATTAATATCCTACCTTGAAGACTTCAGCATCATCAAAATTAGTTGGATAATATTTCCCTATATACTATGAAAGATATACAAGCAACTACAAGACTTGAGAAATCATTGCATTACAACAATCGTACATAACATGATGTCAACATTGTTCAGGTTATACTTTGGACAGATATCCTGCAGCTATTCGTTATTGTTACCCTGTGTAACTTGCTGACTGATCGGTTTATGCATTGGGTTTGGTTTCTTCATATGATGTAATGTTGTTTGTCATTGATACTGCTGCATTGTTCAAATCAACTATTACTTACTATGTGTTACCCCTCAAACAGCATTATGAACACCACCATCACGTTCATCAATGGCTCTGATCTTTTCTTCATCCTGCTAACACCAGGTCTTCTCACCATTCATATAGGTCTCTGCAACATCAGCATTGTGATCAAACTACCCAACAACTGAGAGGTCAAAGATTGCATACTTGTGCCTTGAAAGATGTTTTGAACATTCTGAACAGTCCTGCCTATCAGTATCTGATTTCTTTTTGTTTTCATGAGCCACCAGATTCAATATGCAGTAGATGGTGAACCAGATGACTTCCTACTGAAATGCATGACTCCAAGCAGTGCTGTATTGACAGTAAATTGCTTTCATTCACAGTACCTCCATATTCTGCCACTGTGGATGGCTATTGGGGTGGTGGTTATGACTCTGGTATCTCGAATACTCTGAACAATCCAGTCACTTTCGCTGGTATAGGTATCTATTGCCAGTGCTGCTGTTATGTACTCTATCCCACGTTGTTTTTTCCAGCTGTCTCTATCACCCCATGTTACATATCATCTGTGGTCAACAATATTCATGCTGGATCTTAAACCCTTTAGTCAATTGAGATCATGGTGCATCTACTCTCAAAATGAATAGGTTTATTATTTGACAAATCCATTGATATTTGTAACTCTCTAATCGTTATGTAGTGATATTTCAGTACCTCCATGATCAACCATCTAGTATCCCTTATACATTGGAACGCAAACGTCAACCCACCACTTCCAATGACAGTGCTGCTGAATTACTTATAAATTCAATTACTAACTTGTCCCTGTGCAGCTGATAAATTGGGTGCAACAGTACATATTCTCACGAAGGCCAATTTGCTAACATACTCTCCAGACACTACAAAGCTCTCCAGTATCAGCTTCTTTGCTTTCATTCTTCTCCTACATAATGATATGACACACATACTAACCAAACCCCAATGGAGTACTACGATTTAATGTGACATCCAACTAATCTATATTTCTTCTTAATCTGAATGCTAACCAACAATCACATAGTGGATATGTTTTCCCAAATGGAACAGAAGATCGTGGATTAGGTACATCATTGTTTGGTCAACACAGCCAAAGTGGAGACTGACATTGAGTACCGTTTCAGCTGAAGCTGGATTAATTTCAAATTGAGGGCTTCGAAACAAGTTTCAGATATGTTAGTATCATGTAGAGATTTTTGTAGACAATTTCTTTTTATCACAATCACCCCAAATTGTAAAAGGCCTAACATCAAAGATTACCTTTGTGCTGGCCACAATGTTTCTAACCGACCACTCAGTGTTGGTTGTACATTCAAAGTGCGACCTATACTATTGATGAACTCTCTTATTTGCTACTCTCTCAATACACATATGCAGTTTGTGACCTAACTAACCTCTTTTGTTGTACCAATTTGGGTAAATTAGGTTATCATGTGGAACTCATTGAATTCCAGATATGAGGGTTGCTTTATATACCTATCATTTTAAAGGTTTCACTTTGGATTCTACTGATTGCATTCGAAGCTTAAATATTTATTCTTTCAATTTTATTGTTTTATTCATTGGGGCTAGATACATCCTGAACTACCTGTTGACATAATTGGGACTGTTGTAAATGATAATCTTTCCAGCTATGATGAAAAAGCTTTCCTACAAGAAATGCTCCTGAAATATATTACATACCAAGAAGATCAACTTTCCTCCCTCAATAACTGTTACTTCAACAATGGCAAGCTGCAATATGGTTATCCAAAACCTTTGAAGCGAATACCAGCAGTGGGCACATTTGGCAAAGTAATCACTAGGTGTCATAATAAGGAAAACAGGATTGTCATGTGATATATGGTTTTCCTAACAGAATTTATGGATTGTCATATTGGTGTAGATTTCAACTGTACTTTGAGCATCCTTATGTATGTGTATGAATATCTGAACAAAGAACTCAACAGCAATCAATACATGACTATTGACCCTAGAATGAGCCATGTTCATAAGATTAAAGATTTTACCAATTTGCATTATTTCAGCACTTCAAAAGCTAGCTGGGGACAATTTGTTTTAAATATTGTGAGCCGGTTTCAAAGCATTAGCAGCATTCCTGTACACTTGTGTGGTTAAAAGTTTGACCAAATCCATCAATAAAGTGCAACTGCATCAACTGCATCCAACTTGTTGCAATGTTTTGTGCATTCAAACATTCCTCTGTTTTGTTCTGTAAAATACATCAATTTCTACACCTAATACATACACAATCCTCTCCTACAAATCAAATGTTTCCTGCCAATCAGTTGTTAGAGAGTTCTTTACCTGATATTCAAAGTACCTCAACTCATCTCAGCTCATGTTCCACATGTTTTTGTATGTACACTGGTTTTCCATCCTTCCTGGAAAGGTAAATGTTTCTATCCACAACTTCTGTTGTCACAAAGACTGGCATACTATTACGAAAAACTTTGAACTGTAACTGGCATCAATTTCAACACCTTGCAGTAAGAAACTACTAGCTTTGTTTTATTAGCTGACACCACTGAAACCAAACTGTGTTTGCAACATTCTCCATCCTGGTACTTTACTACATTTCATGACTATTTTTGCTAAGCTTCTCTCAGAGTCGACATTCCACTTTCAGCATTTGATTTATGGAATTAATTGAAGAATACGCTCTCCACTGACCATGTCAAAAGTATTCTGTGCATCAATAATACATACCTACAATCAATATGTGGTATTCAAACGCTTCTTACAATACATGGAACCAGTCTCGACAATATATGTCTTCATCACCATGGCCTGTGTATATTCACCTGATGTTGATATCAAAGCTGAAACTATTTGGCCATAATCCAATGAATTAGTACTCACTGTAAACAAATTGTTCACCTCCAAGACTGTTCTGCAATCAGTGGTATTCTGAATAATATATACAATACCACCGATACTCAGTGTCAAAATACAATTGTCAACATAGATGTGAAAGATAGTTGTGGCAAATCATTCATTGCTTCACCCCTGTGCACAAAACATCGATTCAGACCCTATATACCAGTCACTGCTGGGACTATTGCACTGATTGTGACCATGTATGCAAGGGGACAAACTGCTCATTAGCTGTTGGGATTCAAGTGAATTAAATTTGTCACTCAGCCCTCTTTCCTTCTTCTGGCTCATGACATTTCCAAAGCAACCAAGAAATCAGTTCCAATATGCACCTTGACTCTCAGCACACCCTCTACCACACTGTTGCTGATCTCATCACATGTGAAGAGATGCCCATGGCTCGCAGATCTACTTCGGAGTGTATGGTTGAAGTTTACAAGGATTTACTGAAAGCAATTTGTCAATTCGCAGTAAAACGTTTTTAGGAATCAGTAACTCTTGCCTCCAGTGATCCATTTGGCAGGAACACCAGACCAATTGATGCATCCATAGTTTCGAATTCTGTGTGACTCTAATTTTCACCTCACTAGTTATGTATACCCATTCACATCTCATCTCATCCTGAATTTGGACCATGGGTTATCGACATTGACAACAGAATGCTTCAAATTGAATATGTTGATTTACCACCCAATATGATTGTTGATGTCAAAAACGTCCATGCTTCCATATCATTGCTATACCCACCTTGGATGTTAGCAAATTGTGATCATTGCGTACGCAATTAATATCTAAGAATCCTTACCTGGTAATTTGACATATTCAACAAATCCATACTCAACAATCTACCAAATGAAGACCCTTTTCCGCACTTCCCCTCAACTCTAATAACAAAGCTAGCTTCTTTCAGTTATATATCACAGTGTCAATTTGTTCAAAAAGGAACAATCATTTAGACAAACCCACCATGCTGTAGCCACAATGGACTATATTTTCATTGAACGAGAACATGGTGTCCCTGCTCACGGACACAGGTTAAAACACCATGGTATTCATTCGATTTGGAGGAAGCTTGGTCTTTATAATGGTGTGTTCATATACAAGCCAAAATTGTTCCCAAGTGTAAACAAAACATTTGTTCAAATTCATTTTATCGTCACTTGTTCAGAAAAACTTACTCTCTGTGTACCACACACACCTTTCAAGTTTCAGCCTAAATACTCCACCTGTACTATCTAATGTTGACAGTATCCTATCCCATAGATCAAAATCATTTCCTGGTTTACACTGTCTGCACACTCAACCACCACAACCACACTCCACCAAAGCTCACCAGAAGCTGTACTTTTGGTACAGTCTTCTCTAGTAGCAAATAAAACTTTTTATTCAAACAAATTTTGAATTACATCAAGTGTGGCTTTGTATGTCCTGCTGCCCCTCCAAATGTGCCCCTGCCAGCTACCACCCCACCCCTTCTCTCTGCGCCACTACCCACCACACTCCTTTCTAACTTATGGAACTCAACAAAGGAATTCCTGTCTTCATCAAAACACAGTGACTGGTCACATTCAGTTTAAGCCCATTGAGCTTCTGGTGGAGATTTGGTATTGTTTGAGGGACTGTATGTCTACTCCAAGCAGTAATGCCAACACCTGAATCACTTTCCCTCCTCAAGATGGACTGGATAGTGTCCACATTCACAGCTTCGGTCTAGTGGTAAACATGTACCCTCTTCAACATTTAACCAGGTCGATTTGGCCCTAGTGGACCATACAATCTGTGCGGTGGAAATCAGTCCATTCCCAGTCATGATCAACATCCAGGTACACTGCAGGTGAAAATTCTTATGTGTGATGGTGTTAGAACTCTGCGGCACATCCTTGTAAATGAAATAGGCATTTGTGACCATGGTATGATATGCTCAGAAGAGCGTATGGCACCATGTGCGAAAGGCGGTTAGCTTAATGTCATAGTAGCTGCACATTTGATCTGCTATATCTACACCACCCCTGTTATGATTGTAGTCATCAATGTAGAGAGGAATTATCATTTGGATCTCCAGCAGATTGCCAAAGCCTTCTCGGGCCTTCTTCTCATTGGTACTCTTTTTCCCTCACTGCTGTCTTAACCTCTGTTGCTGAGTTCCAATGTCCTGTAGAGTAAGGAGAATTGTAACTGGTCAATAATCAAACCACCAATATGCGCCAACCAGCAGGCCAAAAAGGCTGTTCTTAACGGCATGTATTTTAAAGGCATGGTACTCGTATTTCCCGACATCATGTTTCTGAATGTTGAGTTGTAGTGCAACTTCAGCTGACATAGGATGTGCTGATCCACGGGCTCCCATATGCAAATCATGACGCAATCTCCCCAACCATGTACCTGTGGTATAAGAGTCATCCAGATGGGCTATCCAGTACATAGTACTGGGAAGCTTTCATTCGAGATGGTATACAGCTTTTCCTGTCGCAGTCTAGCCATCAGTTGATGGAACAGGATCAGAACCAGCCTGGTTTGAGGTTGGATAGAAATCCCAGATGTAACTGGGATCAGCAAGGCAGTAAAATCTAAATCTTTATTCGATCGGCATGCTTTGTGCCTTGTATGTATCAGGGGACGGTGTCATAGCTCTCAGCATACATTCATCCAGATACATATGTATTGAGGTGATAAGATATTGCCCTGAACTTTTCGAAGTTGGGTCACAATTACATTGACTGTACTTTGCCATACTTGCCGAGTATTTGGCGCTATCTTGGGGAGATCTGGGAGGGATACAATGAGGTACCATTAAATGACCTCAAATCATGTTTGGCCCATATACTTGCAGATAGGGTGGGAAGTATTCAGTCCATCATGCCTCCTGTAGTCCTTTACTGGAGGGGAATTATGCACCCTCATGTATAACACAATCCCTGACCAAACCCCTAGTTCTGATGCAGAGACTGCCTTCCACTTCCTTCCACCCTGCCGCTGTTGTTTCCTGGCTTCAGCAGCAGCATATGCATTGGTGTTAGCTGCCATATCCTCCAATAGTGATTGTGTCAAAGATAGGCGTATAATGTTGCAGGGTTCTACTGTATACTTTCAATGGATTATTGATGGCAGGGTATTGTAAGCAGTGTGTGGGTGATATCTTGCAATGACAGGGTGGAAGGTAGGAGGGTCCTGAAAGATCAGAGGTGTGGGGAACTGGACTTGGGGGTCCGCAGCGGTGGGCGAGTAATTTATGGTGATTCACTGTTTTTTCGATTTTCCATGGTCCTTAGATATGGTTGATCAGGGAAGTTCACCAGCTGTGGCTTCTCCATCCTCTTCAAGATGTACAAGTTGGTTGGAGGTGTTGGGGTCCTGCTGTTGCGGTATTCTGGCTGACATCAGGTATCTTGAATCACAAATCTGAAGATTATACCCCTACAAGCGCAGCTCTGTTCATTACTCCCCCAGTGTGGCAGCTGCTCTAGAACTTCCCAGAATACACCTATAATACATTGAAATAGCTTTACAAAGTCTCAGGTCATCATTCTATATTTTAGTTGTATCACCATAGTTTTGGAATGGAGGGCAGCATGCTGCCATAGCCTAATTGGTCCGGTAATCGAAAGTGACGATCCAATGGATAGAATTCGATTCTGTTACTATATACAATACTTGTCAAGGTGTTACACTGGATAATGGTGTCTTCGATCTTGATTCAAAGGTTTTCATACCTTGTGATCTCCACTGCAGCATATGATGTGTGTGATACAGTAATACATATCATACGGATCTTTGTACGGTGGCATGTGCTCGAGTTGTCGAGAGTGTGTGGGGGTAAGTGAAGGTGTGTCTATTGGATCGTGTAATGAGGCAAGTCACATCAACATAGGGTCGAACAATGACTAATGGCGTTAAATACAAAAGAGGCAGGTTACATCATACTCTTTGGCATAGTGATATCCGTACTTCCAATCAGCTCAACACTCCTCCAGGATGGCTATCACGTCCGTTTCAAACAAAACAGTAAACATAAGAGAAGAGGAGCCAATCAAACATCGTGGATCACGTCAAAACAAAAGTGCCCAATCAATTTACTTTCCAAAGGCATACGCAATGCCTTATCCCGTTCCGATACTATTCCTGTGACCGCTTCTGAGGAATCCGATACCATTCCTGTGACTATTTCCGAATATTCCGTGGCCATATCCAAGGACATATGTAATTCCCATCCAGCAACCATTTCCGAGGCCGATTCAGATCATTCCCATCACTGCACACTGCTACACGCAGGCGGGCTTTGGCAGAGGCTTTGTGAAGCAGTCGGCCAGCATCTCGGCAGTCGGTATGTAACTCAAGTTGATCTCTCCATTGCTAGCTATATCTGCTGCAAGATAGTACGAGGTTGCAATGTGTGCAACTACAGTTCCACTGTAGATCCTGTTCTTGATGCTCGCGATCAGTGGCTGTGAATCAGAGAACACATGAGGGATTGTCGGGATGCGGAGCTCGTTCAAGAGATTCAAGATCTGTGTGAGTCTCATGCAGCGAACTCTGAACGCATAGTATTCGACATCGGTCGTGGACAGGGCAATCGACTTCTGGTTTCTCAATCTCCAGTTGACCGCTCCTCCGAAGGTGACGACCAGTCCACCTCCTGATTTATAGTCCTCCGGGTATCCAGCATAGTCCGAATCGACATAACATCTAGGTGCGTCTTCTCCGCCATCTCCGAGTGAACCTTCTCCAGGTGCTCCTCCACGTGCTCCTCCGAGCGCTCCTCCGAAATCCAGTCGGCAATCCTTTGTGCCATTGATGTACCGAACCACGAGCTTGAGAAGTAGCGTATGCTCATATCTCGTGTTGTGATTATCCCGGCAGATAACTCCGATGGTAGATGTGATATCCGGCCGCGTGGTGGTCATCGCATAGGTAAAGCTTCCAACCATCGATTGGTAGAGGGTCGGATCTCAGGCTGTATTGTTGGGCTTCCTCCAGTGAAGCATCTTTGCCATTGGCGTGCCAACTCACCTGGACTCGTGCATTCTGAACTTCGCGAAGATTGTCCGAATGTAGCTGTCATGATGGGTGTCGATCGAGTGATGCTCCAGATTGCATTCCATGTTCATGCTGAGATGTAAGGAGACAATCCCGAGATCATGCTTCCGGAACCTCTTTTTCATCGGATCTTTGATCTGCTCAATAAAGCACTCGTTAGCAATGATAAGGAGATCATCGACGTACAGAATGACTGCGGCAACGACTGTGCCTTCATCCTCAAACAGGGAGTGTCCTCCATCAAGATGTGATGCCACAGATCCAATCGAGATCACGAAGTCCTTAAAAGTAGCATACCAAACATGCTAGGACTGCTTTGGGGGATAAACAGACTTTCTCAAGCGAAGTACCATCAACTGCGAAGTCTTTGTCGATCTTGGATTGTTGAACCGGCTCTCATTCTGGAGCAAACAAAAGAGACCTTGCGGTGGGTGTATATAGATCCCTTCCTCCAAGTTGACTCCCAAGAAAAGCGGTGCATAGGTCCATTTGATGGATCTCGAGATCGTACTGGGTGGTGATCGCGAGTGCCAGCAAAAGGTCACCCCAGCAAGCAGTTGGTGCATTTGTAGCATGGTAGTCGACTCCCTTGATTTGCTGATTTCCTCCACATACTAGCCTGGCCTTGAACCGCTGCACATTGCCTGCTCCATCGCCCTTGATCGTGTATACCCAGTGACATGGCAAAGCCTTTCTCCCTTCCGGAAGCTCCACACAATCTCCACAGACATGATGCTGACCAATTACATCTAACCCCTGTTTCTTCGCTGGATCCCTTCTGTTGGTGAGTGGAGACTCGGTTGCTGCTTAGTAAGGCTTTCGATCGTCGATACCATCCTTGTGATCGTCTGAGATCACAGCTGCAGCATAGGTGGGAATCATATCCTCGAATTCCTGAGCTTCCAGAGCCAATTGAGCAGCCTGGGCGAACTTGCCAGCGCGGTTTCGGTGACTACCTGCGGCCGGCGGCTTCCATGCATCTCCAACTGACGTCTCAAGGCGATCAAATTCTCGTGATGTCTTCGTCGGCTTCGTCAGCTCCGGAGGGGAATCGTTGTCCACTGACTCCTCCGTTGGACAGTCAGAACTTTGATCTTTCGTTTGTTGCTTCTCTGTGGGTTTGGATTCCTCGATGACATCTCTGTAGAAGTGCTAATTCAAGATCGTTTTGTCGGCGGCATTAGGTGCTGTGTACCACTTCCCTTCTTGGAAAAACCACATCTCGGGAGCGGTGAATCGTCTTGGCCAATGGATCGTATACGAAGTACTGCTTAGTCGATAAGCTGTACCCAATGAATATGCTGGGAGTGGCTCTGTAATCCAGCTTCTTTTGTGTCTCCTTTGGAATGTGCATGAAGGCCCAGCATCCAAATACATGGAGATGCTTCAAAGATGGCCTGTTTCTGGATCCATGCCCGGCCTCGTACAGAGTCTTACCTGCCACGGAGCATGTCGGAGTGCGTTTCTTCAGATTGACTGCCACTGAGACTCTAAACACGCAGTACTTGTTCCAAAGTCCGGCATCGTCCAGCATGCATCGTACGCACTCCATGATTGTGCGGTTTGCCTGTCCGATGACTCCATCAGACTGAGAAGTGTAGGGCGTAGTGGTTTCCCTTAGTATGCCCTCGGATTTTAAGTATTCTGCGAATGTCTTGGAGGTATACTCACCGCATCCATCGGTATGAAATCGCTTCACTTGCTTGCCCGACTCCTCTTCTCTAAGAGCCTTCCATTCGGTCAATTTCTCCATGGCTTCCGACTTATACGTCAATATGTACTCATCCGTATGCCTCGTGGCGTCGTCGAATTAGAGCAGCAAATATCGACCTCCTCCGATTGCTGTTTCCAGTGGACCGCATATGTCCTAGTCCACACGCTGCACTGGCCTAGAGGAGCGGGAAGTTGTATCCAGAGTAAAGAGCTTGCGAGCTAATTTGCACTTGATGCAGCTCTCGCAATCACACTTCCAGGTCATATTTGGAGCGCCGGCAATGAACTTCGGCGAGATCTCCCAGTCCCTCAGACCGATGTGTGCCAAGAGGCGGTGCCATAACGTCCGCTTCTCAGCATTGTGCCGAGATCCATGCCCAGTCGTCTTAAGTGCCAGCAGGCAGCTGTTATTTTCGATGGTGGTGTATTCGCTTCATTCCTGAGCTTGATGCAGAACGCAATCCAGAACGAATAGCCCATCAACCTGAGGTGCCTTGGCAATCAACTTGCCATGGCGATTGTAGAGGTTGAGACGGTAGTGATTCACCGGTTTGATTTTGACATCCTTATCCAGGATCTGAGACTGTGAGATGAGATTGAACGATCCTGGCAAATGCACCACTTCTTAAAGTATGATAGTTTCAGTCTTTCAACCTGGCAGCTGTCAATCCACCTAACATTTCCATATCCGGATCCAAATGATGTGACCCCATTGTATCCCTTCAACTTCTTCAGATTGGAAGGTTTTCAGTGTAGGTTATGAACATTCATCGACGGCCGGAGATCTGAGTCGTGCATCCGCAATCGATTAACCAATGACTGGATGATGCAACTGAACTGGCCACCATCCATTAGTTTTCGATTGACGTGGTCAGAGTCGACGTAACTGATGCTTCAGTTGATGCTGTTGCAGCAGTGTCGGTAGACTTTGGAGGATTGCCACATAACTTGCCCAAGCAGTTCTTGGTGATATGCCCTCGCCGTTGGCAATGAATGCACTTCCGCAGATCCTTCACTTTCCTATCGTTGTCTCCCTTATGATCTCTCATATCCCTGTTTGGACTTTTGCCTCCTTTATCGGCTTCACGATTACCACCTTTGCCACCCTTTTTTGCAATGAGCAGTGCTTCTGGAGCGAGCCCGTTCTCTCTCTTGATTGCAGCATCCATTTCGATGAGCTTGGTGACAATCTCATCAGGTGTGGTTGTCATCGTGGCATTTTTGTCCATCATGAGCTCCAGGAAGACTTTCCACACATCCTTATTTGGGATCCTGCGAAGGAGGTAGAAGATGTGCTCTCGCTCACTCATCTGGGAGATTGTCTTTGCAGAGTCCATATTGGTAGCATCAGTGTCAGTGGTTGATGGCCCCGCGCAGAGATGGTAATCCCTGACTGTCAGATTGGTCCACAATGCATAGCTGTCGACATCTCCACAGTCCTGTAGCTTGATGCTCCAAAAGTCTTCCCCAATCTCGAAGATGTTGAGCTTCAACTTTGACTTGTAGGCTGATGCTAGCTTTTCCCAAAGCGACTTCGCATCATCGACGACCATGTATTCCGCTTGTATCCTCGGCTCCATGCCCAGCAGGATAGTCGATCTCGCAACACCATGGCGATTCATCGAGTCTTTGAAAGGGGCCTTCTCTGTAGCAGTCGCGTTGGCAGTTGGCTCTTCAAGCTTGTCATCATATCCCCTGATGATACCATACACTTGCTTCTGCTCGAGAAGCCGGGCCATTTTGGTTGCCCATTGTGCATCGTTCGTGCCATTGATCTTGGGGATGGTGATTGTAGTCAAACTCATCTTCAATCCCAATAGTCAGGTATCATAGTCTCTGAGACTGTATGGGAGACGTCCAGCAGCGGCCGTCAGAAACATGGCGGGATGTGGGTAATTTCTTTGATTGTGAAGATGCTCCTCCATGACAATGTTGACCTTGACTTGACAAACGAAAGTGGAAATGTTGATTGTCGGTTCCCTTTTTCAACGCAAGGTCTCATAACCTGTTGTATGGTGGCGTGTGCTCAAGTAGTCAAGTGTGTGCTGGCGTATGCGAAGGTGTGTCAATTTTATAGAGTAACGATACATGAAACATCGACATAAGCTCGATCAGTGACTAATGGCGACAACTCCATCGTGGCAAGTTACTTCATAGTCCTTGGCATAGTGATATCCATACTTCCAATCAGCTCATCAAGCATATTAGTGATGACAATGACAGAAGGGAGATGAAACATGTTGTATATCAAGAACTGTTGTTATATGGTTAAATGCTTATGCAATTATAAATAAATGTGTTTTGGATGTAAAACCCTAATATGTATTCAGTATGCTGAATCACTACTATACTTTGCCTCACATAATGGTCTAGTGGTATAACACCATGATTAGTACCAATCCTACCACTGAGTTCACTACAACAATAGTCTACATACTGTCCACTGAACTTGAGCACATCAAAATTTTTATTTGTGGTTAGGATCAAGTAATCTGTCATCCATCATTATTCTCATGAATCCTACTTTGTTAGTTGCTTTCATCTAGTGCAGTCTACTTAGTTACTAAAATACCAGTTGGGTACTGGCCATGGTTTGAACCCCACCTAAGGCAGTGTAGCTATCTTCTGTGCTAGTAATTCCAAGTACTCTTCATCCAGTTCTGTCTGCTTCAAGTGCAGATGTATCTCAATGGCAGGCAGTATGGTGCTTTCAGGAAATATTATTTCCATACAATATGTAAACTCTATGTACTACGTCACATTTGTTGCATGTGAGTCTCAGCATCGTCTGAAGTCTCAGCATCGTTTGAAGTCTTGTATGAGAATATAGACTTGTATGAAGATTGTGACTGTATGAGGATATGCATCAGGACTAGGGCTATGCGTCTCATGTCAGGTAGTGCATACGCGTACGCATATGGTAGATTGTACATATACGGTCTTTGTGTCTCTTCTGGATAGATCAATCAGTACACTTTTCAACAGGTTATGAGCCCGGCTAGCGCTACTATCTAAAAACCTCACGATCTCTATCACGATCTCCAAAAAAAAGAGCCTCAAGAACCCTAAACCTCGTCGCCGTAGCAACAGCCGCATAATAGCACTAAAACTCAACACCATCTCCACAATCTCACGATGACTTCCTCCGAACCTACCTTCAACAAAACCAAGTGGGGCGACATCCCTAAGCTCACTCACGCCAACTACGACGAATGGAGAGACGACATGATACCCGTCCTGACAGCCATGAGAGCATATGCAATCGTCACCGGAGATGATCCTGAGCCGCAGCCCCTCGATCTCGACCACGATGACAACTATGATGATTGGAAGGCTAAGGAAGCCGAGGCTACATCTATAATCAGACTATCGTGTTCCCCCGAAGTACGGCGCATTGTCAAAGGTATAAGAAATCCTCACGAGATGTGGAATGTACTAGAAACCAGCCTGGATACCGCCGGATCTTATATCGGCAGACAGGACATTCTTCGCCAGTTCCGTGCTTGCCGACCTAAGGAGGACGAACCACTTAAAACATACTTCACCAAGCTCAGCAACTACCGCATACAACTAGACCATACAGACGACGCAATTACCGATCGAGATTTCCGCACGCAAATATTCACATCACTGCCATCTCAGTATGCGATGATATTAATGGTCCTAAAGCATAGAAGGCCCTTACCTACACCCGAAGAAGCCATGCATGATCTCCTAGAGGAAGAAACTACAGCCAGCCTCACCAAAGAACTTGGAGAT
>Ga0307512_10001377_pt1 | contig 34528 bp, 28 predicted proteins | sample 14_EM_MG_FD_200267 | JGI IMG/M metagenome (GOLD analysis project Ga0307512, IMG submission 200267) | Populus trichocarpa ectomycorrhiza microbial communities from riparian zone in the Pacific Northwest, United States - 14_EM | ecosystem: Host-associated > Plants > Roots > Unclassified | place... | reverse complement strand
CGGTGTTAACTCATGATTATGGCATGGAGAGATAGAGAGGGATGACTTAACTTCGTGTTCTTAGGTGATGGTAGAGTTGAGCACAAGAAAGAGAGAGATCAGAGGAGATGGGGGAAATCATCATGAGGAACTGGGACTTAGAGAATTTCGTGTGCGAGTCAATTGACCATCCCCGATACGGCAGGTACGAGTCCCAATCCGGCGGGTAATAACACCGATACGAGGTCTTCTAAACCCAATCAGGCAAGTCGTACTCCTGATTTCTCATAGCCGCTCGTATCCTCCATATCGTTCTCATCTTCATCTCCCATCTCTCTCTTTCTCGTCCACAACTCAACCATCATTGCAGAACACAAAGTGAAGTCATCCCTCTCTATCTCTCCATGACATGATCATGAGTTGACACCGAGTACAGCATCCACCCAAGATTGTTAGTCTTCCCTTCATTCTCATGATTACGAGTTGACCCCTGAATGTAGCTTCGGCTTCCGGCGTACCTCCCTACACGATCGACCGCCATCAGCCAGCTCTCCCTGAGAGCTCAAAGGTAAAGTCACATTGTCACATTCCCACGGTTGCGAGTCAACTAAGTGATGAATAGGGTCTCATCACCCGGTGCGCCGTCCATCGACCTCCTCCAAGTACTCATCCAATCTCGCTCGATCACGGCCTCCAAGTGCATCTCCAAACTCGCTCGATCACGGCCTCCATGTGTATCCCCACACTCGCTCGATTACGGCCTGCAAGTTCGCACGAGGATGGCCTCCAAGTGCATCTCCAAACTCGCTCGATCACGATCTCGGAGTGCATATCTAAGTTCACTCGATCACGGCCTCCCAGTGTATCTCCAAATACGCTCGATTACCGCCTCCAAGTGCATCTCCAAACTTGCTCGATCACGGCCTCGGTGTATATCTCTGAGTTCACTCGATCGTCATTTTCAGGCGCACCTTGAATTGCTCTCAAGCACGGCCTGCAGCCAGTCCAGATATAGCGTGTGTAGATGGGTAGCTATATAGATAGATAGATACATAGATACATAGATGAGAATACAAACTGAATACATGACTGTGATTCGAGGTGCTCCCAGACATGTCGCCGGCGCTCCCAGGTGCTCCCAGGCTTGTCGTCGGCACTCCCAGGCTTGTCACCAGCGCTCCCAGTCACTCTGAAGGCCGGCAGGAATGCCCTCCTAGGGTCTGATACTCCTGAAATTGACGCATCTAAGTTTACACTCCACATCCTCTCAGACCTGTGACTAAAATACATTTTGCTGATGCTGTGGAACGCAACCCGTCGCCGGGGCGACGGGTAGCGTGTAATTCTCCGTCAGAGGGTACGAGGTTCCGCCAGAGCCGTCAGAGCCGTCCGGAACACCCGGGTGTTTCTGACGGAAACTAGAGTTGTTGCTGATGCACATTACGTGCTCGCCGTTGCAACCCTAACCTCTAGTACACGACCTCGCTATTACACCACTGCAGAGAACAAAATGGGAGCCGCTGCTTCCAATGATTAGAGCAATCCAGCACAATTGCGCCAGGTCTTACGCGTGGAACATGGCAGCGCTGGAGACGGGAGTGGACTGAAAGGCAGATTGAGTACTTTTGCAGGAGCCGCCAGGGGAGAAAGCAAGAATCGGAATCAGCCACCTGGCGTATAAAATCAGGAAACGAAAGAGAGTTTGGACGGCGGTGCGCAAGGGAAGTGGCCTTGCAACTGACGAACGGACAGACCTAACCAGGGGCGTGAACGACGATGTCATGGTGACTGATGTAAAAAGAAGCGCAGAAAAGATGACGAGGATCATCAATGTTTACAACCAAAAAGACGTATAGACTGGAGAGAGACAGACAAGGAAGCTGAACTGGCACAGAGCCATCCGACAGGGCGGTGGCACAATAATCGAGGGCGACATCAATGCACACAGCCGAAGGTGGGAGCCGAGATGCAGGGAGCAACGCGATGCGACTTTTTGGGAAGAGATCATAGACGAGTACGGGCTAGAGATTGGAAATGCTGACAGGCCCACTCACCACTGGGCGAGAAACGGCGAAGAAGGCAAATCGACCATAGACATGACTCTGGCCACCCGACCGATCATGCGATGGACCATACTGGATGGGAGCCACGCTACAGGCTCCGACCACGAGGTGATCGAGTGGGAGTTTAACCTCGACAAACAGGGGGAGGCAGACCACGTGCAAGTCATAGGATGGAACCTGGCCGCCATGTCAAAAGAGGATGAGGAAGCAGAAGAGATACTTTGGAAGTAGCTGGAGAGAGAAAGAGGCCATCTTGGACAGGAATGCACGGGAGACGATGTAGAGCAAGAGGCCGAATGGTGTCAAGCAACACTGAGCAAAGTTCTAGATGCCAAAGGGAAGAAAATATGAATCTGCGCTCGATCGAAGAGGTGGTGGAACGGCGAGATCAAGGAGAGGAGAAGCACACTGGGGAGATAAAAGAGAAGGGGAAGGAGGTCAGAGGGGCAGCACATGCGAAAGCAGAACTGCAGAGGTCAATTCGCCAGTCGAAGAGCCGGATGTGGGATGACCACTTGCAGAACCTTAGGGGGGGCGAGGTCTGGAGGGCAGCAAAGTTCACCAACCCTCGAGCGGGAGCCACCGTGGAAGCGCTGACTGACAGAGAGGGGAAGCAAGCAAATACCATTGCCAAAAAGGAGGAAATGCTCAGAGGAGAGTCTTTCCCCCTTAATGACGGGGACCAGTACTACGAACTACTTCCAGCAGGCCAGGCCCACAAACGCATAACTGAGAACTCAGTCGAACAAGCTCTGTTTTCGCAATCGGTTAAGAAGGGGCCAGGCCCGGACAAGCTGTCGTTGGGGGCCATACGGCTACTCTGGAAGTGGAACAGAACGAGAATTGTAGGCCTAACGAAGGCAGCGGTCCAAACGGGTTGTCACCCTGCCATCTGGATATGCGCGAGCGGGGTGGTAATTCGAAAGCCAGGAACGGAGAATTATACGAAGCTGAAGTCGTACCGAACGATCTCTCTGCTCAGTTGCATGGGGACAGTCATTGAGAAAGTAGTCGCAGAGCCGCTATCCGACGAGGCCGAGAGAAGAGCACTGCTAAGCGATGGCCAATTTGGTTAGAGAAAGAAAAGGTCGGCCATCAACGCTGCAGCCAGTGTGGTTAACCGTCCCGTCCGTCCAACATCACCCAGGATGAGGAAGGCACAGCAACTCTCCATCCGTCCCCGGGACGCTGCCGACATTTGGATCATGGACGGGGATGGACGGCAAGGACGGCCAGGGACGGATTAGTTCTGTCCCCGGCAGTCCCCGGCGGTCATCTACCGACATCCATGGACTTTGCTCAATGTACATCATAAAAATAATATAAATTTGGTGTATACTTGAATATAGGTTCATCGATGTATAGATAAATATGGCTGAGCATGGTCAGCCCCTATCTCCAGCCCCGTACCATCAGCCTGTATGTCAGCTTGTACCTCTAGCCCCATATCCATAAGCCTGTATGTCAGCCCGTATCCATTAGCCTTACAAAGTTCTAAATATGTGAAGTTCTTGGGTTTCATCTAAATATAACTGTAACCGCCCAATGACGCCCAGGGACGGTGGATGTCTCCCAGCGAGGGTGATTCGATCGTCCCCGGCCGTGGTTGGTCGTGATGCCGTCATGTATAAGCTCTGATGGGATGGGCGGATTTGCGCCGTTCCGTCCAACCTGGCAAGAACTCGGATGGCACTACCGTCCCCGGCCGTCGCACGGGACGGTTGACCACACTGGCTGCAGCCATCATGGTCGACAGAGCGCACGCCGCGTGGAAAGTGGACAACATCACAGGTGTCCTCCTGATGGACATCAAGGCAGCTTTCCCAAGCGTAGCGAGAGGAAGGCTGATCTATGCAATGAAGGCGAAGAAGATAGATGGAGATCTCATACGATGGACCGAGAGCTTTCACTCAAAGAGGACGGTGGAGATGGTAATCGAAGGCAATGTATTGCAGAGTCACCCCGTGGAAGCAGGTGTCCCGCAAGGCTCACCCGTATCGCCGATTCTCCTTGCGATACACACCGCTGGACTGAAACAGTGGGTAGAAGAGAGAGTCCAAGCCGAAGGCCTCTCCTTCGTAGATGACCTCGGATGGGTGGCAACCGGCAAGGATGTGAACCAGGTCGTCCAAAAACTTGAAGCCGGCGCAGCAGAGAGCATGGAGTGGGCCAGCAGACGAGATCTCCAGTTCGACACTGCAAAGACGGAGGCAGCACTCTTCACACGCAGGAAAGGCCGCCAGAAGCACCTCCGGCCGAAACTCACACCTAATAGTAAGGTAGGAAACGGTTTCGTCCGATTCAATAAAGAGGTGACGCGATGGCTAGGAGTCTGGATGTACGCCCACCTGACGTTCAAAGAGCACCACAATCGATGCATGAGGAAGGCCAGGGCAGCAGAAGCCCGACAGGGCGCACTCACGAGGATGCACGGAATCATCCCAGAGCCAGTACGAGCTGTCCAGATAGCCTGCGTTCAAGCAGTCGCGCTGTATGGCAGCGAACTCTGGTGGGACCCACGAGAGATTGGCAGACGAGAGGATCTTCAACTCCTGCTCAACTGGCAACCTAGATCAACCCTGGGCGCCCTCCCCACGACGCCAATGGGAGCACTTATGAGAGAGTCAGGGCTCACACCCACGCCAGTAGCCCTGAACACAAGGCAGCAACAATTCACAGCAAGGCTCGCTAGCGCGTGCGAAGGCTCCAAACTAACGGCGGTGTACGACCACCCCACGTCTGGCACACCGATATGCAGAGTTATCACAAAAGAGCACGAGCGAGGCTGGGAAGCGGAGACCATGCACTGGCCCAACCCTGACAAAGAGCCGGCTGTCAAGACGGTCATACTGAGCGAAGACACAGCGGCTAAGAGAGAGGTGATCCGCTGGGCAAGAGAAAGCGAGGCCAAAGTAGGCGCAGGGGTCTGGATGTGGTGGACGGACGGGTTGTGATCCGATGAGAGCAGAGTGGGAGCCGCCGCAGTGTGCAAGCACAGAGACTGCTAGATTGCCTTCCGCAGCCACCTAGGCACCGGACGAATGGAGGTCTATGATGCAAAGCTGCGGGCAATCGGACTTGCACTCCGGCAGTCAGTGAGGAAGAGGTACACATTGCAGACATACGGAGTCACGAAGGTAGCTGTCTTCAGCGACTGGCAAGCGGCCATTCGACGAACGGAGCACCTGGAACCGGGGCCAGGGTAGCCTCTGGCCAGGTGAATGAACCGGAGCGCGAGGACTCTTCGCGAAGCCGGCATAGAGACAGATATCCACTGGGTACCAGGACACACTGGCATCCCCGGAAATGAGGAAGCAGATCGCCAAGCGAATCTAGCGAGAGAGGGCCGCAGATCAGCCTCAGTGCGAGAGCGAGTATACACCTCGGCGGCAAACAGGTCCAGACGAATCTCAGAAGCAAAGACGGCGGCGAAGGCTCAATGGGAGGCCGACAAATGCAGCAAACATTACAGCTACAGACTAAAAGGCAAAGCTGGGAGCAAGAGACCCATCCCAATGAATAGTGCGAAATCACTGGCAGCCAGGTTCTACCGAATGAAATCTGGACACGTGGCAGTGGGAACGTACCTAAAATGGTTCGGACACAGAGACGACAACAAATGTTGGTGGTGCAGTGGCGGAGGCAGGACGGTAACCCAGACGTGGGAGCATCTCTTCCGCCACCGCAGCCGATGGAAAGACCAGCAGAAGACACTCTGGAAGGAGGTGGGGAAAGCCACGGGATGGAGAGCGGGCAGATGCCAACACGTGCAAGTCTCTGAGCTGCTCTCCATGGAGAAGTGCGACAAAGCGGTGATGGAATTCCTGGCGGCTACTGACATCGGGAAGTTCCCACCCAAACGTGCGGAGGAGGAGGAGGAGGAGGAGGAGGAGGAGGAGGAGTAAGAGCCGGCGGGCTCTCCTTGATTTCATCACATTTCCTTTGTGGTTTACATAGATCATTAGATGCTTTGCTTTTCTTTCATTTGTCAGAAGGGGATGACGGGTAGTAGGAGCGGAGCTCCGCCATCTAGCCGGCTAGCCCGGAGGCGGAGGGGAGGAAGGGGCTGTCATACTCTAAATAGAGTGAATACAGTATGATTAAAACAAAACAAAAAATCTCCTAGCGCCGAACAACCGCACAACAACGCCCACAACACCATGATGAGGCGACTTCCAAAGATGAACTGAACAATATTCTGAATAAGACTATATGGGGCATTGAGAGGCTGGTAGTTGATGGAGTTATTGTCACGGCGTCGCGTTATTGTGTGGTTTGGAAGGCACCGAGAGATTTGCATGTGCCAATTTTTTTGTCACCCGCGTGGGCGCAACACCAATACAAGGTTTACGTTAATGTCGAAGCAGGCGTTGCTTATCATTCTTGATCTGTCGATCCTTAGCGTAACACATCCAACTTTAGTCAGTCGAGCTCCACCACACCATATTTCTTCTCCAATCAAATTAATTTCTTGCCACAGGTGGGATAGCTCCATTCATGCTCTAGCTCTCCATGACAACTTAGGCGCTCCACAGTGACCAACCACCTGTCTGGAACTGGGATGTTCGTGTTGGAGAGGAAGTTTCTTTTGTGTATTGGCCTCGTATATAAGCCGAAGCTATATTCGCATTGCAGGAAGTTATTTTGTCTCCAATCGATTGACAAACAAACATAACTATTACTCATAAACCTCGCCCGATTGAGCGAAATCCCACGCAATGGCTCAACGACGCACTCGCTCTGCCGCAAAATTGGATCAAGAACACACTCCTCCGCATACACGTCGCCGTTCCACCAGGATCACCCCTAACCGTGCATCATCAAGCGCCCAACCATGTTCTTCGCAACAACCGGCCATCGATACGAATAGCGCTCGAAAAGGAAAGCGCAAACAGCTGCCTGAATCTTCGGAGTCACCCAAAAATACTAAGTACGTCAATACTACCAGGAGTAGCGTTCTTATTACCGGGACTAGCGGATCTGGATCCTACGACCCCTCAAATTTGCGATCAAAGTGTTTTCGGATAACTGGTCTTCCATCAAGTTGGACTGAAAATGATCTTTTTGACATTCTTCACGCTGCTGATCCATCTCTCACACATGAAAATTACCGCGCGTCGCTTTACCCAGCGTGTTATGGCACCACCCAAACAGCATTGCTTAACTTAGATTCTTCTACTGAACGCTTACAGCGCTAAGAGCATTTTATAATCCAGCAATCAGCCAGTAGGACAGAGGTTGTTCTTACGCTCGACTGTAGTTTTCATAACCTTACCCCCTTGAACGTCCCCAGGGGTAAAGTGGTCGCGGAGTATGTCGTTTGCTGCCCCCACTGGAGTTGCATACCATGCTAAGTTTAGGGTTGATATAGTGTGATTGCAGTAACCGGCCTTGCGGGCCATGCATTTAGTTCCTGGAGAAGCAGCGAAACTCACCAGATGTGGCTGAAGGATTTTCTACCGCACGATGTTGAAAATATCCGGATCATGTCTTATGGTTACGACAGTCGGCTTATTGGGCACGGCAAAGCTAAAAATAGGCTACTCGATTACAAACGGGGTGTCCTCCAGGATATTGAGAATGCCCGCAGCTCAACTGAAGTGAGTGTGTTGGCGTGGAATTATTAGAAGACATGTTCTAACAGTATCCTATAAGAAAACTAGACCTATTATATTGATTGGGCACAGTCTCGGTGGTATCCTGATTTTGCAAGTAGGTGTATCGTATCTTAGGAAACCTACCTCAGACTCACGAAGCAACACTAGGCATTGATCGAGGCTAAACGTAATCCGTCTTATAAGTACCTTTTAGATGCACTTCATTCGATAGTCTTTTTTGGTACACCGCATCAAGGCATGCGTACCTATGATTTGGAAGAGATGGTTGAAGCGGAATCTGGTCGATATGAGACCTCGAAACAAAACCTGCTCAATCAGTTGAGAGAAGGCTCGGAGTTTCTTGAGAATCAAATGGAAGAACTCTGTTACATATTGGAGGACTATAAGCCGCAAATTGTCAGCTTTTATGAGACGGTGTTGACGCCGACAGTTAAAATGGTAGGTCTCCGCCTAAACTACTGAATTAAACTGACTATCTATAGTCTGATACGGGCGGATATGGGAGAGACGGCGAGGAATCTGAAATGGTTAAACGATTTTCCGCCCTGCTCTATATACCAAACGAGCAGCGAGTTCCAGTGGAGAAAAACCATCTGAATATCGTCAAGTTTGCTTCAGCCCAGGATCCTACCTATCGTACAGTTGTTGGATATCTGAAGACATGGGTGGTCAGCATTACATGTATATACTAGCCCTTGTCCAGATATTGGAGTGAAAGAGTGCTGATACTGACTGTACAGCGGCAGCAAACAAGGTTGACAAGCTTAGAAGTATGTACCATTACTAGCCATATTTACACACTGTATGGCCTCCTAACTCAGAGCGGGATATTAGACTCTCAGGAGTACATTTGCTGCATAAAAAGTTTAAATCCCCCAGACTACGAAAGTATCCGTGATCTACTTTTGCACAGACGACATGAAAACACCTGTACATGGGTTTTGGACGATCAGCGCTACAGAATCTGGGCCAAGAAAGATAGTCATGCAGTTCTTTGGATCTCTGGAGGTCCGGGTTGCGGAAAGAGCGTATTATCGTCATATTTGACCAAAGAAATTATTCGCGGCAATCAGATTTCGATGGCCTATTCCTTCTGTGATGACAAGGACGAACGATTACGGACTGCTCATTCAATCCTGATCAACTTGCTTACTCAGCTTTTAAACCAATTACCAGATCTCATGGTGCACTTTTCGGCTGAGCGAGAGTTCACTGTGAACAAGGAGAAAACCATCTGGAACTTCGGTATGCTCTGGCGAGTTTTTGAGCGAATAATGAACGACGCCAATATTGGGCGCGTGTGTATTTTAATTGACGCTCTTGGTATTTAACCCTGGCCAGATATAATACCGCAATTAGCTCACAACCGTAGATGAGTGTGAGGAAGGTTCACGCACACGTCTCATGGACCAGCTGCAGCGCCTCCTACGTGGCTCTACCATCGTACGGCATACCAAGATCCTTATTACTAGTCGTCCACATATACTCGTCCCATCCTATTTCACAGATACCATAGAAATGCCTCTGGTCGCCGAAAACTTGCAACACGATATAACAACATTCGTCAAAACTGAAACTCAGCCGCTGTTCGATGATAATCTACGCGAGGAAGTACGGCAAGCTCTGATAGATGGTGCCAACGGAATGTTTCTCTGGGTTTCTCTGATCTTGGAGGATCTCAAAAGGTCTAGGACAACAATGCCTCGGGCTATAAGGGAGAAGCTTAAGACATTACCACGCGATGTTCCAGGCGTATATATAAACATCTTGCGCAAGATACAGACGGAAGACCAAACAACCGCCGAGAGCATTCTGCAATGGGTGGTTTGGGCAGCACGCCCACTGACTCTTGAAGAGCTAAAAATCGCTATTGCAATACAACCAGAACGTACTTCTATGGCCTCGATGGTGGATGATATGCATACCGATCTGAGACAGGTTCTTCGCTTGGTTTTTGGGGCGATGCTCAGAATAGAAGCCGATGATACTATCCACCTTGTTCATCAGTCAGCGAAAGATTTCCTGATTCATATGAGCGTGACTGGAGGGAAGGATCCGTCTGATGATCACCAACCCGCTTTTTGTCTAGCGTCAGCCAAAACAAACCTGCGGATTGCTTCGTGCTGTTTGACTTATCTGTTGTTCGGTGATTGTGAATATGGGCCAGTCAACCATAGGAGTATTGAGCAGAATATACAATCTCAACAAAAGAAACTTCCGTTTCTGAAATATGCTGCAACTCATTGGCCTGAACATGTAAGACAGACAGATCATACAAGTGACGAACATAAGCATTTGTGTGGTGTTTTCCGGAAGCTAGCCGAGTCCCCAAATAAATGCGACTTCGCCTATGCGATATTGAGCGGTCCGTTGAAATACAAGAAAACACCGCCACTTGAGATTGTAGCATCTCTCGGGTTGATCACATTCTTGGAAGAGCTTCTAGCTCACGACGCCGACATCGATACTGAAGGCAGCAGCGCGATCCGCGTAGCGGTACAGAGAGGCCACGTGGCCATGGTTCGTCTGCTGCTTGACCGCGGCGCCAAAATTGGCTGCGGTGCGCTCTATGACGCCGCACTGAGGGGTAATGAGGCCATTGTTCGTCTGCTGCTTGACCGCCGATATCGATGCTCAGGACGGCTACTGTGGCGCGCTCCAGGTAGCTGCTGAGAGAGGCAATGAGGCCCTGGTTCGTCTGTTACTCGACCGTGGTGCCAACATCAACGCTCATGGCGTCAAATATGGCACCGCGCTCCAGGCGGCTGCATTGAGTAGCAATGAAGCCACAGTTAGTCTGCTGCTCGACCGCGGCGCCGATGTCAATGCACCAGGCGGCCAAAATGGCAACGCGCTCCAGATTGCCGCTAGGGGTGGCAAAGAGGCCATAGTTAGTCTGCTGCTCGACCGCGGCGCCGATATCAACCCTCAGGATGGCGAATATAACAGCGCGCTCCAGGTGGCTGCTGAGAGAGGCAACGAGGCCATAGTTAGTCTACTGCTCGACGGCGGTGCTGATGTCAATGCTAAAGGCGGCATATATGGCCACGCGCTTCAGGCGGCCGCTAGGAGTGGCAATGAGACCAATATTAGTCTGCTGCTCGACCGCGGTACCGATGTCAACGCTCAGGACGGATACTATGGCAGCGCGCTCCAGGCGGCCGCTTTGCATAGCAGCGAGGCCATAGTTAGTCTGCTGCTCGACCGCGGTGCCGATATCAACGCTCAGGGCGGCAAATATGGCAACGCGCTCCAGGCGGCTGTTGAGAGTGGTAACGAAGCCGTAGTTCGTCTATTACTCGACCGGAGCCCAGAAATCTATAATGATGAATGCTCAGAGCAGTTACTATGACAGCGCACTCCAGGCGGCTGCAGTGAATAGAAATGAGGTCGTAGATGGTCTGCTCGTCGAGCGGGGTGCCACAACCAACGCCTCGGGATGACAAATGTTAATAACGACTACAATACTACCCATCTCATTCATTTTTTCGTTGTCTATATATGGTGGCTATATCAATTCTGGAATATGTAATTTATAAACTGAACTTGCTACAGCACATAGTCAGTTTACACAGTAATATATTCTAGTACCTTTTCTAATACATCCATGTACGTTTCTTTTGGATTGATGTGGAGTGACCACTTTGTTCATATGCATATTGTTTGTCGTTCATACGATGTTGTTTCACTTTGAAGTTTGTTCTAGTCCAGTCACGGAGGATGTCCCTCCGCGGAGAGACCGGTCCATTCACGGAGTCCCACCCTCAGTGACTGGACTGGTTCATTCGCGGAGTGTACCCCTGCACCCCACCTCCGCGACTGGACTGGTTCATTCGCAGAGCATACATACAAAGTGCTAATTACACTCAACGCTTGGTGCAACTACAATTACACTGTGCTCCATATGCTGACTTGAAACCAGCTCTTCTTCCTCGATGCCTTCATCCTCTACATCGTCCTCTTTCTCCTCCTCCTCGCCCACATCCTGGTACTCCTCGAGACCCTCTCCTTCCTCAATATCCAGTTCTGTCAAATCCCATTCATCGTTTTCCGCTGCGCCATCGCAAATCCGTTCGAGTCGCTTTCAGGCTCTGTCAGGCTTTCACCGGCGTGAAAGCAAATCCAGAAGGTGTCAGGACTCTGACGGAAGCCAACTTTGAGAGTATGGCAAACTTTCAGGCTTTCCGCCGGCTTTCGCTTCATATTTCCTTTCGCGCAGATACACTTTCATGCTTTCTTGCAGATGATGCTGCAGCACTGGCCAATGTGAAAGCTCTAGCCACCGTCGAAAGCGCTGGCCAACAGACTAGCCAGCCTCCTAGCATGCGGAGTGAACTCCATGTCTGAGCTCAACTTAGAGTCCTTGTGCAGTGGTATTACTAACTATTGTAGGGCCATCAGTGTCACCACCATGTTCATGAAGATCAAGTAGACTGTCGATTAACACTATATGTTCATGCTCGCACTCAACACTCGCACTCATGCTCGCACTCACACCGGCTCAATTACCCTGAAAATCAAGCTGTAGATTCCGCTGGCAAATCTGATTTGGAGATCTTCTCTCTCTATGAGTCTCAGGATTGCTCTTAACATAGTACCATTGACTTAAATCTTCCGTACTATAGCTATTGGATATCGTGAGATTCTCAGACTGAGACTACCGGTGTGGGTGCCAGAGTTGGCCATGGAGTTAGTCGCGGGAATAAACTCTATCTAAAAGTCTATTGACATCATGACTTCTGAATAAGAACAGTAAATCCACTAAGTTAGTTGATTCTCAGGAACTCTCTTTTCTGCCGTATAACCTTATACTGCTCAGTTGAAGATGCCTTGTTGGCATCAGATTTGGCACGGTGGCTTCGGTGGCGTTCAGGGGCTTACAGCCCCCATCGGCCTACTGGTGCGGGCATCAGGCCGGTGGCTTGGAGCCCCGATGGACCTCGCCTGTCCCCATGCTGAGGAGGAAGCCTAGCTCGGGCACTGGTAGTCGGCTTCGGGCTCGGGTAGTGATACTCGGCTTCGCCGAGTCTGGTCTTTTCTCTGTATATAAGTCTAGTGTTTTCCTTCTTTTGTATCGATAGACAATTGAGCTTCTTCATTCTTCCTCTTTTGCCCTCAACATGCCTTTCATTTATGGGCCTGGGGAATCCTCTCGATACTCGCTATGGGTGTTGTAGGTCGCTGCTGGAGGGTGCAAAAGACTAGCTGCATCACTGGAAAGGACCACTTCAAAAAACCAGCTGCGTCTCTTCGATAGACCAGCTGAATCTAGTGCGAAAGAAGTTCTGCAGCGAAAGAGGTTTTGCAGCGAAAGAGCCACTGCAGCGAAAGAGCCACTGCAACGAAAGAGCCACTGCAACGAAAGACCCACTGCTGTGAAAGGGCCACTGCAGTGAAAGGGCCACCGCAGCAATAGACGCAAAAAGAAGTGAAAATCTGCAAGCCTGAAAGGGCGCGAAAGAGCATTCGCAGCGAAAGTGTGTGGAAAGCAGCCAAAAGCTTGAAAGCACGTGCTACTTTCATGGACTTTCAAAGTATGGTCGAGTTTCACGTAGTTGCTCTAGGCTAAATGCAATTGCATTAATTAAATTCAGCTAGATATGGCCAGCTAAGTGCACATACATGCATGGGCATATGTGTGCAAAGTATTCACCGAGTGTACACTCGGTGAATGGACCAGTCCATTCACGGAGATGGGGTGCAGGGGTATACTCCGCGAATGAACCAGTCCAGTCACTGAGGGTGGGACTCCGTGAATGGACTGGTCTCTCCGCGGAGGGACATCCTCCGTGACTGGACTAGAACAAAGTTCACACTCTGGCGAATGGGATGTTGCCTTCGGCCGTATCTCTGCTTCTGGTTCAGGAATACTTAGTTTTGAGTTTCATGCAAGTGTTGTTCTTCTCTCTCATGTCTAGCTAGCTTATCTAAATACCAGAACGGTTTCCCAAAACTTTAGCCCTGGAATGTTCCTGATTTGTTTCTCTGTATCAGTGCCGAAGTAAAACATTGTTCGGCTGTGGTCGTTCTATGAGTTCCATGATATTCTCACCCACGATTTGTCACAAAACGACATGTTCATCAGCTACCGTTTATACATTGGAGTCGCAAATACCATTAATGCACCACAGGTGTATACACTCTGAATAATGGTTCGAATGTGTATGGTGGAGAATTCTCTTGATTGCTATAATCCTAAGCGATTAGCGCGATTTACATTCTCAGTTACCACACCCGTATAGTCCTATCACTTAACCCATTATCTTCCCACAACAGGCCAAATTAAACAGGTTCCGGCCTTCGGGCAGCAAACAATGGGCTACATACATTAAATAAACTAGACTCCAGTGCACCAGCCTCCTTCGGATTAAGTAAGGGGTGGAATTCTGACTCGCGAGCATAACGCAGAAAAGTGCCCTGAGAAAGACAATCAGCAATGCAGCGCTGATCGTCGCAACATAATGCCGCACGTAAAGGGACGACGTGGTGGACCTGCGAAAGGCTTATCATAATCATATAGGATTCATATTACACACTCAAACCGCGACACTTAACTCTTCCGACGTTAACAAAAAATACAGCTACCAAATGTGTTAGTCATCAAATCAAAAATGAATGTGATGTGATCATGTGAGATCTCTCTAAAGCGTGGTGGTGCATTATCGGGCGTGCGGGTGAACGGGAGTGAGTTATCTGACACTTGTGTATGCACCAGAGCGACTACACTTCTAAGCAACAACGCATTGGGACGTGGGCTAAGAATGGGCATCTCCGGCGGCGTTCGGTGGTTTCAGATTGTGCTAAAAAGTAGCCACCTACATTATGAAGGGTTTGATTAAATAGGTGAGCGCGAATTTGGGTCATTTTTAAGTCACGACTCACGACTCAGCTTGGAATTCTCACTATTTTTTTCCTTCCTGGGTAATAGGTAAACGTTAAACGGGGATCTAACAGTGTGTTTAACTTTAAACGACATAGTGGAGTTAAAAATGATTCTTGTTTAACTTTAAACAGCTCAAAGGAGTTAAACGGTCCCATATTAGCACATGTACTATAGAGCCATAGAGTGAATGCAAAAAGATTAAAACAAAGCCTTCGCAAACTTGAAGACAAAGCAATTCATTGCAAATTTATCCCTTCCCTTCATCACTTCCATTTGTCTGCCAAAGAACTCCCGACCAGTTTCCTAAACTATAACAGTAATTCAACCACCACTCTTGAACAAAACTATCCCGAAACAGTATCACATCCCAGGTTCTGAACAGTAAGAACACTACTCGCACGACAACAACACTCCAAGTTCCGAACAGCATGATGGTTCCACTCCATTTACCAGCACACCTAGCCTAATACCCATCGCTGGCGATTGAGATTCCATATGAACCGAAATCCATGAAGGAAACTGTCTCTTGAATTGATCGATGGCGTCAGGTATCCTTATTATTGCCGGCCGACGGCCTGCCAGAATCTCACCGGGTGTGATGACGGTAGCCATTTCGTCCCATGTAATTACCGGAATCGTCCAATTTTCACGAACAGCCGCGATTATTTCACTTGTCACATCAGTCAGCTCCAACGTAATACCCTTTTCTGATGTAAACACCGCATGGGTTTCAGTCAATTGGCTGGTATCCAGATAGAGTGGGCCTATTATTTCTTCCACAAGTCGAACAGTGATGAAGAGGGTGGCCTGATGCATAATCGGGGGAAGTAGCTGAGGGGTTGGCTCTAGAGAGTGTACAGCGAGACAAGGAAGTTTTCCAATCTCAGATTGCAATGCTGAACCTGAGGTCCACTTCTCTTCACAAAGTACAAGCAGCCGATCCCTCAGTATAAGTGTTCTTAAATCAATCCCAGTAACCAAATTTCTGCGCAGGTGGGCAGTGAATACCGTATTTGTTGAGATACGCTGAAGAGCTCGATAAGATCTATGAAGATCAGAGTTGACTGTGAAAAGAGCTTCTATGACCTCCCTAATATCGGAGGTGCGGCTTTCGACTGACTTGATGATATCTCTGCATGGTAAGAGGTGTATGATTGCAGAGACAACAATGTTAAAAAGATTTTGTTCGGAGAGGATCCTGGTTGACGTTTGGAACAGCAGGATCTGTTGGTTGATTGCCTGGCCAAAAACATTTTGAACGTTACCCATATTAAATTCCTTCAGTTCCGGTGCTTCACCTGATCGACATGATTCACCGCCCACTGAAAGTGATCCCTGTGGCCCCTGTGCTCCCATCGATATTTGACCAAGGTACGTTATTCGATTGAATTGTAATCTTTCCAATTCCGCTAGTGCTTTTCGGGTCACTTTGCCGCGACGTTCGGGAGCCAGCTCATGATCGAACTCATAGATAGATACTCTCGCTGAACTACGAGGAGTCACAAGAGCACCAACAAACACATATTCCTGGGGTGATAGTTCCGGATCGCTGGGTGCTGGTGCTTTTGTCGAGCTTTGGTAGAAATCCCCTTCGCGCACTATGCGAACGAAACTGTCGGGGTCTTCCATGGCCAGTGTAGCCTCTCTGAAGGAACATACATGCCAAAGTTGTATGCCATCCACTTGACCGACAAGCACTATTATGAAGGTTCCTTTGATAAATCTAACTGAGTCGTAGACAGCCTCACCTTCGGCTTCAATAACTCGCATCAGATCACCCAGCTTGCAACGGACCATTGTAGAGAGAGGCAAATCAAGCAGTGCAGGTGGAAGCAATTGAATTTCAACAGGATCACCAAAAACCCTCGCCCAGCAATGCTCCGATCCAATGTTGTTTGGTCCAGTACGTGACTTCGGCCTGTTCGTATTCTCCCTCTGCGTTCCTTCGCATGCTGACCGAAAATGGGAAACTTGACTCTGCAAGCGGTCTACCTGCCGTTCTAAGACTACGATCCCGATTCCCAACAAAAACAAAAGGAAACGGCGAGGGTCGCTAGATTCCTTAAAGTCTTCTAACTGCTCGAACTAGAGCCATTGTGGGGACAACTTAATGAGTGACTCGAATTGGTCCAAGATGCGCAAGTTATGGTCGCTCTCCAAGCCGTAAAGAGCTTTGAGAGAAGCAACCACTGGAGATTTCTCGATATTTGAGAGGTGAATCATGACGAAGGAGTCTGAAATAATTTTTGATGCCATGTCGAGGGGGTACGACGAGTCGTTCGCGCTGAAAACACACCTAACTGCAGTTTCACAGATGTCGGTCGATATCCAGCAGTTGGAAAGCTGATTGGTGATTGCCGCACTATCGTGTGGTGATTCCCGAGCGCGTAGATGGTCCCACCAAGATTGCAGTTCCCGAAATTCATCGAAGGCTTGTATATCCGGACTCGAAGTTCTGTTCCTAACCTTATCACCCCTTTCATCTTTCGCCTCGCTGTCATCACCGATGCTATCGTGTGAGGAATAAGTATATGCTAGGCTGTGGAAATTTGTCATCGCAGGTGGATTCTCTTGGTCAAGCACCCTCATTCCCATTTGTATGATCTGCACATCTGGTTGCTTGGCTTGCTTCCTCCGTCCCTGCTTCCGGTATATTGATGCAAGGTTGCGAATGCTGGTTAATGTGTCTGAATGCTGTTCGCCGAGCATCGTTTTTCGTAACTCTATAACCTTCACTTCCAGCTCTTCGGCCTCCTTCCACCGCCCCTGGCTCTGGTATGTCAACGCGAGGTTGTGCATGCTAGTCAAGGTATCTGGATGCAGCTGGCTCAGCACCCTCTTTCGTGACTTAATGACTTGTAATTGCAGCTGTTCGGCCGCTATCCACCGCTCCTGGTTGTGGTATGTCAATGCGAGGTTGTGCATACATGTCAGGGTATCGGGATGCTCTTGGCCAAGTATCCTCTTTCTCGTGTCCAAGACCAGCCCATACAGTTCCTCAGCCTTCTTCCATTTTCCCTGATACCCGTATGTCAATGCGAGATTGGACATGCTTTGCAAGGTAGTGGGATACTCTTGGCCAAATACCCTCCAACATGTCTCCATGACTTGCACTAACAGCTCCTCAGCCTCCTTCGATCGCCCCTGGATGTTGTATGTCGATGCGATGTTATTCATGCTAGCCAAGGTATCTGGATGCTCTTGACCAAGAGCCCTCTTTGTCGTCTCCATCACCTTCACCAACAGCTCCTCGGATTCCTTCCATTGGCCTTGGTTCCATAATGTCCAGGCGAGGTTGCTCATGTTAGCCAAGGTATCCGGATGCTCTTGGCCGTGCACTCTCTTTCCCGTATCCATGTTCTATAATTCCTCTTGAACCTCTTTCCACTACCTTTAATTTCGATATGTTGATGCGTGATTGGCGATTCTGGTATCTGAATGTTGCAAGCCGAGATCCACAGTGAGTAGGACAGTAATGAAGAGACTATTCCGTCTTGAAAGGACCGATTGAGTGTGTTGCAGTGTTTGAAGTAGCAGACAAACGTGAGGAACCTGCATGGAGGAAGAGAGAAATGTCGATAATAACATTATTGCGTCTGAACATCCCCTATGTTATATCACACAAGCTCGCTGATTGCCATTGGTACGATTCGCACTGTGCCTGCACATTGGTGATTGGTGAGGTTGTATATGATACGATTTTGGTGATACGTATGATACTATAGCGGATAGTGGAGCGCAGCCGAGAGATAATGCGCAATATAAATCAAAACGTGGGGGTACAAACACTCATAAAACCTAAAACCAACATCTTGATTTCAAACAATGCACTTAGCTGTTACGGTACCCGATAAGTCATATTCCCAAACGGTATATGTATATGGTTCGATGGGGCATCCGTAGCACCCACGACATATTCTCTGATTCACTCACTGGTAATTACAGCCCGTCACTTGGGACAAGAACATGAGTCAGAGGCTAACGGAATTAGGGGTATAACTCTTAATCGAAATTTTTGTGTACTTTATCCATTCTACACCCCACATATATTTTCAGTAATTGATGGTCGTAAAATCCCCAGGGAGTCATAACATTATTTAGGTTAGAAGTTTGGTACATCAGACTGGTCCAGAGGGTGCTGACTCTCCTTTGAAATCGCACACCCGAATTTTCCTCTCCCATATTCCTAAAATATGTAACTACTTAAATTTTCTTTTGCTACACTTCCCTCCGTGCAAGCATATTTCTAAATTTAAAATGACGTTCTACCAGTGTGTCGGGGGCATTTACGGTTTACCGCTACCTTCTCTTTTACTTGTTCGTTACAACAAACTTCCTATCGATATCCGCATTCGCGGTATCCGGGTAACGATGATCTTCTTTGTTTTAAGTTTCAACTACATCTTGGCACGAGTGTGAGTAAAGCTTAGCTTCGGCCCATTGGAAAAGTTGATCACCAAAGAGCAGTCGTGTGGTATACCATGGCCTAGTGCAGTAATTTAGTTTTGAATGCGGCTACGACAACTTGCTGGTGAGTTGAGCGAATTGGGGCGCGGGAAGCTGCAGTGATTCTGTTTGCAAAGAGTTGGAACTTTGTTGTTGAGCAGTAGAGGGAGATCATACCCGCCGCGATCGACTATTATGAATGAACGAACGGTGGTCCGCGCTCATTGCCCGATCTCACTTACTTTGAACCTTACGATCTCTCGATTTACTCGCAAGAGATCGGAGTACAATCGAAGGATTGCATTGTTGGTCTTGGGTCTTGGCCAACATGATTACATTGCAGGGTGCATATGTACGTTGTACAAATCAAAAGTGTGCTATTCAGACGAGTAACAACGTTGCAACATATCACATAATATTGGAAGCATCAACGCATATCCTACAATGCAGAAGTTAAAGATCGCACCCTTGATTTTCGGAGGCGTGTAAACGACTCTAATCTATAGATTCATAAACCGGCCAGATAGGACGAGATTTCAATCCTCTAATAGTGTATGAAAAAGTGGCGCGTTTTGCCGTCGGTCATATGCCTGTTTGTAGACCGTTGCCTAATATAACGGCCACGAGATTGTTACAACGTTACCTTACTATTCAAGGTATAGGTATTTGTTTGAATTGGATCTCCTGCTGCAATGGCGGCTTATCTAGTGGGTCGGCTAGCAAACAGGCAGACTGTGTAGGTATATTGCTCAGTTCAGATAGTTATAACTCTGAGACGATTTGACCAACCTCTTTACCTTTAAAAAAAATGAGGTAACCTTTACTGTCAGCATTGAAGAAACTACGTGCTGCTGCGGATGTTAACCGTTTTATCAATTTTATATATAATCATCTATGCGATTAGAAACCTACTATGAAAAATTAGCATGCGCTGCTTCTAGGTTGCGGTGTGGGCACAGAGTCTGGTAGGCCACAAGACAAAGTTATCACTCTCTTCGCTCAGTTGTGATTGTAGGTACCTAGTCACCGCGAGTGACAACAGAGTCAGTGAGCCATTCACGCGGTTGGAGGTAAGGTTAGTGTCGGCACCCTCTGGTATTTACTTCAATAAATACCTACGTATGTGGTAGAGAGACTTGTGTGCAGCGGCGACAGCGGGGAGCATAGTCGCCAATTTCAGATTTTAAAATTGCTAATGGTCAGAGGCCAACAACAGCTTCTGTGATTACACCGGTGTACGAGGCAAGGGATTTCTAACTTCTCAAACATCTAAATGGTACTTATCATTTTTGATTTCGGCTCAATTTATCTAAATCTATAAATACTTAGTATCGATATCTGGGATGTCTCGCATAGTCCGTACTAACTGCACAACGCTAATTATAACAGTACACAAGATTTAGTGTTACACGCTAGGCTAGGAGCTGTACGTTTTCCATATTAACATTCTCTTGCTATCAAAACGGCTGGCCTGATGCAAAATCTGAGAGCGCACCCAGATATAGCTCGCCGAGTAGATCATTGAGATTTAAGATTGATCCTTATCAAAGCAATATTCGAAAAGTTGTCATGGGTGGATTCTGTGATGGAACCTCCACCTTCCGTTCCACCCATAGTAACTCCACCAAAATAACTCTGATAAAATGATTGTTAGATGTCACATGTTCTACTTGACAAGCTGTATAATATTTGTGTTAGATCTTGAATCAGGATAGTCATTCTTGAGTAGCAGCAGTTTTTGTCAGTTTGACAAGAAACGCAACGGGTTCGTTTACCTGTCTTTGGGAGTTCCGTTCTCGTCTAGTAATTCACACTATTGCCATATCTCATACTCATTTGGTTTCTTCGGATATGTTACTACTGGCAGGTGGCAGGGGTAGCATACTTAGGCCTGGGAATCCTAATGAGTGATAGATCGGACCAAGCTATCTTCACCCTGATTCTGAACGATATATGATCAATGAGCAGTCTTTTCATCTTGACTTATCATATAATAAGCAAGTAAAACTAGGTACCACATGATATGCATGAGGCTAGGAACTTTATATGCTACTGATAACGAAGTTTAATTTTTAGGCGTCTACTAGTGGCCACGTGGACTGACTAGCGGTATGCACTAATAAAGTTAACGCACAAGTATAATCGCTGTTGTACTAGTACAGGGTGTGCAAAGATATTCCGATCGATTTCTGACCGTCTTTCAATCGTCGCCCGGAACCCCCATGTTTCACTGTTTGACTGCACGGAATGTGACGTAGAGACTAGCGCAAGGACTTCGCTGTTATCTCACTGGAACTGTGCCGAAGTTATTGACTACTCGTCAATTTTTGAAGTATCGAGCCGGTCAAAAAGCTTTAATTGCTAGTAGTAATGTTAACAGGGCATACGGCAGTTCAGAGTTTGGTGTTTCGCTTGGCTCAACACTTCATAAATTGATTAGTACAGCAGCTTTTGCCGACAATACAGCTGTTCTTAGTGTGAACCAGATTATTGTTGTAAGAGCATGAATTATAGACTCTTATCGGATTATAGATTAGACAGATCTTGCTACGATCGAAACATCCACTACTGAAACTTAACCCTATTGTCACATCAACCACACCACCGGCTTACGGAATTTCTCCGGGAAATTGTAGTTGTGGAGTTGACAATGTCTGTCCACCAACACAAAATTTTGAGGTGCACCAACCAGTATGCAAGGGAGCCATAAATCCTGTCTCCCCATCAAAGTCGCCGCCAGAGCACTCCTTGAGCAGATGAGAGAAAGGAAATTTCCATCTTCTAATGTGACACTGTTTTCCGCTTCATATCCGAGATACAAATTATTGTGTGGGGTAACTTAGAACGCGGGTATTCAAACAATTAACATGCGCATGGAACAGTCTGCGTAACCACGGCACAGTTGCCACACCTGTCCGGAGAAACTCCGCCGATATGAAACTCACAATGGAATTCCCTGCCATAACCAACCATCGCCCCATGCCAACTCCGCTAATTCTCATTTGATTAACATGATGGTTAGACGCGAAAGAATGTACACGAGGAGTTCTACATGGCTGCATTATCTAGTCTTTAACCAGCATAGTTTCTTGCGCTGCAGAGCAAGTGCACTTCGAGAGCGAGAGATTATCCACTTATTACCACACTCACTACCTATGCACTTACCAGCACTCATCAATTCCGCCAAGATATGGGGAATGAGATAGTGTGAATGCACACTTGGAGGTACACTCAGTAAGTTCGCCTGGAGAGAAGAGAGAGAGCGCGCTTTTGCACTTTCTATTAGAACATCTGCAAGGTAGTATTTGTGAGGACGATCAAATTTAAACAACTATGAAAACAATGAGCATTTCCTGACTCGCAGCAATAATATCAATGAAGTATATTTGAAATTGACCCTGGTATGTGTATATTGATTGTACATCCTCGAGCCGTCATAGGCAATCAACATCACAAGAGTTTCTCGGCTTTGCCTTGGGGACTCACTACCTCTCATCACTACTACCCCGAACTGATCCGGCTCACCTCGGGACAATCTAACTCACTATCCAACCAAGACTTTTTGCCGTGATGAAGCACGTATCACACATTTAATATATTCATCATTTGTCCAGAATGCAAAAACTTGTGGCCAAACATAAATACTATGTGGGCTGATCCTCGTACTAAAGACCCAGAGAACAGACATGATCAATTTTTGGGATTAAATTCAGGAGAAGATAACTGGGAAACTCTTCTGCTTTGAGGACAATACATAGACCACATTGGATCGCTACCAGTTGCAATGGTGAAACTCATCGCGGTGATGATCATATAATGTTATGTGACAGTAAATGCTGGTTGTAAGTCTAATTCAAGACTAAACAGATATGATTGACCAATAGCCACCAACCCCCAGCGAGGGATGGTCATGAAGCAGCTCTGGCAGTCCTCTAATCGTCCCAGTCTTAGACAAAATAATGGTACTTTGTCTGCCTGGGTCAGATGGATGGGATGGTCGATTTCACTTCACAAACCACATACAAGGTGGCCTAATACCTCAATTCCACCACCAGGCAAGAGCCAGTAACAGGGGTCACATGGTGGAGTTTGGCCACTGACTCGACCTCATATGCACATGTGAGTTACTCATTGGCATATATATTTCATTCTCTCACTTGAATGTGTTTGTGCTCACTTTTGTGCATTCACCTGTGCCTTCATACCTGTGTCTCACAGCCGAGCCAATAACATACACTGCCCTCACATATAAAGATTGGCGAGGACAAGTTTTGTACTTTACTACAAGATACCTCATGCACTTTAAATAAATGATGAAATTTTGTACACGCGCTTCATCGCGGTAAAAAGGCTTGGTTAGATAGAGAGTTGGATAGTCCGGAGGCGAGCCGGACTGGAGGCACCTGCCGAGTGACATCTCGTGCTATTGGATTTCAGTAGGAGCCTTTGTTAGCTCTAATCGTGCTGTATGGTGTACTATCTGACTGTGCTGTGTCTCAGGGAGATAGCGCGCAATCTTTTGGTTTTGCAGCCATATTATGGTCGTCATTCGGTCATCGCTTCATCACTCGCGATCATTACTCCATCACTCTAAATCACCGACGAGTCACTCGATGCCCTGCAAGGCCCTATGGCTTGACGGTCTTACTTTTCGGAAGACTGAAAACTGCAGCCCAATGTGAAGGTGCCCGGAAATTCGTAATCTGGGCCAGGTTAACCCTTTAGGCGGACAGGACGGACTTTTTCCATCCTTAGATGGCTCCGAAAGATTCGTTGAATAATAATACGCTGCCGTCATGTTCTAAGCTAGTGGGCGCTTATACCGTTGCCATAGTTTCTTGAAAATTGCGGAAAAATACAAGATAGCATGCGTGGGTTTTTGTCCCAATTCGCTGAAAGTGGTGCTGTTTGAATATCGCTAGATCCTACAGTGTTAAATAAAGTCATATACGCGCTCAGATCTGTCAAATAATCGTACATTTTGCAATTGTAGCATCCACCTTAGTCTAAGCAATGCTTAAGTGATGTATGTGAACCTCTATTCTCTACCTTCAGAATATGCCAATCAATGGGGTGGGTGGAGGTTGAGGGTTGAACAACGGCATGCAGACTTCCAATAAGGATGACCCCTCTAGCTACTACAATATAGCTATAGACCGACCGCCAGTAAGATCTCGTCCATTAACGTGTGCTGCTAGGGTCACTGGTCCCCATATCCGGCCAGACTTTCGTTCCGTTTGTCTACGGCAGACCTGACAATAATCTGTGGGTGGTCTTTCGTATATTCCAGTACAACCCCAGAGAAGAACTGGAAGGGGTTAGCCTTGTGTTTCTATTGAATGATCGGTTGACGTCTATATTTCATAACAGTTGGGTACGGTACCCGCTATAGATGAGGTGCCAGATCTTTTAATTCTATCTTCCTGAGAAAACACTGAACCTGCATCCGTTATTGTACCACCGTCACTCTCTAGGAACTTCGCTAATTTATATCCGGTAACCATTCACTATGAGGATTAAATAATATACAACCCACATTCAGTAAGGTTTAATACTAAGATTGTCGTACCTCGAAAACTCTGGGAACAACAGCCGTCCAGAGACCCGCATACTCGTCTCTCTGCAGTGCATGCCATTGTCAGCTATCAAATCATCCCCAAACATGTGAACCTTTGCATTGCAAATTGGAATTTGGATGTATAGCAATCTGATGAATATTGATGATGTCTAACCTCGAGACTACATTGCAGCTATATAAGAACAATACCCCCGCAACATTAAACAATAAGATAGGAACCAGAAATACTCCAACCTCCCTTAACATAATCAGAAAACAACGCAAAAAGCAAAGATCCACACCAAGTCAACTAAAACAACCACAGCACACACCATATCCACTGAGCCATTCCAATACTATCAGCCGCGACTCCCCCTGCGTGAAACATTTGCATACGTTCCCTCAGATACCACCAACTGTTCCTGCAGAATCTTCTTCATATCGGGTGGTGCAGTAGCTACTATGCGGTGAACGAACTCTTCCCAGTCGCCAAGAGCGGGGAAGAATTCTTCACCATTCGCAGTTGACGTTATACGCATTACCTCAGGCGTCACAAGAATTTGTTGTTCTTGAGTGCTCAAAAGGAGCGGGGGTGGAATGTCCGGAGGCGTCGCGACTGGGGACGACATGTCGACATTCTTCGAGATAAACTCGGGGGTGAAACGCTCACAACTGGATCGGATAATGGAGGAATCGGAGATAGTTGTAGCAGGAGGTGATCCAAGTTGAATGGAATCCTGCATATCTAGAGGATTGACATTGCTCGAATATGTCCTATCCGGACGAATAATGTGACCTGTAGAGCGTCTACCATCGTATCCCACCGTTTCTGGACCAAAATTAAGGTGGATACCAAAAACGAGTTATAGAGTGTGCTACCGTTATGATTTCCCTTTATTGAGACAGCTTTTTCTTCTTGAATAAATGATGCAAGCCAACTCAGGTCCTTTGTACTAGATTGCTGAACCCTCTTGTACAAGTCCCTTCGTCTAAGCTCAGGTTCGTGTACGGACGACAAAAGGTGAGATCTGTACTAAAAGTTAATTTGATCTAGAGCTCGGTATAAAAGTAACTTACTTCAGACTAGAAGGCTTATCGAAGAAGCTGAACAGTGCAGCTTCTCCACCGGCCTTGTAGCAGATCGGGCAGATGTTGTTATTGTGATAGCCAATCCCATGTTTTCTGATGCCCGGTTAGCCTGAAAAAAAACATTTGAAGGATATTTACAGTGCTTCTTCAATTGTATCGAAGGTAATATCGCGACAATCCTGCGGGAGGGGTTTAGACGCGTACTTGGTAACCGGGCATCTGAACATGATGAGAGGTTGGCGTGCGGTATATCGTGTAGGATATCCGTCGCTACCACTTTCACCTCTCCATGACATAAAGAAGTGCGGAACAATAAAAGACGCCAGCGCGTTGAAGGAGTGCTGTAACCACGAGTGATGAAGAGTGATTCCACAGTGTTACCGACGTTACCTCCCAGAGATAGAAGAAAGGCAGGAAGATCGAAAATAAACCTTCTATTTTATGCAGTCGTATGTCCTCTCGCACTCGTAAAGAAGTTATAAGAATATTGGCACTAGCCATGCGGCTATGGGCGTATGACCAGCTCCGAACAAACCAACGTGCAACAAAACGAATCCGCATCGACCACAGCTACCATAGTGTACTCTAGTGATGCAACGCACTAGCCATCATGGGGCCCTCTCATCATAAATCATTACCGGCGGTGGGATACCCGAGGTCGGTCGAACCGTGAATATCCGGATAGCAGAGCTTTCCCGACCGACGTATGCCACATAGTCATGTTGATCTGTACCGTAGCGTCGGCAGTCCTGGACGACAAAGTGCAATAAAATCTAGCGGTTTGCTGGACAAGAGTCCACCTATATGCGTTTGCTTGTGCCTGGATCCATCGAACTGTTCAGAGTATTTGATTATTTCCAAACGGAGATGTCCACGACACACCTGAGATATACGCAGTTTCTACATATTGCGACCCGCAGCGAATTCAGCGGGCTTGGTTGGGTGCCCTGAGGCATCGGCTAAAAGGGCCCTGAGGCATCACAGGTTATCTCTACGTTTTACCGGTCGATAGTGCAAATCCACCAGCCGTAGCGAAGCCGAGATATTCCAGGGTCTGTACTAGTTCCTCGGCTGGGTGGGTCACAAACAAAACCGAAGCAAAACTGTGTTAGGAGTTCGGGTGGCGCTGGCACGACACTCAGAAGTTCACGCCAAACTCCTCGGTTGGCGAGCCACAATCTAACATTCCTGAATGTGGGCCTAACCGCCAACAGATCGTGATCTTACAAGCTGGGATATAAATATTATGGGCAGACAAGTGTACTAGTTGGGTTGCAACATTTAATGGATGACTGACTGCCTGAGTGAATCGGGCGGATTCCAAGCTTCTGTCGGAGACACTAGCGGCTGATAGTACACGAGGAAACGCTTGATACGTTATGTTAAACACATATCCTTTCGTTAGCTTCTAGCAGTAGTCTAACCATAGGCGGTATATTGTTTGACGCGGAATCGAGTTTGTTCTCACGACCGAGATTGGATTCCTGCGCACTCAACAATACCCAAATCAGGTGTACGTCTCAATATTAAAAGCTTCTAAGACCGTCTGCTCGAACAGAAGCGTTCAATCCGTTGCATTCTTACCTTAATATTCATTAATACTCAACATCAGGATTCACCACACTATAAATCACAAATAAACAAGCCATTAAACGCGAGTCATGCCCTATTCTGTCATCCAAATAATTAAGTCAGGTAGTATCGTTCGCGATTGTGACGGTTTTGATTGACTGCACCAGAATGACCTGTGTCGAAAACCTATCACTTTCTGCCGCGAGAGTTAGGATAGTAGAAGTGTTAAAATTAGAAGTCAAGCAAGTAGATGAACGCACCTAATCGACTTACCACTACCTAGTGCATGAGAAACAAATCAGATGCTCCTCTATAACGGCCACCACGCTGTTTAGATGACATTTGGGTAATGACGGTCAACTGTATTACCGTAACTATCATAGTGTGCGCCGTCCAGCTGAAAGTGTCACATAGTCAGGCGCCATGCCGCACCTTGTTCTTGGGCGGTGATTTATGAAGGTTTTCGGCGTGGTTAGCGGCTTCGCATTTACAAATTATATTTTGGGTTAGCCGTTAGGTAGATTGGCACGCGACTGGTAAGGTGACACACTCCTACGTCACAAAAGCCCTCTATCCATTAAATGTTGATTATGTGGTCTGAGGATGGGTGAATCGTTATTTTCCGTAGAATCGCTATTTTGCGTCGAATATTGGAGTTTTCTCAGCTCGCAATTATTTCATATCACCATTCCACAATTCCACACCAAGCGTTAAGAACTGAAAGCCGCTCCCCCTCTGCCCGGCGCGTGCAAATTATAATTTCGCGAGGATGAAACGACAACAGATGAGCACCTAAAACAAACGGTCATAGATTAGGAGCACACAGCTGTAATCCTGCACTTGGCATCCATTTTCTATAATCGTAGATACCCGAGGTTTTCCCACCAAGATGGTATACCAACATTTCGATAAGATGCAGCGGAATTACACGTATATTGTTAGATGTGCACAGCTTATCTGACTGGTATTCCTGACCTAGTGACTACTAGATTCGTAGATATGCAATGATCCCACTAGTCCTGACAATCCCGGCCTTAGGTAGGGCTCAGTCCGGTCTGAACTGGTCCAAAACACGATTTTTTCAGGACTGGTCCAGTCGAATGGGTGGATCAGTCCAGTCCAGTCATGCATGAAGATCGCACCGGACTGAACTAGACCGGGATCAGTCCACCTCCGGACTGGTAGAATCATTGTTACGATACGTCTCTTGGACCGTTTATAACCAATAGGAGACACAAGATCCACTGTTGGTTCCTCTGGAAATCTTGCGATATTATAGAAGCCTAATACTAAGATACCAATATTTACACTACAAAACTAACCTTGATCATACTCCTGGCACGGCATATAGCCGGTGGAAAGGTTTTGCATAACGAACTGTAACCAGTGTGCCGAATCTGCAGCAAAACAAATGGTCTCTGTGGGAGGTAGCTTGGTGCCAGCACTTGGAAGACATTGTTTCGCCTGCTCTGCAAGTTTGGAGGATTTCCAGCTATATCATGTGGAGCAACAGAGGCGTCTGGCATAAATATCGATAGCGCAATATTACCGCCTAAAACACATAATCAACACGACTTTAATGAGACTGAACCTACAATACGGTTCCAGCACCAATTCTCCAAAACGAAGAAACGTGTATTGTTTAGGGGCCAGTGGATGCATGCGGTGGTCTTTCCTAGGGTGCTGGTTGCTGTCCGTTTTGCAAAAATATCTGCCACCCGCTGTATGCAGCTTATACATATATGTGGAGTTGCAAACAGTTGTTGAACGAATACCGGGCCACTCGGATAGACGTACACTCGGATTGATCTTGATTGGCTGGAAGTAGCAAATCCTAAGTTCATGATTGGCTAAAATCGATCACTCAGTAGCAACCGTGCCCTTGCGCCTTGTATCCTCAGTTTTCTAAAGATTGTTTGGAATCACATATGATGATCTCGGCCTTCTCCGCGGTTTTGATTGGTGTCTGATGAATGGCTCCGATTGGCTCGGGATACATTATCCCGATCTAGCTGGCCGTTTCCAAATCGGAACCATTCATCTCTTTTATCGTGTATCATACTTTCCATTGGCCAACTATATCGATGCGGGGAGGCCCGGGGAATTTCTGCTTATCGTCAGCACAAGATCCCGGGTAAGCGCTTGCCCTATGGTACAACGATAACATGAGTTCATTCTAGTGCTTTCAATCTGTAACTAGGAGTTTTCGAACATATAAATGAGCTATCTACATGAGTATGCATTTTCAAAATGATATAAAACGTACTTATCTATTTGGAAGAATCTGTATAAAATGTAATTACCCACTTTAAAATATTTCAATTTTGAAGTATATAAAACGTAATTACCAATTTGTAAAATTTGATATAGACTGGCCGACGTGATGGAGAGCACTAGAAACCATCACGGGATATTCGGATACCCGGGGCGCGAAAGATTCTGTCCACGCCGCTAGTTTCACCAAATTATGAGAGAGGTCACCCCCGAACTTCGATCGTTCGGTGAATTCGATACGTGACCACCCTGCTGATAGGCATTGGCTAAATACGCGATTTTTTCAGTTTAGACTTGTATGCAACAAAAATCTGCTGTAATGATACTTATTGGCCCGAAACCATTGCATCATACCTCGTACAAGTTTATCTGCGCGTTTTCACCTTGAGATGCATCATCGATGCGTTGGAGAGATAACATGCATGATTTTCATCGATGCGCGCGTTAGAAATTTCCCGAACGCAAGTTTTGATATGGTCTTTGATTACTGGGCGTTTGAGGCAGAAAGGCGGCTTATTCTCTGCAGGGGTTTTTGCTAGCTGGCACTCCGCTGCTGCCACATGGCGCACGCTAACCACCAAATGGCTGTATATCAGAAGCACAGAATAACTGTTGGGATGATTGATACCCAACGTTCCGACCTTTACCGGGAGTTGTCGCTGGCAGAATTCAAAAACCGGTTTTTCAAAATACATACGTGTACTTGATAATAGTGAAATTTGACACAGTTGTTCGCACCGGTCAGCGCACTCAGGGAGAGGAAAGTATCCCCGCCCTCGCCCTCTACTCCTCCACTCGAGAGTTTGTCTCTTAATATCAAAATCTGCGGAAATAGAAGTTGCCTTGTCTAGTTTTCTCTCTTTAGTGTCTGACACATATTAACCTAACCCCCTTCCCCGGGTCCGGATAGTAATTGCCGCAGAGAGTAATTTTCGTATTGAACATCATTGAACCGATAGTGCAGTTAGATTTCGTGTAACAATTACCATTAGATTGATTACTATATCCGCGAGATGAGGCTACCCATCATTCAATACAACAAAATACAGCAGACATGGTTCGTCCTTCTCTAATTACTAAATGTCAGTAGCAACAATTGCTTTTTTTTACTCTCAGAGCTTCAGTTCATTGGTTAGAAAACATGGAAGGGATGAAATCTAGGATAGAACTGAGAAGGCGACGATGAGACGCAGCTTGGATCAATGAACCTTTCAAGAGAAATAGCACGTCGGCACGATCTACGGAATCGTAAGTGTACCAAGAGTCTCAATGGAATTTGTACTTTAACGAAATTTTTCCAGTAAGGTTGTCCACTAGTGACATGATGTGTCGATAGAACCTAAATCTTTAGTTGCGGACCGGGAATATCTTCCATCAGATAGGGTAATAGGCGACTGTTGGTTTAACTTCGCTAACGGCATAAGGTGAAATCCTCCAACACTACTGCAAATATTTTTCTGCGAGTGCATGGTGATGAGTTGTGCATAGGTCTTAGTGTAAAAAGGTGCACAATTGAATGTTGCCTGTGATGCCTATTCCGCCCACCTCCGCCATATCCAACTGAGGCAGTGTTCCTCATATCCAACATAGGTAGTGACGCTGCACCTCACAATTGAATGTATTTTCTGAAGGCTTGGCAAACAACTTCAGCAGATCTAGATTCATGCCGACAATCAGGACAGTACTATCAAAATGGATCTGTCTATGGTCAGGATACACACCCGACTAAATCCGTTAGTTTTGTTATCGGTTTTCTAGTTGTACTGGTCTGCTCTTTAGCTTTAAGATTTGAAAGTAGATATAAGCTTCTCTTGAAGTTTATATATAAGCTGCACCACCGGCAAGAAGGTACGGTGCCTACATTTACAACGATTTGGTAAATCCCTAGCTTGTTCGCTAGTTTAACTACACCAAATGTTACTCAGTTAGCATTACCGTAGTACAGGGCATCATAATCGTACGGTAATATTCTGTAAAGGAGATACGACATCACCTCTGTTCTGTGTACTTACCTCCATTATCGGAGAGGGTGTGCAGTCCTCGAACAAGACGTGCCTATAGCAACTAGTTCCGTCAGTGCTACACATCAGGAACACTCCATTTGGTCAAAGTTAGTCGTAAGAAGCCTCCTATTCTCCATTCATATCAACGGGTATGGTTGACTATAAACTAAGTAGGCAAGTGCTTGGTGATTTCGGTGTCCTGATCCAATGCGGTCCGTTGTAGATAGGTATACACATATTAGAGTTAATTGAATCTTCGGCCTTGCTTTTCACTCATGCTCATATCTCAAACCTTGGATATATGGATTTAGAGTGTATATATATCCTTCACACCGAAGCCAGTATCATCGTACCTACCATGAAAATAACCGATATTCTAAGCGTAAGTTAAGAAAATTCAGGATTGTAAACGCTTTCGCTACCTTGTTAGCTTTCTACGCTGCTGGTGTCTTATCGCGTGGCTGTGTTTACACTAGGAAAGTTTGTATCTACTTGAGTTACTTATGTAAATTCAAGAATGTGTAGAAAGTAATAATCATTGATTATTTTCTGCAGTATTCGTGCGGCTTGCTGCCCATTTATCCGTCACCGACACGGCAGACCCCGCCACTGCCACTTCCAACACTCCAGCTTTAGCCCACTCACCGGCATATCCCGAGAGCTAACCTAACATCATACCCCACGATCTTGCCTTCACTACTTTCCAGGGTGCATGATGGCAACGCTAATTGTATGGACGAAATAGCGTCTCCGCTAGACAAGGGGTTAACTGTCTAAAATTGCGCCCAATAATTAAAGTTCCAACACGCATTGTTTGATCGATTCACATCATGCCGCTTATTATTGCTCTCTAGCTTTCCGGGATAGATGGTGAAAGCCTAGGATTTCTAGCATACGACAGTTCACCAAAATCATGTACTAATCACACCCAGGTGGTGTACCTCTATGGATTTCACCTCTGCGCAGACAAAAATGCCTATGCAAAAGAAGAAGTGGATAACTTATCATGCCAAACAAAGGTTTCAATTCGAAGAATATTCAAGGAGTTAACAGCGTGTAGTGGTTGGTTGTCTTTGGATTTTGATTATTATGCGCTTGGCCCTAGCTAGTTCGGTGCACTAAACTTTAGGCACAATTAGCATCGCTGGTACAGACTGCGCGGAGAAATTTCGACAATATTCACCCATCCGTTTCTGAATTAGGTAATATGGAATTGTGACTAGACATCTCATAGGTTCAAAATCAGACCAGCCCTGCTTTTAACTACACCATATGTTCAGATGAACCTCCCAATCGATAGCGTAGGATAGTTATTCGCCTACATGGGACATGGTAGTAATGAACAACACAACCGCCCCAATCGGTGATGCCCTTGACACATATCCTCGCAGGGCCACCTAATTACACATTATAAGGCCAAGTGGTGCATAAGCGCACTTGTACCTGCATCGGGTGTTAGTTTGGGGTATCCACGACTGCACCGATCGAACGTTTTATATACAACTGGATGCAATCGTACCCTAACCCAGTCCAACGTCAAGTACTGCTGTTACCTAATCGTGATCCGTAATCCGGTTTTTACCTACCCCTTAGTTGACGGTACAGCTAGAAAAAAGCGAAGCAGTAACCTTTTAGCTAACACTCCACCAGAACAGGAACCAAAACACTTGGAGACATGCGACACACATGCACGAGGTCGTGTTATATGTAAATGGGTCGACAGTTATTGATGTGCCGCGATCTCCACTCAATAGCAATCGCTTACTGTCTGGTCACATAGTTTTGTCCCCCGTCCGTGCATTGGGCTTGATTCGTCCGCTAGCTTACAGAACCCACTCCGCCACTACCGAGAGTCCACCGGATCGCCTCAGCTCGACATACAACGGCATGCAGGCCACCTCGGAATCGAGTGATCGATTGCTTATTGACATCAAGTCACGTGTATTCTGAGCGAGTGATTAGTGGTGATCAAACTAAATAAATCTCGTGGCAGAACAGCAAGTACACAGTGCCTACATATTCGCATAGCAGTAATTGGTTTGGAAGCAGGTGACAAATCTCGGCTTTTTCGACATTGTAGAGTTAACACACTAAGCAATCTTAGTCATGACAGCTTTCAGACTTTTACTTCAAATGACGAAGATCTGCTGTGATGTATTTCAAGTGATTGAGAATTTCCGAGAGTGGGCTGTTTTGATGTTTAGTGGTACAATCGGTACCGATTCGATAATAATACATGAAGTAGACACACCATCACTTGGTGGATGGAGAATCTGCAATTGCCTCTTGCGATCCTTGGCCTGCTTCTGAGTCATTCAGTTCGTATTGTACTAGATCAATTGTCAATAATCTTGGAGCACAGAGTTGGGCACAACCAAATGACTAGTGGTGTTGTATGCACGGGGGACCACGTGTGATGTTCCTAGTAATCAGTCATGGAGTACAGATTGAGTTCGGTATCAAACTTTTTGAAATTTTCTCGGTGATAAAGAACTTCGCAGAATGAGACGATGAAGTATGACAAATCGTAGTAATATTTGGTTAAGAAGAGTGTTGTAAGGAGGCTTGGTAATGCCAAAAATATCATCCACTACAGCACGGCAATCACTTCCACGAACAAAGTCATCCCATTTTGATAGAGTTAGTATCTTACTACTCGTCGAATTTTCAAGGCTTTAGACACCCCATCATAGGCGCCCTTGACCACACATCGAAGGATTGGTAACTATGCATCAATGTTAGATAACTATCAGTCATATTGTCACGACACATCATCATAAGCACTCTTGGCGACAGATCAAATGTTTAGTGACTAGACATCAAGTTGGATGACGATTAAATATGACCTAATCATATCAGTCTCATCTTATCATCTAATCGCTGACAATGATGTCTGGAGATCTGAAAGTATGACGAGTACCAACGTTAATCACGTAATGTCACTCAGCGTCTTGCTGATCGAAACTGTTACGATATGGAAGTTGGGGAGAACCGTGTGCGTGTATTCTATGGTACAGAGAAGAGAGAAGGAGAAAGACTCGAGA
>Ga0307512_10001376_pt1 | contig 34554 bp, 42 predicted proteins | sample 14_EM_MG_FD_200267 | JGI IMG/M metagenome (GOLD analysis project Ga0307512, IMG submission 200267) | Populus trichocarpa ectomycorrhiza microbial communities from riparian zone in the Pacific Northwest, United States - 14_EM | ecosystem: Host-associated > Plants > Roots > Unclassified | place... | reverse complement strand
GTTATCAACTTCGATATACCTACACATTCTAAAGACTATATTCACCGGGTTGGTCGCACAGCCCGCGCTGGCCGTGCGGGGAAATCCATAACACTCGTCACGCAATACGACGTTGAATTGATCCAGCGCATTGAAGCGGTGATCAACAAAAAATTGGACTTGTGGCCCACAGATAAGGAAGAGGTAGCTTTGTTACGTGAAAGGGTGGATGAGGCTGGCCGACTAGCAGCCACGGAGCTCAGGGAAGAAGGGGGAAAGAAGGGACATCGGAAACGGAGAAAAGGTGAGGGCGAAGGTGAGGGTAAGGACGTCAGGGATCGAGATGATGACATGGTCCAAGCGGGTATGCCAGCGAGGAAAAAGAAGATTAAAAGGTAGCTTCTGATTAGGCTCATATTGGCAGCATCCTAATTCATAAACATGATGTCTGAACGAAGGATGTATTTAGTACCACTCCGGACCTCGGAACCCTCGTGAAGGAGACATTCGTTTCCATGTCTAAGAGAAGAAAGCTTTAGCCTTCGTGCTAAACCACAGAACTTGTATCTTTCCACACCAACCTATGAAGAAGGGCCGTTCCTCGTGTTAGCGGTACCGCCATGGCCTCCGGGGTTTTGGCTTTGCTATTTGGATAGAAGACGGTCTACGAGGATTAAGGAGAAGTCCCCGGATGAGTCCTGTCATACACACCTCGCCGCCCTGTACGCCATCCTCGACGCCAGTGAGGTATATGAGCAGTGTCCATTCCGAGACAGCGCCGGTCTTTGCATCGCGTACGGAATCGTCGTAATGAGGATCAAAATGCTGCGATGGCGTGTATTTGTACAATCGGATGTTTGAGTTTAGCGAATGGGCTGCCCTAGCACTCGAGTCTGGCCGTTTCATCGAAGCGGGATATGGAAACGACGGTAGATGAGGGCGCAGTATGGTCCATAGCCGATCCGCAAACTCAGGCGAAGAGATGGAGAACCTATCTGCGACGACCTTGGGCGTTTACATGTCGAAGAGAATTACTGTCTGGAGACTTACAATTGGTTCTGTCTGCCTCCCCACGCTTCTTGGGTGGAGTCAATTCGAGAGGTTGGCTGTCAATAAAGTCGACAAACGTCCGGCATTCCGATGGAGTCAGAATGTCCTAATCGATGTTAGCGTACTGCACTAGTGCACGTCAGGGACGCGTTTAATAAACGGCAAAGGCGCACGCTTAGAAGCAGGACCTGGTCCTCCAAGAATGTATGACACTGGACGCGACTCTTATCCGATAGACCTGGAAAAGTGATCACTTTGGGAGCAGGAGCTTGAGCCTGGGCGATATGTCTCTTATTGTTGGCTTTCTTCACCATTGGTACAGTACGGTATCACTTGTAATAGCCGCCCTGCGTTGGTCTCCATCTCATCACGGGTAACGTTCAGACGGCGACTTCGGCAGATTATATTGGTCGAATTTGATCTTGGCCCCAAAACTCAACACTTTCGAGTCAACGATGGCGACCTCTCGTGTGATCAACTTTGGAGCTGGCCCTTCGGCCCTTCCCCAGCCTGTGCTCAAGAAAGCCGCGCAGGGACTACTCAACTTCAATGATACGGGCATCGGCATCGCCGAGCTCTCGCACCGTTCCAAGGATTTCACCGAGTTTCTCGCCAACCTCGAGTCCCGCATCAGGACCCAGTTGGACGTCCCCCCGACGCACTCCATCCTTTTCACCCAGGGCGGCGGGACCGCTCAATTCTCCGCCGTCGTGCTCAACCTCCTCGCGCGCCACAGGCTGCTCTATCCGGACCTCACCGACGATGAGCGCGTGATGGATTACGTCCTCACGGGCTCGTGGAGCAAAAAGGCCTACGACGAGGCCAGACGCCTCTGCGGCCGCGCCCGCGTGAACGTCGCGCTCGACGCCCGCAAGTACTCCAAGGACGGCGTCTCCTTCGACAACGTCCCGCCCCACGGCGAGTTCGCCTTCTCGCCCTCGCCCGCGCTCATCTACTACTGCGAAAACGAGACGATCGACGGCGTCCAGTTCTCCCCGGACCCCACCGCGCAGACGTCCTTCCCTTTCGACCGCCTCCCGCGCGAGCGCGGCGGCCTCCTCCCCCTCGTCGGCGACCACTCGTCCTCGTTCATGTCTCGCCCGATCCCCCATCTCGGCGAGCATGCCGTCATCTATGCCGGCGCGCAGAAGAACGTCGGTCCCGCGGGTCTCACGATCCTCATCGTGCGGCAAGACTGTCTCGTCGACGTTGACGCGGCCGCGAAGCTCGGCGCGATTCCCGTCCCGCTCTGTCTGTCTTACAGGACGCTCGCGCAGAGCAAGAGCCTACACAACACCCCGTCGCTGCTCTCCATCTACATCACTGGCCTCGTGCTCGAGCACATGCAGGAGTTGGGTGGGGTCGCGTACTTTGAGGCGCTCAACAGAAGGAAGTCGGAAAAGGTGTACGCGGCCATACAGGCTGGCGAGGAGCGCGGCGTGTTCCAACGCAAGGTGCAAGCTGGATCGATGAGCTGGATGAATGTCGTCTTCAACGTCCTCGGTGATGGCGCAGAAGCACGCTTCCTTGCGGGCGCGGAAAAGGCCGGTATGAAGGGCTTAAAGGGTCACCGGTGAGACGTTCCCTAGCATGGATGCCTTTGCAGACGGTTTTGACGTTTTGACATTTCACGCAATGTTTCCATGACAATAGGTCGGTTGGAGGTGTGTATATGCCCTTTCTTCGCGGAATTTGAGCGGGACTCATCAGCTCCGTTGCATGACAGGCATCCGTGCATCACTCTATAATGCCATCACAGAAGCTGATACAGACACGCTGGTTCAGTTCATGGAGAAATTCGTGTCTGAAGCGTGTTCTGAAGCGTCGGCTTAAATTACGCTTGACCTCGGTGCATTTCGGATTTTTTAGAGGATGGGTATTCGCTTTCGCAAAGACATCAGATCATCCCGAAGTAGCCGCTATTTGGGGCGAGCAGCTTCTATAGGATACAGTATTCAGGATGGGCTGTTTTAGTTACTCTAGGGATGACCCTGTAAACGTCACACTCTTTTCTTTTTTTTATCGTATTTACTCTGTGGATGCTTCGACAATAACTGGGATGGACTTGTGACATTTGGTCGGTCGACGCAGCCTGGAAGGGGGATCCCACCCCACTTTAATCCCGGAATCCTGAGATGGGCACTGGCACTTGTACCATTGCTTGACAGCGGGCCTATGGTTTCGATGTTACCATCACTCCACTTACTCCAGGGGGTGTCAATGGCCGCACTATGCTCGAGCTACGAGTTGACTAAGATTTGGGGGATTTGGATCACAAAGTAACGGATGGTACAGGGGATTTGGGTGGTGTGTACTGTACGTATTCTCTCTGACATGCGAGATTTGTCCGTATTGTACATGTATGGACCAGGAATGCCAGTTATAGATACATGCCCCATGGCTGAGTTGGTTACAGCGTCCGACTGTTATCCCACTTGGGATTGTTCATCGGAAGGTCGTGAGTTCGAGCCTCACTGGGGCAGTTCATTTTTCTTTCTCCTTTTTTCCTTCCATGCGTGTCGCACGTGCGAGTGCGCTGACGACACGTCAAGAGAGCACAAAGTCGATATTGTATCTTGTGTTATCATCGATCGAACGTTTTGTCACAACATTGCATTGCACGGTGTATGGGAACAACTTGTACAGGAATACGTTAAGGCAGAAGTGGCAGTGATACGGGTACACGTTATATGGAAACTGTCAATGGGGGGAGGGAGGGGACATGGAACATCATAGATAGATGATGCAGTTGCAGAAGAGAGTGGGGACGTGAAGCCGATCCCAGATGAAACATAATGCAAATAAGTATCAACATCACAGGCTGAACGCACAAATGACGAACGGCGAAGGTGAATGTACGTCGTACGATCAAGTACGGAAAATGTTTGATTTGTCGAAGAAAATCGTGAGATGAGAATGAATGAAATGTGAAAAGATGGTAAATATATATGCGATTGAATAGGATCACAGTGGTTATGCTGACTTGCAGGAGAGGGGCACGGGAGAATCCGGATTGCGAGGATGATGATGGGAGGGTCCGTTGATAAAAAAGGGAATGGTGACGTTATGAAGGGGTGGGCGATTAAAAGGGACTTCTAAGTTTGGGGTCAACAATGTGACAACACTTATGGACGTCAACGCGTTGCTGCCCGGGCAGGTGTCATGAGGGGCATTAAGCCGACGAACTGAACTCGCGACGGTGACGGAAACCGCGGTGGGGGTGTCGAAGTGGCAGTCGGCAGTGGTGGCATAGCGAGCGACGCGAGAGGCTCTGTCCGGTCCCTTGAGAAGTTTATCGACTTGCGCCGACGGACGGGCCCAAGACCTGAAGCGCGCATATATTCCGCAGATGCAAGTTGTGAGAGATCGGAGTCCCAGAGGTTTTCTGCCGTAAGGACGGGGTCGTCCAAAGCGGATATCCAGGGAAGTGAATCGAAGTTAATCACACGGGGCGCAATGATAGCTTCTGGGCGGATATTGTGCCGTCTACGGCGGGGGGTACGTGGAGAGCAGCCCATTGGTCGCTTGATGGAGCTGCAAGGCGTCGGAGACTGCGAGGCCTAAAGAAAAGAAAATGAATTAAAAAAGACGATAAATCGATCTGAAAGTCGACGAGTTAGAGAGGGAAAGACGAACCATAGAACGCTTGGTGCGGTGATGAAGACGGATTGGAGACATGAGGCGAGGAAGTTGAGCGTTCTTGGGTGCCGGTGTGTGGCACTGCGTAAGAAAGCATCATGAGCTCCCTCAGATAAGGCAAGCATAGACCAAACAATAGCGCTCACGATAAACGGATCGTCCAGGTTGATGGGCAACACCGGCGCTGAGGGATCAATAATCGTCGGCTGAGGGAGTAAACGGCGGGGTTGTGGTGCGATAATGGGGATCGGGGGCATTGTGGGTCTTGCTTGATACCGGGAGAATGGAAGGTGGACGATTGTTGTGAGACAGGGTTGTTGAAATTGGGGATTACAAGGGGGCGTAGGGGGCCGGAAAGAAAAAAGTAGGAAAGGAGGGACTTGAGTTATATGGAGAGGGACCGGACAATGGGGGGGGGAGAGTAAGGATACCGCGTGTCAAAAACGGTGCACGTTGCCGCCGCCTGCGTTGCTGACAAATCATCACAAATATAGCGAACAATGGCCCGCCTCTGAGCCTCGTTTTGTAGCGTCGCCCGAGTAACCCTATTATCTCGCCCTTCTTTTGGACGACTTTTTTCCGATACGAACAATGACTCCCGTTGGCACTATTGGAAGGGACTCACACGGGAAAATTGCGAGCCGAGTATGCCAACTAATGGGTTCGCGCCGAGGACGAAACACGAGGATCGCACGCGGACGTGGCTGTACTTGGCTATGCAACATGAGTCGGGAAATCACGTTCCTGGCGACTCGGACGTGGCAGGCACCCTTGCGTACATACGTGGGGGGAATGTACCATTGAAGAGAGGAAGTAGAGGGGACATCAGTCTCGTCGTTCGGCACGGCGAATACCCTGGACGACCCTCGGCGAAATTTGCCCTGACCATACTCATGAGACAATGACGGTTCCTCGCGTCGTCATTGCCATACAGGGTTGTGTGAGCGTGGCGTCCATTATATTACGATCACTCGAGACGGCGCTCAGCGCGTCATAATTAGACGTGCGGAGGGAAAGAAAAATGCTCTTTTGTTGGGTAGCTAGATGGTAATGCAGTAGACAAATTAATGAAGGAATGTGAACGTGAGAACGTAATACACAGGCAGTAAACAGTCAGTTTTTATTACACAACCCCTCGCGAAAGGCCAAGTCCGAGCACTTCTAGTCGATCTCCTCCATTGCCGACGTAGAGGCGCCTTCTGCCTCAGCAGGGGCAGCCTCCTCGGCAGCAGCCGGTGTTGCCTCCTCTTCCTCGTCAACATCGAGACCAAGTCTAGAATTGATCGAGGGATCTCTTTAGTCATAAATTGACATACAGGAAGGACAAGTACTTACGAGATCATCCGGTGGATGCGCTTTGCGAAGGAGGTCGGTTCCTCGAGCGAGAAGCCCGAAGTGAGGAGTGCAGTCTCGAACAGGAGATAGGTCAAATCCCTGACGGACTTGTCTGCTTTGTCCTCCGAGACCTTTCGCCTGAGCTCCTTGACGATTGGGTTCTTCGGGTTGAGTTCAAGGGTCTTCTTTGACGCCATGTAAGACGACATAGAGGTGTCACGAAGAGCCTGAGCCTTCATGATACGCTCCTAATAACGGCGTGAGTTATCAGCTTTTGATCTTCTGATCCCCAGTCCAAGACAAGAACCCACCATGTTCGATGACCAACCAAATTGGCCAGTGACCAGGACGCAAGGGGAGTCAGAAATACGGTTCGACACGACGACTTTCTCAACCTTTTCCCCAAGCGCATCCTTGATAACTTTGCATAAGTCCTCGTAGGACTTGGCCTCCTCTTCGCGCGCCTTTTTCTCTTCGTCTGTCTCCTCAAGCTCAAGGCCTTCTTTCGAGACAGACTCAAGCTTGTGTCCATCAAACTCCTTCAGTTGCGATACGGCATACTCGTCAATAGGGTCCACGAGGAGTAGAACCTCAAACCCTCTCTTTCTAAGGACTTCCAAGAATGGTGACTCCTTGATAGCGGCAAGTGATTCGCCTGTGAGATAGTAGATTGCCTTCTGTCCCGAAGGCATGCGTGTGATATAGTCTGAAAGTTCATCATGAGCCTGAAGAATGCGTGCGGGAGACGCGACACAAACCCTTAAGGGTGACTTGGTCATCAACGGACTTCGTCGAGTGGAAGCGTAGGAATTCGGCAAGTTTGCTGCGATTCTGAGCGTCCTCATGAATACCGAGCTTAATGTTCTTGCCAAAGCCCTCGTAGAACTTCTTGAAGTTATCCTTGTCCTCAGCGATCTCCGAGAACAGATCCATGCACTTCTTGACGATGTGCTTGCGGATGACCTTAAGAATCTTGTTTTGCTGAAGAGTCTCGCGCGAAATGTTGAGTGGCAAGTCCTCCGAGTCGACGATACCCTTGACAAAGTTGAGGTACTCGGGGATAAGGTCCTCACAGTCATCCATGATGAAGACACGGCGGACGTAGAGTTTGATGTTGTTGCGCTTCTTCTTGCTCTCAAACAGATCGAATGGCGCACTATGGGATTAGATCAGAAACGAGGAACGGCAAAGCGACAACAGCAACGTACCGCTTCGGGACGTAAAGGATAGCCTTGAATTCGAGCTGGCCTTCGACCGAGAAGTGTTTAACAGCGAGATGCTCCTCCCAGTCGTTAGTAAGCGACTTGTAGAAGGCTCCATACTCTTCTTGAGTGATGTCACTGGGATTGCGTGTCCAAATAGGCTTGGTTTTGTTAAGCTCCTCGTTGACTTTTGTCTGCTCCTTAACCTTCTTCTTCTTCTTGTCCTTGTTTTTATCATCATCTTCGTCCTCGACCTCTTCAACCTTGGCCTTGCCCTCTTCGTCTTCGCCCTCTTTGGCTTCTTCTTCTTTTTCTTCCTCCTCCTCATCCTCAACCTCCTGCAACGGGTAATCAGAGACAACTAACAGACGACAGTCATGATACGACAAACCTTTTCGACTTCCTTGGTAACGACGAGTTGGATGGGATAGGAAATGAACTCAGAGTGCTTCTTGACAACGTCCTTGACACGCTTCTCCTCGAGGTACTCAGTCTGGTCCTCCTTCAGGTAGAGGCGGACCTCCGTGCCACGCCCGATAGGTGGATTCACGGTGTCAAGCGTGATGGTGAATGTGCCACCGGCAGCCGACTCCCAGATGTACTGCTCATCATCGTTGTGTTTTGAGATGACTTGGACGCGCTCGGCGACAAGGTAAGCGGAATAGAACCCGACACCGAACTGGCCAATCATAGAGATATCAGCGCCGGAGCTAAGCGCCTCCATAAAGCCCTACAACGGTGCGTCAGGATGACAAGCTAGGCGATAATGCCCGAGCGCAAATACCTTCGTCCCGGACTTGGCAATGGTACCGAGGTTGTTGACCATGTCGGCCTTGGTCATGCCGATGCCGCTGTCGCGGATGGAGAGAATCTTATTATCTTTGTCCGGAATTATACGAATGAAGAGGTCCTTCTCGTTTTCGAGGACAGAAGGGTCAGTGAGGGAGGCGTAGCGAATTTTGTCCAACGCGTCGGAGCCATTGGAGATGATTTCACGGAGGAAAATCTCTTTGTTAGAGTAGAAGGTGTCTGAGGGGGTAGGTAACGCGAGTTAGATGTCGCGTCGGTTTAATTACGCAAAGATAACACGACTTACTGATGATCAGGTCGAGTAGCTGAGAGATCTCGGCCTGGAAGCCAAAGCTTTCTGGTTCGGGTACGGACATGTTTTCGCTGAATTCAAAACGGAGGGGGTAGAGTCAGAGAAGACGAGGAGAGGGGAAGTAGGCTCGTCGCGATATTTTATCCCAATGGATTTTTTGTTCTCGAAGTTTCGACGCGCCTCCTGCAATTATTCCCACGCATAGCAAACGCTTCGAGAACCTTCTTAACTTTACTAAATACAAACTATGGTCGTAGCACCGCACTTCCAATCACAGGACTGCGCGACGGCTCGCTGAACAGACCAGAGTGTCCCCTTACCTGCGCCCGCAGCAGCTCTACCATCGCCTTGAGTTCTTCTATCTCGTCCTGCAGTTCTACATTTTCCCCATGTAGCTTCGCGTTTTCCTCTCTTAGTCTCACAAATTCTGTTCCTGAAGATGTCCTCGGCGTCTTCGGTGGCGTTCTGCTCGGAATCAGCTTTAGCTTCGCCTCCATGGTTTGGATCTGTCTCCGTGACGTCCTGGCACGTAGATATCTTCTCAGCAAAATACGTCCAATGAATGCAAGCCTTGAAGTGCTCTCACCTCGCTTGCTCCTCCATCGCACTGTGGGTACTTTCATAGGCACCCAACCGTAGCTCCATCTTTTTATACTTGCTGAGCAGTACTTTCATCGTCTCGGTCTGCTCCTTATATTTCTGTACGTCCGCATCCCTGTAGTCGTTCGTCAGTAGAAATAAAATGGTGGACGACATCCCCCAATCTTACCATAATCGTTGCATCGCTGTGTGCTGTTCAATCCGTTGTTCGTAGTCTTTCAGTCGCGCGACCTTGTGCTCCGTCTCCTTGATAGAAATCCGCAATTGTGACTCCCGACGTTCTGCCTCGGCTAGTAAATTTCCTTGGGCAACAAATTGTGCCTGAAGACCGTCGTAAACCATCGCTCGGTATCACGGATGAGAAATGTACAAACCCGAAGTTCCTTCTCTGCCAAACGCAACGCCGCAGTTTCAGATACCCAATTTCGCTTCTGCTCCCTCAGATCTTGCAGTTTCCGACTCAACTCAGCGTTCCAATCCGCATATTTCTTCTTTGTCATCTCCGAATTTTCGGTATGCTCCTTCAGTTTTCGCTGTAAGTTGCCTATCTGCACTTTGTTCTCGCGCAACTTATTATGCTACTCCAGCGTGATAGGTATGCCGCAACCGCAGTGAGGGTGACGCAGAGTGCTCACCAGATTCTGTCTCTCCACCTCCGCATTGCGCCTCATAATTCTCTGCTCGAACAGTCTTCCAATTTGTCTCACGTTCTCTCTTGCGAGCCACGACTCGAAGTTCAGCTCGTTCCGTAGTAACAACACCTCACGCTGAAGTCCTGCAATCCCCTGTACTACGCTACTTCCCGGTTCAGGCTTTCCTGGGCTCTGTGGCGTAGCCTCGAAGGGGAACAGTGCGTATGGCCAGAAGGGTGTGGGATCGACAATATCGACATCCAGGTTTGACTTGAGTGCGATGGATGTATTGACCATGTCTTGAAGCGAGACCCGTGGCTTGCTGGGGATCTTGACCGTCTGCATTGGGGGAGTTGAGTTCATTTGTCCTAAACCAGCATCACTAGTATCAACCAACAAGGGCGGCGGGGCTGTAGCGATATCATTTGTTTCGGCAGGGGACGTTGTCTCTGGTACGGCACTGCTTTGCCACGCTAAATGGGAATGTCGAAGCTCGAGCAATAAGCTTTCCGCGACAACCCTAGGTGTGTCGTATTGCGAAAAGAACGCGGGTTCGCTAATTTCGGTCTCCGCGTTCCGCCAGATTATCTGCGGGTGAATGGTATATTGCCTGAGCAAGAGCTGATTGGGAGCAAGTGTTACTTAGGTTAAGGTCCAAGCTCGATCAGAAAGTCGTACCTCGCTCTTGGTTTTGATTTGTTCCTGATCCAGTGCGTCATCCCAGTCTACCGCATACGGTCTTTCCACCTTCTTCTCAGTGATGTACCCAACGGGATCGCGCAGAAATGCGATGAGACTGCATGGGAAGAGAAAATACAGGAAAGTGAAGTATCGCTGGGGGGTGGGCGCGGCGGCCGACGAGTCGAATGACAAATCGAGGCGTTCCCATTGTAGATCCATATTCGCATCCAGAATTCGGCTTGTCTCGGTTGTCTCTGCGAGGTGTTCTCTTCCAAGGGCGCCGTGTTCCTCGTCAGATGCGATACCCTCTGGGAGCGGGGAGTGAGCCGATGTTGTCGAAGTGCCTTCGGGCCAACAAAGGATACGCGCCAGGATGGCGAAGAGCTGGGGAAGTAGACGTTTCAGCATGGCACAGTCCTTGACTGCAAAAATGGGCAATAATTTAGTAAGCATCGTGAGGCTTATCGTGCATGCGGTCGAAGAATTGTCGAGCAAGAGTGAGGTAATGATAGAAGACATGAGAGGGTGTGAGGCCAAGACGTATGCATGTTGTTCAAAGAGCGGTTCTGAAGTGTAACGATTGAGTAGACCAACCAGTTGCAGGCGCGAGGAGGGCGACGCAAAGCAGTGGAAAACCTGCATTAAGAATGCCTGCACAGCACGACCATGTCCACATTCAGAGCTCAGTACGATGCAATCAGGGGCGCACCTCAGGCTGATCCATGCCGAACCCGACGAGGATATCCTCGAGGTTTTCCTTCCATATCTTCCGCTGATCACGCTGCTCCCTCGGCAAGTCCGCCCACTCGATCACATCTTCAGGAGATGCTTCATTGGATGCATCTAAAAGGTAGAGATCCAAAATCCGTCTTCTAAATTCGCCCTGTATCTCTGGGTGCCTATTATCCGGCTTTTCCAGTGCCACGATGACAAGGTCCTTCGCTTGGGTGATCGCTTTGTGGGACAAGTTGGGTTCACGCAAAGCGGGTCGTAGCGCGAGATCAAACCAGGTAGAGATGAGAGATGTGGATGCGAGCACTGGCTCGAGATGACGTAGCACGGAAAGGAGAGCCTCCGTCTGTGTGCATTTGCCGAGGTCAAGGGTATCTCGAATAACTTGTAGTTCATTCTCGAGGTTGCAGATTGATGACTCGGGATCCTCTGATGCGTTGACATCAGTCAGGAAGCTGTCGAGGAGAGCAAAAACCTCTTCGACAGGCAAGGCCTGAGAGGAGCCCTCGAGATAGAGACGTAGCTGGCGGGAGATCTCTGTCATGACATCAGGGATCGTCACTAGTTCGGTGCCTCGCGACAAGCACCTTCGGGGTCACTGGCCAAACTCGGTGTGCGCACATGATCAATTGACCAGATGACCTTGCGTAGGGACTGATTTTTTGGCGTTATTTTTTGTAGATCATAGAGGTAGGTGGAATCATGTACATATGACAAAACTCGTAAACAAGTTCCTCGTCTCAAGTCAATCACTGACTCGTTCCAACCGCTCGTAATTTCTGCAAATCAGCGTACGACCCTCGGCGACTCCGGACCTCGCCAGTCGTTCCCTCCGGCTGTGAAACCTTCAACAAACTGTCGTAATCTCCCGCATCTTCCTCATCCGAACCTCTAGGAGATCCCGCTCTGCTGACTTCACGACTTGTCTCGGCACTCCGACTCCAACCAAAGAGCCGTTCATCAAGCCAAGTCTTGTAACAGGGTGATGAGGCTCGTCATCCATCTTACACACACGACTGGCACGTACCATAGGGTGTGACAACAGGTTGCCTTGCGCATCGACGGCGCCTACTCCGCTCTTTCTTCGCCATATCCCGTGCTTACCGGATGATGGGGGTACGCTTGCGGACGGCACAAGAATGCGGTACTATCAAACAAATGATTAGCGCTTTAGTTGACCCCGACTCCATTGGGCCAATACCTTATCGAAATTCTCCCAGATTTGGGGCCCGAATTCGTCAATAGCATCGCCGAGTTCCTTGGCCAACTCTTGCCGAACCCGCTTCAAGTGTTCCAAGTACCGATTCTTTCCAGGAATAAGAGCGATGATAAGAGGCCCTAGCGATCTACGAAGTAACTAAGCTAGCTGGTAGGACTTCTGTGAATAGCGCGACCAACTTGAGGACATCCATACCCGCTTCACCAAACTTGAGGGCCGCATAGCCAATGCACGGAAGCGCGAGCAACGAGAGAAAGGGCGTCCAGAGGATCCAATTCGAGGGTGCGCCTGCCTTGATGGCAATTATGGTCGCGACAATTGCATAGAACACATAGAGGGCCGGAATCATGCCGAGCGAAATCAAGACTTTCCATGTTGCGAGGACGTCTCGCCCCGCGACCTTTACGACTGACGCAGCCAGAGCCTCTAAAGACGCGTGAATATCTGAGACACGGAAGAGTCGTAAGATCATATGACACTACCTTTGGCCTTGATTTTAGACACCACCGATGCTGTGACAAAGATTGGCGCATGTAATACCACTCCTGGCAACGAAAACACCGTCCAAACTAGTAGGAGTCCGATGCGATAAAGTAAGAGTCCAAACGTCTTCCAGCTGGCCTTCTGTGCCCGGGGAACCTGGTCCAAAGTTATTGACGGATTACGAAAATGATGATGGGCACAGCCATACCTGATGGTCTCGCAAACCCAAGTCTCGAAGCAAACGGTTGTATTTTAGAACCTTTTCACGCAATGCCTGGATGCGAGGTTCATCCTTGAAGTAGCTGTACGCAAGTAGGAAGCGCTTGTTCAGTTCGACAACCTGGCCGAGGGTGAGGTGTTGTCCAGGGGGTTGGTAAAGTCGTCGCGCGGCTTGGATGAGCTGCCAAGGAGTCAACTCGTATAAGCAACAAACTCAAGGGTATTACGCACCATGAGGGTGTCATAATCGGGTGCGCGCACTGTCACAGCCTTAACAGCGTCATAAACCTGGTCCAGAAGTTTGGACACAGCTTCTCGCTTATCAGAGCCACCATTTTGGTACTTTTCGACTAGCTCAGATGGAACTTCTAAAGGAGGGCCGAATTCGATAACTGCACGCGACCGGAAGCGGTGGGCGTGAAAGTAAGACAACCCAACCGGTACAATTTTCACATTCACATTGGGATGGCCCGCCATTGCACCTAGGGCCATCATTGCGAAACCAGCTTTCAAAGGAAGAAGATCCGTTCGGTCGTGGCTACCGCCTACAGCGCGACTGAGCTCCCAATACGTAACTTCAAAGTGGGCACATACCTTCTGGATAAATAGCTATGCAACCACCCTCTCGCAATCGCTCGTACACGTGGCGATACATTTCATTCTGGTCGACGTACGGGAGCGCTTTGAAAGTCAGGCCATCTATACCTTGAGACTTGGCCTCTTCTGCTTTCTCACGAAGAAGATTTGTGCACTTTTCCGTTTCACTATGAAATTCGCTTCTAATTCTCAGCTGTGTATCCGAGATAACCTCAGCCACTTCTGCGACAGAAGAGGAGACAGCCTTGGATAACATGATTTGCATCTTTGGCCTCAACTCCTCGAGGAATTTGGTATTTTCCCCGAGAACAAGACAAGGGTCGTCTGGTGACAGGTACACTTTCCCCGTCCCCGCTTTAGCAGAGTCCTGAGCACGCGCGACAGGAACTAATACAGGGTCAACCCGATGCGGAAAATAGGTAGACGAGGTGTGTACGCACTGCTTGACAGATTCTTGGCAAGGGGCCCCACGATCCTCCGTTTCATACTCTTAGCAGCGACTAAGAAGGCAGGACGGCGCCCTGACTCGCGGTAGACTTGCAATGCAAGAAGAAGATCGAGGAACTATGGAAACATCGCAGGTTTAGCACCACGTCATATCCCATCGAAGGTAACGGATCTCACTTGGTTACTATGAGGAGCGCCAACGAACATCACAGGACCCTCGCGAGGGATATTGAATGAGCCTCGCGGGCGAACTTCGCGGAAGAATACATTAATGATACCACGAAAGAGGAGAAGGGCAAGATCGTATCCAAGGTTGGAAGAAGCAGCTTGAGTTTGGCCGGACTGGTCTAATGTTTTAGTGCCAGACATCGCATTTGATAAGAGGAAAGACGGTTGAAGTGTCTATGAGGGTAAGGCCCCAAGGCTCGACAGCCTAAGCGCTCCCCCCAAAGGTTCGTCAGATCGCGTGCTATCGTGTCACGTGGCATAGATCAAAACTACCCTAATCTCAGATCATTCCATTGCGAACCAAGGCCTCCCAAGTTCAGCCCCTGTCTACGTCGAGTAAAAGTCCCGGTATCATTAATTACGAGCCATAACACGCCCTACAGCCTTGAGCGAATGCGAATGCAAGTCTGATCACTGATCACGGCAGTGGAGTGAGTGCCCCAGCTTTCGTAAGAGCTTGCTTAGTAATCAACCTTCCTGCTCTGGCCGACTGCCCACTCTCCACGTCGCCGACGACGAGCGCAGGACTCAACGTCAGAAATACGAGAGCAAGGTAAGGGCTTCTCACCATTGTGGTCGTTCTCAGATAGGGACATACTAAAGAAGTCCACCGGATGCGGTGGATGCATACTCTGTAGTTCCGATGAACCATGCTGACGCGGCTTGTTTATCGCGTAGATGTCTGCAACCATCGAAGAGGTTCCCTCTGACCACTCTGACCATGAGGGTCATGACCACGGCCACGACCATGATCTTGAGGAGGATCCCACCTCCGCTGCTGCCCTTGAGAAGATTCAGTCACGTTCCGAGCGAAAGGCTAGGAAGGCGTTATTGGGTTTGGGTCTCAAGAAGGTCACCGGTATCACACGCGTCACTCTTCGGCGGCCAAAGAACGTATGTCCAATTTTTCGGAGTTTGGCAGGAGGCATCATCGATTTCTGGCAGCTTTTGTTCGTGATTGCGTCCCCCGACGTGTTCAAGTCCCAAAACAGTGACACGTACATTGTGTTCGGTGAAGCCAAGGTTCGTTAATCGCAGTAATTCATGGTTCATGGCTCACGTACGTGTCTTGAGCAGATGGAAGATATGAATGCCCAAGCCCAACTGAGTGCCGCGCAACAGTTGGCTGCAAGCGGGGCAGGAAGTGCAACTACACTTGAGTCTTCGGGGGTTGACAAAGGCGGCGACAATGAAGATGATGTCCCTGAACTCGAGGCACCTGAGGACGACGGTCCCGTCGATGAAACCGGTGTTGATCCCAAGGATATAGAACTTGTAATGGCGCAAGTCAACTGTTCACGGGCAAAGGCTGTGAGGGTATTGAAGGAAAGTGGTGGCGATCTCATCAATGCGAGTGTGTCTATTTTCATTCGCATCTGTGACCTCACCTCTGATTTCTTGGTTTTCCCTCTAGTTATGGCGGCGAGCGAGTGATTATATATGCACCGTCTCGTATTGTATTATCGTAAACAAAAAATGGTTCATGATTGCATTCACCCTCGACCACTTGTTTCCGAGAAATACAGCAACTGCATGGCCTGTACACTCCTACAATTTCATCTTTGCCACCGCTTCAACTCGATATAATAATTTGATCGTTCCCAGCCGTTCTTTACGATCTCAACACCCTCCGTGGCCTTCACTGTATCGGCCTCATCCAAAAACGGAGAGTCGACTTCCAGTCCTATTTCCTGAACAGCGAGCTGTACCAACTCACGAAGTTCATCTTTGGCGAACATATGATAGTAGCGCTGTATCGCATCTGGCCTGTCCTTTGGGGCATTTTGAGTCTGCTCCGTCCTCTGTACCTTGGTTCGCGCATTCTCGGCGGAAAGGACCCATGGTACGAAGACGTCTTGACCACATGGGTCCTCTTCACTTGCATCTGTATGTGTCACCGGAATGATCCTTTTTGAGTGTTCATCCTGTTCAATGGCCCAGACGTAGATCAGAATGCGGCCGTGTTTCGGGGAAACAGCCTCGAGTAGTTTCTGTGTCTGACTTGTAAATGGAGTGCCTAAGTAATATTCATTGGACAGAATGAACCTTGACGGCTTCCACCCGACGCCCCACAGTTGCCAGATGGTGTATTGTTGCGATGGAAATCGCGTAATCCTTCGAGTGTGTAGCGTTTAACACGGGAATCAGCCGCCGCAGCCTGGCACGGCAGAACTAGGGAAGCGTACGAAAGCACCTCGTCGCCATCCATTCTCCAGCACATCACCTCTTACAACTTCGCGGATCGTACCATTTCCACCTACATTCCTTGCAAGGTTTAACAGATTTTGGCTTCTATCCAGCCCGACCATCCAACATTTCCCTGGAGGATCCGTGGGCAAAGCGAGATATTTCCCGTTACCTGTTCCCGAATCGAGCCCCACCCACCCAGCGGGTATACTCGATAGAAATTCTGAGATGAGGGGCCAGGGCTATTATCGCTCAGAGTTGCTTCGAAAGTACTAGAGTATTCGTTACTACCTTGTAACGGGTGGATGAAAAGTGAGACGCGATGTGGTCATACACCGCATGTACGTGTCTCTGCTCGTACGCCCCAGGATCATCATTGACGACGGTTGCGGTGACCTCCGATGGCATCAATGTGTAATATTCTCCGAGGATGCGTACAGTTTGTGAAGCGGGAATGTGGATACAGTTGAAAAGAAAGACATAAACAACGTCGGTGTATGATCCAAGATGGTCCAAGCTTACGGCTCAAACCCCATCTCTCGATCTATCAGTCTGCGAAACTTGCTACCGTCAAACGGCGGGAATGACACCAGACTCGACGTGTCTAGATCCATGATGGATTGTGCAAGTTCGCTGGAATAGATCTCGTTGTTGAACGCTATGAAAAGCATATAGGCACAACCCTGCACTCACTTGACCGTCGATATTCTTGCATGCCCCAATGACCCCATAGCACGAGCCATATCTTCCTGGTGATTGTCGAGGAGGGTTGGGTTGGGTACAATTACGAGGGGTTTGCCCCTCCGCAGTACATCGAGGATGGTACCCGAGCCTGGACAATCCCCAAGGTCATGGGCTGCATCGTGACAAGCAAGATAAAGGAGAGTACAGACCTGCGTGCCCTATGACCAGATCTGCAGCGTCGTACTCCTCGTCGAGATTCGGTTTGAACTTCCACACGTCGATATTCAGTCCTTGCCTGTGTCGGCTCCACTCCACATCTCTTGAGCCCAACTCGTCCACCTTAGAGTTACCGCATTGGATGACGAGATGGGTGTAGCCCTTCTGAGTGAGGGCGTTGAGCACAGGTTGAGAAAGCGCGGCCCCAACGAGTGCATCGAATTTGGTTGACCCGACAGTGACGAGCACGCGCATACTTTACTTGGTAAATAAAAAAGATCACTTGACGACGATGAAAAACGTCATGACTGCTCTCTTTTGACTTCCCATCTCCTATTCCATACGTTCGACCAAGAAAACAAAACCCCTCAACAAGAGAAAACATAATGGGTTACACGCTATGTGTGTTGGGTGTGTGCGCGCCAAATCATCCAGTGTTATCTATCGCTGATTACGATATCCCGTTAGGATGTGGAACAATGGGCGTAGCGATAACAGCAGGCGTGCTCGCCAGCCTCGACACGCGGGGCCCTCTACATGGCTTAGTTTCTGGCCAGCCCAAATGGGAGTCCCACACGCCCGGCACCTCGACCCCCACAAACCTCGCCGACGTTGACCCCACGCTGCCTTCTCGCTTCATCGCTTGCGTAAAGCGCGAAGAAAGTGGGAGGCGCCTGCGCGAGAAATTTCGAGCCGTCGTCGGAGGGGAAGCCGTCGTCGTCACCGTCGGGCAAAACGTCTCGGCGGTGCTGCAGTCCGACGTCGTCTTGCTGTGGTATGTGCACGACACGACACCTCTTCTATTCACCCCCAAGCGTGGCGTCATTGGCCCAACTCACCCGCACCCTCCTTTTCTTATTGTGTTCAGCTGCAAACCACAGTTGGCGCACCCCATTCTGAACGAGGAGGGAATCAAAGAGGCTTTAGCGGGAAAGCTACTCATCAGCATCCTTTCCGGCGTCACCATCGCGCAACTCACCAGCTGGGTCCTGCCGAGCACAACGGTGATTCGTGCGATGCCCAACGTAGCATGTCGCGTGCGTTTTCCGAGCATCGTCCACCCACGGGGAACTATAATAAGGTGTTTTTGACAGATTCGCGAAGGCATGACAGTCGTCTCGAACATCCCACCTTCCGACTCGGAGGGGCTGAACAGGCAGATCACCATGCAAATTTTCTCGTCGATCGGACGTTGTCGGTTTCTCGAGGAGAGACATTTCGATGCATGCACGGCATTGTCGGGATGCGGCCCCGCTTTCGCATGCATATTCCTCGAGGCGATGGCGGACGGCGGTGTTATGATGGGTTTGCCGCGAGCGGAAGCCCTGGAATTGGCGTCGCAGTGTGCGTGTGCTGGTCGTTAACATACGTTTCTGGTCATTCATCTGCGGTTCTTTCACCCAGCACTACAAGGTGCTGCTCGCATGGCCTTGCAACCTGGTGCGCATCCAGCCCAGATCAAGGATTCCGTGGCAAGTGAGTCAGAGTGATGACTTACGCCCCAAAGTTTCTTCCCCCGCTCACATTTTCCGATCAGCTCCAGGTGGTTGTACCATCGCGGGTCTGCTTACCTTAGAGGATGGACGAGTGAGATCGACTATTGCTCGTGCCATTCAGGTTGCGACAGAGCGCGCCAGCGAACTTGGGCAACCCGCAAAAAAGTAGCTTTCAGGCCAGATCACGGCGTCGAGGCTACGCCAAAAACGTGATGCAAACGGGTAGAAATGGGTAGAAAATAATGATTCGTCATTGCATCTCGACAGTATGTGACAAGAAAACGAATGTGCTCCGCGTCGACTCTCTCAGTGCGTCCACCACAAGATGGATCACAAAGAGCAACGGAAATCCTAGGACTTTGCTTAATCTTGCTCCCGTAAAATGAGAACTAAGCGCGTGAGTTACAGCGCAGTCCAGAGTGTTGAGGAGCCACGAGACACGACAAAAAAGGTGGATGTGACAACTTTTCTTGGTATTATTAGCAACGTCTACGGCTTCAGGTGTAAGTTAAGTCAATTCCGTTATGAGAGCGAAATGACACGCGCACCTTACTGTACAGAATGTGTACGTCTTGGTAAGTACATGTATCCCGCGTGTGAACCGCCTCACCGTCTGAGCACATACTCATTCTTACGAGCAGTAGAGGAGGCAAAAGTCGGGCGTCGACACAGTCAACACACATAATCTCGCTCACAAGAATGGGCACCTCTATGTGGGAAGCAAGAGAGATGCCAAAGTGAAAGGAGCGTGCGGTCTGAGCATAGTTGTCACAACGGTGAAGAAAGAGCGTATATCGTAATAATGTCTAAAGTACAGAGAAAACTGCAAGACGTCAGAATCACAACAACCGAACAATAGAGACAACGCACTGTGCCAGTCTACATATATTACCGATCTGTGGAGGAAACAAAGGCAGGTCAATGCATATAAATACATTCAGTAAAATTTCGTGCGTACAGAACTCGTGTGTCTCGTCATTTCTCTTGACTGTTTGCTATGGCAAGGAAATTATGCATTAGAAAACGTGTTCGAGTAACCGGAACCGGGGGGTGGGGAAATCACTCACTTTCCACGCTTCCTCAAAGTCAATGGGAAGAATGACATAGCGATTTTTTCGAACAGCTGCGAATTTTGATCAATCGTCGTAAAAGACGGAAGAAAGCTTGGTGGAATACCCTGTAAACCGGCAGCTTGCACGACTGAACTGATTTCGGCAGATGACAAGCGGTCCGGCCGTGAAACGTCTGGATGAAAGCGTCAGTGAAGTTTTTAGAAAATTGAGCACACTCTCACAGTCCTCCAGATCTACGTCCGGGCCGAGGTTCATCTTGCTGGTCACAGTTTGGAAAATCAACCGCCTTTCCCGACGGGAAGGCAGTGGAAACTCGATCTTTCGATCCAGGCGACCCGGGCGAAGCAACGCAGGATCGAGAGTATCCTGACGATTAGTGGCCATGATCACCTTACAGAAACGAATAAGCATCGGAGAAATTTGGGAGCGTGGAGAGCACCGACCTTGACGTTGCTTCCCTGGTCGAAGCCATCCATTTGGTTCAATAGCTCGAGCAGAATCCGCTGGACCTCGCGGTCTGCGCCGGTCTGCGCGTCGAAACGTTTTGTGGCGATGGCGTCGATCTCGTCGATGAAGATGATAGCGGGAGAGTTTTCGCGCGCGAGCCGAAACACGTCGCGAACCATGCGCGGACCCTCTCCGAGGTATTTTTGCACGAATTCAGACCCGACGACGCGAATGAACGAAGCTGTGGTGTGGTGCGCGACGGCTTTGACGAGCATGGTCTTTCCGGTACCTGCGAGACAAAAAAATTCAATGGGCGAGTTGAACATACGTAAACTTGAACAGACAGACGTACCGGGAGGTCCATAAAGTAACACTCCTCGGGGAGGGTCGATGCCGATCTTCTTGTACAAGTCAAAGTGGGTGAGGGGTAGCTCGACTGCCTCGCGTATTTCCTGCTTCTGTGAGTCCATCCCCCCGACATCCTGGTAGGTTACATCTGGCTTCTCCTCTGCCCCAAGCATCGCAATAGAGCTGTCTGCCTCTGGAGGCAAGATGTCTACCAGCGCATTAGAATGACGGTGTAGGGCGACGCTCGACGACGGTTTGAGGAGTTCACGATCAAGCGTCGAGAGAATGCGGACGACGTAATTCGAGCCAGTTGTTGAGCCGACGATGCCGGTGTGCTGGTCAATAGGCTCGAGGAATTGACCGATGACAAGAGGTACGGATTGGATGCGTCGGACCTCCTCCTGCGCACGAATGAGCTCCCGCTTGAGGCTGGCTTGCTCATCTTTGATGTAACTTTCTTGTATCTCGAGGAGTTCCAGGTGACGAGAGAGCTTCTTGTACTTGATGTACAGGTCCTCCTCCTGCAGCTCTTGGAAGAGGGCGGTTTTCTCCGTGACCACGGAATCAAACGTAGGGTCCTGCTCACTCTCTTAGATGGAAAGAAAGTTTAATATTGTCTCAGTCGGGCTCACCTCTTTCTGAATATCCATACTTGCGTCCTTGGCCATAATGAAGGAAGGTGAAGTGAATGTGAAGCAGGCTGACGCGGCGTGTCGCGCGTCTCTGGGTCTCGCGTGAGAAAATGCAATAAGTGAGTTCTGACCTCAAACGGCTCAACTCGAGTTGGCACTTGACCTTGGCTGCTATGGCCTCCGTCATTACACCGTTGGACCAACCATCGAATTACAAAGACTCCCAAGCACGCGTAGATCGTCAAAGGCAGCATGACCTCCTCCAAAAGTCTACCACCCTCTACGTTAGTTTCACCTTCATATCCGGATGTTCCGTGCACCTCACATCCCTGTCCTCGTATCATGCAGATTGGCAATCTGAGTTTCTTCACGACAGAGGAGCAAATCCACGACGTGTTCTCAAAATGTGCTAACCCTGAAGACGGTGGCGGTGTAAAACGCATCATCATGGGACTCGACCGTAACACTCGGTATGCTACCCTTCATTATTCCTACTCGTGGCCTGTTGTCCCTGACATGGGCCACTTTTTCCTCATCCAGGACACCATGCGGATTCTGTTTCGTAGAGTTCTATACGCACGCAGAAGCACTCGCGAGCATGCGATACGTATCCGGCACCAAACTCGACGAGCGAATAATCCGCTGCGACTTGGATCTTGGATACCGGGATGGCAGGCAGTTCGGACGCGGTAAAAGTGGTGGCCAGGTACGCTTTTCCTAAATACTATTTTTTTGTACCACACGCACTAAATGATGCGATCCTTGAGGTCCGAGACGAGCATAGACAAGATTATGACCCTGGCAGAGGAGGATGGGGTGCCCAGGCCCAGAAACTCGAAATTGAAAGAAGGCGGTTGGAAGTGGAAGAACGCTATGCAGATGTGGAGCAGGGTGCCCCCGTTGCAGTTGGCGGTGGAGAGTGGAAGCAATCACTCGCACCTCCCGCGGAACCAACTCTTAAGCGTGCCCGGTCACCCGAGGACGAAGATGACAGCTCTCGACAACGCACCCGGGTAGATGAAGATTCTGGGCGGATGTAGCCTTCCGGGTACATTACTTTATTTGTGTATTCTATGATCATGTCGTGCTATGTTCAATCTGATGTCTATGAGCTGGGAGATGTGTCTGTAAATTGTAAACGAAGCAGATGGCCTATGCATGGTCAATGGATGAGTTGGGCACGAATGGTATACTTGTCCTCCCAAATGCCAGGTTCGTAGTTAGTCATGTGCAAATTCCGCAAATGCTTGAAAGCTTCTGATGGTGAGGAAAGCCGGACGAGTACTCGAGCGGTCATCGCGCCCTTCAAATCACTTTGACGGGGAACCCACCAGGGTGGGTGAGCAGCTAAACGCCACAACAAAGGAAGTAAAAGCTCACCTTTCTAACTTGACCACCTCTGCTTGTCCGCCCATCAGCTTGTAGTTCTTTAAATATCGTCGCACGACATCCGTCGTGATCTTCCCAGGCAACCCGGAGAGCAACACGCTCCTCCCACCGTCGGTGATCCCGCCTTGACTCCCGCTTCCACTAACGATGGAACGCTCAGAGGCCTCTTCGCGACCTTTCAACCCGCGCGAACGCATCCTAGGTTCGGAGGGTGCATATGTGGTTCGAGGCACTAACGGATGCCCAAAAAACCTCAGTTGCTGGAGGGCAGCCAGGACCTTTGGAAGCACGGACGGCTGGGTGAGAGTGAGGAAAGCGCGTCCCGTGGGCTGGAATCGGTAATACTCGAGCGCGACTGCCATCAGAGAAAGATGTCATGAGTCAACAGAAGTTGGCTCTATTGCATGGGTCAGACCTTTGGTTATGTTGTGAATTTTATTTTTCCCGAGTAAACGGGTGATGTCCGCTGGGGTGGCTGTACGGGGAAGGCCAAAGAGTTTGACGTGAACATTTGAGTGACCTTGGTAAATGAACTGTGAGAAGAATGCAATGTATTTCATCAACAAGAACCCCACCTATTGGCAAGGTCTTTGCAGTACCCAGGGCTGAGCCACGGATCGCACCGATGGCAGACATGGTGAGTCAGTTTTGATAGCTTTGTCACAGAACAGGACCGAATGTCCTGTTCGAGTTCGACGATCGACGAGGTAGAGGATAACGTCCTTTGATTACCAAATATGCCATGTACTAACTTATCCTTAATCCAATTTGATTAGATTAGATTAGACGCATCAACTCAAGTACTCCGAGTCCGAGTCCTCAATCATAGCCGCGCTCTTCACTTTGACACCATCCGGCTCCTCGAGTGCATCCATACCAGCTTCCGCAACCGCCGGAACCCATCCGCCCAACGCGCCCTTCCTCCGCTTCCGCAAACGCACAGAGTGCCCATCATTTCCGCCCATTTCCGCCCCTGCCCGACGCTTCTTTACAGAGTGCGAAAGACCGCCCCGCCCGACGCCCCGGAGATCGCGCCATACGCCAGCCTCGTACTCTGCGGCCGCACGCGTATCGGCCGCATCGAGCCTGGCCTCCGCACGCAGCTCGGCTTCGAGTGCCTCGTCGTCCGTATCCGCGGGCATCAGGTCTTCCTGCTCTTCCTGCCAGGCTTCCACGTCCCCATCCTCCTCGCCACCATCGTCGTCCGCTGCATAGCGCAGGAGAGCTGAGGTCGAAGAGCCTTGCGGGTCAGGCGTCGTGCCCGGCGCATAGACGCCGAATGGGTGGGCGGGTGCAATCAAGTCGGGTGCGTACATGAATGGGGAGTACATTTCGCGGTGGGTCAAGGACCAGTGAGGACTCGCGGCATCGCGAGCTTGCAAGTCCGTACTAGGGCCATCTTTCTGTTGCCGTTGATCACCTTCACCAACATCGTCTGCTTGATCTTCATCGTCGTCCTCGTCTTCGTTGCACGCAACAGCCTTGCCCTTCGCCATCCGCGCGCGAACAGCCAGCGGCACATCATCACCGCTTTCCATGCTCTCCTCGCCCTCCGAAAACCGCTCCAGCAATGCCCCAAAATGCGTCCGCTTGCTCAACTGCCCGTCTCGACTCCAGAGCTCCAGCGCACGACGCACATGGAGCGGGTGCACGACGCGCTTGCCGAGGCGCCACACCTTGGTGTGTGCTCCCAGCGCAAAGTCGAGCTCGCGCAACGCGATCGCGCGCCGCACGAGGCCGCGCATGAACTGTGTGACGAGGGCGTGTAACATTTCGATTGTCTCAGCTGCGATAGACTCTGCAACGCCTTGGGGCTGCGATGCGTCCAGGCGGGGGTACAATCTGGCTAGCCGAGAGAGCGAGTGAGCGCCATAGCATCAATCAGCCGCTACATACGTCCACGTGCAGAGGGACGGTGAGAGTGGTAGAGAGAACGCACCGCATAAGACGTCCCAGTGCACTCAGATGGAACAGGCCCATACCATTCCCGCGTAGGTAATCGGGTCCAATTCCGAGCCGCTCGAGTTCGCGTTGGATCTTATACGGCCGCGTATCGCCACGTGCGGGCTGCTTCGGATTCCCGGTCTCATCTTCGCTGTCGTCATTCACGCGCGGCTGCCTGTACTTGCTCATGGCGCTCGCTTTGCGTCCGGGCTTGAGCCGTGCAGGGTTCAGCTGCGCGACGCCGCCGCTCGCTTTTGCGCGCTTGGATCGCATATAAAGGCGCTTGTGGATGCGTCTGCGCGAGGCGGGGGAGAGCCTGGACGGATTTACGCTCGGGCCTTCAACTTCGGTATCATCGTTTGGGGAGGGCGGGTCCGGAGAAGACGAGGACGCTGCAGGATGGTGTAGCATCACCGATGGTTCATTTTCTTCTTCCAGGTCGTCGCCAGAGTCAGCCCCTTCTCTGCTGCTCTCCTCGTCTAGACGCAACATCCGATCGAGGACCTGCAGCCCAACAACGTCCAAGCGCCCCAGCACGTCCTCCCTTGCCCACACGACCTCGCGCTCCCCTTGCCACAGCTCAAACGCCTCCCTGCGCGCGTGCTGTCCCTCTCTATCCCGTTCCTGTTCCTTTCCCCCCTCGCCGCGACGCACACGCACACTATTCTTCACATTGCGTGCTTCCTCCGCGCGCGCCTCGGTCGTCTCCTCTCCCGCATGCACAGGCTCCGCAGCGCACATGCGCGCCGCATGCCCTTCTTCGAGTGCAGCGAGCGTAATGGAGACTTCGTGCGCGGCCGGATGCAGGTCACGGGTGATGGAGGGGCTAGTGCGAGAGGCACCATCGCGCAGGAAAGAGAGGTACACTGCTACGTCGACGGTGGACTTTGTTCCGATGCTGGCTGCGATGAGATCCGGGCGGAAGCGGGAGTGTGCGCTCAGCGCGCGGAAGAACAGGGCTTTTTCGGAGGCGGTCCAATAGCCCGTTGGAGGATAAAAGGAGGGCTCGTAAGGCGGCTCTGGAGGCTCGGGCGCGCCGGTGAGGTGGTGCTGTGTGGCAGATATGTGCGCGGCTAGATGCTCTGTGAGGTAGACGTCGCTTTCGGGGATGCCCGCGGAGGAGAGTTTTGATTCCTCGTCGTTATCTGTATCTGTATCTGCCATGGCGTAGGCTTACAGGCGCGGTGTGGTTTCAGAATAAGAAGGGGAAAGGAAAGGGGAAATGCACCTTGAGTATGAACATCCGATCCGTCGGTGTCTTGGTGTATGAGTTTTGTAGCGGGTTAAGTGGGACGGGCCGCTCACTAGTGTGGTCAGGCAGGCCAGTGGCGCCGAAATTACGCGTGACGTCAGACACTCGTGCTAATCACGTGAAGGATCAGAGATTTCGTTTGTTTGGTATTTGTGCGGACGCCCATTGCGCCCCGACTCGGACTTAATCTGACCTTTGCTCGGTTACAGCGATGAGGGAAATGGCCCTAGATACTCTCCGGGAGGTCACGTACGTATGTCCTATCTATTCAGTGGGATCTAATCTTACGGTCATGATCTTTTTCTCAGGGAGAACATACGCAGCATCACCGATCTTGTCGACGCAAAGGACGACTGCATGACCATCTCTGCCGTCCACGACCGGATCGACAAGGAGTCGACCGAGCGAAGGAAAGAGCTTGAGAAGGCCCATGCAAATCTGAAGGGTACGTCCTTTGCTCTTCACCGAGCACCGTGTCTTGTTATTTACATTTGCCGTCCTGCAGCCCTTGCGCGTGTTCTCGATGCAGCGCGCACGTCCTCGACGCGTCCACCCAGCGTTCCTTCCGCAGAGCAGCACGCAAAGAACCTCAACCACCTCGACGCCGCCCGAATATCCTTCGCCAAAGCCCTGAACGACGCGGACAGCTCCGTCACGAGCAAGCAGGCGGAGCTCACCCGGCTCAAAGAGGAGCTCCGCGAGTTGGAGGAGAGTGATCCGGCCGCAGAGTACGAACTCGATGGGACAGCGTGAGTCCCCTGCCGTTCTCTGCGTCGTTGCTGTTGGTGCTGTCGACATATTTGACTGAAGACGGTTCGCTGCTAGCCTGCGATTACAGATATACCGTGGCCTCGGTATTGAGCCGATTCTCAACGACTGTGGGGAACTCGACCGTGTGCTAGTCGGTTGGTGGCATTTTTACGTCAAATCTCTGTGCGATTAACTAGCCTTTACTCGGACAGAGAGCTCCTCCCCTTCCCATAACATATCCCTGGTGAAATTCGTTGCAGGGACTCAAGACGAGGATCTCGTCGAACAGATTTGGAGGCTCTGTTCATCGTAACCTGTGTCTACTCATCGTTGGGGCGGTTTAGTCTATCGAATGAATGAGAGCCACGGAAAATAATAATGCAGGACAAATATAAGCTGGCACGGCTCTAAGAGCTAGGAGTTCGCTTTTCACCATCGTCGACCAGCACAACACTACCCTCGGGCATTGGCACGTGGAGATGAGGCCATTATTATCGATTACTTACTTTGACCCACCAAGAAAAAGTGTATTTGAATCCATCCAGCTATCTCATCTTCATCTTATCAACAATGGCCTACACACCATGTATATCGTATTCCGATAATAGTTGCACAACATCCCGTTTTCCCCACCGCGAAGCTATCTGAGATGGTGTCCGGCCCTCGTCATTCCGGACTCCAACATTCGCTCCTTGCTTAAGGAGCGCCTCGACAACCTCCAAGTGACCACATTGTGATGCAAGATGCAATGCCGTCCAGTGGTTGTGCATCCCTGCATCCACATCAGCGCCATGATCGAGCAACAACCGCACAACGTCCAAATGGCCATGGTTTGATGCCGCGTGCAACGGTGCCCAGCCTGCCCCGTCCTGGGAGTTCACATCCGCACCGTACTCGATCAGCAGCTCAGCAACTTCAACAACCCCCTGCGAAGACGCATAGTACACCGGGGTCTGGTGGACTTTGTCTCGTTCATTGACATCCGTGCCACTGTCGAGTAATGACCGGACGGTCTCAACGTCCCCCGTCCCCGCTGCAGCATGCAGTGAAGTTCCCTTGTCAGAACTATTTGCGCCTTTTCCATGGCCAATTGATGGCTGGGTAGCTCTAGGAGGGTGGTCCTGTGATGCTGTGTTCGAACGGGTCACATCGGTGAGGCCCTGAGGACCCACAACTCCCATCCACTCAGATAATACCCTTGCCGCACCAGGTCTCCCATTCTGGTGTGCCAGGTCTAAAGGGATCGCATCGTTCGTGGTACGAATGTTGACGTCTGCACCTAACTTGAGTAACAGTGTCAGGACATCGAGATGTCCAGATCGGGCAGCATGGTGTAGAGGTGTGGAACCCTCGCCATTTTGAGAATTGATATTTGAGCCAGATTCGAGTAGCAGTTGTGCAATCTCGAGTCGCCCGTGAGATGATGCAAGATGTAAGGGGGTTTCTTGGTTCTGATCGCGCGAATCAACATTTGCACCAGACTGGATGAGTAGTTCGGCAGTAGTGAGATGGCCAATGATCGATGCGAGATGGAGAGAAGTATAGAAGTTCTCTTTACTTGAATTTGAATCTGCATGGTGGTCATAGGATTGTTTTGCGGGATGGGATGGATATCGTGACGTACCCTTCGATAGAGTCGGGTTGTCGTTGTGACGGGAGTCTACAGCTGCGCCGTTCTCGAGTAACAAACGCATGACATCCAAATGTCCATTTTGCGATGCCACCATCAATGAGGTCCAGCCATCATCTTCACGGGAGTCGACAGTTGTGCCGTTCTCGAGTAACAAACGCACGACATCCAAATGTCCATTTTGCGATGCTGCCATCAATGAGGTCCAGCCATTGTCTTCACGGGAGTCGACAGTTGCGCCGTTCTCAAGTAACAAACGCACGACATCCAAATGTCCATGGAGCGATGCCGTGAACAATGAGGTCCAGCCATTGTCTTCACGGGAGTCGACAGTTGCGCCGTTCTCGAGTAACAAACCCACGATATCCAAATGTCCATGGAGCGATGCCAGCATCAACGAGGTCCAGCCCTTGTCTTTACGGGAGTCGACAGTTGCGCTGTTCTCGAGTAACAAACCCACGACATCCAAATGTCCATTTAGCGATGCCGCCATCAATGAGGTCCAGCCATCGTCTTCACGGGAGTCAACAGTTGCGTCGTTCTCGAGTAACAAACGCACGATATCCAAATGTCCATGGAGCGATGCCGTGAACAATGAGGTCCTACCATTGTCTTCACGGGAGTCGGCAGTTGCGCCGTTCTCAAGTAACAAACGCACAACATCCAAATGTCCCATTTTGCGATGCCACCATCAATGAGGTCCGGTCGTCGTTTTTACGGGAGTCGACAGTTGCGCCGTTCTCGAGTAACAAACGCACAACATCCAAATATCCATTTTGCGATGCCGCCATCAATGAGGTCCAGCCATCGTCGTTACGGGAGTCGACAGTTGTGCCGGTCTCGAGTAACAAACGCACAACATCCAAATGTCCATTTTGCGATGCCGCCATCAATGAGGTCCAGCCATCGTCTTTACGGGAGTCGGCAGTTGCGCCGTTCTCGAGTAAGAAACGCACGACATCCGCATGTCCATGTTGCGATGCAAGCATCAATGGCGTCAAACCGTACTTGTCACGGGCGTCCACAGCTGCGCCATGCTGTAGTAATGCCCGTGCAACCTCCAGTTCTCCTTCTTGTGAGGCCATAAACAACGAGGTTCTCTCTATGCCATTCCGAAAATTGACATCCACATGATGGTAAAGAAGCAACCTTATCACATCCAGACGCCCTCTGACGGCTGCTTGATCCAGTGGGCTCCGATTGTCCCTATTCCAGGTGGCCGTGTCCGCACCATGTTCGAGAAGTAGCGCAACAATATCAATGTTTCCTTTGTTGATCGCAGCATTCAACGGAGTATTGTGGAATCCGCCCCTGGCATTGATGTCCCGTGGATAGGTAATGATCAAGTGTTCCACAAGCTCACGAAATCCACATAGCGTGGCATAGTATAAAGGGGTACCCGCCGGTGGTGATGGACGTGCCGCAAACATGATTTCCCGGAATGGATAGTCGATATCGTGTATCCATACCCATGTCGCAAAGTATGGCCTTTCGCGGTCAAACAGACGCTCCATCCCATCTTTGATTCTAGGAGACGCACCGTGGAGCTTGGCGTGGTCGACCCAGTATCGAGCCGCGTAGATAGCAAGGGGAAAGTTCTTCATAGTGTCCTTGTCAGCCTGCTCGTTCAACGCTAGAAGGACGCTCAGAGAAGCCTTCGCGAGGATTGCGTGTGCTAAATGAGGAAGAATGTGATACCGGGAAAGTCCCTTCCCAGCATTGGCGAACCTTTCCGATGTCAAGTATTCCTTGACAGAAAAGTGGGAGAACCGGACCACTCGCGATCCGTCTATGTCGACAATGGTGATTAAACTTGAGCATATCGATAACACCTCTTCTTCTGGGTGATCGGGGCGCCAATTCATGTGGTACCGGGGAAGTTCTCCAGCCTCGAATTCAATCGCAAGGATGTCGGCAAGCTCCTCCACACGAAGTGGCCTAATCGACTCCGCAACACATTGGAAGAGATGTTGAGCATATCCCTGTCTCGCCCAAGGGATACCCTTTAGTATGCGATCGTAGGTCTCGTCCAAACTCTCCGGCAAGTGATCAAGGGTACGTCGAATTGCGGAGGGAAGACTGTGCCTTAGGGCTTCCAGTTGGCACGTGACCCAGCGAAACCTGGATATTTTCATGAGATGAGAACTGTCGTAAGTAGGTTGAGTAATGATGGCTTACATTCCATCAGCCTTCTGAGAGAGTACGCTGATGACCATTTCCTTGTCATTCTCCCTCCATCTTCGCATCTTCACATCTGAGTTCATGATAAACCTGACATAGTCAGCAATATCTTTCTTTTGTCCAGCTTCGCCATGAAGGGAAACCGCATGAGATGCCAAAGACCCGAGGGCAGTTTGAATATCTGCCTCAGGGCGACTCGCCGCGCATATACGCACATTCGCGAGGTGTAAGTCAACCAGTTCATTCACCAGCTCAAGGATCCATTCTCGCTGGGACTTTACACCAGAGTCACTGGGACATTCGTCAAGGCCATCGATAATAAAATACACTCTTGGCAGTCCTTCGGTTTTGATCATCTCTTCTAAGCACCTCAGCAGTGCGTCATCGTCTGGGCGCCGAGATCCCCCATCGTACTCAGAATATAGGGCAGAAAGAATGTTGTAGCAGGGATCGGATTTGGCTGAAAGCTGAGAAACAAGGGACGCTAGTAACCCCGTGACCTCCTGCTTCTTGGGGTCTCGGAAATCGCAGTAGAAATAGGCCATCAAGGCCAATCCCGTATCACGTAGACGTTCAACTTGTTGAATGATGCTGGAGCTGATCGACATTTGAATGAGCCGGACAAATAGTCCAAGAATCACTCACCATAAAATACTCTTGCCAGACCCCGCTATGTATTGATGTGCCAGGCGGCATGAGTGTGTGCGACAAGAAGGAAGCGGAAGAAACGCGTACGTTTACCATGAATCCAAAATAGAGACCCTATTTCTGTCCATTCCTTAAACCGGTCGCTCTGAGTGTACCATGAGGCAGTTCCTTCAAGGTGGTCTCTGCGGGCGATGTTGTGATTTGTCGAGGGATCTGGGGGGGAGAGCCAACTTCGGACGTCCCTTTGGAATTGGTTCCCTGAGAATGATAATCACATTCAGCTTCGAAACCGGATTTATAGATATTACGACTAACTCCGCATCTTGTTTATTCCATCTGTAGTATTTATATCGTGACCAACATGCGTCATCAGTCATAGAGATTGAGGGTTCCACGCTGGTCGAACACACCTAGAGCTTGTTGTACACCATGCGTTGACGTCTTTCCGTCTGCTCCAATGGGTCTTGTTAGTCATTTGGTTGCCAATAAGTAAGGTCTCTAACCATTCCTGACAACCTTCAAATCATCGGACAATCCATGGACGACTTCCAGCGTGCGTGTACCAGTCATCAGAGCTTCTTCCTGGGTGAGTCGGTCTAATCGCTGTAGGGTGGCCTCAACACGTCTCTCTCCCAGTAACCTCTTTATGAATTTCTCTATACCATGATTAGCCAGTGAAGATCAGCACGTAATAGGCCACTGACTGAACCGTCCCTCTTCTATATGCTTTGTGGCTAACGCAAGCACATTGAGTACTTCAGTCATGATTTTCACCATGACATTTGACATCGTAGGCGATGGCGGGATCTTCTCGGTATAAACACGGAAGCGTGCGAGGAAATAGGCGACGCGTTCAAAGAGATCACTAAGTGCGTCGTAGCTCTCACCGATCCCGATAGCTGCCTGATGTGGATAGTGGATAGATAGCACACAATATCCCCATAGGAAGAAGTGTGACACGTACTGAGAGGAGAACATCAATTCCAATGAATATCGCCTTTGTCGGTTGGAATGGCGTCTGAAGGGAGGCATAAGGATATGCAAATAAAAGGAATATATCGTGTTGATCGCGTACAAGACCAGCTGCCTCGCCACAGATGGTGGAGAATGCATGGACGGCTTGGACTATGGGACGAAGGGAGTCGATCAACTTGCGATGTTTGTCCCGATAGACGTTGAATGCGGATTCTCTTCCTAGAAGTAACTGGAGGACGTCGTCGAGGGAAGAACAGTTCTGGAGTTTGTCTGCAGAGGGATGTTTTGTGAGGTCAACTTTGGTCTGATTGCGATAGTTGACTAGTGCGGCATCTAGGATGGGTTGAAAGGATAAGGGGGATGTATCCATTGAAGACATCAAAATGGCGAGAAAGGGGGCGAGTAGAGTGAGTCAGATATGCCGGTCAGAGGGTCATCCCGCTTACCGCACCGCCATCGTCACGGTACCGTACAGCACACCTAAGAAGGGAAGGAGGAACGCTACAATAGCGACGACAATTATACTCATAATTCAGAAGAACTCTAATTGGACGTAATTCACATGTGGGGCCGTCTCCAGAAACCCGTCACACTTCAATACGCCACAGAGCAAATGCACAGTGTGCTTGCCATCATCCCCAATGCCCGGCCACTATCTGTGCAGGGATGCACGAACGCGACATAAATCTCGATCCCAAGTACCAACGTGGTCAGTGCCGCGTCCTCATCCAAGCTCATATATCCACCCCATGCTAATCACCACCCCCGTGGCTTGCCACTTCTGTGGCTATCGTATGGTCTGTCGTCTTTGCCATCTCGAAAGCTCCAATAGACGACTATGAGACCAGACTACGCGAAGACGGGAAGCAACGCCTGACGCCCTCATTGTCAGTGAGCTCCACCTCTAGGAGTACACGACTGCCCTCTGACAGACGATCAACTGATTTCGACAGTTTCCGGCTAGTCCGCGCCTCGCTTTCTACAACACGCTCGTGGCCTCCAGTTCGGGCGCCACTCACTCCATGTGAGACCACACTGGAAAGGGTAAAATGTGGCTCATCCAACTGACTACGCGTTACGGCGCTCCTATCTCTGCTGCAGTGTCATCAAAAGACGGTGCATGCCTGGCTGTCGACGCGGACTGGACGAAGAGGACATGCCTACTCTGAGAGCTCTTCGTCCATGAGCCTAGAGAGGAGGCCAAACCGTTTTACTTGGACATCTGGCTATCTGCCTTCTGTGCTCGCCCCTCTTGAGGCTACTAGGGGTGTGACAGGTGTCCGTGTCAGGTTTGTTGAGACGAACACACATACTTACAATTGCTCGACTTGCGTGGGATTTCTGTACAGAGGCAGTTGTTTCATGTGCCGAATATGTTTGTATGGCTCGTAACACGGGGAGGAAAATGGCAGCACCCCACGACCTTGGCCGCTTGGCGTGTTACCTTTCAATGGAATTGGCGGCTTGAAAGAGCGAAGTCGAGTCCGAGTCTGTAGCAAAGGGAAAAGATCGTCAATGGTGCGCTGTAACAGTACAGAGACTCCAGAACGACCATTGCGATCCTAGTGCTGGTAATTACAGTGCCAGGGAAGATGGGCATATGGAGTGTTGGGGGGTAGACTCCGAAGACGGACAAACAAACCGCCTTTGCAGCCGCAGCATGCAAGGGAACCACTAACCCTAAAGACGTATCCATTAAGGGACTCTGCAATTACATGCCTCCAGCATACAGGACATGTTCGTGATCGCGGCACGTATCATATCCAATACACCCATCTTTTCCACTTCCGCTGGATGATCAGATACAAGTACAGTCCATTACAATACCGCTGTTTTTCGTAGAATGAACCACATTTCGGGAAGCTGATCGTTACAGTAGTGCTGAGTACATCCGGCGTTATCTGTTCCGCATCGCGTTTGTGTCCCGGTCCAATCCTTCGCGAGAACCTATACCCATGCGCCTTCGAATGCCGGGCTTTTCCGAAGCATAAATTCTCACATGATACTCTCTGTAAGAGTCTCTCCTGTGAGTTCGGGATGCACAATGCGCGATGTCCATCGCACGTGACTTGACGCGTTCCGTCGCTGGAACACTCAGGCTGAAGCTTACTACAACACTACATCAACTTACTGCATCCCTCCATCCATATCCATGTCTTCCCGACACGACTACAGGCGGCGCGAGAGGAGCTGGGAACGGGACGACAGAGACAAAGATAGGGACAGGGACAGAGATAGGGACCGTTATTCACGCCGCAGGAGCAGCCGCTCCCGCAGTCCAAAACGGAGTGGTACCGACTCGAGGCGGTCAGGTATGCACCATCAATCTACATCCTCCTATCCTCATAGGAACGAACGATATCATTATTTTGATTGCAGACAGGCGTGACCATGGAAGGGATAGGGATGACGACAGGCGAGAGTCGCGAGACAGGGATCCACGGGAATCTCGTCGCCGCGATGAACGAGACCGACGAGATACCGGTCGGAAAGACGGAGAAAAAGACCGGGGTCGGTATGACAGGGACAGGAGGGAAAGCGACAAGGGTCGGGACGC
>Ga0307512_10001375_pt1 | contig 34556 bp, 31 predicted proteins | sample 14_EM_MG_FD_200267 | JGI IMG/M metagenome (GOLD analysis project Ga0307512, IMG submission 200267) | Populus trichocarpa ectomycorrhiza microbial communities from riparian zone in the Pacific Northwest, United States - 14_EM | ecosystem: Host-associated > Plants > Roots > Unclassified | place... | reverse complement strand
CCGCTGACCGTAGCCGCGTTCGGCGACCGGGCGATCGCGACCGCCGCCGCGCACGCCGACCGCATGCTGCTCGACATCGTCTCCCCGGAGCAGGTCCGCGAACTGCGCGCCAAGCTGCTCGCGGCGGCCGAACGGGCGGGCCGCACGCCGCCCACGCTCGCCGCCTGGCTGCCCGCCGCCGTCGATCCGGAACCGGCCTCGCTCACGCAGGTCCTGGGGAGCATCGCCGGCTATCTGACCGTGCCGGGGTACAGCGACGTGTTCACCGCCGCCGGCTTCGGCGAGGCGGTGCGGCAGGCTGCCGCCGGTGCCGGTCGCGACACCCTGGTCCGCATGCTGCCGGCGGAGGCCGCCGCGACCGTCGGCCTGGTCGGCGACCTCGACGCCGTACGTGCCCGCATCGACGCCTATGCCGAGGCCGGTCTCGACGAGATCGCCCTGGTGCCGGCGACGGCGGCTGATCCGGCCGGTGAGCGAACGCTCAAGGCGCTCGCAGCCCGTGTCCGACCCCTGACACCTGACACCTGACCAGAGGCGCTCAGGCCGGCCTGATGTTGTGGTTGAAGCGGAACACGTTGTCCGGGTCGTGGCGCCGCTTCAGCTCGCCCAGCCGCCGTGCGTTCTCGGCGCCGACGCCGGCCACCACGCGGTCCGCGCCCTCGTCGCCGATGAAGTTCAGGTAGACGGCGCCGGTGCTCCACGGCTGCACGGCGGCGCGCACGCCCCGCACCCACTGAATGCACCGCTCGTCGTCCGCCGGGTCCTCCCAGAGCCCGAAGGGGTGCACGCCCCACGGCGCGTCCCGGTACGGCACCGGGTACTCGTGCGGGCCCGTGCCGATCGCGCCGCCCTGCGGGAACAGCGCGTGCAGGGTGCCCGTCGGCACCGGCAGGGAGTCCCCGCGGGCGCAGAAGACGTCCACGAAGTCGTCGGGCGCGCCCGTCAGATACTCCGCCGACCAGTAGTTCCGCATCCCCGGCGGATCGTCGAGCATGTACTGCACATCGGCGTACGGCATCGCCCCGACGACCTCCGCCTCGTGCGGCAGCGCCAGCAGCGGCTCGGCCACCTTGCGCATGTCCGCCTCCCCGCCGGCATACGTCAGCAGCGCAGCGCACAGCAGCGAGCCGACCAGATGTGGCGGGACGAACTCCTCGGGCGGGGCCGTGAAGTAGAGGACGGCGCCGCCCGCCTCGTCCGGACCGGCCGTGATCACATCGCGGTAGATGCGCGTGGCCTCGGGGCCGAACTCGGGGCTGTACAGCAGCATCGCGATCGAGAACTCGGGCAGTTCGTGCAGCCGCAGCGTGATCGCGGTGGCGACGCCGAAGTTGCCGCCGCCGCCGTGCAGGGCCCAGAACAGGTCAGGGTTGTCGTCGGCGCTCGCGTGGAGCTGCGTCCCGTCGGCGGTGACCAGCTCGACGCCGAGGAGGTTGTCGACGGCCAGCCCGAAGCAGCGGTCGAGCCAGCCGGAACCGCCGCCCAGGACGAAGCCGCCCACGCCGGTGGTCGACGCCCGGCCGCCGGTCGTCGCGAGGCCGTACGGCTGGGTGGCGCGGTCCAGATCGCTCATCGTGGCGCCGCCCGCGATCCGTACCGCCTCGGCCACGGGGTCGACGGTGACGGCGCGCATGTGGCGCAGGTCGATCACCAACCCGCCGTCGTTGAGTGCCATGCCCGCCACGCTGTGCCCGCCCCCGCGCACCGCCACCGGCAGGTCCAGCTCACGGGCGAAGCGCACCGACCGCACTACGTCGGCCTCGTCCACGCACTGTGCGATCACCGCCGGGCTCCGGTCGATCATCGCGTTGAACACGGTCCGGGCCTCGTCGTAGCCCGGATCCCCCGGGGCGAAGACATCGCCGACCAGATCCTCGCGCAGCGCGGCGAGTGCCGCGCCCGCCTTCGAGAGGGAAGCCATGGCCGCCCCCCTTTCGGAAAAGGGGTTTTTGTCCGCTTCCAGCGTAGGCGGGCTCTGTGCGGCGGTCGCGTCGGACCGCCGCACGTCATCGATCTGTAAGAGTCAGCCGCCGTACGCCCCGGACGCCGTCAGGCGCAGTGCCGTGTCGATGAGCGGGACGTGGCTGAAGGCTTGCGGGAAGTTGCCGACCTGGCGCTGGCGGCGCGGGTCCCACTCCTCGGCGAGCAGGCCCAGGTCGTTACGGAGCGCGAGCAGCTTCTCGAACAGTTTGCGGGCCTCGTCCACGCGGCCGATCATGGCCAGGTCGTCCGCCATCCAGAACGAGCAGGCCAGGAACGCCCCTTCGTCACCGGGGAGGCCGTCGACGCCCTCGCTGTCGCCCTCGGTCGGGTAGCGCAGGATGAAGCCGTCCGACGTGGACAGCTCCCGCTGGATCGCCTCGATGGTGCCGATCACCCGCTTGTCGTCCGGGGGCAGGAAGCCCATCTGCGGGATCAGCAGCAGTGACGCGTCCAGCTCCTTCGAGCCGTACGACTGCGTGAAGGTGTTGCGCTCCTTGTCGTAACCCTTCTCACACACGTCCCGGTGGATGTCGTCGCGCAGCTCGCGCCACCGCTCCAGCGGGCCGTCGGCGTCGCCGGACTCGATGAGCTTGATGGTGCGGTCGACGGCGACCCACGCCATGACCTTGGAGTGCACGAAGTGCCGGCGCGGGCCGCGCACCTCCCAGATGCCCTCGTCCGGCTCGTCCCAGTGCCGCTCCAGGTAGCGGATGAGCTTGAGCTGGAGCAGGGAGGCGTAGTCGTTGCGGGCCAGGCCCGTCATGTGGCCCAGGTGCAGGGCCTCGGTGACCTCGCCGTACACATCCAGCTGGAGCTGGTGCGCGGCGCCGTTGCCGACCCGCACCGGTGTCGAGTTCTCGAAGCCGGGCAGCCAGTCCAGCTCGGCCTCGCCGAGCTCGCGCTCGCCCGCGATGCCGTACATGATCTGCAGGTTCTCGGGGTCGCCGGCCACCGCCCTGAGCAGCCACTCGCGCCAGGCGCGGGCCTCCTCGCGGTAACCGGTGCGCAGCAGCGAGGAGAGGGTGATGGCCGCATCGCGCAGCCAGGTGTAGCGGTAGTCCCAGTTGCGGACGCCGCCGATGTCCTCCGGCAGTGAGGTGGTCGGAGCGGCGACGATGCCGCCGGTCGGGCCGTACGTGAGCGCCTTGAGGGTGATCAGCGAGCGGATCACTGCCTCACGGTAGGGGCCGTGGTACGTACAGTGCTCGACCCACTCGCGCCAGAAGTCCTCCGTCGCCTCCAGCGACTGCTCCGGCTCCGGCAGCGGCGGAGGCTGCTTGTGCGAGGGCTCCCACGAGATGGTGAACGCGATCCGGTCACCCGGGGCGACCGTGAAGTCCGCGTACGTCGTGAGCGACTTGCCGTAGGTCTCGGCCTCCGTGTCGAACCACACCGAGTCCGGACCGGCGACGGCGACCGTGCGGCCCTCGTGCTTGTGCACCCACGGCACCACGCGCCCGTACGAGAAACGCATCCGCAGGGCCGAGCGCATCGGGACGCGGCCCGAGACGCCCTCGACGATTCGGATCAGCTGGGGGGCGCCGTCACGCGGGGGCATGAAATCGGTCACTCTGACCGTGCCGCGCGGGGTGTCCCACTCGGACTCCAGGATCAGGGAGTCGCCGCGGTAGCTGCGCCGGGCCGCCGTGGGCGGCTGCGCATCGGAGGCGTGGGCGGGGCCGAGCCGCCAGAAGCCGTGCTCCTCTGTGCCCAGCAGGCCCGCGAAGATGGCGTGCGAGTCGAAGCGGGGCAGGCACAGCCAGTCCACTGTGCCGTCCCGGCAGACCAAGGCGGCGGTCTGCATGTCTCCGATGAGTGCGTAGTCTTCGATGCGCCCGGCCACGTGCAACTCCAGTCGAACGGCCACGTCACCCCCAAAGGGGGCTGTCGCTAGTGCGGTCAAGGGGTCGTTGTAATGCGTCGTTGAGCGGTGAAGCAAAGCAGGCGTCCAGCCATGTGGCAAAACGACGGTTTATGCTCAACGAACTGACGAGCTCGCGTTGTTCCGGTGCGTAACGGGCGGGGGTGGTGCCGTGTCTCCGGCGGGCTCGGCAGCGAGTGTCCGAGCAGGATACGACGCACGTAGATGATCTGCGTGCCGCTCCGGGCAACCCGGATAGGCCGAACGGGTGAGCAACGGGTGAGAAACATGTGTGTCCGTGCAGCTCTGTGGCGACCTGTGTGCGGAGCGTGGCCGGAAGCCATCTCGTCCGGGCGCTGATACCCTGGTAGCCCGTGGACCGGTGGGCACGAAACCCCCGAACCGCAGCGACGGCACCCCCGGATTTTCCGGCCGGGAAGCCGCACCGCACCCCAAACCGCGACCACGGGAGCCCCCTCTTGGCCATGCCGCCCGCTGCTTTCCGAAACAGCACAGCCACGACGACCAAGCACATCTTCGTCACCGGGGGTGTCGCCTCCTCTCTCGGCAAGGGCCTCACGGCCTCCAGCCTCGGCATGCTGCTCAAGGCCAGGGGCCTGCGCGTCGTGATGCAGAAGCTCGACCCGTACCTGAACGTCGACCCGGGCACGATGAACCCCTTCCAGCACGGTGAGGTCTTCGTCACCAACGACGGCGCCGAGACCGACCTGGACATCGGACACTACGAGCGCTTCCTCGACCGTGACTTGGACGGCTCCGCCAATGTCACTACAGGCCAGGTCTACTCGACGGTGATCGCCAAGGAGCGGCGCGGCGAGTACCTCGGCGACACCGTGCAGGTCATCCCGCACATCACCAACGAGATCAAGCACCGCATCCGCCGCATGGCGACCGACGAGGTCGACGTCGTGATCACCGAGGTCGGCGGCACGGTCGGCGACATCGAGTCGCTGCCGTTCCTGGAGACGGTCCGCCAGGTCCGGCACGAGGTCGGCCGTGACAACGTCTTCGTCGTCCACATTTCCCTCCTGCCGTACATCGGCCCCTCGGGGGAGCTGAAGACGAAGCCGACCCAGCACTCGGTTGCGGCTCTGCGCAACATCGGTATCCAGCCGGACGCCATCGTGCTGCGCTCCGACCGTGAGGTGCCGACCGCGATCAAGCGCAAGATCTCGCTGATGTGCGACGTCGACGAGGCCGCCGTGGTCGCCTGCCCCGACGCCCGCTCGATCTACGACATCCCGAAGACGCTGCACGGCGAGGGTCTGGACGCCTATGTCGTGCGCAAGCTGGACCTGCCGTTCCGCGACGTGGACTGGACGACCTGGGACGACCTGCTCGACCGCGTCCACAAGCCCGACCACGAGATCACTCTCGCCCTGGTCGGCAAGTACATCGACCTGCCCGACGCCTACCTGTCGGTGACCGAGGCGCTGCGCGCCGGCGGCTTCGCCAACAAGGCCCGCGTGAAGATCAAGTGGGTCACGTCCGACGACTGCAAGACCCCGGCCGGTGCCGCGGCGCAGCTCGGTGACGCCGACGGCATCTGCATCCCGGGCGGCTTCGGCGACCGCGGTGTGCTCGGCAAGGTCGGTGCGATCCAGTACGCCCGCGAGAACAGGATCCCGCTGCTCGGTCTCTGTCTGGGCCTGCAGTGCATCGTGATCGAGGCGGCCCGCAACCTCGCCGACATCAGCGACGCCAACTCCACCGAGTTCGACTCGGCCACCGGCCACCCGGTCATCTCCACCATGGCCGAGCAGCTCGACATCGTGGCCGGCGAGGGTGACATGGGCGGCACGATGCGCCTGGGCATGTACCCGGCCAAGCTGGCCGAGGGCTCGATCGTGCGCGAGGTGTACGACGGCAAGGAGTACGTCGAGGAGCGCCACCGTCACCGGTACGAGGTGAACAACGCCTACCGCGCGGAGCTGGAGAAGAAGGCCGGCATCGTGTTCTCCGGCACTTCGCCCGACGGCAAGCTGGTGGAGTACGTGGAGTACCCGCGCGAGACGCACCCTTACCTGGTGGCGACCCAGGCACACCCCGAGCTGCGCTCGCGTCCGACCCGGCCGCACCCGTTGTTCGCGGGCCTGGTGAAGGCGGCGGTCGAGCGCCAGAGTTCCAACTAACACGACAGTTGTACGGTGACCGGGGTGCTCGCATTCAAAAGGTGAGCACCCCGGCTTCGTTTGGTGGGTCTTTTAAGAGTGCGGAAGGACAGGGCATGACGATCCAGGACACCCCCGAGGAGTGGGAGATCCGGGCGACGGACACCCCCTTCGTGGGCAACAAGACCTCCGTCCGCACCGACGACGTGGTCATGCCCGACGGACATGTGGCCCGCCGCGACTACCAGGTCCACCCCGGCTCGGTCGCCGTCCTCGCCCTCGACGACGCGGGGCGGGTCCTGGTCATCCGCCAGTACCGCCACCCCGTGCGCCACAAGCTGTGGGAGATCCCGGCCGGTCTGCTCGACGTGCCCGGCGAGAACCCGCTGCACGCCGCCCAGCGCGAGCTGTACGAGGAGGCGCACGTCAAGGCCGAGGACTGGCGCGTGCTGACCGACGTCTACACCACCCCCGGCGGCTGCGACGAGGCCGTGCGCATCTTCCTCGCCCGCGGTCTGTCCGAGGCCGACGGCGACCGCTTCGAGGTCGAGCACGAAGAGGCCGACATGGAGCTCGCGCGCGTGCCCGTCGAGGAACTCGTACGGGGTGTGCTCGCGGGGCGGCTGCACAACAACTGCCTTGTCGTGGGCGTCCTTTCACTGGTCGCCGCGCAGAACGGGGACGGGCTCGGAGCACTGCGCCCGGCCGAGGCGCCGTGGCCCGCTCGTCCCTTCGAATCCTGAACGCACACCTCCTCGCGCCGGTGTGACCATCGGCTGATCCGATCGAGGGACGTGACCGCCGCGCTCCGCCAGGATCGTTGCAGAGCGTGAACTAGGCTCTGTAAACGCCCGATACCGGAGTCCCGGCGGGCTTGCGCGTGCGGTGGGACGGGAGTGTGGCCCGTGACGGACCAGGCGGTGGACACAGACGGTGTACGGCTGTCGGGGCACGCTGCTGACGAGGGCCGGTTCCTGGGCCGTACAAGGGAGTTGAAGGAGCTCCGCGCCGACATCGAGCGCGCGGGTCTGGACACCCTCTCCGGCCGCAAGGCCCCACGCGCGCGCGTCCTGCTCATCGCGGGCAGGCCCGGTTCCGGGCGTACGGCACTCGCCGAGGAACTGGTGCGGCAGGTTGCGGACCGTTACGACGACGGGGTGCTCCGGGCTCGTCTGAGTGAACACGACGGCACGCCCGTCCCCGTCGAGCAGACCGCCCGCGAACTGCTCGCCGCCCTGCAGCTGCCCACCCCCGCCGGAGCCGCCGAGGACGATCTGTCCGAGGCGCTGCGCACCGCACTCGCCGGCCGCCGGGCCCTGGTCCTGCTCGACGACGCGGCGGACGCCGGGCAGGTCGACGCCCTGCTGCCGGACACGCCGGAATGCCTGGTCGTGGCCGTCTCCGGCGGTCCCCTCACCGGTATCTGCGACGTCCGCCCCTGCACCCTGGGCGGCCTCGACACCAAGTCCGGCCTGGAGCTGCTCACCCGCTACACCGGCTCGGTCCGCATCACCGTCGACCCCCGGGCCGCCGAAGGCCTCGTCGAGGAGTGCCAGGGCCAGCCCGCCGCGCTGACGCTGGCCGGCGGCTGGCTCGCCGCCCGTCCCAAGACTGCCGTCGCCGACCTCGCCAAGCAGCTGCACACGGAGGGTGACGAGGGCACCCCCCTCAGCCGGGTCTTCCGGCTCGTCTACACCTCGCTGCCCGCGCCGACCGCCCGGATACTGCGACTGCTCGCCCTCGCCCCGGCCGGCCTGGTCGACCCGCACACCGCGTCCGCGCTCGCCGGCTGCTCGGTGGACGACGCCCACGCCGCGCTGGACGGCTTCGTCGCCCTCGGCCTTCTGCGACCGGTGGCTTCGCCGTTGCCGCAGTACGAGGTGCCGGGCTGCCTGCACCACCTGCTGGAGGCCCTCGCCGAGGCCAAGGACCGTCCCGGCGAGCTGCAGCTGGCCCGCGCCCGCATGCTCGAGCGGACGGTACGGCTGCTGCAGTCGTGCCGGAACATCACCGAGACGGACAGCTCCGAGGCCCGCGAGAAGCTCCAGGGCATGGCGCGCTCCCTGCGCTTCCCCAGCCCGCGGGCGGCCGAGGACTGGCTGCGCATCCGCAGGCCCGCGCTGCTGGCCGCGGCCCGGCTGGCCGTCGCCGACGGGGAGCTGGACACCCTTGCCCGCCGTCTGATGTCCCAGCTGGTCAAGGCCATGGTCGCCCACTTCGGCACCCAGGCCGCCGCCCCCGACCTGTACGGCATCCACCGGCTCGTCCTGGACGTGGCCGAGCGGCGGAACCTGCCCCGGGAGAAGGCCGCGGCCCTGCTCAACCTCGGCGACCTGGACGCCCAGACCGGGCGCACCCGGGAGGGGCTGGCGCGTTATCGGGCCGCGCTGGACGCCGGCCGGCGGGCAAATGACCCGTACGCGACCGGTCGCGCGATGGAATCCGTAGGCGGTGCGTATCTGGAGCTCGGGGACTACGACCGGGCCGCCGACTGGTTCGGCCGCGCCCTCGCCCAGTGCCTGGCCCGGGACGAGCGCGCGGGTGCCGCCCGGCTCTACGGCCGGATCGCCGCGGCCCACACCTATGCGGGCCGCTACGGCGAGGCTCTGCTCGGCTGGCGCGCTGCCATCTCCGGGTACCGCAAGAGCGACGATGTCGCCGCCCACGCGCGGGCGTTGAGCGAAGTCGCGCGGGTCCAGGAGTACGCGGGACGGCCCGAGGAGTCGCTGCGCACCTGCCACGAGGCGGTGGAGCTGGCACGGCGCGCCGAGGACGTACGGCTGCAGGGGGCGCTGCAGCTGCGGCTCGCCGACACGCTTGAGCGGCTGGGCGATCCCGCCTCGGCTGAGCTGCACCGGGGCACCGCGGACCGGCTGCTGGGGGAGGTGTGCGAGGAGGGAGCGCAGGAGCCGGAACCCCTTGATCCACCGGAACAAGACGCTAACGCCTGCGAAATCCGCAGTACATCCAGCGAAGATTGATGCAATGAAAGGCTAGACAGAGAGAACGCCTTCATTAAACTGGCTCTGCCGCACCTTCTCCTGCGGTGTCTCCCAGTGTGCTCATGCATGCCTGGGTATGTGTTGTATTGCCCCACATCCACTGAGCCAAGGACCGTGATCGACGTGAAGGTCGGCATCCCCCGCGAGGTCAAGAACAACGAGTTCCGGGTGGCCATCACCCCCGCCGGAGTGCACGAGCTGGTGCGCAACGGCCACCAGGTCGTCGTCGAGCGCAACGCCGGCCTCGGCTCCTCGATCACGGACGTCGAGTACGTCTCGGCCGGCGCGCAGATCCTGGAGACCGCCGACGAGGTGTGGGCCACCGCCGACCTGCTGCTGAAGGTCAAGGAGCCCATCGCCGAGGAGTATCACCGCCTCCGCAAGGACCAGACCCTCTTCACCTACCTGCACCTGGCCGCCTCCAAGGAGTGCACCGAGGCGCTCATCGAGTCCGGCACCACGGCGATCGCATACGAGACCGTCGAGCTCCCCGGCCGCGCCCTGCCCCTGCTCGCCCCGATGTCCGAGGTCGCGGGCCGGCTGGCCCCGCAGGTCGGCGCCTACCACCTGATGAGCTCGGCCGGCGGCCGTGGTGTGCTCCCCGGTGGCGTCCCCGGCACCCAGCCCGCGAAGGCGGTCGTCATCGGCGGCGGCGTCTCCGGCTGGAACGCGACGCAGATCGCCGTCGGCATGGGCTTCCATGTCACGCTGCTGGACCGCGACATCAACAAGCTCCGCGAGGCGGACAAGGTCTTCGGCACCAAGGTCCGGGCGATCATGTCCAACTCCTTCGAGCTCGAGAAGGCCGTCCTGGATGCCGACCTCGTCATCGGCGCCGTCCTCATCCCGGGCGCCAAGGCCCCGAAGCTGGTCACCAACGAGCTCGTGTCCCGCATGAAGCCGGGGAGTGTCCTTGTCGACATCGCGATCGACCAGGGCGGCTGCTTCGAGGACTCCCGTCCGACCACGCACGCCGAGCCGACCTTCAAGGTCCACAACTCGGTCTTCTACTGCGTCGCCAACATGCCCGGCGCGGTGCCCAACACCTCCACCTACGCACTCACCAACGCGACGCTGCCCTACATCGTCGAACTCGCCAACCGCGGCTGGGTGGAGGCGCTGCGCCGCGATCCCGCGCTCGCCAGGGGTCTCAACACCCATGACGGCAAGGTCGTTTACCGCGAGGTCGCGGAGGCGCACGGCCTGGAGCAGGTGGAGCTCGAGAACCTGCTCGGCTGAGCTGCCCGGCCGGGCGGACAGTCGTCGAGCCGCTAAGTCACCATTCGGTAAAAGGCGATACGTCAACACAGGTCGTCAACACCTCACACCCGGCCGGACCTTGCCCGACAAGGTCCGGCCGGATGTGTGTATGGTCACTTTGCGGCACTCGGCCAACTCGCCTCGAACGTAACCCTTTGGTCGATTCGTACACCGGTGAAACCTGCCGTGCGACGGCCGTACGCCCTTGACAGAGGGATGTTTCATTGCCGACACATCCTGCCGGGTACGGCGGATTGTGTTGCTGCGGACGCCCGACACGCCATAGAGTCGCCGAACGTCGGCATGGTGCCACGCTGACCTGTCTAGAAGTTTCCTGGTCACCAAGGAGGTAAGACGACTTGTGAATGAGTCGACATTTTCTCCCGGGGGTGGTCAACCAGGAATGCCGGTAAGGGCTCAGGGCCCCGCGGGGTTCGAGGCTGTCGGCTCCGTTGCTGTGCGTACCTTCGCAGCCCGCCAGAGCCCGGGTCCTCAGGTGATCCGGACTGCACACCAGAGCATGGATGGCCATCACGTGAACGCCATGGCCGGCGACGGAAGTGGCGCGCCCCACAACCAATTCGCCGTCTACGACGAACTGCCCGAGGGGCACTTCTACGACCCCGACGCGGAGTACGAGCCGGACCCCGAGTACGCGGCCACGCTCGCTCCCGACGCTGCCCGTCAGCGCCGTGAGCGGATCGGCCCGACCGGACGCCCGCTGCCGTACTTCCCGATCCCGGGTCCACTGACCAGCCACGGTCCCGCCACGATCATCGCGATGTGCAACCAGAAGGGCGGCGTCGGCAAGACCACGTCGACCATCAACCTGGGTGCAGCGCTCGCGGAGTACGGCCGGCGTGTGCTGCTCGTGGACTTCGATCCGCAGGGCGCGCTGTCGGTGGGTCTCGGTGTCAACCCGATGGAGCTCGACCTCACCGTCTACAACCTGCTCATGGAGCGGGGCATGGCGGCCGACGAGGTGCTCCTGAAGACCGCGGTCCCGAACATGGACCTGCTGCCCAGCAACATCGACCTGTCCGCCGCCGAGGTCCAGCTGGTGAGCGAGGTCGCGCGCGAGTCCACACTCCAGCGCGCCCTGAAGCCGCTCATGGCCGACTACGACTACATCGTGATCGACTGTCAGCCCTCGCTCGGCCTGCTCACCGTCAACGCGCTGACGGCCGCGCACAAGGTGATCGTGCCGCTCGAGTGCGAGTTCTTCGCCCTGCGTGGTGTGGCGCTGCTGACGGAGACCATCGAGAAGGTCCAGGAGCGGCTCAACCCGGAGCTGGAGCTCGACGGGATCCTCGCCACGATGTACGACTCGCGCACGGTGCACAGCCGTGAGGTGCTCGCGCGTGTGGTCGAGGCGTTCGACGATCACGTCTACCACACGGTCATCGGGCGCACGGTCCGCTTCCCGGAGACCACGGTCGCCGGTGAGCCGATCACCACGTACGCCTCCAACTCCGTCGGCGCCGCCGCCTACCGTCAGCTCGCCAGGGAGGTGCTCGCCCGGTGTCACGCCGAGTGAGTCTGCCGGGGGCCGACGAACTCTTCCGTACGACAGGGGGAACGGCGCTCCAGCCGTCCACTCCGCGGCGGGGGGTCAACGGCGAAGCCCGTGTGCCCGCCCCCGCGGGGGAGAGTGACGGGGCCGCGGCCGCGTCGTCCGAGGACGCCCCGCAGTCGGTGCCCGCCCACGGCGGCGACGGTGAGGGTGCGGAGCATGTGGCCGCGGAGTCGGAGTCGGCCGACGGCGGGGAGTCCCGCAGCCGTGGTGCGGCCGGCGAACGCTCCGGGCGACGTCAGGGGGCGCAGGAAGGTTCTGCCGCTTCCCCGGGCAACGCCCAGCCCCGCAAGCGCGGCCGGTCGTCGGCCTCGCGCCGGCCCAGCGGGCGCGAGCGACACGACGAGAAGATCACCGTGTACGTGTCCGCCGAGGAGCTCATGGACCTGGAGCACGCGCGCCTGGTGCTCCGGGGCGAGCACGGGCTGGCGATCGACCGCGGGCGGATCGTCCGTGAGGCGGTCGCCGTGGTGCTGGCCGATCTGGAGTCCCGCGGGGACGCGAGCATCCTCGTACGCCGGCTGCGCGGGCGGTAGCGATAGCCTGCGGGGGCCATGACCTCGAACGACGTTCCCGCACCCGGCGCCGGTGCCTCCGGCGGCCGTCGGCGTGCGCTGGGGCGGGGTGCGGGGGCGGTGCCGGTGCCCTTGGAAACGGCGCCTGTGGAGCCGCCCTCCGCGGAGCCGGAGCCCGAAGCGCGGGAACCCGAGGCCGCGAGTCCTGAGCCGCTCGCCGAGCCAGGGGAAGCCCTGACGCAAGCGGAAGCAGAAGCGGAGGCAGAAGCGGAACCGGTGGCTGAGGCGGCTCCCGGCGTCGACCCGGAGCCGGACGAGGCCAGGGAAAAGGAACCGGACGAACCCGGTGACGGTGTCTTCAAGGTTCGGCTCTCCAACTTCGAGGGCCCCTTCGACCTGCTTCTCCAGCTGATCTCCAAGCACAAGCTGGACGTCACCGAGGTCGCGCTGTCCAAGGTGACCGACGAGTTCATGGTGCACATCCGGGCCATGGGGCCGGACTGGGACCTGGACCAGACGACCGAGTTCCTGGTCGTCGCGGCCACGCTGCTCGACCTCAAGGCCGCACGGCTGCTGCCCTCCGCCGAGGTCGAGGACGAGGCCGACCTCGCACTTCTCGAAGCCCGGGACCTGCTGTTCGCACGCCTCCTGCAGTACCGCGCGTACAAACAGATCGCCGACATCTTCAACCACCGCCTTGAGGAAGAGGCCCGCCGCTACCCCCGTACCGTCGGCCTCGAACCGCACCACGCCGAGCTGCTGCCCGAGGTGGTCATCAGCATCGGCCCGGAGGGCTTCGCCAAGCTCGCCGTCAAAGCGATGCAGCCCAGGCCGAAGCCGCAGGTGTACGTCGACCACATCCACGCGCCCCTGGTCAGCGTCCAGGAGCAGGCCGGGATCGTGGTCGCACGGCTCAGGGAACTGGGCGAGGCAAGTTTCCGGGTGCTGGTCGAGGACACCGACGACACACTGACCGTCGTGGCGCGCTTTCTGGCTCTGCTGGAGCTGTACCGCGAGAAGGCCGTCGCGCTGGACCAGGAGACCGCTCTCGGTGAGCTGCTCGTGCGCTGGACCGGTGGGGACGGGGGCGAGACGCCGACGGTGACGGACGAGTTCGACCGGCCGCCCGAGGTGCCCAAGGACGAAGTCAAGGAGAAGAAGGCGTGAGCGAGGAGACCACCGACGCCCCGGCCGGGCCGCACACCGTCGCCGACCTCGACCTCAAGCCCGCCCTGGAGGCCGTCCTCATGGTCGTGGACGAGCCCGCGACCGAGGAGCACCTTTCGAAGATCCTCCAGCGGCCGAGGCGGCAGATCGGGGACGCGCTGCGGGAGCTGGCCGACGAGTACGCCGTCCAGGGCCGGGGGTTCGAGCTGCGGCTGATCGCCGGCGGCTGGCGTTTCTACTCCCGTCCCGAGTACGCGGCGGCCGTGGAGGGCTTCGTGCTGGACGGCCAGCAGGCCCGTCTCACCCAGGCCGCGCTGGAGACGCTCGCGGTCGTCGCCTACCGCCAGCCGGTGAGCCGCAGCCGGGTCTCGGCCGTACGCGGAGTCAACTGCGACGGGGTCATGCGCACCCTCCTGCAACGCGGTCTGGTCCAGGAGGCGGGCACGGAACCCGAAACAGGTGCGATCCTGTACACGACGACGAACTACTTCCTGGAGCGGATGGGCCTGCGCGGTCTGGACGAGCTCCCGGAGCTCGCGCCCTTCCTCCCGGAGGCGGAGGCGATCGAGGCCGAGACGCTGGAAGGGGTTCCGTCGTTCGATCCGGACGCTCCGGATTCCCAGGACGCAGACGACAAGACGGAACTTTGATGCGAAGCAGCAGCGGCAGGAACAGCAGCGGAAACAACGGCGGGAGCCGTGGTGGCAACAGCGGCGGCCGCGGCGGGAGCAGCGGCGGCCGCGGTAACCCCCGCGGCGCCGGTAACAACCGCGACGACAAGGAGAGCGGACGTCCGAAGAAGCCGCGCCCGGAGGAGCGGCGCTACGACGTAGGGCCCGGTGCCACCCAGGACGGACCGAAGTCCGGCCGTGGCCCCTCGGCCCGTGGCGGCGCCAAGGGCGGCCCCAAGCAGGGCCAGCGCTCCGGGGGCCGGACGGCTCCCTCGCGTTCCCGCGAGTACGAGACGCGGGCGGAGGAGCGCAATCGGGACCGGTACGCCGGCAAGCCGGAGGTCAAGCTCCCCAAGACCTTCCCCGGCGCCGAGCAGGAGGGCGAGCGGCTGCAGAAGGTGCTCGCGCGCGCGGGCTACGGTTCCCGGCGTGCCTGCGAGGAGCTGATCGAGCAGGCCCGGGTCGAGGTCAACGGCGAGATCGTCCTGGAACAGGGCAAGCGGGTCGACCCGGAGAAGGACGAGGTCAAGGTCGACGGCCTGACGGTCGCGACCCAGTCGTACCAGTTCTTCTCGCTGAACAAGCCGGCCGGTGTCGTCTCCACGATGGAGGACAACGAGGGCCGTCAGTGCCTCGGTGACTACGTCACCAACCGCGAGACCCGGCTCTTCCACGTGGGGCGGCTCGACACGGAGACCGAGGGCGTCATCCTGCTCACCAACCACGGCGAGCTGGCGCACCGGCTGACCCACCCCAAGTACGGCGTGAAGAAGGTCTATCTCGCGCACATCGTGGGCCCGATCCCGCGCGACCTGGGCAAGAAGCTCAAGGACGGCATCCAGCTGGAGGACGGGTACGCGAAGGCGGACCACTTCCGGGTCGTCGAGCAGACCGGCAAGAACTACCTGGTCGAGGTGACCCTGCACGAGGGTCGCAAGCACATCGTGCGCCGGATGCTGGCGGAGGCCGGTTTCCCGGTCGACAAGCTGGTGCGTGTCGCCTTCGGGCCGATCACCCTGGGCGACCAGAAGTCGGGCTGGCTGCGGCGGCTGTCGAACACCGAGGTCGGGATGCTGATGCAGGAAGTCGACCTGTAGGCATCAAGGGTTCTGCGTCGGCCGGTTCCGGTTCTTCTCCGGGACCGGCCGATTCGTTTTCGGTCCCCCGCCGGTCTGTACTGGTGACCGGCGAGAGGAATGGCCATGCCTGCGACGACGACGGACCGCGACGAGTTCGTCCGCCTGACGGACCCCTACCGACGGGAGCTGCTGGCGCACTGCTACCGGATGCTGGGCTCGGTCGACGAGGCCGAGGACCTGGTGCAGGAGACGTATCTGCGGGCCTGGCGGTCCTACGAGGGCTACGAGGGCCGGGCGTCGTTGCGGACCTGGCTGCACCGCATCGCCACCAACACGTGTCTGACGGCGCTGGAGAGCCGCGCGAGGCGTCCATTGCCCGCGGGGCTCGGGGAGCCCTCAGGGGCGCCTGAGGAGCCGCTGAGGACCCCTGCCACGGACGTTCCGTGGCTGCAGCCGCTGCCCGACTCGCTCGTCGACCCGGCGACCGTCGTGGCCGCCCGCGGCAGCCTGCGGCTCGCGCTGGTCGCCGCGCTGCAGCACCTGCCCGCGCGGCAGCGGGCCGTGCTCATCCTGCGGGACGTGCTGGCCTGGCGGGCGCCCGAGGTCGCGTCGCTGCTCGGGACGTCGACGGCGGCCGTCAAGAGCAGCCTCCAACGCGCGCGTGCCCGGCTGGAGGAGGTCGCCCCGGACGAGGAGCTCGTCGTGGAACCCGGGGGCGCGGCCGACCGCGAGGTACTGGACCGGTACATGGCCGCCTTCGAGCGCGCCGACATGGACGCACTGCTCGACCTCCTCCAGGACGGCGTGGAGCTGGAGATGCCGCCCAACCTGGAGTGGTTCTGCGGCAAGAAGGACGTGCTGCTGTTCCTGCGGGCCCGGGGGCACGGGGAGGGCCGCTACCGGATGCTGCCCACGCGCGCGAACGGGCAGCCGGCCGCCGTCATGTACGTACGCGGGGTGGACGGCGTTATGCGGGCGCACTCGGTGCAGATCCTCACCGTGGAGGACGGCACGGTGGCTCGCATCACGGCCTTCATCGACGTGGCGCAGGTCGCCCGCTTCGGGTTCCCGCGGGTGCTGTCATGAACTCCGGGGAGCTGCTGGAGCGTTCGCTCGCCTATGCGCTGGGGAGCGTCGCCGGGGTGGCACCCGGGAGTCTGGAGCGTGGCACTCCCTGCGGGGAGTGGGACCTGAGGGAACTGCTCGGGCATCTGGACGACTCGCTGGACGCCCTGCACGAAGGGCTGACGGGCGGGAGCATCGGGCTGTTTCCCGGTCGGCCCGGCGCCGTCGATCTCGCGTGTGCGTTCCGCACGCGCGCGTGTGCGGTGCTCGGCGCCTGGGCGGCCGGGCCCGGGGAGCGGGTCCTGGTGGGCGAACTGCCGCTGGACGTGCGGGTGATGGCCGCTGTCGGGTCCGTGGAGATCGCCGTCCACGGGTGGGACGTCGCGCAGGCCTGCGGGCGGGCGCGGCCCATTCCGGCCTCGCTCGCGGCCGATCTGCTGCCCGTCGCGCGGTGCGTCGTCGCCGAGGAGGACCGGGGCGTGCGGTTCGCCGATCCGGTCCCCCTGCCTGCGCGCGCCGGGTCCGACGCCCGGCTGCTGGCGTTTCTGGGCCGGCGCGATTCCTTTCCGGAGTGAGGCCGGTCTGCCTTCCGTGAGTGACCCCAAGGACCTCACGGAAGGCACCGTCATGAGCGACACCCTGAAAGTTCCCCGCCGTACACCACCGGCCGAACAGGCACCGCCCCGACGGGTGTGGACCGTCGTGCTCGCCGGCCTCGGCGCGCTGCTGTGCTCCCTCGACGTCGTGGTCGTCTCGACCGCGCTGCCCGCCCTGCGGGCCGATTTCGGGGCGAGCCTGTCGGACCTGGAGTGGACGATCAACGCCTACAACCTGGTCTTCGCCTGCCTGACCCTGACCGGTGCCGCACTCGGCGACCGGTTCGGGCGGCGGCGGATGTACGTCGTCGGGCTCGCCGTCTTCACTCTGGGCTCCGCCGCCTCCGCGCTGGCGGGCGGTCCGGGCCAGCTCATCGGCGCGCGCATGGTTCAGGGTGCCGGCGCGGCCGTACTGCTCCCGCTCACCCTGACCCTGATCAGCGAGGCGTTCCCGGCCGAGAAGCGGGGCGTCGCGATCGGCGTGTGGGGCGGGGTGACCGGGCTGGGCGTGGCGGCCGGACCCGTGCTCGGCGGGGCCGTCACCGAGGGCCTGTCCTGGCAGTGGATCTTCTGGCTGAACGTGCCCCTCGGGCTCGCGATGCTGCCCCTGGCCGCCACGAAACTCACCGAGAGCTACGGCACCCGGCCCCAACTCGACCTTGTCGGGCTGGTGTTGGCGGCCGCCGGACTGACAGGTCTGGCCTGGGCGCCGGTGCGGGCGCCGCAGGCGGGATGGGGGAGTGCCGAGGTGCTGTCCGCGCTGGCCGTGGGGATCGTGTGCGTGGCGGCCTTCCTCACCTGGGAGCGCCGGGGCGCCCGGTACCCGATGCTGCCGCTCGCGTACTTCCGGCGCCGCGCCTTCTCCACCGCCAACGCGGTCGCCTTCCTTCTCTTCGGGTCCCTGCTGGGCGCCCTCTTCATGATCACGCAGCTCTTCCAGACGGGGCTCGGATACTCCCCGCTGGAGGCGGGCGTGCGCATCCTCGTGTGGAACGCCATGCCGCTGCTGATCGCCCCGGTCGCGGGCGCGCTCGCGGACCGCTTCGGCACCCGGCCCTTCATGCTGGTCGGCCTGGTCCTGCAGGCCACGGGCCTGGCCCTGCTGGCCTGGCAGATCGAACCCGGCGTCAGCTACGACCAGCTCGTCGTCCCGCTGATCATCGCGGGCATCGGCATCTCCATGGTCTTCCCGAGCGTCGCGAACGCCGTGACGTCGTCCGTGCCCCTCGGCGACGCGGGCGTCGCGGCCGGCGTGAACAACGCGCTGCGCGAACTGGGCGGCGTCTTCGGCGTCGCCGTCGCCGCCCTCGTCTTCACGCAGTACGGCGGCTACGGCTCGACCGCCGCCTTCCTGGACGGCTGCGCACCCGCGCTGTGGGTGTCGGCGGGGGCCGCGGGGGTGGGGGCTGTGGTGGCCGCGTTCGCGCCGTCCCGTGCCCAGGAGTTGTGACCCAGGGGTTGTGCAAGCATTCCCACCCTCTTTATAGTCGTAGTGACTATTAAGGGGGTGGGTGCGCGTGACTTTCAACAAGGCGGACTACGACAAGTACGCCTATGAACCCTTCGCGGTCACCGTCGACCTCGCCGTCCTCACCATCCGGGCCGGCGCGCTGCACGTGCTGCTCGTCGAACGCGGACAGGAGCCGTACGCCGGCCACTGGGCGCTGCCCGGCGGATTCGTGGAGCCGCGTGAGTCGGCGGAGACGGCCGCCCGGCGCGAACTCGCCGAGGAGACCGGCCTGGCGGACGTCACCGGGCTGCACCTGGAGCAGCTGCGGACCTACAGCGAGCCCGACCGCGACCCCCGGATGCGGGTCGTGTCCGTCGCGTTCACCGCGCTGCTGCCCGACGCGCCCGAGCCGCACGCCGGCAGCGACGCGGCGCAGGCGAGCTGGCTGCCGTACGACCCGGCAGGGCCGCTCGCCTTCGACCACGACCGGATCCTGGCCGACGCCCACGAACGCGTCGGCGCCAAGCTCGAGTACAGCTGCCTGGCCACCGCCTTCTGCCCGCCCGAGTTCACGCTCGGCGAACTGCAGCAGGTCTACGAGACGGTGTGGGGCACCGCCCTCGACCGGCCCAACTTCCGCCGCAAGGTGCTCGCCACGCCCGGCTTCGTCGAACCCGTCCCCGGCGCCGCCCGCCTGACCGGCGGCCGCGGCAAACCGGCCGCGCTCTATCGCGCGGGCCCGGCCACCACCCTGCACCCGCCCCTCCTCCGACCGTCCCCGGAAGGACGCCCCGCATGACCACCACCGTCAGGAAGCGCGCCGCGACCGGGGCGTTGATCGGGCTCGCCCTCGGGGACGCGCTCGGCTTTCCCACCGAGTTCAACGACGTGCCGTCGATCCTCGCCAAGTGCGGCCCGTGGCGGGAGATGCGGCTGCCGACGCCCGCGATCGTCACCGACGACACACAGATGACGCTGGCGCTCGGGCACGGGCTGCGGACGGCGATGGACCGCGGGGTGCTGGCACCGAAGCGGCTGGAGCGGCCGCTGCGCGAGGAGTTCGTGAACTGGTACCAGTCGCCGGAGAACAACCGGGCACCCGGCAACACCTGTCTGCGGGCCTGCAGCCTGCTCAAGGAGGAGAACCGCCTCTGGCAGGATGCGAGCCAGACCGGTTCCAAGGGCTGCGGCGCCAACATGCGGGTCGCGCCCCTCGGTCTCGCCCCCGGCCTGAGCGACGAACAGCGCGCGGGCGCCGCCCAGTTGCAGTCCGCGCTGACGCACGGGCATCCGACGGCGCTCGCCGCGTCCGACCTCACCGCCCGCGCCGTACGCCTGCTCGCCCAGGGTGCGGAGCCGACCGGACTGGTCGGCCTGCTGCGGTCGTACGCCCTGGAGAACCGCAGTCACTACCACCATGCCTGGCTCGGCGACCTGTGGGCCCGGGCCGACGACCCCACGCCCGAGCAGTTCATCGCCCGCGGCTGGGACGAGTGCCTGGAGATCCTCGGCCGGCTGCAGGACGCCGTACGCACCGTCTCGCCGGAGACCGATCCGTGCCTGGCGACCGGCGCGGGCTGGATCGCCGAAGAGGCCCTGGCGACCGGCCTGTTGTGCTTCCTGCTGTTCGTCGACGAGCCGGTGACGGCCATCCGGCGGGCCGCCTGCACGTCCGGCGACTCGGACTCCATCGCCTGTCTGACGGGGGCCTTCGCAGGCGCCTACCTGGGTGCCGACGTATGGCCCACCGAGTGGGCCGACCGCATCGAGTACCGGGGCGACCTGCTGACTCTCGGAGCGCTCTGGGACGCTTGAGCGATGATCGACGCCCTCGACATCGACCTGACGCCGGTGGTCGCCGAGCAGCCCGACCCGGTGCTGTTCGCGACCGTCTCCGGCGCGCACCTCTACGGCTTCCCGTCCCGTGACTCGGACGTCGACCTGCGGGGCGTGCACCTGCTGCCCGCAGCGGACCTGGTGGGGCTGCGGGAGCCGGCGGAGACCCGGTCGCGGATGTGGGACCGGGACGGCGTCGAGATGGACCTGGTCACGCACGACCTGCGCAAGTTCGTACGGCTGATGCTGCGCCGCAACGGCTATGTGCTGGAGCAGTTGCTCTCGCCCCTGGTCGTGCACACCACGGATGCCCATCAGGAGCTGGCCGCACTCGCGCCCGGTGTCCTCACCGGCCATCACGCCCACCACTACCGGGGGTTCGCCACGACCCAGTGGCGGCTGTTCGAGAAGACCGGTGAACTCAAGCCGCTGCTCTACGTATTCCGGGTGCTGCTGACCGGCGTACACCTGATGCGCAGTGGCGAGGTGCAGGCCCATCTGCCCACGCTCCTCGGTGAGGTCGACGCCCCCGCGTATCTGCCGGAGCTGATCGCGGCGAAGGCGGAGCAGGAGCATGGGGGCGCCGAAGTCGACCACGCGCGCGTGGAGCTCGACATCGAGCGGTTGCATGTCGTGCTGGACGAGGCGCAGGAGGGCTCGGCGCTACCCGACGCCCCCACCGTGTACGACGCCCTGCACGACTTCGTCGTACGGATCCGGCTGGAGCGCTGAGGCGCGGCGGACGCGGACGAGGAAGTCCTCCACGCGGCGGTGGTCCGGGGCCTCCGGGAGCGGGCTGCGCCGAGAGGCCTCGTCCGCCTCGGCCGCCAGGCGGTTCATCCGGGACTCGACCTCGGGCCAGGGGATCTCGCCGCGCTTGACCGCCAGGAGTTGTTCGCGCCGGTCGCCGGCGTCGATGGTGAGGGCGCCCGTGCGCAGCAGGTCCCCGGAGCTCATCAGCAGGCGCAGCAGGTGCATCGCGTGCTTCCATCGTGGGGCGCCATGAGTGCGGACGTCGGCCTCCAGCTTCTTGCGCTGGCCGAGCGCGTAGCGCGTGAACGTCCCGTGGGCCCGGCGGGAGAGGAACGCCTCGCGCAGCGCGAGGAGTTCGCGGCCGGTGTCGTCGACGTACTCCACGAGCGGGGAGTGCAGGCACTCCAGGATGTTCGGGTTCGCACGCAGGGCCAGTTCGCAGAAGCGCTCCAGCTCCCACGCGAACTGCTCCTCGGCCGGGCCCTCCACGTGCGTCGGTGGCTTCTCGAAGCGCCAGAACAGGGGAGTGGGAGCCACGAACACGCCCCGGCGGTCGGTGTCGCTGCCCTCCGTCGCCAGACCGAAGGCGCGCGAACCCATCACGCAGGCATAGATCGTGTGGTCGCGTACCAGGGTTTCGGGGCGCATGCCGGGAGCGTACGCGGCGCCTCACGCCAGGCGGATCGCATTTCCCTCCACCTTGATCTGCTCCGCGGGCAGCGGTTTCGGCGCGGGACCGTGGGCCACCGAGCCGTCCGCGACGTGGTACTTGCTGCCGTGGCAGGGACAGTTGATGGTGCCGTCCGACACCGTGCCCACCGTGCAGCCCTGGTGGGTGCAGACCGCCGAGAAGGCCTTGAACTCGTCCTTCTTCGGCTGGGTGACCACGACCTTCTCCTTCTTGAAGATCTTGCCGCCGCCGACCGGGATGTCGGACGTCTTCGCCAGCTCCTGCCCGCCGGCGGCGTTGACGGTGGACGATCCGGAACCGTTGTCGTCGCCGTACTTGCTGCAGCCCGCGACGAGCGTCGCCGCGCCCGTCGCGAGGAGAACCGTGCGTCGCGTCGAGTGATGGGTCATGTCGTCACTCCGAACGTATGGAAGAACCAGAGGGCGGAGGTCAGCCAGATGAGGGTCAGGACGGTGAAGACCAGCCCGCCGACGAGCGGCAGCAGCCAGCCGGGAAGTCGCTGCGAGCGGAGCAACAGCATCTTGGCGCTGAAGGCACCGAAGAAGAAACAACCCAGGACAGAATGGTACATAACGCGCGTTTCATATGTCTGATAGCCCAGTGCATACAGGCAGTGCACGGCGACCGGGACCGCCACGAGGAACGCGATGCGCCCCGACCAGCGGTGCAGCTTCGACGCCCAGCGCGGGCCCGGCAGCTTGCCGTACACCATGAAGGCACTGACCAGCTGGACGATCGCGAAGAAGAACGCGGTCGTCGCCAGCCACGACTTCACCGCGCCCGTACTGCTGAACCCGGCGATGTTGAAGGCGGTTCCGGCCGGGTCGTGGGTCCTGCCGTACACGCCGAGGCCGACGGCCACCGCGGCGGCGACGAGGGCCGGGATCAGGTACCGCGCCGGGCCGGGTGTGCGCCGGGCGGGCTCGGGCGACGGGAAGTTCTGGGTGGCGGCGTTCGGGTCCACGGTCATGGTCGGCTCCCTGGAGCGGACGGTGGTTTCAGGGGGTGACAGGACGTGCCGTGAGCTGCTGTCCGTCGACCGTCACCGCGCCCGTTTCCGGGTCGATGGGGGGTGCGGCCTTGGGATTTCCGTCGCTGGTGAGGATGCCGACCTGCTTGCCGCCCCGCAGGACGATCCAGCCGCCGTCGACCTTGGCACCGCGCACCGTGGCCGTCGCCCGGTACAGCCCGGACGGCTTCTTGGCGTTTTCGGCGGTGAAGGCATAGTGCCCGCCGCCGGCGTCGACCGTGCCGCTGATCCGCTTGCCGTCCTTCAGGGTGCCGTCCAGCTTGTCGCCGTTCTCACCGGTCAGCCGCATGCTGCCGTCGTCCCTGACGTCGCCCTTCAGCCACGACTCCTTGGAGTGGCCGTCGCAGAAGTACGCGACCGCCCTGCCGTCGTGCACCGTGACGGCGACGGCGGCGGAGTCGTCATCGGTCCGGCCGGTGTACTTGGCGTCGGCCACAGGTGTCCGCGACGGCGACGGGCTGGGTGGTGCGGTGGTCTTCGTGGGAGCCGGCGACGCCGTCGCGGCCGGCGACTCCTTCTTGGGCGTGGAGGCCACGGTCTTGGTCCCATTCGTCGCGTTGAGCGACAGCATGAACAGACCGAGCAGCAGTCCCGCGAGCAAGGTGATCAGCGGTCCTGGACGCTTCATACGGGCCCCCCGAGGCGAGTGTCCTGCCATAAGAGCGGACCGGCGGCCCGGCGTAAAGAGGCGCAGGGGGGCGTCTCACGCCAAGTAGCGAAATTGGGTCGATTCGGTGACATTGGCGGTGCCTCCGGTACACGCGGCGAACGGTGCGCGCGGTGCTCGGCCGTCTCAGCGGTCGGGCGACGCGCACCCGCCCCTCGCGGGCTGACTAGGCTGGAGGGTCGTAGAGCCGATCCGTACATCAGCAAGGAGCCAAGCCGTGGCGGTACGAGCGGTCCGGGGAGCCGTCCAACTGGAACGGGACGAGGCCGGGCACATGGACGAGCAGGTCGGAGCCCTGCTCACCGCCATCCTCGAGCGGAACGCCCTGACCGGCGACGACCTCATCAGCATCTGGTTCACGGCCACGCCCGACCTGCACAGCGACTTCCCGGCGGCCGCCGCCCGCAAGCTCGGCATCGGCTTCTCCGACGTACCGCTGATCTGCGCCCAGGAGCTGGACATCCAGGGCGCCATGCCGCGCGTCGTCCGCGTCCTCGCGCACATCGAGTCCGACCGGCCCCGCGCCGACATCGCCCATGTCTACCTCGGTGCCGCTGCCGCCCTGCGCAAGGACATCGCCCAGTGAGAACCGCGCTCGTCGTCGGAACCGGGCTCATCGGTACGTCCGCCGCCCTCGCCCTGTCCCAGCGGGGCGTCGTCGTCCACCTCGCCGACCACGACCCCGAGCAGGCCCGTACGGCCGCCGCGCTCGGCGCGGGCACCGACGAGGCACCCGAAGGGCCGGTCGACCTCGCGATCATCGCCGCGCCGCCCGCCCATGTGGCCGGTGTGCTGGCCGACGCCATGCGCCGGGGTGCCGCCCGCGGCTACCTCGACGTGGCCAGCGTCAAGGGCGGCCCGCGCCGTGAGCTGGAGACGCTGGGCCTGGACCTGTCGGCCTACATCGGATCGCACCCCATGTCGGGCCGAGAGAAGTCCGGTCCGCTGGCGGCGACCGCCGACCTCTTCGAGGGCCGGCCCTGGGTACTCACACCGACCCGGGACACCGACACCGAGGTGCTGAACCTCGCCCTGGAACTGGTCTCGCACTGCCGTGCCGTGCCGGTCGTCATGGACGCCGACGCCCACGACCGCGCCGTCGCCCTGGTCTCCCACATGCCCCACCTGGTGTCCAGCATGGTGGCCGCGCGCCTGGAGAACGCCGAGGAGGCGGCCGTACGACTGTGCGGGCAGGGCATCCGTGACGTGACGCGGATCGCCGCCTCCGACCCCGGGATGTGGATCGACATCCTGTCCGCGAACCCCGGGCCGGTGGCCGACCTGCTCTCCGACGTCGCCGCGGACCTGGAGGAGACGGTCGAGGCCCTGCGGTCCCTGCAGTCCTCCGACGAGGCCAAGCGCGGTGAGGGCGTCCTGGGCATCGAGGACGTCCTGCGGCGCGGCAACGCGGGCCAGGTCCGCGTGCCGGGCAAGCACGGGTCCGCACCGCGGGCGTACGAGGTCGTGGCCGTCCTCATCGACGACCAGCCGGGCCAGCTGGCTCGTATCTTCGCCGACGCGGGCCGGGCCGGGGTCAACATCGAGGACGTCCGCATCGAGCACGCGACCGGGCAGCAGGCGGGTCTGGTCCAGCTGATGGTGGAGCCTCAGGCGGCGCCTGTGCTGACAGCGGCTTTGCGGGAGCGTGGGTGGGCGATCCGGCAGTAGGCGTCCGGCGTTGTCGTTGCCGTCGTCCGGGGCTGCCGCCCCGGACCCCCGCTTCGGCCTGAACGGCCTCGTCCTCAAACTCCCCCAGAGGGGGCACCACCGGACGGGCTGAACGGTGCGAACCGGCGGCCGAACAGCTCCGGCACCTCGCGCGTCCGGACGAGTGACGCGCACCCAGTAACCTTGTGCGGGGCACATTCGCGCCCCGCCACTCCCAGCGCACCGCACCAGGAAGGTGTCCCCCCGTGGAAAACGGCGTCGCCAAGCCCGTGATTGTCGCCATCGACGGCCCGGCCGGCACCGGCAAGTCGAGCACGTCGAAGGCTGTCGCCACGCAGCTCGGCCTGAGCTACCTGGACACCGGCGCCCAGTACCGGGCGATCACCTGGTGGATGGTGAACAACGGGATCGACGTCGACGACCCGTCCGCGATCGCCGCGGTGGCGGGCAAGCCCGAGATCGTCTCCGGCACGGACCCGGCGGGCCCCACCATCACGGTGGACGGCACCGATGTGGCCGGCGCGATCCGCACCCAGGAGGTGTCCTCCAAGGTCAGCGCCGTCAGCGCGGTGCCCGAGGTGCGCGCCCGGATCACCGAGCTGCAGCGCTCGCTGGCCACCTCCACGGAGAACGGTATCGTCGTCGAGGGCCGTGACATCGGTACGACCGTACTGCCCGACGCCGACCTCAAGATCTTCCTCACCGCCTCCCCGGAGGCCCGCGCGGCCCGCCGCAGCGGCGAGCTGAAGGGCGCCGACGTGCACGCCACCCGCGCGGCACTGATCAAGCGCGACGCGGCCGACTCCTCCCGCAAGACCTCGCCGCTCGCCAAGGCGGACGACGCTGTCGAGGTGGACACCACCGAGCTCACGCTCGCCCAGGTCATCGAGTGTGTCGTCACCCTCGTCGAGGAGAAGCGGGCCGGGAAGTGACCGCACCCTCCGTCCCCTCCGAGAAAGGCGCCGAGGTCGGGCGGCGTATCGGCGTCGGTCTGATGTACGGGCTGTGGAAGCCGCGTGTGCTGGGTTCCTGGAAGGTGCCCGCGACCGGCCCGGTGATCTTCGCCGTCAACCACTCCCACAACATCGACGGTCCGATGGTCATGGGTGTGGCGCCCCGGCCGACGCACTTCCTGATCAAGAAGGAGGCGTTCATCGGCCCGCTCGACCCCTTCCTGCTGGGCATCGGTCAGCTGAAGGTGGACCGGTCGGTCGCCGACCGCGGGGCGATAACGCAGGCTCTCGGCGTGCTGTCGGACGGCGGAGTCCTCGGCATCTTCCCGGAGGGCACCCGAGGCGAGGGCGACTTCGCCTCGCTGCGCGCCGGGCTCGCCTACTTCGCCGTGCGCAGCGGCGCCCCGGTCGTCCCCGTCGCCGTACTGGGAAGCTCGGAGCGGCGCGGACGGTTGCTGAAGGGGCTGCCTCCGCTGCGCAGCAGTATCGACGTCGTCTTCGGCGACCCCTTCGAGGCGGGCGACGGCACCGGACGGCGTACGCGCAAGGCGCTCGACGAGGCGACCGAGCGCATCCAGAAGCAGCTCACCGCGCACCTGGAAAACGCCAGGCGGCTGACCGGCCGCTAGGCGACACTGAGTAGTGGATCAGTCCGGAGAAACCGGGCGTTCCACCGATCACCACGATGAACGAGGTACGGACTTCATGAACGACCACATCCACTCCGACGGCTCGGGCGAGGAGCACGACCACGGAGCGCTTGGCGATGCCGAGTACGCGGACTTCATGGAGCTCGCCGCGGAAGAGGGCTTCGACATCGGGGACGTCGAGGGAGCCATCGAGGCGGCCGGTCACGGGCCGCTGCCCGTCCTCGCCGTCGTCGGCCGTCCGAACGTCGGCAAGTCGACACTCGTCAACCGCATCATCGGGCGGCGCGAGGCCGTCGTCGAGGACAAGCCGGGCGTCACCCGCGACCGCGTCACCTACGAGGCCGAGTGGTCGGGCCGCCGCTTCAAGGTCGTCGACACCGGCGGCTGGGAGCAGGACGTCCTCGGCATCGACGCCTCCGTGGCCGCCCAGGCCGAGTACGCGATCGAGGCCGCCGACGCGGTCGTGTTCGTCGTCGACGCCAAGGTCGGCGCGACCGACACCGACGAGGCGGTCGTACGACTGCTGCGCAAGGCCGGCAAGCCCGTCGTGCTGGCCGCCAACAAGGTGGACGGCCAGAGCGGCGAGGCGGACGCCTCCTACCTGTGGTCGCTGGGGCTCGGCGAGCCGCACCCCGTCTCGGCCCTGCACGGCCGCGGCACCGGCGACATGCTGGACGCCGTCCTGGAGGCCCTGCCGGAGGCACCCGAGCAGACCTTCGGCACCGCGGTCGGCGGACCGCGCCGCATCGCCCTGATCGGCCGTCCGAACGTCGGCAAGTCCTCGCTGCTGAACAAGGTGGCGGGCGAGGAGCGCGTCGTCGTGAACGAGGTCGCGGGCACCACCCGCGACCCGGTCGACGAGCTGATCGAACTGGGCGGTGTCACCTGGAAGTTCGTCGACACGGCGGGCATCCGCAAGCGCGTCCACCTCCAGCAGGGCGCGGACTATTACGCCTCGCTGCGCACCGCGGCCGCTGTGGAGAAGGCGGAGGTCGCGGTCATCCTGATCGACGCCTCCGAGTCCATCTCGGTGCAGGACCAGCGCATCGTCACCATGGCCGTCGAGGCGGGCCGTGCGATCGTCCTCGCGTTCAACAAGTGGGACACCCTCGACGAGGAGCGCCGCTACTACCTGGAGCGCGAGATCGAGACCGAGCTCGCCCAGGTCGCGTGGGCGCCCCGGGTGAACGTCTCGGCGCGCACCGGCCGCCACATGGAGAAGCTGGTCCCGGGCATCCAGACCGCCCTCGCCGGCTGGGAGACCCGCGTCCCGACGGGCCGCCTGAACGCCTTCCTCGGCGAGCTGGTCGCCGCCCACCCGCACCCGATCCGCGGCGGCAAGCAGCCACGCATCCTGTTCGGTACCCAGGCCGGCACCAGGCCCCCGCGGTTCGTGCTGTTCGCCTCCGGCTTCATCGAGGCGGGCTACCGGCGCTTCATCGAACGCCGGCTGCGCGAGGAGTTCAGCTTCGAGGGGACGCCGATCCATATCTCGGTGCGGGTGCGCGAGAAGCGCGGCAACAAGAAGAAGTAGCGCGACATGGCGGTGGGGCGGTCCCGATCGGGACCGCCCCACCGCCATGTCTCAGAGGGCGCTGCGCGGGCCGGGCGGCAGCGCGGCCGGCACGTGGTGCATCCCCGTGGCGTGCTGTCCCGTCTGCCCGACGCGCTGCCACTGCGACTGCTGCCGGGCGCTGAAGGCCCCCGCGCTGTAGGCGCTGTACGAGCTGCTGAACGACCCCGGCCGGTGTCCCTCGTGCGGGCCCGTACTGCTCGGGATGTTCCCGAAGGCGGTGAAGCCCAGGTCCTCCTCGCCGCTGCGGTCGCCCGGCAGTGTGCGGAAGGACTTGACGTACTCGGCGTAGAGCGCGTCGTAGATGGGCGTGGCCGAGAGGCCGCCCGAAACGTCCTGGGCCGACCGCGCGGACGGAATCGGCTGATAGGACTGGCGGCGGGGAACGTCATATGCGTGCACGTATGTCCAAACGACCCCGAACTTCAAGGGATGCGGTTCGGACGTGCCCCTTTGGGTGTGCTCACGTACCCGCGAGCGGCATGGCGACGCCGACCAACTTCCCGTTGGCCGCGGCCTTGTCCAGCGCCTCCCGCAGCAGGTCCTCCCGGGGCTGGCGCCCGATGGATCCGACCGGCGCGGCGAACATGAGCACCTGCTGACGCTTGTTGGCGGCGGCCCGCCAGCCGTCGGTCACCTGGAGCGGCTGATGCGCCTGCCACCAGGCCACCGGCTGTCCCCCGTTCGTGCCGGGCTGCAGAACGGCGTGCAGCTGGCCCATGGCGAGCAGCACCGACCAGCCGTGCAGCACGGGCGGCACCTCGGCCAGCTCCGTCAGCGGCATGAATCCCTGCTCGATCAGCAGCGGCAGGAAGTCGTCGCCGAGCCCGGTCGTGCCCGGCCGCACGATGGGGCCCGTCGGCTCGACGACCAGCGCCGGGTGCAACTCCCCGGAGATCAGGACGAGTCCGCTGGTCACGCCGAGCACGGCCTGCTCGGGCACGACCTGCGCGGGGTCCAGGTCCACCGAGTCGCCGGAGATGGACTTCACGGCCCCCTGGAGCTGCTCCTCGGTGACCTGGACGACCTGCGAGGGCAGACAGGTCGCGTGGGCGAAGGCGAGGACGGCGGTCTCCTCGCCGATGAACAGGACGGTGCTGGTGCGCTCCTGTTCGGAGTCGCCCGGGGTGCGGCAGGACGTGCAGTCGTAACTGCCCGGGGCGTTGTCTCCGGCGAGCAGCCGGTCGGCTTCTTCGTCGCCGATCTCGGCGCGTACCTCGTCGCTGACGTCGAGCATGCGCGGCACGGGTGGCTCCCTCGGGGTGTGGTGCACGGCGGGGCCGGGTGGCTCCCGGCCCGTGAACCGGGTGGGCCCCCGGCTCATGAAGAAGACAACGGGCGATCTGTGGCGGGAGTCACGCCCCAAGGCGAACGGAATCGAACCATCCACCGCACAGGGTCACCGCAGGTGCGGAATCGGGCACTCAATGTCAATTCCTTTGAAATCAAAGGAAGTTGGATCCGTGAGCTGGGTCACAGATCGCAAGGGTGGCTGGTCGACAAATCAGGAAATCAACGAATGAAGTGGGTGACTGGAAATCGCTGATACCCGGGGTAACGGCGAACTGGCCTGGAATGACAAGCAGTTGGTTGCTGACGGCTCCACAATCTCTCTACATTCCTCCGCCGTGTGCAACGAGCACCGCTCGGGAACGTCCGCCGGCTGCACCAAGCCAGCTCGCAGCACCACCATCTCCGGCGGACGGGGCGGAGCGCGACGACCGCGTCGACACGCGGGAAGCGCGCCCCGCTCTGGGGGATCCCGAGTCCTCCGAGAGGGAACTTCATGTCCGAATGTGCCGATACCACTCACAACAGCGCTCGTAACGACAACGCTCGCAAGACGCAGACTCGTACGACGGCGGTCCTCGCCGGGGCGGCATTGCTGGCCGCCCCGCTCGGACTGCTGGCCGCGGCAGGCAACGCCGCCGCGGCGGACGGCGGAGTGTGGGACCGCATCGCCCAGTGCGAGAGCGGCGGCAACTGGCACATCAACACCGGCAACGGCTACTACGGCGGGCTTCAGTTCTCCGCCGGCACCTGGCGCGCGCATGGCGGCACGGCCTATGCGCCGACGGCCGACAGGGCCTCCAGGGGGCAGCAGATCGCAGTGGCCACCAAGGTCCAGCGCGCCCAGGGATGGGGCGCGTGGCCGACCTGTTCGGCGCGGGCCGGAGCATACGGGAGCGCACCCGCGTCCTCCTCCGGTTCCGCCACCACCAAGGCAGCCCCGTCGAAGCCGTCGAAGGCGCCGGCACGTTCGACGGGCCACACGGCGCGCGGCGCCTCGCGCGGCGACTACACGGTCCGCAAGGGCGACACCCTGAGCAAGATCGCCGCCCGGCACGGGACCACCTGGCAGCGGCTGTACGCCGCCAACAAGGCCGCCATCGGCGGTGATCCCGACCTGATCGTGCCCGGGCAGCAGCTCGAACTCTGAGACGCTCCCCGTCACCGGGCACGGGGCCCCGTCCGGTCGTCCGACCGGGTGGGGCCCTGCGGTGCACTCGACGCGCCGGAGCGGCCGCAAGCCACCCACTGCTTACCGTGGCCCGATGTTCCGCACGCACCGCTGGCACCGCACGCCGATCGTCCTCGTCCTGGCCGCCGCGCTGTTCGGCTTCCTCGCCCCCGCCGTGGCCCAGGCGGCCCCGCCACCCCCGCAGCCGGGAGCGCTTCCGGTGCAGGTGTCCTACGACTGCGCGAAGGACCACTGGCCCTGGGGCTGTGTCGCGGAGTGCGAGAGCGGCGGGCGGTGGGACGCCAACACCGGGAACGGCTACTACGGGGGCCTGCAGTTCTCGCCGGCCACCTGGAAGGCGTACGGAGGGCTGAAGTACGCCGCACGCGCGGACCTCGCCACGCGCGAGGAGCAGATCGCCGTCGCGAAGAAGGTGCTGGCCGAGCAGGGCTGGGGGTCCTGGCCGGTCTGCTCCCAGCGGTACTCGCTCGAGGGACGCATGCTCACGGTGCAGCGCGGCGACACGCTGGTGTCGATCGCGGGCATGTACGGCGTCCACGGCGGCTGGCGGGCGCTCTACCGGGTCAACAAGGACATGATCGGCCGCCGTCCGGACCTGGTGAACGTCGGCACGCCGCTGGTCATCCCGAAGGGCTCGGCCCGGGTGGGGGCGCCGCACCAGGCCCCCGCGGTGTTCGGCCCGCCTCTCACCGCCGTTCCCGCTCGCCCGCCTCTCCGCTGAACACGACCGCGCCGCGGCGCAGTTCGTGGACGAAAACGCCCGCCCGGTCCTGGAGCCCGGGCGGCAGCCGCTGCTCGGCCACGACCACGCACGCGCCGAGATCGGCGAGCAGGTCATACGTGCGGGCCGCGACCGCGGGCGACATGCCCTGCGCGGGCTCGTCCACGAGCACCACGCGTGCGCGTGCCAGCAGGGCGCGGGAGAGGGCGAGCATGCGCTGCTCGCCGCCGGACAGGGTGCCGGCGCGGCGTGAGAGCAGGGGCCTCAGCTGCGGATAGGCATCGAGGGCGAAATCGTGGTCCTTCGCCGCCAGTTCGAGGTTGTCGCGTACGGTCAGCGAGCCGAACACGGCCTGTCGCTCGGGGACCAGACACAGTCCGCGGCGGGCCCGCTCGTGGGCCGGCATCCGGCTCACGTCGACGCCGTCCCACACCACCGCGCCGCCGGACAGCGGCACGATTCCGGCCAGCGCGCGCAGGGCCGTCGTACGGCCGGAACCGTTCCGTCCCAGCAGGACGGTGAGGCCGGGGCCGGGGGCGGCGAGGGTGACGCCGTGCAGGGCCTCCAGGGGGCCGTAGCGCACACGCGCGTGGCGCAGGGAGATGGTCATGCGCCCGCCTCCCGGGCGCCGAGGGTGTCGAGTACGTGCTCGGGCGGACCGGAGGCGACGATGCGGCCCGCCGCCATCACATGTACGACGTCCGCGAGGTCGGCGACCAGGTCGAGGTCGTGCTCGACGACGAGGAGGGCGGTTCCGTCGGCCGCCAGGGCCTTCAGCACCCGGGACAGAGCGGCGACCTCGGCGCTGTCGAGACCGGCGGCCGGCTCGTCCAGCAGCAGCACGCGCGGACTGCCCGCCAGGGCCCGGGCCAGCTCGACGCGGCGCAGCGTGCCGGTGGGCAGCCCGGCGGCGGGCAGGGTCCGTACCGGCCCGTCGAGCCCGAGCAGCCGCAGCGCCGGCTCCACGGCCACCGGGTCGTTCACCCGCCCCTGCTCGGCACCCACGCGGACGTTCTCGGCCACGGTCAACGACGGGAAAACGGCCAGCTGCTGAAAGGTCCGGGCGATACCGAGCCGGGTGCGGGCGTGCGCCGCCAGCCGCGTGATGTCCCGCCCCTCGAACCGCACCTGCCCGCGCGCGGGTCGCAGCGTCCCCGCCAGGCAGTGGAACAGGGTGCTCTTCCCGGCCCCGTTCGGCCCGACGACCGCGGTGACCTGCCCGGCCCGTACCTCCAGATCGACCCCGTCGAGGGCGGTGAAGCCGCCGTAACGGACGTGCAGGGCGCGGGCGGAGAGCACGGGGGAGGCGAGGGTGCGCGGCGCGGGACGGAGGGTGGGCGCGTGCGGGACGGCGAGGGGCGCCGCGCCGGAGCCGTGGGGCCCTCCCGCGCGCGCCGGGCCCGCTGCGCCCGTCCCCGCCAAGGCCGGTCGGGGTGTGGGCAGTTGTCCGGTCGGGCGCAGCCTTCTGCGTGTCTGCGTCCCCACCTCCGTCAGCCTCGCCCTCCGCCCCGGCCGCAGCCGCCCCGCCGCCGTCCGCAGTGCCTCGTACGGTCCGCCGGGGAAGCGGCCGACGAGCACCGCGAGCACGCCGATCAGGGCCGCCGCCACACCGCCCCGCGCGCCCGCGTCGAGGCCCACCAGGAGTGCGGCCGCGGCCAGTGCGCCCAAGGTGCTGTCGGCGCCCAGCACCACCACCGCGGCGAACCACAACAGGCCGCGGACGGGGTCGTAGGCGCCCGGGTCGAAGGCCCGCAGGCCCATGCCGAGCATGCCGCCGCCGAGGGCGGCGAGCGCGGCTCCCGAGACGAAGGCGAGGAGCTTGAGCGACGGAACCTGGACGCCTGCCGCCGACGCCCCCGACTCGTGGTCCCGCATGGCCGCGAGGGCCCGGCCCGTACGGCCGCCGCGCAGCGCCCGCGTCGCCAGCAGGGCGGCTGCCAGCAGGGCCAGTTCGAGGACGTAGTAGGCGCGGTCGCCGTCGAAGCCCGCCGGCCGGTCCAGGGAGAGTCCGGACGTGGCGTACGGCTGGGCGAAGACGAAGCGGCTCACCCCGACGCCCACCGCGAACGTCGCCAGCGCGAGGGCCAGGCCCTGGCGGCTGATCGCCGGCCAGCCGGTCAGCAGGCCGAGCGGGGCCACCAGGACGACTGCCAGCGCCAGCGCCACCAGTTCGGGCAGGCGGGGGAGGCCGGGGAAGCGGCCCGCCGCCAGCAGCGCCGTGAACAGGGCGCCCAGGCCCGCGTACGCCGCCTGCCCCAGCGAGATCTGACCGCCGCGGCCGGTGACCACCACCAGGGAGAGCAGGACCACGGCCAGCGCCGGCACCTGCACCGACGTATGCAGGTCGGAGCCCGCGAAGCCCAGCGGCAGCAGGAACAGCACCATGGCGACGATCCAGGCACCCGACGGAGTCGGCACGCGCGCGGTGGCCGTGCGCGGCAAGGCGTCGCGCGTGCCGATGCGGGGCAGCACCAGGGCCGCGACCAGCAGGGCGACCACGAACAGGTTCGCCCCCACCGCCTGCAGCAACGGCTCGCCCCAGCCCGACGGATGCAGCCGTGTCAGCTGGCTCTGCGCCACCCCGATACCCAGCGCGACGACGACGGCCACCGGCAGGCTGCGCATCCGCGCCGCCACCGCGACCGCCACCACCTCCATGACGAGCAGCGGCAGCCCGTACGGGTCCAGACGGACGTACGGCGCCAGCAGCACGCCCGTCAGGCCCGCCGTGAACGAACCGAACGCCCAGCCGGCCGCCGCCACCCGGTCGGCGTCGATCCCGCCGAGCACCGCGAGCTGCCGGTCGTCGACCACGGCCCGCAGCTCCCGCCCGAACCGCGTCCAGCGGATCACCGCCCCGACCCCCACAGCCAGCACGACCGCCACCGCCAACTGCCCCCACGGATCCGCCGACACCAGCTCCGGAGCGTCGTCCCGCGCCCCCTGCCCCCACACCAGCGCCGCCCCGCCGACCAGCAGCACGAACACCCCGATCGACGCCACGAGCGTCTGCGCCGGATCGCTGCCCAGGACCGCCAGGGGCCGGAAGACGAACCGTTCCAGCGCCACCCCGAGCGCCGGCGCCAGCACGACCAGCGTCACCGTCGCCCCCAGCCACAGCGGCCAGCCCCACTCGGCCACGCACTGCTGCAGCACATATGCGCACACCATCGCGATC